>Ga0209048_10001791_pt1 | contig 21703 bp, 22 predicted proteins | sample FrelakmetCRP12CR_FD_187146 | JGI IMG/M metagenome (GOLD analysis project Ga0209048, IMG submission 187146) | Freshwater lake sediment microbial communities from the University of Notre Dame, USA, for methane emissions studies - CRP12 CR (SPAdes)... | ecosystem: Environmental > Aquatic >... | reverse complement strand
GACGAGATCCAGCGCAACATCATCGGCGAGCGGGTCCTCGGCCTGGCGCCCGAACCCCGGGTCGACAAGGACGTCGCGTTCTCCGAGGCCCAGCGGGCGGCGCGGCGCAGCTGAGCGGGGAGCTCAGCGCGACGTCGCCCGGGCCGCCGCCCGCTCGACGATCCAGTCGAAGACCGGCTCGGGCTCGACGAGCAGCTCGGGGTGCCACTGGACGGCGAGCACCTCCACGCCGTCGAGCTCGATGGCCTCGACCACCCCGTCGTCGGCCCGGCCGACGACGGTGACCCCCTCGCCCGGGGTGGCCACGGCCTGGTGGTGGAGGCTGTTCACCCAGACCTCGGTGCCGTAGAGCGAGGCCAGCACCGAACCGGGCACGAGCTCGACGCGGTGACGGCGCACCTCGCAGGGCCAGGCCGTGCTCGGGTGGGCCTCCCCGCCGTCGGAGGGCAGATCGGGCACCAGGTCACCGCCCCGGGCCACGTTGAGCAGCTGCGCCCCCCGGCAGATGCCCAAGACGGGCACCGCCCGCGCCAGCGCGGCGGCGACGAGCGCCAGTTCGAACGTGTCGCGTTCGGGTTCGATGGCGCTCAGTCGAGGAGCGACCCGACCGCCGTACCGCAACGGATCGACGTCGGCCCCGCCCGACAGGACGATCCCGTCGAGGCGTTCGGCCAGCGCCGCCGGGTCGGCGTCCATCGACAGCTGGACCGGGAGCCCACCGGCGGCGGCCACCTTGGCCGAGTACGTGGCGAAGTGGATGTCCGTGCGGGTGCCCGCCATCGCCCGGCTGAGCCCGGTGACCGTGGTGGCCGCGTAGCGGCGGCCCGTGATCCCGATGAGCGGCTGCACCGCCCCAGTGTGCCCGACTCGCGGCCGGGGACCGTCAGTCGATCGAGCCGATCTGGGTGCCGACGTCGTAGGTCTCGCCCTCGACGCCGACGATGTGGACGACCCCCGAGACGGGTGCCTCCACGTCGTTCTCCACCTTGTCGGTCTCGATCCGGTACAGGACCTGGCCGGCGCTGACCGCGTCTCCGTCGCGGACCATCCATTCGACCAGGGTGCCCTCGGTCATCGAGACGCCGAGCTTCGGGATGCTGATGGGGGTGGTCATGTCGTGGCTCCTGTGGGATCGGTCAGGCCACGACTCGGCGGATCGCCGCCTCGATGTCGGCAGCCTGGGGGACGTACGCGGTCTCGAGTGGCTTCGCATAGGGCACCGGGGTGTTCTTGGCCCCGACCCGCTGGACCGGGTGCTCGAGGTCGGCGAACAACGCCTCGTGGATCTGGGCGCTGAGCTCGGCACCGAAGCCGCACCTCGTGACCGCCTCGTGCACGACGACCGCGTTCCTGGTCCTGGCCACGGACTCCAGGACCGTGTCGATGTCGAGCGGCACGAGCGTACGAAGGTCGACCACCTCGGCGTCGATGCCTTCGCCGGCGAGGGTCTCGGCCACCGCGAGGCAGTCGTGCACCTGCTTGCCGTACGAGATGAGCGACACGTGCGACCCGGGGCGCTTCACGTCGGCCCGGCCGAGGGGAATTCGGTGGTCGCCCTCGGGGACCTCACCGGCGTAGGCCGGGTTCCAGTAGAGCATCATCTGCTCGACGAACAGGACGGGGTCGTCGTCGAAGATCGCCGAGAGCAGCAGGCCCTTCGCGTCGGCGGGCGTCGACGCCACGACGACCTTGATCCCCGGGGTGTGGACCGCCCAGGCCTCGAGCAGCTCGGAGTGCTGGGCCCCGAAGCCCATGCCGGCGCCGGCAGACGTCCGGATCACCATCGGCACCGTCGTCTGGCCCCCGGACATGTAGCGGATCTTGGCTGCGTGGTTCGACACCTGATCGAGGCACACCGCCAGGAAGTCCATGATCATGATCTCGGCGACCGGGCGGAACCCGGCGATCGCCGCGCCGACCGCGGACCCGATGATGGCCTGCTCCGAGATCGGGGTCTTGCGGACCCGGTGGTCGCCGTACTTCGTGGAGAGGCCCTTCGTGACCTTGTAGACGCCTCCCGACGGCTCGGCGATGTCCTCCCCGAGCAGGAAGACCCGTTCGTCGAGGCCCATCGCAACGTCGAGGGCCTCGTTGACCGCCATCGCGAACGGCATCGTCCTGCTCGCCACTGCGGCGACGGTCATCGGACGACCTCCGCGTACACGTCGGTGAAGAGCTCGGACGGATCAGGGAACGGCGAGTCGAGCGCGAACTGCACGGCGTCGTCGATGGCGTCCCGGGCCTTGGCGTCGATCGCCGAGAGCTCGTCGTCGGTCGCCTGGCCGTGGTCGACGAGCCATTGGCGGTACCGGGGGACGGGGTCGGCCGCCATCGCGGCCTGGCGCTCCTCTGCGGGCATGTACTCCATCGCGTCGCCCATCAGGTGACCCCAGAAGCGGTAGGTGACCGCCTCGACGAGCGTGGGCCCCTCGCCGCGCCGAGCCCGGTCCACAGCCTCGCCCATCACCCGCCAGAGCGCGACCGGGTCGTTGCCGTCGACCGTCACGGCGGCCATGTCGTAGGCCATGCCGCGCGTCGAGATCTTCTCGACGCTCGTCGCCATGCGCATCGGTGTGTGCTCCCCGTACTGGTTGTTCTGGCACACGAACACGACCGGGAGCTTCCAGACCGAGGCGAGGTTCAGGCCCTCGTGGAAGGCACCGATGTTCGACGCGCCGTCACCGAAGTTCACCACGGTGACCTGGTCGGAGCCTCGCAGCTGGGCGGCCAGGCCGAAGCCGTTGGCGATCGGGATCCCGGCACCGACGATCCCGGTGGTCACCATCAGGCCGGAGGCCGGATGCGTGATGTGCATCGGGCCGCCCTTGCCCTTGCACGTGCCTGTGGCCCGGCCGAGGAACTCGGCCCACAGCTCCCGCAGCGGGACCCCCTTGGCCAGGTGGTCGTGCAGTCCCCGGTAGATCGTCAGGACGTAGTCGTCGGGACGCAGGTGCACGCCCCAGCTCGCGCTGATGCACTCCTGGCCCCGCGGCGAGTAGTAGATGAGGGCGATCTGACCGGACATGAGCATCGAGCGGAACCTCTCGTCGCACTGCTTGATGGTCGTCTGGACCTCGTACATCCGCACCAGCGTGTCGCGGTCCGGAAGCGCCGACTCGGCCACGGCTCCCCCCTCGTCCTCGGTCATCCCATCCGAGTTCCTACCACGCGTCCGAACCCGATCGACAAGGCCGGTGCCGCAGGGTCGTTCACCGGGGCGCAGCCCTATCCTGACGCCGTGGGTCGCGCCCGCTCAGCTGCCGCCGTGCTGGCCACGATCCTGGCCACGGCCTGTGCGTCGACCGGCGTCTCGGTCACCGTCAAGGATCGCCACGTCAGCCCGGTCTCGACCGGTCCGGCGTCGACCGGCGGGGCCCCGTCGAGCACGGTGCCGAGCACCCCGACGTCCGTTCCGCCCACGAACGGGACCGCCGCAGGTGGGGTGGCGATGGCAACGCTGCCCTACGTTGACGTCGTGCCGTCAGCGGTCAAGGCCATCGAGCAGTTCTGGGGCGAGCAGCTCCCCGCCGTCTACCACATGGCGTACCGGACCCTCTCGGCCGGCGTCCACGGACTGCAACCGGGTCTGACCGCCCCAGGCTGCGACAACCGGACGACGACGTACCGCAGCGTGGCCGGGAACGCGTTCTACTGCCCGAACGGCGACTTCATCGCCTACGACGACACCGGACTGTTCCCGAGCCTGGACCGACGGTTCGGGCCCATGGTCGTGGCGATCGTGATGGCCCACGAGTGGGGTCACGCCATCCAGATCCGCACGAAGTCCACCGTCGATGCCAACGGCGACGCACTGCCCACGATCGTGCTCGAGAACCAGGCCGACTGCTTCGCCGGGGCCTGGACCCGTTGGGTCGCTGACGGGAAGGCCTCCAACGTGTCGATCACCGCCGCCGACGTCGACGCGTCGATCTCGGGCCTGCTGTTCTTCCGCGACCAGCTGGGGGTCACGTCGGCCGACCAGGGCGCGCACGGCAGCGGGTTCGACCGGGTCTCGGCCTTCCAGGACGGCTACGAGCAGGGTGTCGCCCGTTGCGCCCGGTACCCGCAGGACCCGCCCAAGCCACTCGACCTCACCTTCAGCCAGGCCGACGTGGCCACCGGCGGGAACGCGCCCTACGCCGACCTGGTCACCTTCATCCCCCAGGCCCTCGACGTCTACTGGGTCCACCAGTTCCAGGCGCTCGGACGGACCTTCGCCCCGCTCGACGACCCGGCGCACCTCCGCCTCGTCGACTTCAGCGTCGCGCCGCCGACGTGTGCTGGTGCGCCGGCGCCGAAGGACCAGCTCGGCGACGGCGTCTACTTCTGCGCGGCTGACGGCTCCCTGGCCCTCGACCAGCCGACCGTGCTCCAGGCTCCCTACGACCGCATCGGGGACTACGCCGCGGCGATCGAGCTCGCCGACGGGTGGGCGAAGGCCGCCGTGCAGCGAGCCGGGTCGACAACGACGGGCGACGGGCGCGAGCGTCAGCTCGACTGCTTGTCGGGCGCCTTCACCGGGGCGGTCTACAACGGCCAGGTCACCGACGCGAAGGGCCAGCAGATCAGCCTGTCCCCCGGTGACCTGGACAAGGCCATCTCGCAGTTCGTCAACTCGAGCCGAGCCGTGCACGGCCGCGTCTTCGATCGAGTGGCGTCGTTTCGTTCCGGTTTCGTGGGAGGCCTCGGAGCCTGTGGATTCCCGAGCTGACGACCCCGGCCCCCCCGGGGCCCCGACCACCCTGGCCGCCATCGACGTCGGGACGAACTCGCTGCACCTCGTCGTGGCCAGAGTGACCGAGGGCGGCCGCTTCGAGGTGATCGAACGAGAGAAGGAACCGGTCCGGCTCGGATCGGGGCCCGGGGACATGAAGCGGATGGACACGGCGGCGATGGACCGTGGCGTCGCCGCCCTCGACCGGATGCGCAAGGTGGCGGCGATCTGGGGCGCACCGGTCCGGGCCGTGGCGACGAGCGCGGTGCGCGAGGCCGACAACCGGGACGAGTTCGTCCGGCGGGCACACACCGAGGCCGGGGTCGACGTGGAGGTGATCTCGGGCGTCGAGGAGGCCCGGCTGATCCACCTCGGGGTGCTCCAGGCGCTCCCGGTCTACGACCGACGGATCCTGCTGTGCGACATCGGTGGCGGCTCGACCGAGCTCGTCCTCGGCCACCGCGGCGAGGTCCTCGGGTCGCGGAGCCTGAAGCTCGGGCACTTGCGCCTCACCGACCGCTTCTTCACCGGCGAGCGGATCCGCACCCGTGACGTGAGCGCAGCCCGCGCCTTCGTGCGCTCGGCCCTGGCCCCCTTCGTGCACGAAGTCGAGCACCACGGGTTCGAGGTGATGACCGGCTCCTCCGGCACGATCGAAGCCCTGATGCAACTCGCGCAACCGGACCTGCGGGTCACGAACGCGGCGACGTTCACGCGTCGCCAGCTCGCCGACGTGATCGAGCGTCTGCTTGCCGCCGACACCGTGGCCGAGCGACGCGAGCTCGCCGGAATGGACCCGGCGCGAGCCGATGTCATCGTGGCCGGTGCGGTCATCTGCGAGCAGGTGATGGACACCCTGGGGGCCAGCGACGTGACGGTGTCGGACTACGCGCTGCGCGAAGGTGTGCTGCTCGACACGTTGGCCCGCACCGGTGGCGGACCCGTCCTCCACCACCTGCGCGACGTCAGCCGGCGCGGTGTCGCCGCCCTCGCCGCGCTGTGCGACGACGAGCCGGAGCACTCGGCGCAGGTCGCCAGGCTCGCGACCCAGCTCTTCGATGCGAGCGCGGTCGTGCACGGCCTCGACGAGCCCTGCCGGGAGTACCTGGAGGCCGGGGCGCTGCTGGCCAACGTCGGGCTCTTCGTGTCCCACAGCCGCCACCACCTGCACAGCTACTACGTCATCCGCAACAGCGAGCGCCTCGTCGGGCTCACCGACACCGAGATCGAGATCATCGCCCTCCTGGCCCGCTACCACCGCAAGAGCTCCCCGAAGGAGACCCACCCCGAATACGCCCGGCTCGCTCCCCCGGAGCGCGGGATCGTCACCGTGCTCTCCGGCCTGCTGCGGGTGGCGATCGGCCTCGACCGCGGCCACGAGGCCAACGTCGAGGCCGTGTCGGTGGCTTCGCTCGACCCGCTCGTGATCATCGCCCACCCTCACGACGCCGTGGACATCAGTCTCGAGCTGTACGCCGCCAACGAACGCTCGGGCCTGCTGGCCGAGAGCCTGGCCAGACCGGTACGGGTCGAGGCCCCGACCGGCGCCGGCCCCGAGATCGCTGCGTCCCCGCGATGAGCCCGGTCCAACGGGCGGCGCTCGATCCGCCGCGACCTGACGCTCCACCTGGCTCGCGAGCCGGTCGTCGAGTGGATCGCCCTCGCGGCGAGCACGGTGGTCGGGGACCGGGGTGCCGGGATGGCCGAGAGCGCCCTGTCCGACACCGCTGGCCGTATCGGCGCAGCGCACAGAGCCTGCTGCTCGAGACCTGCTGAACGCTGCGGCCGGCGCGCCGCCATCGGGCGCGCGGCCGCGCCTAACGTGACATCGAATCCCAGCCGGCCTCGACGACCCCGCCTCGACGACACGGCAACCGGTGGAGGACCCCTCGATGACCGACGACCTGGCGAAGGCAGAGGCGCCCCTCGTGCCCGACCTGCTCCAGGTGGGCGTCCCGGTCGGCTGGCGGGTGCTCGTGGTCAGCGACCTGCACTTCGGTCGCGCGGCCACCCCGACCTCGACGGCGACGGCCAACCACCTCGCCGAGGAGCTCGACGCGTGGGCCGGTCCCGGCATCGTCGTCTTCGCCGGCGACGTCTTCGAATTGCTCGGCGACCAGACGACCGACCCCGGTCGGGCCCTCGACGCCCATCCCCGCCTGAACGAGTCCCTCGGGCGATGGTGCAGGGACGACGGCCGCAGTCTCGTGGTCCTGGCCGGCAACCACGACGGCGCCCTGGCCTGGCACGAGCCGGCGGTCCGGCTCCTGGCGAAGCGCTTCGGCGCCTCGGTCGCACTCGCGGTCGAGCTCGCGGTGGACACCGGGACCGCGGTCCGCCGGGTCCGCGTCGAGCACGGCAACCGGTTCGACGGCGCCAACTGCTTCCGCGACCCCCGCAACCCTCTCGACAGCCCCCTCGGTCAGCACATCGTCACCGACCTGCTCCCGACCCTGGAGGGCGGCGGGACGTCCTGGCTCGAAGGGATCGAGCACCTCGCCGACCCGGTCGACGCACCGACCTTCGTCGCCTCGCGCATCGCCTACCGCCGGGTGGCCCGATACCTCTGGTGGCTGGTCCTGCCCCTGCTCGTCGTGCTCGGACTGCGCCTGGGCTTCCGGGCGGCCAACGCCGTCGGCCACCGCCCCGGTGGTCGCTTCCTGTCGGGCTGGGCGTCCGAGGTGACCGTTGTCACGATCGCCGTCCTCGCCGACCTCGCGCTCGTGGCCGCGGGGCTGGCCATCGTGGGGCGGCGGGCCTTCGCCGCCGTCTCGCAGCTCGGTCTCGGCGAGCGCGGGCTGGCGCAGAACGACGCGGCCCGTGCCGAAGCGGGACGGCTGGCCGACCACGGGGTCTCGGGGCTCGTCACCGGTCACACCCACCACCCCGAGCTCAGCGACCTGCGCACCGCGTTCTACGCCAACTGCGGGTGCGGTTCGGAGGTCCAGGAACGCCGCCGGGCCCGCTGGGGCCTCCCCCCGGTGTTCGCCTCCGTGCGCAGGACGTCGTGGGTCGAGCTCGAGGCCGGCGCCGAGCTCCACGTCCGCCTCGTCGTGGCCGAAGCGGCGCTGCCGGGCAGCACCGTGCTCGAACGCCTCGCGATGAAGCGCCAGCGGCTCGAGTCCGCGACCCCGACGATCGTCGCCTCCGTCCCCGGGGGCGCCGACTACCCGCCCCACGTCGACCCCCTCGAGGCGTTCCGGCGTCCCCGCCGCGTCGCCGCGTTCGCCATCACCGCCGTGGCCGTGCTCGACCTGCTCTCCGGTGTGACCCCGCCGATCAGCCACCGCCTCCACTGGATCACGGGCATCGTGCCGATCACGGTGCCCCAGACCGCCACCGCCCTGACCGTGCTCACCGGCCTGGGCCTGCTGGCGTTGGCCAGCGGGGTCCGCCGCGGGCAGCGCCACGCGTGGGCAACGGCCGCCGGGCTCCTCGTCCTGTCCACCCTGGCTCACCTGACGAAGGGGCTCGACGTCGAAGAGGCGACGGTGGCCGTGGTCGCGCTCGCGTACCTGCTCGGTCACCGGCGAGCCTTCGAGGGCCGGACCGATACGCCGTCGATCGTGCGGACCCTCGCCAACGCCGTACTCGGAGCTCTGGCGGCGGTGACGGTGGCGATCGGCTTCTTGGTCCTCGGCGACACCGACCTGTCGCTGGGCCGCGCCACGACGGCGGTCGTGGAACGCCTCGTCGGCATCACGACGGTCGACATCCCCGGACTCAAGGGACGCTTCCTCACCCCGGCGCTCGCCGCCGTCGGCATCGGGTTGCTCCTGCTCGTGATCCGGGCGCTGTTCGGTCCGGTGCGTCGCCAGGTCCACGAGCGAACGCTGGCCCACGGCGACCAGCAGGCACGGGCCCGGGGGGTGGTCGAGCGCCACGGCGGGGGCACGCTGGACTACTTCGCCCTGCGCAGTGACAAGGAGTTCTTCTTCCATCGGGACTCGCTCGTCGCCTATGCCGTCCACAACGGGGTCGCGCTGGTCTCACCCGATCCGATCGGCCCCCCCGCCGAGCGGCGCGCCGTGTGGACGGCCTTCCGCCGGTTCGCGGACGATCACGGGTGGACGGTCGCTGTGATGGCGGCGAGCGAGCGCTGGCTCGACGTCTATCGCGCGTCGGGCCTCCACGACCTCTACATCGGCGACGAGGCCATCGTCGACACACGACGGTTCTCCCTGGAAGGTGGACGCAACAAGGGACTGCGCCAGGCCGTGAACCGAGTCGCGAAGTACGGCTACCGGATCTCGTTCCACGACCCCGCCACGATCGATCCCGCCTTGGGCGACGATCTGAAGGCGCTCATGGTGGAGAGCCGGCGCGGCGACGTCGAGCGCGGCTTCTCGATGACCCTCGGGCGGATCTTCGACCCGGCCGACACCGGGCTGCTGCTCGCCGTGGCCTTCGGTCCGGACGGCGCACCGGCCGCCTTCTGCCAGTTCGTGCCCGCGCCGGCGATCAACGGCTACTCGCTCGACCTGATGCGGCGTTCGGCCGGGGACCACCCGAACGGGCTCACCGACTTCGTCATCGTCGAGACCCTGCGCGAGCTCGAGCGCCGAGGGATGACCGGCCTGGCCCTGAACTTCGCCACGGTGCGGGCCGTGCTGGCCGGCGAGGCCGGCGATGGTCTCGCGCTGCGGGTCGAGCGCTGGCTCGCCGGGCAGATGAGCGCTGACATGCAGATCGAATCGCTGTGGCGCTACAACGCCAAGTTCGACCCGGAGTGGCGGCCGCGCTATGCCGTGTTCGACGCGCCCGAGCACATGCCGGCCGTCGCGCTCGCCGTGGCCAAGGCCGAGTCCTTCTGGGAGCTCCCGGTCATCGGGCGCTTCCTGCAACCCAGGTCCGCCGCCGGCCCCGGCGCAGAGGCCGCACCGCTCGCATCCGTCGAGGCCTCGACGGATGGGCCCGCCGACGTCGGCAGCCGCCGCTGACGAAGCCGCCGGTTCAGGCGGGGTCGTTCACCCGGGGGCCGTCGTTGACCCGTCGCAGCGGATGGGCCGGGGGCTCGGGGACGACCGTCGCCGCCATCCCGCCCGGCGCTCCTCGGCGGCGGCTGGTTCGGCGCGGTCTGCACCGCCGCAGCGGTCACCGGCGCCGACGACGCGTTGACGGCCCCGACGAGGCGACGACCGCCGTGGGGGCGGCCACCGAGCCGCCCGAGAGGATGGAGTGGGCGGCGGCGAGTGCCTGGACCGTGAAGCTGAGACGGCACTGGTCGACGCCGCGTGCACGCTCGACATGCACCGCTCCCTTCAGGCTCGTAGGTGGGGTCGGTCGATCGGGGCGGCCGAAGCCGCCCCGATCGAGGTCCGTGGCCCGTCGCCTACTGCTTCAGGACCGACTGGAGAGCCTGGTCGGCCTGGGCCAGCATCGCCGTGCCGGCCTGCTGCAGGATCTGGCTGCGGGTGATGTTCACCATCTCCTTGGCCATGGCGGTGTCGGTGATGCGGCTCCTCGACGCCGACAGGTTCTCGACCGCCACGTTGAGGTTGGCGATCGTGTGCTCGAACCGGTTCTGGACGGCGCCGAGGGAGGCCCGGTTGTCGGACACCGTCTGGATGGCGGCATCGATGGTGGCCAGCGCGGCGGCAGCGGAGCCGGACGCGGTGAACACTTTGGTGCCGAAGGCCGCCGCCAGACCACCGGCGGTGAACGCCTGGGACAGCTGGTTCACTTCGAGGCCGGCTGCGTTGCGGGCGTTGACGTCCATGGCGCCTTCGTTGGAGGCCTGGAGCGCCAGCTCACGCATGCGCTGCAGGATCGAGTGGACCTCGGTCAGCGCGCCTTCGGCCGTTTGCACGACCGAGATGCCGTCCTGGGCGTTGCTCACGGCCTGCTGGAGACCGCTCACCTGTGCCTTCAGACCCTCGCTGATCGAGAGGCCGGCGGCGTCATCGGCCGCCCGGTTGCTGCGGAGGCCCGAGGACAGACGCTCGAGCGACTTCGACATCTGCGAGTTGGTGACCGAAAGGTTCCGGTAGGCCACCATCGCGTCGATGTTGGTGTTGATGCGCAGACCCATGTCATTTCCTCCTTGATCGGGTCGGGCCAGGCGTCCGTGTCCTGGTCCTTGGTACACCGCCTCCTGTCGCCGGCAGACCTACGATGGACCAATCGTGGCGGCGCTTGAGCGAACCGGCCGGAAGAGCCCGGCTCACCCGACCGGGCTCATCCGACCGGGCTCATCCGGCCGGCGAAGGCCCGGATCGCGTTCGCCTCGTCGGTCGCGCCGTAGCCCTCGAGCAGGTCGGCCAAAAGCGCGCCGCGGGCCGGCGTCGTCGCCGCGGCGAGGACGAAGGCCGACAGCAGCCTCGGTGCCAGCTCGTTCAGGACGAGCGCGACGTCCGTGATCTCCTCGTCGGGGAGGGCCCGGGTGGCCCGCTCGAGCATCTCGGCCGCCCGCTGGTCGGCGAAGGCCTGGTGGGCGACCGCGGCCGCCACGACCCGCTCCGACGCAGGGACGTCCACCCGACCCGACCGGGCGACGAGCGGGCAGTGGTCGGGGAGCCCGGCACCGCGGACGCGCGCCGCCCATTCCAGGGCTCGCAGGCTGGCGAGGCGGGGCCCGACGTGGACGGCGAAGGCCACACTGCGAGGCGTGGCCGGCGCGGCGTTCCACAGCGCCTCGCCGAAGGCATCGGCGGCGCACGGGTCGGACAGCGCGATCTGGGCCAGGATCGGCCGCGATCCGTCGTCGGGAACGGCGGCGACGACCGGGGCCAGGGGAAGACCGGCCCGCCACGTCGACACGACCAGCGCCCCCCACACGCCTTCCTGCGGGCGCTCGGTGACGACCGCCAGAAGGGCACTCGCCGCTTCGCCATCGCGCCCTCCGGCAGCGAGGGCCAAGGCGGTTCTGGTGGCGACGATCTCGACGGCCACGTGCTGGCCGCTGGCGTCCCAGATCTCCCCGGTCCCCTCGAGCAGCTGGGCGGCCCGCCGCCCGTCGCCGAGCTGGAGCCAGGCACTGCCTTCGAAGAAGTCGGCCAAGGTGGTCTCGCCGAGGCGGCGGAGCTCGCCGGCCCAGTCGAGGGCCTCACGTGGCCGGCCGAGGGCCAGCAGGGCTTCGGTACCGATGCGCAGGACCCCGACCCGCACCGCTCCCCGCTCGGGGAGCGACCTCGCCTGCGAGGCGCGCTCGAGGCACTCGTCGAGGCGCCCGGCGCCGTAGAGCGTGCGGGCGAGGTTCAACAGCACCTGCTGGCGGTTCGTGTCGTCGGCCTCGTGCAGCTGCGCCTCGGCGACCCGCAGGTTGCGCTCGGTCTTGTTGCGGCCGGCGAGCAGGTCGCTGCGGTAGCCGTGGTGGCGGATCGTGGCCGTCCCCAGGACCGCCGTGGCCAGCGCGGTCTGACCGTCACGGGCGTGGACCTGCTCGTGGAGCGCCCCGACCCAGCGGCCACGCAGGCGCCGGAACACCCGGCAGGCCTGATGGCGGGATCCGACCCCTCCCGAGTCGTCGAGGTTGTCGATCATCAGGTGCACGCCGTCGGGCACCGCCCCCGATGCCAGCAGGCCCCGCAGTCCGAAACGGTCGCCGGTCAGCTCCTCGTCGGCGTCGAGATGGACGATCCAGCGACCGGTGCAGTGCTCCAGCGCGGCGTTGCGGGCCCGGGCGAAGTCGTCGTCCCAGTACCCCTCGATCACGATGGCGCCGGCAGCCCTCGCGATGTCCACCGTGCGGTCGCTCGATCCCGTGTCGTAGACGACGACTTCGTCGGCGAAGCCGGCCAGGCTGGCGAGGCACTGCGGAAGGAGGGCCTCCTCGTCGTTCACGACGAGCGCCGCGGAGACCAGCGCTGCTCCTTCGGGACGTCGGGCGGCCGCCGGAGACCCCGCCAGATACGAGCCGGCGGCGACGACGAGGCTCCGCCCGAGGCTGCGCGTCAGTTCGCAGAGATCGGTCAGGTCACCGACCGCGCCCGGCCCACCGATGGCATCGAGCCCGGCCCGCCTGACGGCCACGCAGACCGGGTCGAGCCGGTCGACGGAGAAGGTCCGGCCGCGGTGCGTGGCGGACCAAGCCCGGGCGAAGCGTTGCACGGTGCCCGCTCGATCCGCGCCGTCGCTCGGGCGTACGACGTGCTGGGCCCCCGAGGCGCCGTCGGCCACCGGACCCACCGCTCCGACCGTCTCGTCGATGAGCGGCGCCAGCAGTTCCTCGAGCCACCGGGCGGTCGGCACGACGTCGGGATCGAGGAACACGACGGCCGGCTTCGACGCGACGGCCGCGCCGGCGACCCGAGCCGCACCGTCGTCGCCGGGGCGGGCCACCACGCGCACGAACGACGGCCACCGGGGGGCCCCGGGGACATCGGCCGGGACGACCGCGACGACCTCGTCGAGTGGCGACAGGGTCGGGCGCAGGGCATCGAGCAGACCGCGCAGGAGGGCGGGGTCGTGCGTGGTGACGACGATGGATGCGGGGACGCGGTTCACCACGACCCGATCGGCACGGGCACCGGCACCAGGAGCCTTCGGGCCGCGAAACCCTCAGGCGCTCCGACGGAGGCCGGCCAGGACGGCCTCGCGATCCTCGACCATCGCCACCTTGGTGCGGACCGCGGCGGCGTCGGCGACGGCGGCGTAGTAGGCGGCCTTGAGGCGGGCCACCCGACCCCTGGTCGCGTTCAGGTCCTTGACCTTCGTGGGTTCCAGGCGGCTGTTGACCCCGTCCTTGAGCAGAGCGAGCGCCTCGGCGCACATCTGGGAGACCCGGGAGGGCGTGACTCCGAGCTCCTGGGCGAGGTCCTGCATCTCGCGGTTCTCGAAGAAGTACCCGAGGATCACGCCGCGCAGGCGCTCCGGCAGGGCCCGCACGGCGTCGTGGAGGCACTCGCGCAGCTCCCCGTCGAGCAGGGCGGTGTCGGGTCCTTCCACCCGGATGGCATCGCCGCCGGTGTGGTCCACGTCGTCGGTGAGCGAGTCGTAGCGCAGCACCGTGGCACGGTCGAGATCGTGGCGCAGCCGCGAGACCTCCGCGGCGTCGCACCCGAGCCGGACCGCCAGCTCGCCATCGGTCGGGGGACGACCGAGCCGGCTGCGCAGCTCGTCCGTCGCGGCCAGCATGGCCCGGCCTCCGGTGCGCACCGAACGGGTCGCCCAGTCGCGACTGCGCAGCTCGTCGACGATGGCGCCCCTGATGCGGATGCGGGCGAATCGGTCGAAGGGGACACCCCGCGACGGGTCCCAGGACCTTGACGCCTGGGCCAACCCGAGCATGCCGGCCGAGAGCAGCTCGTCGCGCCCGACGAAGCGGGGAACCCGCATGGCGATCTCGGCCACGACGGAGTGCACGATCGGGATGGCCATGCGGACCAGCTCGTCACTGTTGGTCTGGTTCGCGTCGTTCGACCGGTGGCTCTGCATGTACCCGGCTTCGGCAACGGCGAAGGTCGGGGCGCATCCCTCGTGTTCGTGATTGGCACCGAGTGGGCTCACCCAGGCGGGGGAGATCTGTCCAGCCCGTGTCAAGACGGACCCCGGTTGTCTCTGCGAGCCCTTAAATCCTCTCGGCCGGTTCAACTCGGGCCCGCCTCGCGCCGATCGAGATCCGACCAGGTCACTCGAGGGGGGGTCGGCGGCAACAGATGCGGGCGGTGATCGTCGATGAGTGGCCGGTCCTACGTCACGGTCTGCGAGTCGTACTCGGCGAGCACGGCGTGCGGACCGTCGGTCTCCTGCCCACGGCAGCCGAGGGCCTGACCCGCGCCGGCGAGGGGGGCGTGGACCTCGTCGTGGCCGGTCGGACCGCGGACATGGGTCACGACAAGGTGGTCCGACGCGTCACCCGACTCGCCCACCCCGTCCGGGCGGTGGTCCTGCTCGGGACCTCGGACCGGGTGGATCCGGTCGCGCTGCTCTCGCTCGGCGCCGCCGCCGTGCTGCCCCGCACGGTCGGTGAACGGGAGCTCGCCGACGCGGTGGCCCGACTGAAGGCCGGCGACCGCTACCTCGCCCCCAGCGTGCTGGCGGCGGCCTACGGCTCGAACGGCCCGAGTGTGCGAGACGACGAGGGAGCGCTGACCTCCCGCGAGCGCGCCGTGCTCGGCCACCTCGTCCATGGGTCGACGAACCGGGAGATCGCCCAGGCCCTGTTCGTGGGGCAGGAGACGGTCAAGACCCACCTGCGCAACATCTACGCCAAGCTCGAGGTCACCGGTCGCCACCAGGCCGTCGGGCGGGCCGTCGAGCTCGGCCTCGTCGGCTAGCAGGATCCGAACCGCTGCCTTCTCGAGTTCTCTCAAGCGCGGCCCTGGGCGGTCGATCGCACGGGCGCACCCTGACGAGAGGAACCAGATGGGTCTGCCCGACGTGTCGCACATCTGGTGGCGGGAGCGCAGCCTGCTCGAGCAGCTGTTGTTCAAGCTGACTGAGGAGCAGATGCTGCTCGCCGCCGGACACGTCCGCTGGCTGTCCGCGGCCACCGACGAGGTCGAGGTGGTGCTCGAGGACATCGCCCACGCCGAGCTGGTGCGGGCCATCGAGGTCCAGGCGGCCGGCCGCGAGCTCGGCGTCGGGCCCAACCCGTCGCTGCGCGACCTCGCCGAAGCCGCACTTCCCCCGTGGGGGGCCATCCTCATGGAGCACCGTGACGCCTTCCTCAAGGTGACCGAGGAGATCACCGAGCTCGCGAAGGCCAACCGCCAGCTCATCCTGCGCGGCTACGCCGCCGAGGACCGAGCGGCGATCGCCAGCCAGATCGATTCCCTGCGCACCAACCTGCTGGAGTTGGCCAACACCACGTACATGAACCGCCCGCTGTTCGCCGGGACCTCCCCGACGGCCAAGGCCTACGACTCGAGCGCGAACTACCTCGGTACGAACCCCGGCAGCCCCGGCGACCAGGTCATGCGCACGGTGGCGCCGAACGTCACCGTGCGGGTGAACCTCACCGGACCGGAGGTCTTCGGCGCGCCGGGCAGCGACATCTTCAGCGTGCTGTCCACGGTGGCGAACGACCTGCGCACCAACCCGGCCAACCTCTCGAACGACATCGGCGCGCTCGACGGCGCGACGACGACGATGAAGAACGCACAGGCAACGATCGGCGCTCGATACCATGAGATCGACACCATGCGATCCCGCAACGACGCCCTGAAGCTCACCACGACCACCGCGCTGTCCCAGCTCGAAGACGTCGACCTTCCCGCCACCGTCTCGAAGCTCCAGATGCAGGAGGTCGCGTACCAGGCGGCCCTGGCTGCGACCTCGAAGACCGTGGGGCCGTCCCTCGTGGACTTCCTGAAGTGATGACCGACCTTCCCGAGCTCGAGTTCGCCGACGGGCTGGTCGGCTTCCCCGAGGCGCGGCGCTTCGTGCTGGTGCAGTGGGGTGACCAGGACAGCCCCTTCTCGCTCCTGCGCTGCGTCGAGCTCGAAGGCCTCGAGTTCCTCGTCGTGCCGCCGCAGGTCTTCTTCCCCGACTACCACCCCGAGCTTGACGACGCTGCCGCCGACGACCTCGCCGTCACGAGCGCCGACGACGCGCTCGTGCTCGTGATCGTGACGGTGGGCGAGCCGCTCGAGGAATCCACGGCGAACCTGCTCGGTCCCCTCGTCGTGAACCTCCACACCCGCAAGGGCATCCAGGCCGTGCTGGCACCCGACCGCTACCGGACGCGCGAACGGTTGTTCGGCACGGCCGCTGTGCGCGGGTAGGGTGAGGCGATGCTGGTCCTGACCCGCCGGGCCAATCAGAGCATCATGATCGGCAACGACGTCGTGGTGACCGTCTTGGACGTGAAGGGCGACCAGGTGCGCATCGGCATCCGCGCACCGAGATCGGTCGCCGTGCACCGTGAAGAGGTCTTCGCGGAGCTGGCCCGCGAGAACCAGGCCGCGGCCTCCCCCCCGGGCGAGGCACTCAGCCGCCTGCGGGGCATGGTCCCGCCGCGACCGACCTGATCGGCGCGGGTGCCCTAGCCTTTCCAGCGTGCTCGCGTTCCTCGAAGGACCCGACCTCGTCATCGTCTTGGTGATCGTCGCCGTCCTGGTCGGCGCGAACCGGCTGCCGAAGCTGGCTCGCTCGCTCGGCCAGGCCCAGCACGAGTTCAAGAAGGTGATGGACGAGAACGACGCCCCCGAGGCCGCCGGGGCATCGACGGCCGCGCCGCAACGACTCCCCTCGGGCCAGCTCCCGCCGCCGCAGGCCGCCACCGGCGTCGCGCCTGGACCCACCGCGCCTCCCCCCCAGCCGCCTCCGCCACCGCCGGTCGCTCCCTGAGCCTCACGACGCGGGCGGCAGCCGGGGCGCAGGGCCCAGACGGGCGACCCGGTAGAGCAGGACGAGGTTCTCCTCGGTGCCGGACCAGTGGCGCACCACGGCATCGGAACCGGCTCGACGCACGACCGCCCGCAAGGCCCAGCACAGCACGGCCGCGTTGTCGGCGAAGCCGATGACGGGCACGAAGTCCGGGATGAGGTTGATCGGCTGGACGTTGTAGGCCAGCGCGATGGCCAGCCGGCGACGCACCCCTCGAGGGACGTCGGGATCGCGTGCCAGCCGGGCGACGAGGCGCACGACCTCGGGGACGATCCGCAGGGCATCCCGCCAGGGCTCGTCGCGTGGCCGAACCCTGGCCAGCAGGACGAGCAGGACGAGCCAGAGCGCGACGAACGACAACGCCAGGCCCACGAGCAGACGAGCCATCGCGGTCTCAGCGTCCGGGCGCCGGGGAGCGGCGCCGCGGGGCGATCACGGTTCGACCAGCGCGGCGAGGCGGCGCGGCGCCACGTGGCGGTACGCGGCGCGCACGATCGCGTCGACCTCCTCCCAGTCGGGCTCGACTTCCAGGCGCACGCCGACCCAGCCGCGGTGCCCGACGTAGGGCGGCACGAAGAAGCGCCCGGCCTCCTCCTCGACGAGCTGCGCGGCGTGACCGGCGGGCGCGGCACACCAGATCGCGAGTCGGCCGTCGCCATGATGGTCGTCCATGAACATCACGAACGACGTCTTCTCACGAACGAAGAAGGTGGGGGCCCCGTGGCTGAGACGCTCCGACGCCTCCGGAAGCGACAGACAGCTCCGCCGGACCCGAGCGAGGGCGACCTTTCGCATCTCCCGAAGTCTGCCTGACGCGGCGCCCACGAAACTGAGATCGGCGCCGGTCAAGGACCTACAGTCGCAGCGATGTGGTTTCGGATCGAGCAGCGCTTCGACGTGTCGGTGACCGCGGTCGAGGACACCTTGTGCGACCCGAGGTTCATCGAGCGCATGGGTGAGCTGCCCAAGCTCGGTCGGCCGCAGCTGCTCGACCACGACGCGACGGGCGAACGGGTGCGGACGCGGATCCGCTACCGGTTCGTCGGGGAGCTGTCCCCCGCGGTCCGCCGGGTGATCGATCCGGAACGCCTGACCTGGGTGGAGGAGGCGACGATGGACCGGCGCGATCACCGCAGCGAGTTCAAGATCCTTCCCGACCACTACGCCAAGCTGCTCGGCTGCCGAGGCACGTTCACCCTCAGTCCGGACCGTGGCGAAGGCTGTCGCCGTGTGGCCGAGGGGACGGTGCGGGTCAACGTCCCCCTCCTCGGGGGCAAGGTGGAGCGGGCCATCGTGATGGGCCTCGACGAGCACGCCCAAGCCGAGATCCCCCTCGTGGAGTGCTGGGTGACGTCGTCCCGGGACCGGGAGCCACCGGCCCCCGGAGCGCCACGTTGACATGGGCGCGCGCTGCGGGGGCCTGATGCGAACGACGTGCTCGGACGAGTTGCTCGAGAGCTGGAGGCGACGATGGGCGTGAGCCACGGATGGGCGGCACCAGGGTTCGAGGGCGTGCGCGACGCCTTCGAGGCGAACTTCGCCACGGGTTCCGAGGTGGGTGCGGCCTTCAGCGCCTACCACCGCGGTCGCAAGGTCGCCGACCTGTGGGGCGGGGTGGCCGACCAGGCGACGGGCCGACCCTGGGACGAAGGCACCATCGCGCTGTTCTTCTCCACGACCAAGGGCCTCACGGCGATGTGCGCCAACCGCCTCGCCCAGCAGGGCCTGCTCGACACCGATGCTCCCGTGGCGCGGTACTGGCCCGAGTTCGCCAAGAACGGCAAGGAGGACATCCCCGTCAGGTACCTCCTGTCGCACCAGGCCGGACTGGCCTGGATCGACGGCGACATGACCGCCGCCGAGGCGCTCTCGTGGGAACCGGTGATCGAGGCCCTCGAGAACCAGCACCCGAACTGGACGCCCGGTTCCCAGCATGGCTACCACGCCACGACGTTCGGCTGGCTGGTCGGCGAGCTCGTCCGCCGGATCAGCGGGACCACCGTGGGCGCCTTCCTGCGGCGCGAGATGGCCGAACCTCTCGGCCTCGACCTGTGGATCGGGCTCCCCGAGCGCGAGTGGGGTCGGGTCGCCAAGCTCATCAGCTTCATCCCCGAGGGCACGAGCGTGGACAGCCTCGCCCACCCCGGTGACGACCCGGTGCGCCAGCTCCTGGCCCAGTTCCTCGGCCCCGAGACCCCGCTGGGCAAGGCGCTGTTCGCCCCGGGTGGCGCCTTCACCGACCAGGACATCTGGAACTCGCCGGCGATGTGGGCCGCCGAGGTCCCCGCGGCCAACGGCATCGGTGACGCCCGCTCACTGGCCCGGCTCTACGCCGCGTGCATCGGGGAGGTCGACGGCATCCGGATCCTCACCCCCGAGCAGCTCGGGCGGGCCACGACCCGGCTGACCGAGGGGCCGAACACGGTGCTGCTCGGCATGGACATCCAGTTCGGGCTGGGGTTCATGCTGCGCTCGGACCTGATCGCGCTCGGGGGACCCCGCTCGTTCGGCCACTTCGGTGCCGGTGGTTCGGTGGGCTGGGCCGATCCCGACGCCGAGCTGGCCTTCGGCTACGTGATGAACCGGATGGACATCGGCCTCGCCGGCGACATGCGCAGCTTCAACCTCATCGACGCCTGCTACCGATCCGTCGGCTGAACCCCGTCACGCGACGAGCTCGGCTTCGGCCCGCCGGTGGCGGTGCCCGTGCCGGTGCCGGTGCCACCGGGGTCACCGGGCACGAGTCCCGGGTCGGTGACGAGCGGTGCCAAGAGGGAAGCGGCGGCCGTGGCCGCCCGAGGAGGTGACCGTGGACCTCGGGATCCGGGGACGCAAGGCGATCGTGGCCGGCGGGAGCGCCGGACTGGGCGAGGGCAGCGCCCGCGCCCTGGCTCACGAGCGCATGGAGCTGTTCCTGTCCGCCCGGGGCGAGGAACGCCTCCTCGCCGCCGCGGCCGAGATCGCCGGGCAGACCGGTGCGGCGGGTGGCCTGATCAACGCGATGTTCTGACCGGGGAGCGCAGTGGCGAGAAGAACGCCCGGAGCTCCTCCACGATCAGCTCCGGCTGCTCGGCCGGGCCGAAGTGGCCGCCGCGGGGCATGACGGTCCAGCGCTGCAGGTTCGTGCGGGCCGCGGCCACCGAGCGGGGCAGCAGCACGAGCTCCTTGGGGAAGACGGCGAAGCCGGTGGGAACCTCGATCGTCGGCGTCCGGTCGTGCACCGGAGGCCAACCGCCGTTGAAGTGCTCGAAGTAGATCCGCAGGGACGACGCGATCGACCCGGTCAGCCAGTACACCGAGGCCAGGGTGATCAGGTCGTCGCGGCTGAACACGCTCTCGACGTCACCGCCGCAGTCGCTCCAGGCCCGGCGCCGCTCCCAGATCCAGGCCGCGGTGCCGACCGGGGAGTCGGCCAGCGCATAGGCGAGCGTCTGGGGGTCGTGGGTGTGGACGGTGACGTGACTGCGGATCAGGCGCTCCACCTCGGCGGTGCGGGCGATCATCCACTGCTCGTCGGGCGCGAACGCCTCGGGGCCGAGATCGCGCCGGCTCACCCCGGGGATGGCCGGCAGGCTGGAGTAGACGCCGACCAGGTGGTCGGGGTGCGCGTGGCCGAGCTCAGCCGTGACCATGGCGCCCCAGTCGCCGCCGTAGGCCCCGAAGCGGTCGTAGCCGAGCACCTCGCGCATCAAGGCGACCCAGAGGCCGGCGACACGGCGGACGTTGACGCCCGTCGTGCGCAGTGGGACCGAGAAGCCGAACCCGGGGAGCGAGGGCACGATCACGTCGAACGCGTCGGCCGGATCGCCCCCGTGGGCGCCCGGGTCGGCGAGCGGTCCGATCAGCTCCTTCATGTCCCAGAAGGTCCAGGGCCACCCGTGCGTGAGCACGATCGGCAGCGGGCTCGGGCCCGTGCCACGGACGTGGAGGAAGTGGATCGGTATGCCCTCGATCTCGACGCGGAATCCGGGGTAGGCGTTCATCGCCGCCTCGTGGGCGCGCCAGTCGTAGGCGTCCAGCCAGTACGTCACCATGTCGGCCAGCCATCCCCGCTCGACGCCGTAGGTCCAGGCCTCGTTGCCGAAGTCGTCGGCCCAGCGGGTCGAAGCCAGCCGCCGGCGAAGGTCGGCGAGATCGGCGTCCGGGACGGCGATGGTGAACGGCGTCGGCGCGCTCATCGCCCCTGGCCCGTGGACGGCGGGATCGCCACGACTTCCCCCCTTGGTCGGCCCACACGGGGGTCCCGTCGGCCAGGCTAGGCCGGACGCGCGACCGGTGGTCGGCTCAGAGCTCGAAGTGGGTCCGGTAGTCGGGCGGCACGAGGTCGGCGTACTCGGGATGGCGGTGCAGGTAGGCGTTGACGAACGGGCAGAAGGGCAAGACGGCAAGGTGACGGCGGCGGGCGTCGTCGAGAGCCTCGGCGATCACCCGGGAGCCCAGGCCCCTGCCCTCGAAGCGGGGCTCGATCTCGGTGTGGACGAAGGCGACCAGCCCGGGGCGGGAGCGGTACTCGGCGAACCCGGCCAGCTCGCCGTCGACGTGCACCTCGTAGCGCTCGGCCGTCGGCTGGTCGGTCACGACGATGGCCACGCCGGCACGCTACCGCCACGGCGTCGCCGGTCCGGCGGTCCGGACCTCGCCGGGCCGGTGCGTCAGATGCCCCGCAGCTCCCGGCGGTGGACGACCCGGAGACCCGACCATGTGTCGTCGATGGCGCAG
>Ga0209048_10001790_pt1 | contig 21705 bp, 20 predicted proteins | sample FrelakmetCRP12CR_FD_187146 | JGI IMG/M metagenome (GOLD analysis project Ga0209048, IMG submission 187146) | Freshwater lake sediment microbial communities from the University of Notre Dame, USA, for methane emissions studies - CRP12 CR (SPAdes)... | ecosystem: Environmental > Aquatic >... | reverse complement strand
CCCGTGCCGTACTGCGAGGTGGTCACGAGCACCACGCACAAGACGCTCACGGGACCGCGCGCCGGCATCATCATGTGCCGCGCCGAGTACGCGGAGGCGATCGACCGCGCCGTGTTCCCGGGCATGCAGGGCGGCCCGCTCATGCACGTCATCGCCGCCAAAGCGGTCTGCCTGAGGATCGCCCAGAGCGAGCAGTTCCACCGCCTCCAGCGGCAGATCGTCAAGAACTGCGCCGTGCTGGCCGAGACGCTGGCGGAGGGCGGCCTGCGCCTCGTGTCCGGCGGCACCGACGTCCACCTCGCGCTCGTCGACCTGCGCAGCACCGGGCTGAGCGGCCTCGAGTGTCAGGATCTTCTCGAAAGGGTCAACATCACCGCCAACCGCAACGTGGTGCCCTTCGAGGACGCGTCCTTCAACGTCGCCAGCGGGCTGCGCGTGGGTTCGCCGGCGGTGAGCACCAGAGGGTTCATGGAACCAGAGATGCGCCAGACCGGCGAGCTCATGCTGCGCGCCATAGCGGTGCGCGACGACGCCGCCGCGCTGAACGAGATCCGTCACGAAGTCGTCGAGCTCCTCGACCGCTTCCCGCTCTACGAGTTCCTGTGAGCGGCCTTCCTCACGACGGCGCGGATCGGTCGCAGGCCCGCCGGCCGACCTGGGACGAGTACTTCCTCCAGCTCGCGCGCCAGGCGGCCACGCGCTCCACGTGCCTGCGCCGCCAGGTCGGCGCCGTGCTGGTGCGCGACAAGCGCATCCTCGCGACCGGCTACAACGGGGCGCCGCGCAACACGGCGCACTGCCTCGACATCGGGTGCCTGCGCGAGCAGCTCGGCATACCGTCGGGCGAGCGCCACGAGCTTTGCCGCGCCATCCACGCCGAGCAGAACGCCATCATCCAGGCCGCCATCCACGGGGTGGCGATCGAAGGCGCCACGCTCTACACGACGGTCCATCCCTGCATCCTCTGCGCCAAGATGGTGATCAACTGCGGCGTGAAAGAGATCCACTACCTCGAGGGCTACCCCGACGACCTCTCCCAGGGCATGCTGGCGGAGGCCGGCGTGACGGTGCACAGGGAGGAGCTCCCATAGAGGTGCCCCTCGAGCTCTCCAGCCCAGTGCGCACGGCGGTGCTCGGGTTCCTCGTCGCCGCCGCCATCGTGTATCTGCTGACGCCGCTCATGGGACGCCTCGCGCGCCGGACCGGAGCCGTTGACAACCCGACCGACGACCGCCGCATGCACGTCGCCGCCACGCCCCTCCTCGGCGGCCTCGGGATGTACCTGGGCTGGATGATCGCGGTGATGCTCCTCGTTGACGTGGACCGCCCGGTGTGGGGCATCATCGCCGGCGCCACCATAGTCGTGGCGGTGGGTCTCTTTGACGACCTCTATGAGCTCGAGCCCATCGTCAAGTTCATGGGGCAGCTCCTGGCCATCGCGGTGGCGATCTACTTCGACATCCACATCGAACACATGAGCATCCCGTTCACGGGCATCACGTTGCACTTCCCGCTCGCCCTGTCGGTGGCCGTCACCGCGTTCTGGATGGCGATGATCATCAACATGGTGAACTTCATCGACGGCCTGGACGGTCTCGCCGCCGGCGTGTGCGGCATATCCGCGCTCACGTTCTGCATCATCTCGCTGAGCACGCACTTCCCGGCGATGGGCGTGCTCGCCGCCATCCTCGCCGGGGCCACGTTCGCGTTCCTGCGCTTCAACTTCCACCCCGCCAGCATCTTCATGGGCGACGCCGGCTCCATGCTGCTCGGCTTCGTGCTCGCCTGCCTGAGTGTGCAGAGCGTGATGAAGGGCACTGCCGCGGTCGCCCTCGTGCTTCCGCTGCTCGTGCTGGGCGTGCCCTTCGTGGACCTCTCCCTCATCGTCTGGCGGCGCTGGCGCCGAGGAGTGCCCTTCTACTCGGCCGGGCAAGACCACGTGCACCACGACCTCGTGCTCGTGCACGGGTTCTCGCAGCGCAAGAGCGTGCTGCTGCTGTACTCCTGGTGCCTCCTGCTGAGCGGGCTCGCGATCGCCATGCAACGCGGCCACACGATCGCGACGGTCGTGCTCGGGATCGGCTCGGCCGTCGCCACCGTGTACATGGCGCAGCTCCTGAGCCGGTATCGATCCCGCCGGCGCGGGCTGCCCGACCCAAGCCGCCCCGGCGGGCTGGACGAGGACGACTCGGCGCCGCCACCGGCGGGCGGCAACGGCGGGCGGCGGTGACCGGATGCGGTGTCTAGAACAGTGCCCGCGGAGGTGTGCCGGGCGCGTGCGCGAGGCGGCGCCGGGCTCCGCGGCGGCGCGTTGCAGCCCCCCAGGACCGCAGGTATAGTGTGACGCCACAATCACCAGAAGACAGGCGGGACGACGACAAGCGCGGCTCGTCCACCTCGGCCGAGACGGTCGCTTTCCTCCTGCTGGGCGGCGTGGTCACCGGCCTCGGCGTGGGGGCCGGTATAGACTGGGTCGTCAAGACGTTCCCCCTCTTCACGGTGATCGGAGTGTTCGCCGGTTTCGCCTTGGCGTTGTACGCGATCTACCTGGAAACGAAATGATCCTTGTCGGAGGGACGAGACTCATCAGCAAGCAGGCAATCGCCCCGATCGTCCTCGGCCTCGTCGCCGCCGCCAGCGTCGTCGTCGCGGCCGTCACCGGCAGGCCCGTCTGGGCGGCCGCACTCGGCGGCGGCCTGGCGCTCGCGTACTGGGGCCTCGAGGCGCTTGCCTGGCGCCGTGCCCGGGTGCGCCGCGACCTCGCTCTCGGCGTCGCCGTCGGCGGCATGGCGTTGCGCCTGCTCGTCGTCCTCGCGACGCTCGTGCTCGTAGGCGTGCTCGCGCGGCCGGCGTTCGCCACCGCCGCGCTGGCCTTCCTCGCCGGCTTCACCGCGTACCTGGGGATCCGCCCGCTCACCTTCGCGCCCGCCCCCGCCCGCACCGAGCAGGCGGGCGTCCGATGAGGAAGGCGGGCGCCCGATGAAGAAGGGCATGAAGTGGGTCTGGCTCGTCGTCGTGCTCGCCGCGCTGGTCGGCCTGTTCCTCATCCCCGGCGGCGCCAAGGAGACCCTGAACGTCGCCGGCGAGTTCGACCTGCAGCCGATCCTCAAGCTGCCGTCCATCGGGCCGGTGGACCTCTCGGTCAACAAGGCCGTCGTCTACCTGTGGCTGGCGACCGCCGTCATCATCGTCATCGCCATCATCATCGCCCGCAACCTCAAGCCCGAGCCGGGCCGCTTCCAGGCGGCGATGGAGGGCATGTACAGCCTGGCGCGCGACGGCATCGCCAGGTCGGTCATGAGGAGCGGCGTCAACGCGTGGTTCCCGTACATCGGCGCGGTGTTCTTCTTCGTGCTCATCAACAACCTCATCGGGCTCATCCCGCTGCCTTTCGGCGAGCACCACCAGTTCAGCTTCTACACGGCCACGGCGAACCTCTACGTCACCGTCACGCTGGCGCTGTTCACGTTCGTCTTCACGCACTACGCCGGCATCTCGAAGTACGGCCTGCGCAGATACGTGGGCGGCTGGATGCCGAGCGGCGCGCCGCCCGTGCTGAGGGAGTTCATCTTCGTGATCCACGCCGTCAGCGAGTTCTTTCGCCTGGTGTCGCTCTCCGTCCGTCTCTTCGCCAACATGGTCGCCGGCCATGCCATCCTCGCGGTCTTCTTCGCCATGGCCCTCATCTTCCAGAGCTACCTCATCGCCGTCGCCCTGCAGGGCGCCTCGGTGCTGATCTACCTGTTCGAGATCTTCGTGGCCGTCATCCAGGCCTTCATCTTCGCCATCCTCTCCGCCGTGTACATCGGCGGGGCGCTGGACTCGCAACACTGAACCCCTCATGACCCAGGTCACCACCCAGGAGGACACTGCATGAACCCCCACGCGTATGCGGAACTCGGCGCCGGCCTCGCCATGGGCCTCGGCGCCGTCGGCCCCGGCATCGGCCTCGGCATCCTCATCGGCAAGGCGCTCGAGAGCATCGCCCGTCAGCCCGAGGTCGCGGGCGACATCCGCACGAACATGTTCATCGGCATCGGCGTGACCGAGGCCGTGGCCCTCTACGCGTTCGTCGTGGCGCTGATCCTCGTGTTCGTGGCCAAGTGATCCACGCCACGCCCGCCCGTACGGAAGGACAGAGGCCGCCATGCTGAACACGCAGTGGGGTCTGATGGTGTGGACCCTGATCACGTTCACGATCGCCGTCTACATCCTTTGGAAGTTCGCCTTCGGGCCCATCCAGCGGCTGCTCGACGAGCGCCGCCAGGCCGTGCAGGAGAGCATGAACGCGGCCGAGCAGGCGCGCGACGAGGCCCATCGTCTCCTGGAGGAGTACAAGGAGACACTCGCCAAGGTCCGGCTCGAGGCGGAGGAGATCCTCGAGCGCTCGCGCACGACCGGCGAGCACGCCAAGGCCGAGCTCATGACCGAGGCGCGCGCGCAGTCGGACCGCGTCCTGGCCCAGGCGCACGACCAGATCGAGCGTGACACGCGCGCCGCGCTGCGCGAGCTCAAGGGACAGATCGCCGAGCTCACGGCGCTGGCAGCAGAGAAGGTCGCCGCCGGAAGCCTCAGCGACAAGGACCAGCAGCGGCTCATCGACGAGGCGCTGGCCGAGCTCAAGGTCGACCAGCTCGGGATGGAGAACCAGGGTTGAGCGAGGAACAGGTCGCCGCCGTCTACGCCCGGGCGCTCTTCGCTGCCGCCAAGGAGGCCGGTGTCGTGGAGCCGGTGCGCCGCGAGCTGGGCGACTTCGTCGCCGCCCTCGCGGCCTCCGCCTCGCTGCGCGACGTCCTCGCCGACCCGCAGGTGGACAGCGCCGCCAAGCGGCGGGTGCTCGCGGAGATCACGCGGGAGGGCCAGCCGCTGGTCGCCAACGTGCTCCAGCTGCTGCTGGAGCGCGGCCGTTTCGCCATCACCGGCGAGCTGCATCAGGCCTACGACGGGCTCGCCGCGGTCGAGGCAAGACTGGTCGAAGTGGAGGTGACCTCCGCCATGGAGCTCACCGCGGAGACCCGCAAGAAGATCGCCGCGCGAGTCGCGGAGGCCACCGGACGCCAGGTCGAGCTCGCGGAGCGGGTCGACCCGGACATCGTCGGCGGCCTCGTCCTGCGCGTCGGCGACGTGATCGTCGACGGCAGCGTGCAGGCGCGTATCCGCCAGCTGCGCCGCCGGCTGGCTACGGCAGAACTGAGAGGTGACGTGGAGTGAAGCTGCGCCCGGAAGAGATCGCCGCGGTCCTCAAGTCGCAGATCGAGGATTACCACGCAGAGGTCGAGGTCGATGAGGTCGGTACCGTACTCGAGGTGGGCGATGGTATCGCCCGCATCTACGGGCTGCGCAACTGCATGGCCATGGAGATGCTCGAGCTTCCGCACGGCGTCACGGGCCTCGCGCTCAACCTCGAAGAAGAGAACGTCGGCGCCGTGCTGCTCGGCGAGGACACGCTCATCAAGGAGGGCGACCTCGTCAAGCGCACGGGCCGCGTGCTGCAGGTCCCGGTCGGCGAAGCCATGGTCGGCCGCGTCGTCGACCCGCTGGGGATCCCGCTGGACGACAAGGGACCCATCGAGACCAGCGACTTCCGCCCGATGGAGTTCAAGGCGCCGGGCGTGGTCGAACGTCAGCCCGTCAAGGAGCCGCTGCAGACCGGCGTCAAGGCCATCGACTCGATGATCCCCATCGGCCGCGGCCAGCGCGAGCTCATCATCGGCGACCGCCAGACCGGCAAGACGTCGCTGATCGTCGACACGATCATCAACCAGAAGGGCCAGGACGAGATCTGCGTCTACGTGGCCATCGGTCAGAAAGCGTCCACGGTCATGCAGGTCGTGCAGAAGCTCGAGGAGTACGGCGCGATGGAGTACACGATCGTCGTCGCCGCGACGGCCTCCGCCTCCGCTCCGCTCAAGTTCCTGGCCCCGTACGCCGGCGCCGCCATGGGAGAGTTCTTCCTCTACGGCGGGCGTCACGCCGTGTGCTTCTACGACGACCTCTCCAAGCAGGCCGACGCCTACCGCCAGATGTCGCTGCTGCTGCGCCGGCCGCCGGGCCGCGAAGCGTTCCCCGGCGACGTCTTCTATCTGCACTCGCGCCTGCTCGAACGCGCCGTCAAACTCAACGACGAGCTCGGCGGCGGTTCGCTCACCGCCATCCCGGTCATCGAGACGCAGGCCGGCGACGTCTCGGCGTACATCCCGACCAACGTCATCTCCATCACCGACGGGCAGATCTTCCTGCAGAGCGACCTGTTCTACAGCGGCGTGCGCCCGGCCGTGAACATCGGCATCTCCGTGAGCCGCGTCGGCGGCAACGCGCAGATCAAGGCGATGAAGCAGGTCGCCGGCCGCCTGCGCATCGACCTCGCCCAGTTCCGCGAGCTCCAGGCCTTTGCCCAGTTCGGCTCCGACCTCGACGAGGCGACCAAGCAGTCCCTGGCGCGTGGCCTGCGCATGATCGAGGTCCTCAACCAGGGCCGTTTCGACCCGATGCCCGTCGAGGAACAGGTCGCCGTGATCTTCGCCGGCAACCAGGGCTACATCGACGACATAGACGTCGAGCGCGTGGGCGGGTTCTGCGAGGGCCTGCGCGAGTATATGCGTAGCCAGGACGCGGAGGTGCTCGCCACGATCCGCGAGGAGAAGGTCGTCTCGGACGAGAGCGAGTCCAAGCTGCGCGACGCCATCGCCGCCTTCCACAACACGTTCGCGCCGGAGTCCGCGGTCGCTGGCTCCGCCCTCGAGGAGGCAGAGGCCTAGAGTGGCGAGCCTTCGCGACATCCGCCGGCGCATCGCGTCGGTCCAGAACACGCGCAAGATCACCAAGGCGATGGAGATGGTCGCCGCGGCCAAGCTGCGTCGCAGCCAGCAGCGCATCGAGGCGCTGCGCCCCTACGCCGGCGACATGATCGAGATGATGATGGACCTCGCCACGTACTCGGAGGAGTCGCTGAACTTCGCGCTCATGAGGGAGCGGCCCGAGGTGCGCACGGTCGCCGTCGTCGCCGTGACCGGCGACCGCGGCCTCGCGGGCGCGTTCAACGCCAACGTCGTGCGCAAGGCACTGGAGATCGAGCGCGGCCTGCGCGAGGACGGCGGCGTGGAGACGCGCATCATCGCCGTCGGACGCAAGGGCATCGGCACGCTGGGCTTTCGCGGCTGCCACATCGAGAAGAGCTGGCAGGGCCTCAGCGACCGGCCGCAGTACGCCGACGCGCAGCACATCGCGAAGTATCTGATCGATCAGTACGTGGCCGGCGAGGTCGACCGCGTGCGGCTCGTCTACAACCACTTCACCTCGGTTATCGAGCAGACCCTGTTCGACGACGTGATCCTCCCCGTGCCGCGCGAGGCGGTCACCGACGAGGAGCGGCGTCCGGGTCCGGTCACGTACCTCTACGAGCCGTCGGCACACTCGATCTTCGAGAGCCTGCTGCCGGCGTACGTCGACATCGCCGTCTACCGGGCCCTGCTGGAATCGAGCGCCAGCGAACAGGGAGCGCGCATGACGGCCATGCGCAACGCCAGCGAAGCGGCCGAGGAGATGGTCGACGATCTCACCCTGGCGCTCAACCGCGCCCGTCAGGCGGCGATCACGCAGGAGATCCTCGAGGTCGTGGCCGGCGCCGAGGCCCTCGGATGAACCGTCCCGGCGCGCCCACGCCCCTACTACGCAGAGCGGAGCTGAGGCTATGAACACAGGCACTGTGGTCCAGGTCATCGGGCCGGTCATCGACGTCCGCTTCGCGGACGAGATCCCGGCCATCTACAACGCCCTCACAGTCGTCATCGACGCCGGCGACGGGCAGGCCCGCAAGGTCGTCTGCGAGGTACAGCAGCACCTCGGCGACGACAAGGTTCGCGCCGTCGCCATGGAGACCACCGACGGCCTCGCGCGCGGGGCCGAGGTCATCGACACCGGCGTCGCCATGACCGTGCCCGTGGGCGAAAAGACGCTCGGGCGCCTCATCAGCGTCACCGGCGACACGATCGACAAGGGCGAGCCGCTCACCGACGTCGAGCGCTGGCCCATCCATCGGCCGGCCCCGAACTTCGAGGAGCTCGACCCGACCGACGAGGTCTTCGAGACCGGCATCAAGGTCGTCGACCTCATCGCGCCGTACGTGAAGGGGGGCAAGATCGGCCTCTTCGGTGGCGCCGGCGTGGGCAAGACCGTCATCGTGCAGGAGCTCATCCGCAACATCGCCGCCGAGCACGGCGGCCTCTCCGTCTTCTGCGGGGTGGGCGAGCGCACGCGCGAGGGCAACGACCTCTGGCTCGATATGACGGACTCGGGCGTCATCGACAAGACCGCCCTCATCTTCGGCCAGATGAACGAGCCGCCGGGCGCGCGCCTGCGCGTCGGCCTGGCCGGCCTCACCGTCGCCGAGTACTTCCGCGAGATGGGCGGCCAGGATGTGCTGCTGTTCATCGACAACATCTTCCGCTTCGTGCAGGCGGGCTCCGAGGTCTCCGCTCTCCTCGGCCGCATGCCGAGCGCGGTGGGGTATCAGCCGACACTCGCCAATGAGATGGGCGAACTACAGGAGCGCATCACCTCGACCAAGCGCGGCTCGGTGACCTCCGTGCAGGCCATCTACGTGCCGGCCGACGACCTCACCGATCCGGCGCCTGCGGCGACGTTCGCCCACCTCGACGCCACCACCACGCTTTCCCGTGCCATCGTGGAGAAGGGCATCTACCCGGCGGTCGACCCGCTCGACTCGACGTCGCGAATCCTCACGCGCGACGCCGTCGGCGACGAGCACTACGAGGTCGCGACGCGCGTGCAGGAGATCCTCCAGCGGTATCGCGAGCTGCAGGACATCATCGCCATCCTCGGTATGGACGAGCTCTCCGACGAGGACAAGGTCGTGGTGCAGCGGGCCCGCAAGATCGAGCGCTTCCTCTCGCAGCCGTTCCACGTGGCCGAGCAGTTCACCGGTATCGCCGGCAAGTACGTGCCGCTCGCCGATACGGTGCGCGGCTTCAAGGACCTCGTCGACGGCAAGTGCGACGACCTTCCCGAGCAGGCCTTCTTCATGGTCGGCGGCATCGAAGAGGCCGCCGAGCAGGCCGAGAAGCTCGCCGGCCGCGAAGCGGCCGTCTGAGGGGCGTACGTTGGCCGAGCAACGCTCCCTGCACGTCGAGATCGTCACCCCGGACGGCGAGGTCTACAGCGACGACGTCGGTATGGTCGTGCTGCCGGGCGTCGACGGCGAACTCGGTGTCCTGTCGCGTCACCAGCCGCTGGTGACGCTGCTGGGCGTGGGGGAGACGCGGATCCGCGACCTCGACGGCACGTGGGAGTACATCGCCACGGGGATCGGCTACGCCCAGGTGCTGTTCGACAAGGTACTGGTCGTCGTCGATCACGGCGAGCTCGCCGGAGCCATCGACGTGAACCGGGCTGAGGATGCCGTGCGCCGCGCCCGCGAGCGCCTGGCGGAGCGCGGCGACCCTGGCGCCCAGGCCGAAGCGGACTTCTTCCGCGCCGAGCAGGCGCTCAAGCGCGCCGAGAACCGCCTGCAGGTCGCAGGTCGCCGGAGCTGAGCGCGGCGTCGCCGCGCTTTCCCGGCCGCTATACTTGTGACCGTCTGATGGACGGGACCAGCGAACACGACGCGCGCCTGCTCGTACGCGGCGGCCGCCGGCTGCAGGGCGCCGTGCCGCTCTCGGGAGCCAAGAACTCGGCGCTCAAACTGCTCGCCGCCAGTCTCCTCACGGACGAACCGTGCACGATGCGCCGGGTGCCGCACATCACCGACGTCGCGACCATGGTGGAGATGTTGCGCGCCCTCGGCGCGGACGTGGACGACGCCGGCGACGCGCTGCGCGTCCACGCCGGCGCCGGCCTGAGCGGGTGCGCCCCCTACGAGCTCGTGCGCACGATGCGCGCCAGCATCATCGTCATGGGACCGCTCGTGGCGCGCCTCGGCGAGGCCACCATCGCCATGCCGGGCGGCTGCAACATCGGGCCGCGGCGCATCGACTTCCACATCCGCGGCCTGGAGAAGCTCGGGGCGACGGTGGAGATCGACCACGGGTTCATCAAGGTGCACAGCCGCCGGCTCAAGGGGGCGGCGGTCTCGCTGGACTACCCGAGCGTCGGGGCCACCGAGAACCTGCTGATGGCGGCCACCGCGGCCCAGGGCGTGACGGTGATCGAGAACGCCGCCCGCGAACCCGAGATCGCCGACTTGTGCGCCTTCCTGAGCGGCATGGGCGCGGTCATCGAGGGCGCCGGCAGCAGCACCATCCGCGTCGAAGGCGGCCACCGCCTTCACGGCACGGACCACGAGGTCATCGCCGACCGCATCGAAGCCGGGACCTACCTCATCATGGGCGCCGCCAGCGGCGGCGAAGTCACGGTCGAAGGGCTCGACCCGGTGCACCTCGAGCTGTTCCTGGCCAAGCTGCGGATCATGGGGGTGCAGGTCGAGGAGGGGCCGCGGCGTATCACGGTTCGCCGCGAGGGGCCGCTGGCGCCGGTCGACATCTCGACGCTGCCGCACCCCGGGTTCGCGACCGACCTCCAGGCGCAGACGATGGTGCTGCTGTCGCTCGCCGAAGGGACTTCGATCGTCACCGAGAACGTCTTCGAGAATCGCTTCGTCGTGGTCGACGAGCTCAACAGGCTGGGGGCGGGCATCACGACGAGCGGCCACCACGCCGTGATCGCCGGGCCGCGGCCCCTCAGCGGGACGGTCGTCGAGGCGCCGGACCTGCGCGGCGGCGCGGCGCTGGTCACGGCCGGATTGGTGGCCGAGGGCGTCACCGAGGTGCGCTCCGTGTATCACGTGGACCGCGGCTACGAAGACCTGACCGGCAAGCTCGCGACGCTCGGCGCCAGCGTCGAGCGGGCGGACGCGGAGGGCCGAACCGGGGCGGGGATGCAGACGTCTCTCAGCTCGTGTGATGATGAACGAGTGCCGAGCGTCTGAGCCGGCGCCGGCGCCCCTGGAGAGACGTGGCTAGGTATCGAGTCTACAAGGTCGGAGAAGCCGAGCCCGTACGGGTGTCCACGGGTTCCCCCGATCGGGTCGCTCCTCCGCTCCAACGGTCCTCGCGCGGCGCCGCATCTGACACGCCGGGCGGCTCCCGCAACTGGGTCATCCTCGGGCTCGTCGCCGCCGGCGTCATCGTCGCCGGCGTGCTCTTCTGGCTCTTCGGTCGCGACATGATCGGCAACTCGCAAGCGGCCTTCGATCTGGCGCGCCTCTCGGGCAAGGTCCCCAGTTGGGCGATGGTGGCCGTGCCCGTGGTCGCCGTCGGCGTCCTGGCGGCCGTCACCAGCTACGTCGCCTTCGGCCGCCACCTCGCCGTCAAGCTCATCGGGGTAGCGGTGGTCGTGGTGGCGCTCGCGGCGCCGGGCATGGCGTTGGGGTGGGCCAACGGCACCGTGGGCACCGTCGCCCACCGCAGCGCGGCCGTCCAGGCCGTGGTCACGAAGACGCGCCAGCAGCTGCGTCCCGAGCTGCCGGGCGGGGCCATGAACGTGCTGCTCATCGGCTCGGACAAGAGCGGGCCGGGCGATCCCGGCCGCTCGGACACGCAGATCCTCGTGCGTCTCGATCCGGCCACCAAGAGCATCTCGATGCTGTCGATCCCGCGCGACCTGCGCATCGATATCCCCGGCGTGGGCTACAGCAAGATGAACGCCGCCTACTCGTACAGGGGCCCGGCCGGTGCGGTAGAGGCTTTCTCCAATCTCACCGGCCTGCCGATCAACCACTTCGTGGAGGTCAACTTCGCCGGGTTCTGGCACGTCGTCGACATCCTCGGCGGCATCTACATCCCCGTCGACCGCCGCTACTACAACCCGCCGGGGACGGGCTGGAAGTCCATCGACCTCAAGCCCGGCTACCAGCTCGTGCACGGCAAGCAGGCGCTCAACTTCGTGCGCTTCCGCCACGACCAGAACGGCGACTTCACGCGCATGCAGCGCCAGCAGCTGTTCCTCAAGGAGATGCAGCGCCAGTCGGGGCGCTGGAGCCAGGACTGGACCAAGGCCCTCAAGCTGATCAAGGCGGTCACGAGCCAGACGACCTCGGACATCGACTCGATCAGGCGCCTGAAGTCGCTCGTCGAGCTGGTGTTCCAGGTGAACACGTCCAAGATCAACACGGTCCATCTCGAGGGCTCGACGCCGACGATCGGCGGCGTGTCCTACGTGGTCGCCTCGCAGGCTGAGGTCCAGCAGGCCGTAGACCAGTTCACGCACCCGCAACAGGCGCCCCTGAAGGTCAAGGACCTCAAGCTCACCAAGAAGATGTACCCGGTGCACATCTACAACGGCAGCGGCATCCCCGGGCTCGCGACGACGACGGCGAACCAGCTGAGCGCCCTGGGCTACACGACCGAGGTCGGCGCGGACGCCACCGAGTTCGCCGGCAAGACCACGACGATCTACGCGCCCAGGAGCCTGAGCGCGCCGGCCCAGCTCATCGGCGAACTGCTCTACCCGTCGGACGTGCAGATCGTCGACCGCGCCCCCGGAGTAGCAGACGGCATCACCGTGTTCCTGGCGTCCTCGTTCGACGGGAAGGTCAACGTCCCGACCCAGCAGACGCAGACCCAGAACACGCTGGTGAGCGGCCGCTACTCCCCAGCGTCATGGCGCGGCCTCGCCAATCTGACGCCGCTGCCGCTGGAGATGCCGACGAAATGGTCGTCGGGTTCCACCTACGACGAGTTCCGCGCGTATCGGATCAAGACGACCTCGGGCAAGTACGCGGCCGCGGCCGTAGCTGTCGCGGCCGCGCCCCACGGCGGCTACTGGGACATCCAGACGATGCGCTGGCTCGACCCGCCGGCGATCCAGAACCCGAACACCACGCAGGTCATCGGCGGCACAGAGTACCTGTTCTTCTACCAGGGCAGCGCCCTCCACATGGTCGCGTGGAAGCGTAACGGCGCCCTCTACTGGGTGATGAACACCCTGGACAACGAGCTCTCCAATGACACGATGACGGGCATCGCGACCTCGTTCAAGCCCGTGCGGTGAAGCTCCTGCGCGCAGTGCTGGGGCGCCTCGATGCGTGGGCCGCCCTCGTGCTCGGGGTCCTCGTCGCCCTCGGCGTCGTCATCCTTCTCGCCACGCCCGGCCCTTGGCACAAGGTCGTGAGGGCCGGTCCAGGGACTGACTCGCGCTCATCTCCGCCCACCGATGTCGCCGTCTTCGTCTCGGGCGCGCCCGGTGCGACCTGCAACGCCGTCGTCTGGCTCCACATCACCGACAGGCCGTCGGCCGTCACGGCCGTCGTGATCGCGCCCGACACCCAGGGGTTCGTGCCGGACGCCGGGCTGACGCCGCTGCGACGCGTCGCCGACCAGGCGGGCCCTGCGGCGGCCGCTGCGGCTCTGGGGCGGACGGTGGGCGTGCGCATGGATGCGTGGATCGCGCTCGACCGGCAGGCGCTTCGCCTCGTCACCGACCCGATGCTGCCGCCAGCCGAGGGGCGCATCGCCCAGGTGCGCCTTCGGCGCGCCCAGGCGACCTGGGAGACGGCCGCGACCGCGACGAGCTGGCTGGCGCAGTACGCGGCGCTTCAGCAGGGTCTGCCGCGCATCCACTACGAGGGACTCAGTGTGGTCGCGTTCGCCAACTACATCCTCGGCTTCGGCTACGTGCAGAGCGACCTCAGTCTGCGCACGGCCACGTCTATCGCCGCGACGCTCGACTGGCTGCGTCCGTCCCGCGCCCTGGTGCGGGCCGCGGACGCCGTCGTCCAGACATGCCGCGGGGCCGAGGCCTGGAACCTCGACGGCGTCCAGCTGGCCCAGGCGCGCCAGTGGCTCGCGTTCGACCTGGCGCCGCCCGCCCGCGACCCGGTGATCCACCGCGAAACCGTGCCGGCCCGGGTGCTCGTGGTCATGCCCGGGCCGCGGAGCCACGCCGGCGCCTACGTCGCCGAGGCGCGCCGCCGCTTGAGGCTGTCGGCGGGCGCACCCGTGGCGGTGCGCCTGCTTTCGGTACCGGACTGGAGCCAGCTCACGGCGCGGACTGCCGCCGTGGTGCAATCGTGGCGCCCGCTCGCGGTCCTCGTGGGACCACCCGGAGTGCGCCGGTCCGGCGGCACGACTGCGGCGGCCACCGCGATGCGCGAGCTGGCGGCGCTTCTGCGCGGCGAGCGCCAGCCGGCAGTGTTGAGCGGCCTGCTGCCCGCCGCGGCCTCCCCCTCGGCTGATGCTTCGCCTACAGCCTCCCCCTCGAACGGTACTTCGGCTACCGCCTCCCCCTCGGGGACCCCGGCACCAGACCTCTCGGCTGCAGCCGCGGCCGCAGCCGCGAGCGAGCCGATCAGGCGGGCGCTCATCGCCGCGGCGCTGCCGGTCTCCCCTCTGGATGCCGCCATCCTTCCGCCGGGGACTACGGCCGCGGCCGCGGCGGCGCGGATGCGGGTCGCGGCCGCGGCCAATGTCGCGACCCTCGTGCGGGCTTGCTGGCCTGGGGCCCTGGCGCCGCGCCTCGCGTCCACGCGCCTTGGGTTCTGGTTCGTGGCGCGGCAGCGGACGACGGTCGGCATCGTCGAGCCCCCGGCCGGCGCGGCGCGCACCGCGGCGCGGCTGCGCGTGTGGGGCTACCGCACCTCGGCGCCCGCCGGGGGTGGCTGGCGACCGTCGCTCAACGAGACGTCCGTGTACTATCGCGGCGGCCGGCTCGATGCCGCTCTGGCGCTCGCCGGCGATCTGGGCCTCAGGTCCGGCGCCGTGATCGCCGACCCCGCCGCGCCGGCCGGCGTGACCCTCTACCGGCGCACCTAGCGCGGGCGGCGCGCCTCGCTCACGCGGCCGCTCAGCGGAGCGGGCACAAGAAAGAGGCGCCTCCCTTGCGGGAGGCGCCTCCTGCGATCGAGTCCCTGAGGACGCTCGTCACGCGGCCCTGCGTCTGCGCAGGAGCGCGCCACCGGCGATCAGCGCAGCGCCTGCGCCAAACACGAGCACGATATTGCTCCCGGTGAAGGCGAGCTGGCCACTCTGTTCTCCCGGAGCCTGCAGACTTGCCAGGTAGTCCTCGAGTACACCCTTGTAGTTCGAGTACTGCTCATAGACGGGGTTGTTCTGGAGGAAGGCCAGGGTGGCGTTCACCTGCGCGGCCGTCCAGTGCCCATCGAGCGTACCGTCCGCGGCGTCCTTGATGATCGCGTTGATCGTCGCCTGAGACACCCCTGCCTGAGCGACGGTGGCGAACACGAGGACGAGGACGAGCGTGAGCACGATGGCCCCCACGAGCTTTGCCTTCATTTCTTCACCCCCTCCGCATGCCTGCGGCGATAGACCGCCTCTTGGCGTCAGCATATACCAGCCTTCCCACCGGAAACCATGCACAGACGCCGTTTGGGCAGGAAGGACCCGACTCAGGCAGTACGTCCGGCTTCCGATGGTCGCATGCCAGTATAATCCCGTCGATGGGACTTTGGGCAAACACCGGCCGCGTTGCGCGACCCCTGCCACCGAGGATCCGCAACGTCGCACCGGTCGTCCTGACCGTCGCCTGCGCCGGCGCCTTCTCCTTCCTCTCCGGCGGCTACATCTTCACGCGCAGCGCACCGCTCGCGATCATCTACCTTCTTCTTGCGGCGCTTTGGGTGTGGTTCCTGCGTCGCGGCTCGCGGCCGTCCGCGCTCTACCTGTGCGCTCTAGGCACGTTCGGGCTCTTCGTCGCGTGGGTCGGCCTCTCGGTTCTCTGGTCGCTCGGGCCCGACCTCTCCTGGGTCGCCTTCGACCTGACGGCGCTGTACCTGGTCGTCGCCGCCATCCTCGGGCTTACGCCGGTGCGGCGGCTTCAGCTGCTGGTCGCTGCCGCCGGATTCCTCGTCGTTGCCGTTGCCGTGGCTGTCTACGCTTATCTCGGCAAGGTCCTCCCCGACGTCGTCACGCACGCCCACACCTACGCCCGGCTCGACAGCCCCATCGGCTACTGGAACGTGCTCGCGCTGATGATGATCATGGCGCTCATGGTCGTCCTGGCCATCGCCGGCGACCAGCGCGTGGCCGCCGTGTGGCGCACGCTCGCGGCGCTCGCCGGCGTCCCCCTCTGCTTCACGTTCTTCTTCACGCTCTCGCGCGGCGGGTGGATAGCCCTCGTCGTCGCCCTCGTCGTCTACTTCACGCTCTGCACGACGCGCCTCGCGAGCCTCGCCACGCTGGCCGCGGTGTCGCTGCCGGTGGTGGCCGCGCTGTGGCGCGTCCGCGACCTCGGGACGCTGTTCCAGGCGACGACCGACGACATCCTGCGCACACAGCAGGGTCACGCCCTCCTGCGGTACTCGCTCGCCGCCCTGGTGATCGCCGGCGGCGCCCAGGTGGTCGTGCTTCTGCTCCAGGGGGCGATCCGGTGGCCGCGCTGGTCGCGCGTCGCCGCCGGGGCCGCCATCCTCGTGCTGCTCGTCGCGGGGCTCGGCGGCGGGTCGTTCGCCTTCGTCCAGGCGCGCGGCGGCGCAAGCTGGGTGAGGGCCAGGGTGCAGGCCTTCGCGTCGGACAGCGACCGTACGAGCGCGGCTGAGGGGACGGTGCGACTGGTGTCGGTCAACACCGGCCGGCCGCCGCTTTGGCGCGAGGCCCTGCAGCAGGCGCGCGTCGACCCGGTCGCGGGGAGCGGGGCCGGCACGTTCCCGTTCACGAACTATCGTTTCCGCAAGAGCGCGTCGGTGGTCAAGCACGCGCACAGCGAGTGGTTCAACGTGCTCAGCGAGCTGGGCATCGTCGGGCTTGTCCTCTTCGTCGGTGCGATGCTCCTGTTCGTCGCCGCGGCGGTCAGGAACCCGTTCCGCGATCGCGGCGACCCGATGCGTTCGCTCGTCGTGGCGCTCCAGGCCGGCATCATCGCCTTCCTCGTCCACATCTCCTGGGACTGGGACTGGGGCATGGCCGCCATCGGGTTCGTCTTCTTCCTCTTCATGGCGGTGTGCTCGTCGTACCTGGCGACGCGCGCCGGGGACGACTCCCGGAGCGAGGCGCGCGTCCCGCTCCCGGAGGCCGCCGGGGAGGCGCGCGAAGGGCCGGCCGGGCCGGCCGCGGCGCCCGACGACGCCGGCGACGCGTCCTCGAGGGACCGGCTGCCCAAGCGCCGCGGCGGCACGCGATGGCCGGTCCGGGCGGCGGCGAGCGTCGTGCTCGCTCTTCTGGCGCTGAGCTGGGGCATCCCCTATCTCGCCGCACGAGCCGCAAACGCCGCCCTTGCGGAGTCGGCCGGCGGCAACGCCGCCGCCGCCTTGAGCGACGCGCGCCGCGCCGCCCGGCTCGATCCGCTGGCCGTGGACCCGCTGCTCACCGAGGCGCTCGTCCTGCAGCAACAAGGCCGCAACGACGAAGCGCTCGCGATCCTCGACAAGGCGGCGCGCCTGCAGCCGGCCGACTACGAGGTGTACTACCAGCAGGGCCAGCTGCTCCTCAACGTCTTCGGCCGCAAGGCCGCCGCGGCCGCCGCGTTCAAGCGCGCGCTGGCGCTCAACCCGCTGGACGCGGCGAGCAGCTCCGAGCTCGCCATGGCCCTGGGGCGCTAGCCCGGTCGCAGCACGTCGCAGGGCGCGCCGCGAGGCCACAGGACGCTTCGCCGCCGGGGCGCCGGGAGGCGGCGACAAGGGGCGCCGGGAGTCGGCGGCGAGGGCCGCCGGGGAGCCCCGTGGCGCTGTGGTAGACTTCCCGCTACACGCCGCTCCTCAAGCTACTCGGAGGTGTTCCCCAGCATGGATTCCGCCCCGATCGGCGTCGTCGGCACGGGCTATGTCGGGCTCGTCTCGGCAGTCTGCTTCGCCCATCTCGGTCATCACGTGGTCTGCATGGACGTCGACGCGGCCAAGATCGAGCGTCTGAAGAACGGCCAGGTGCCCATCTACGAGCCCGGTCTCGACAAGCTCGTCGAGGACAACGCCTCGCGGCTCTCGTTCACGACTTCGTACGACCAGCTGCTGCAGTCGTGCCGGATCCTCTTCATCGCCGTGGACACGCCGCCGTCGCCGTCGGGCGACGCGGACCTGTCGCGCGTGCAGCACGCCACCCGCGAGATCGCCGCGCGCGGGGGCGAGCGGCTGATGGTGATGAAGAGCACGGTCCCCGTGGGCACCGGCGACAAGATCGTGGCCGAGCTCGAGTCTCTGGGCGCCGACGGCGTCACCTACGCCTCCAATCCGGAGTTCCTGCGCGAGGGGGCGGCCATCCAGGACTTCCTCGAGCCGGACCGCGTCGTCATCGGCTCCTTCCGCGAGGAGGACGGCGACGCCGTCGAGGCCCTCTACCGGGGCATCGACACCGACGTCGTGCGCACCAGCGTACCCACGGCGGAGATGGTCAAGTACGCTTCCAACGCCTTTCTCGCCACCAAGATCTCCTTCATCAACGAGATCGCCAACGTCTGCGAGCAGGTCGGCGCCGACGTGCGCACCGTGGCCTACGGGATGGGGCTCGACCACCGCATCGGCCCGCATTTCCTGCAGGCCGGCATCGGCTACGGCGGCTCCTGCTTCCCCAAGGACGTCGAGGCGCTGAAGCAGCTGGCGGGCAACAGCGGGTACCACTTCCAGCTCCTCAACGCTGTGATCGAGGTCAACGCCCTGCAGAAGCGCCGCGTCCTCGGCAAGCTGACGGCGCGACTGGGCAAGCTCCGCGGCGCGTCTATCGCGTTGCTCGGCCTCACCTTCAAACCGCAGACCGACGACTTGCGCGAGGCGGCCTCCATCGTCCTCGCCGGCCGCCTCGTCCACGAGGGCGCGCACGTGCGCGCCTACGATCCCATGATCGCGGCCGGCGGTCACCCCCTGTTCCCGGGCGTCACGATCTGCGCGGACGCGATGGAGGCCCTGAGCGGCGCCGACGCCGCGGTCATCGTGACCGAGTGGCCGGAGTTCGCGCGGCTCGACTGGGCGGCGGCGGCGAAAGCGATGGACCGGCCGTTGCTCATCGACGGCCGCAACTTCGTGGACCCGAGCGCCGCGGCCGCCGCGGGGCTCGAGTACGAGGGTATCGGCCTGGGCGAGCCGTTCGCGGCTGCGGCCCCGGCGCCGTCGTGACGGGCGCCGTGTCCGCGCCCCGCAGCAATCCCACCCAGGCCGTCATCCTCGTCGGCGGCGAGGGCACGCGCCTGCGCCCCATCACCTCGCGCGTGCCCAAGCCGGTCGCGCCCGTCGTGGGGCGCCCGTTCGTCGCCTACATCCTCGACAATCTCGTGCGTCACGGTGTGACGCGCGCCGTCTTCTCCACGGGCTTCCTCGCCGAGGCGATCGAGGCCGTGATCGGCGACGGCAGCGGATACGGTCTCGAGGTCACCTACGCCGTGGAGGACGAGCCGCTGGGCACGGCCGGCGCCATCGCCAACTGCGAGTCCAAGTTGCACGACGGCAGCTTCTTCGTGTTCAACGGCGACGTGCTCAGCGACGTCGATCTCACGGCGCTGGCGGCGCTGCACGTGCGCAAAGGCGGCATGGGCACCATCTTCCTCACGCCCGTCGAGGACCCCCGGCGCTATGGGCTGGTCGAGATCGACGACGAGGCGCGCGTCATGAGCTTCCTCGAGAAGCCCAGCGACTACGAGGGCACCGCCCTCATCAACGCCGGGGTCTACGTGCTCGAGCCGGAAGTCCTGGAGATGGTGCCGCGCGGCAAGCTCTTCTCCATCGAGCGCGGCGTCTTCCCCCGGCTGGCCCAGGCAGGCTCGCTCTACGGCTACGTCGACCACGGCTACTGGCGCGACATCGGCACGCCGGAGAGCTACCTCCAGGCCCATTTCGACATCCTCCAGAGCACGGTCTACACATCCGTGGCCGAGGAGATGGGCGAGCAGTACCTCGCCATCGACCCGTCGGCGCAGGTCGACCCCGCCGCCCGCGTGGTGCCGCCGTGCCATATCGGCGCGTGCGTGCGTGTGGAGGCCGGCGCTCGTGTGGGTCCGCTGACGGTCCTCGGCGCCGGCGCTGTGGTCGGCGAGGGCGCGACGATCGTCGAGACGGTCGCGCAGGCCGGCGTGGTGATCGGTGCGCACGCTCAGGTCGAGGGCAGCATCCTCGTGCGCGACGCTTCTGTCGGCGCCGGGACGCGTCTCAGCGGCGCCGTGCTCGGCGAGGCGGTCTCGGTGGGGTCGGGCAACCACCTCGCCGGCGGGATCTGCGTCTATCCCGAGACTTCGCTTCCGGACAATTCGATCCAGTTCCACGAGCAGCTCCGCGGCAGGGAGGGCTGATGACGATCCCCGACGGCATCTTCAAGGCGTACGACGTGCGAGGCCTCTACCCCGAGGAGTTCGATGAGGATGCCGCCGAGCGCATCGGCTGCGCCCTCGCGCAGCAGCTGGGCGCCACCCGCGTGGGCGTGGGGATGGACCCGCGGCCCTCGTCCAAGGGCCTTCTCGAGGCCTTCGCCGCCGGCGCCGCCATCGGCGGCGCCGCGACCGTCGACTTCGGCCTCGTGCCCACGGAGATGCTGTACTTCGGCGTCGCCTCGCGCGGCCTCGGCGGCGGCGCGATGGTCACCGCGTCGCACAACCCGCCGCAGTACAACGGCATGAAGCTCGTGGGCGAGGGCGCGCTGCCGTTGAGCGGCGACCACGGCATCCCCGAGCTCAAGCGGCGCAGTCAGGCCATCACCGAGATGCCCCCGGCGGTCGCCGGCGCCGGTTTCGAGGCGGTGGACCTGTATCCCGCCTACGTCGAGCACCTGCGCGAGCTCGTGGACGTCTCCGCCCTGATGCCGTACCGCGTGGTGATGGACGCCGCCAACGGCGTCGCCGGCAAGCTGGCGCCGCGCGTCTTCGAGGGCACGCCGATCGAGCGCGTGGAGCTGTACTTCGAAGTGGACGGGACCTTCCCCAACCACGCGCCCAACCCGTTGCTGGAGGAGAACAGCCGCGAGGTGCGGGCGCGGGTCGTCGCCGAGCGAGCCGACCTCGGCATCGCCTGGGACGGGGACGCGGACCGCTGCTTCTTCATCGACGAGGACGGCGAGTTCGTGCCCGGTGACTTCGTCACCGCCCTGCTCGCCGAGGCGCTTCTGCTCAAGAACCCCGGCGCGTCGATCCTCTACGACCTGCGCGCCAGCCGCGCCGTGCCCGACGTGATCGCCGCCAACGGCGGCGTGCCGCTGCTCAACCGCGTCGGGCACGCCTTCTTCAAGCAGCGCATGCGCCGCGAGGGAGCGCTGTTCGGCGGCGAGGTGTCGGGGCACTACTACTTCCGCGACAACTACAACGCCGACTCGGGCTTCATCCCGGCGCTGCTCATCCTCGAATTGCTCTCCCAGAAGGGCGCCACGATGGCGGAGCTGCTCGAGCCGCTGCGCTCGAAGTACTTCATCAGCGGCGAGATCAACTCCACGGTGGACGACGTGGACGCCGCCCTCGCGAGGATCGAGGCCCGCTTCGCCGATGGTGCGATCACCAAGCTCGACGGCATCTCGGTGGACTACGACGAGTGGCACTTCAACGTGCGGCCCTCCAACACGGAGCCGCTGGTCCGCCTCAACCTCGGCGCCGACAGCAACCAGCTCATGGAGGAGAAGCGCGACCTGGTGCTGGGCATCATCCGGGAGGGCTGACGTGACGGACGAGGCAAGGCCGGCGACCCGGCAAGCCGGGCCGGCGCAGATCGCCGACCTGGGGCCGGCACGCGTCGCGGAGCTCGACGCCGGCGACATGCTCGGCGCTATCGCCGGTCTGCCGCGGCAGCTTACCGCCGGCTACGCCGTGGCGCGCGAGAGCCTGGCCGGTATCTTCGAG
>Ga0209048_10001789_pt1 | contig 21708 bp, 22 predicted proteins | sample FrelakmetCRP12CR_FD_187146 | JGI IMG/M metagenome (GOLD analysis project Ga0209048, IMG submission 187146) | Freshwater lake sediment microbial communities from the University of Notre Dame, USA, for methane emissions studies - CRP12 CR (SPAdes)... | ecosystem: Environmental > Aquatic >... | reverse complement strand
GGAGTACCAGGTACCGCTTTTCATCCAGTACAAATACCTCAAAGTAATGGACCAGGAGGCAAGCGGAGACATCCAGTTTGTATACAACCGGGTGAACGAGACCCTACCGGTAACTATCAGGATCAAGCCCCTCGTGAAGATCCAAGTGCTCCAGGCGACCCCAGACACGCTCAATGTGGGAACAGAAGGCTACCTCCACGTGACGATAAAAAACACCGGCTCTGATGACGGGAAGAAGGCAACGGTAAAGATCACCCGCAGCGGGCAGAGCCCGATTATCCCGACTGACAGCAGCGTGTTTATCGGGGATTTCCCGAGCGGGGGTGTCATTGACTGCCGGTACAAGGTGTCGGTCTCGAATAATGCAGAGAAGCAGACCTATCCCATCGATATTTCCGTCACTTATGAAAACCACGAGGGTGCAACGGTGACCTCCTCTCCTGTCACCATTGGGGTTCCCATCGGCGGCAAAACGGATTTGGCGGTCATATCAGCACCCGCACAGATACCCGCAGGGTCCATTAACGTGATTGCGATCCAGTACCAGAATAATGGCGGGGCGACCATATACAATGCACAGGCCCGGATCAGTGCAGTCCCCCCCTTTTCAAGCAATGACGACTCCGCGTATCTCGGCGACATCAGGCCCGGAGATTCGGCGACTGCACGGTACGAAATGGGCGTGAACGATGCGGCAACACCAAGGGAATACGCGCTGGATTCCGAGGTCCGGTACCGGGATGCTCTTGACAACAGCCAGATCTCAGACACGCTCAAAGTCAGGGTGCAGGTCCTGCCTAAAACGAGTGCCGAAAGCCCGCTTGCAGGCCAACTTGTACTTGTTCTTGTTGCCACGGCAATCATCGGCGCCGGGTATTATGTACTAGTAATGCGAAAGAAGAAGTGATGCTGGGGTGGGAAGGGGAGCTCCCTGAACCATCGGTTCGGACCATCGGGGAGATGCGGTCCGTCCTTGCAACGGCCGAATGTAACTGCGAGGGCCCACTCTATTTTATGTACCGCGACCTTGCACGGTCAGACGCGGATTGGCACTGGCTGCATGGGCACCACCTCAGGTACGACCTTACGGTGATCCCCCCCCTCGACCTCTGCGGTGAATATATCAAGACCAAGGGCCATTACCACCCGGACAACCCGCACGGTGTCGGTTACCCCGAGATGTATGAGGTGCTGGAAGGTACGGTGCATTACCTCGTCCAGTCGCGCCCGCTAAGAGATGTAGCGCTGATCGCTGCTGATGCTGGGGATGTCGTTATCGTTCCACCGGGCTACGGGCACGTTTCCATCAACCCTTCACCGGACCAGACAATTGTTATGGCAAACATCGTTTCAACGGCATTTGAGAGTGAATACGGGGAGTATGAGACGCTGCATGGTGCTGCATACTATGAGATGAGTGGCGGGACGCTTGTCAAGAACCCGCACTACCCGCACGCCCCGCCGGTCCGCCACCTGGATGCGACGAGCGGGCACGGGAAGCACCGTTTCTGCAAAAAAGCGGCGATCTACGACCTGATCGGAGATGAGGACGCACTTGCGTTCCTCAATCACCCGGAACGGTTCACTCCGGCCCTTTCTGCACTGTTAAAAGGTTAGGCACCATACTGCGTTTATGCCCGCTTTTTTTCACCAGTTCGAGCACCTTTGCCTCCGTCGGACCTGATGCTTTCCAGCCGCCTGCCTCCAGCCGTTTTAACGACGCATCGATCTCTTCATAGGAAAGCCCGATCTCGCCTTCATCACTCTGCCCCGCCCAGAGCCCGGCGGACGGGGCTTTTTGTATGATGGATGCAGGGATGCCCATCTCCTGTGCCATCACGTAGACATCTGTCTTGTACAGGTGGAGGATAGGTTGGAAATCTGCCGCATTATCCCCGAACTTTGTGCAATAGCCGAGCATGTACTCGCTCCGGTTCGAAGTCCCGCAGACAAGCCGGTTTTCCCGGTTCGCATGGTAGTAAAGTACCGTCATCCGCATCCGTGCCATCAGGTTTCCCGTCAGGTACGGCGAATCGGCAAAACCGGGCATACTGCGGAATGCATGAAGCACCGGTTCGATGCTGATCGTGCGGTGCTCCATCCCCAGCATAGTACAGAGTGCGGCAGCATCATGTACGTCCTGCGGGTGGCTGACAGAAGAGGGAAGGGACAGCCCCAGCACGCGCCCGGGACCGATCGCCCGGCAGCAGAATGCTGCTGCCACCGCAGAATCCACACCCCCGCTCAGCCCCACAACAATACCCGTACACCCGCTGTTCCAGTACGCGTACCGGATCATCTGTTCGACCTGCCCCATCCCGCACCCGAGTTCTTCTTCCATTTCATCTCCCCATTACATCCGGTGGATCAGGCGTTTCAATTGTTCTGTCTCACCCACCGCTATCACCGCATCGCCTTCCCTGAGTGTCTCATCGTCGGACGGAGCGACAATCGACCGATCTGCTGCTTCAATGCCCACGATCCGGACCCCGCTCTTTCTCCTGAGCCACCCAACGGACGGGAGAGACGGCGTCATCACATGCTTCATCACCACTTTTTCACCATCGGGGAGGTCAAGGATGATTGTCACGGTATCGGAAAGCAGGATCCGCGCGATGATCTGTCCCCCGATGGTAGGCAGCAGGGCAACATAGTCTGCCCCGGCTCGGTACAGCTTGTCCACAGATGCCGGTTCGTTGGCACGGGCAAGGATCCGGATATTAGGGTTGAGGTTGCGTGCCATGAGTGTGGTGAATATGTTCACATCGTCATTATTTAATGCGACGATGCAGAACTGCGCCTCTCCTATTTTTGCCTGCTTCAGCACCTCCTCGTTCTCTGCATTTCCGACGACCTCGGTCAAGCCGTGTCCTTTTGCATCGACAACAATGCACGAGATCCCCGCGGACTGCAGTTCATGGTATGCCGCCGCACCGACATCCCCGAACCCTGCAACGACAGCAAGCGCTTCCGCTTGCCCGCCTGCATCAAATTCTTCCTTGATCGCAGCAGCAATCGCGTCTGCCCTGCCGAATAAAAAGAGCGATGTGGTGTTATCCACCAGATCTGAGCCCTGCGGGTCGGGATTGAATGTGCCGCTCTTCCAGATGAAGAGGACAAGCACACCGTACCGTTTGAACAGGTCAAGTTCCTGAATGGTCTTTCCTGCCGCCCTGCAGCCGGCAACCACAGGTATGTTGATCAACCGGAGCTCCCGCTCCATGTGGTCTGACAAGTTGATGCTCATGCGGTCAATTCCCGGGATATCTAAAGAAGCGTCCCCGCTTGGGTTAAGTACCGCGTGGCGGGCAAGGATCCTGCCCGTCGCATGTTTAGGCGAGAGCACGTATTCCGCACCGGCATACCGCAGGTACCGGTCAAACGACAGCTTGTCGACCACGGCGACGATCTTTGCATGTGCCATCTCACGGATGCCAAGGACGATATTTGCCGTTACCCGTTCATCTTTGCAGATCACGATATAGCCGGCGTGCGCAAGGTGTGCTGCTGACCAGGTTGCAGGGTCGGTATAATTCCCCCAGATGACATATGCACGTTTCCGGAACTGCGCTGCGATCTCGAGTGCGACCCCCTTGTCCTGTTCGATAATAAGGATTTCTTGGTCGGAGATCGTCAGGCTCTCGATGAGAGAGCGGGTGAGTTCCTCGTAGCCGATCACTACGATATGCCCCTTCAGGGTGTGGGGCGTCCTGCGGGGCGGTGTGGGTGCGAGCAGCGTGGTGAGGAACGGGGCGAGAAGGAGCGGGACGACAATGAAGATCATGATGACACCCGAGATCATGATCTGGATGGTGAGCATAATCGTAAGATCGTTGGTGAACGCCGGTAGTTCGGAGTATCCGACTGTGGTCATGGTCGAAACCACGTAAAACAGGGCATTCGACCAGGATATTGGATTATGCTCAAGAACTGGATAGAACGAGTGGAATATATACGTGTAGAGTCCGATCAGCAATGCAAAGGCACAGAAATAGAGGGTGATCTGCGCACCGGGCGAGTTGCGCAGCATCCTCCAGAGTGCACCACGTTTATGCGGCATTGCTGATCACCTCCTGCAAGATCTGGCAGCTCCGGCAGCTGGTACCACAGGGTTCTCCGCACTGTTCACAGGAATGGATCTCCCCGCCTGCGGCACCGCCAAGCTCGCTGAACCGCTCGCCGAGGCGCACCAGCGAGTATTTCGTAGACGGGTGCCTTGACGTGTAGTCATTGAGAACCCCCCTGACGTCTGCCCTCAGGGCATTGTGGGCATAGGGGCAGCGCCCCCGCTCGAACCCCTCCACATGCAGGTGGGCATAGAGCGCAACCTCCCGTTCTGGGATGTACATGAACGGGCGTATCCTCGGCACCATGCCGTCGACCTCCCGCTGCGGCCGGATGAGGCGATCAGCATCCCCCCGCAGCACGTTCATGAGCACCGACTGGGCTTCATCATCGAGGTTGAACCCCAGTGCGAGTTTTGTCACGCCGTGTTCGCGTGCGATCCGGTTGATCAGCGAGCGACGGAGCACCCCGCAGTACGAGCAGGAGCACGAATCGCCCTTTTTTGCCACGATCTCATCGACGGTGACACCGTACTCATCCTTAAACGACGCGACCAGGCAGCCAATACCACGCGACCGGGCGATCTGCACCGCCAGTGAAGGGTCGCGGTAACCCCCGATCCCCTCATCCACGGTGATCGCCGAGAGGGTAATGTCCTTGCGCTGTGCGGTCAGATTTTTCAGAAACCAGAGCAGGGCACTGCTGTCCTTTCCCCCGGAGAGCGCAACGGCGATATGGTCGTTGCTCTTCATCCAGTGGTGGGTCCGAATGGCCCGTTTTGCCTTTGCCTCAAAATCTGCGACAAAATGTGCCTCACAGAGGTGCAGCCCGGAATACGGCTGAAAGATGACCGCCCCACGCCTACATTTGTCGCACCGCATCGTTTTATCCATCAAAACTGGATGATCAAAGATGTTTAAGGTTGTGCTCGCCGGCACCGCCATATCTTTACCGGACCAGCGAGCGGCCTATTGCCCAACCACCCGTCCGGCGTACAAACCGACACTTCGGCATACACGCATGTGGTCAAAGGATTTGCAGCCAGTTTACCTGTCGATTCGCCAATAAAGCCGCAGTTTCATCTTACAATTCTCTGTCTCATCGAAAAACCCCATGCTTCAAAGAGCATTTTATAGTCCGCAACATAACCACTGTTCTGATATGCCCGTCTCCGCCGAGCACATCCGCTCGCTGCACCGGTATGAACTGCGCATCCTTTCCATCATCGAGCGATGGATGAAGCGGTACTCTTGGGTGCCACTTGAGCAGATCAAAAATTCGATCGGGTTGTCGGAGTCAGAGACGAATTACCGGCTCGGCCGGCTGATCAGCTGGGGAATGGTCAGGTTCAACCCGGTGCCGTATGACGGGTACTCACTTGTCTTCGGCGGGTACGATACGCTCTCCCTGCATTCCCTTACGAAAAAGGGCACCATCTCGGCGCTCGGCTCGTTAATCGGTGAGGGGAAGGAGTCGGTCGTGTACGAGGCGCTCGGGCTCTGTCCTGTCGCCATCAAACTCCATCGTGTCGGGCAGCGATCGTTTGCATCAGCCCGCACAAACCGCGAATATATGCCCGGAGAAGGGCACTGCCCGTGGATCTTTGCGTCCAGCCGGTCGGCAGAACGGGAATATGCCGCCCTCTCTGCCCTGCACCCGAAGGTGAGTGTACCGGTGCCTGTGGACCGGAATCGGCATGCGGTTGTTATGTCGCTCGTTGCCGGGCCAAACCTGAACCGGTGCCGGCTTGACGACCCCGCCGGGATGCTGGATGAGATCCTCGGCAATGTCCGGCAAGCCTACCGTGCAGGGATCATCCACGCAGACCTCTCGGAGTTTAACATCATGGTCGAGGAGGGGCGCTGTGTCATCATCGACTGGCCCCAGTGGATGGAGGCCGATCACCCGAATGCACAGAACATCCTACAAAGGGATATTGAAAATATCCTCGCGTATTTCAAAAGAAAATATGCGATTACATCCAACCCTCAGGATGCACTGCAATGCGTGACAGGCTGAAGGTATTTGCAATCGACATCATCAAAGGCTCGGTGCGGTCAAAGTCCCGCCGCCCGATGTACGCGCTCGTCCGTATGGTGGGGCAGGAAATCGAGAGCGAGAGCGAGGTCTCGATGTTCCGCCTCTTCCGGCTGCTTGCCTCCGAGCAGCCGGATATCCTCGCCTTGGACAGCCTCCAGGAGATCGCGGCGGACCAGCGCGAGCTCTTCTTCTTTCTCCAGCACCTCCCCCCGCAGACGCGCCTTGTCCAAGTGACCGGCGGCGAGCGCAAGGAGACGCTGGGCAAGGTGGCAGCGCGGTACAACATCAGCTTCGACCGGTTCGATCCCTTTGCCGAAGCCCGCACGGCGGCACAGGTGGCATCGCTTGGCGCAGGAGCCGAAGTGATTGCGTTCGAGAACGAGAGCGAAGTGGTCGTGAGCCGGCACCGTTCGCTTGGAAAAGGTGGCTGGAGCCAGAACCGGTACGTGCGGAAGATACACGGGGCGGTGCAGCAGAAGGGGCGCGAGATCGAACAGGCACTTATCGCTGCAGGCTTACGGTACGAGAAGAAGGAGACCCGGGCATTTGGCGGGTGCAGCCGGGTCGCATTCCGGGTCTTTGCGGTCAGGGACCAGATCCCTGCCTCCACGTACCGGGGCGCCGATGTGCAGGTGCGGATCAGTGGCAAACGGCTCGACCGTATCCGGTTCCGCCCGCTCACCAGACGGCCGCGGTACCTGATCGTGGGTATCGACCCCGGGACCACCACCGCGGTTGCTGCCCTCGATCTCGATGGCAACCTGCTCCATCTCGCAAGTTCGCGGCAGATGAACATGTCCGGTGTGATTGAGTCGCTCTACAAGGTGGGAAAGCCGTTAATCATCGCCTCTGATGTCCAGGAAATGCCCTACACGGTGGAAAAGATCCGGCGGGCATTTGCAGCAATCGCGTATTCCCCAAAGCAGGACATGAGCGTGGATACCAAGATGGAGCTTACCGCCCAGTTCCCGTACGCAAATGACCACGAGCGGGACGCGCTCTCCGCGGCACTTGAAGCGTACCGCCAGTACCGCAATAAGTTTCAGAACCTGGCAAAACGGGTGCCTCCCGGCCACGATCTCGACGAGGTGCGGGCGCGGGTGATCCGCGGGCAGGCCCTTGAGCAGGTGCTGGGCGACCTGGATGTCAAACCGGCAGTACCGGATACGGTTGAGCCGTCTGTTGCGATCGATACGAAGCGGGATGAGCGGGTGCGGGTGCTGGACGGGATGGTGAAGCGCCTGCGGTCCTTTGTTGCCGAATTGCAGGAGGAAGCCAAGGCACGGGACTACGAGATCCACCGGCTCCAGTCCAGGCTGCGCCGTGTCCATACGGCGCGGGACGTTAAGCTTGCAAAAGATGCCGACATTGCCCAGCGGGACGCGATCATCCAGAGCCTGAAAAACCGCTTACGAAAGGCGGAGCGGTACAATAAAAACCTCATAAAAAGGCTCACGCGAAAGAAACAGTCAGAAGAGATCGCGATGGAGGGAGAAGCGGTGCCGCTCAAGGTGCTGGATGCACTGACACGGGACGGGATGCACCGTCTTATCGAGGATGCAGGGCTTGAGAAAGGGGATGTCATATACGTACACCGTACCGACGGCTGGGGCAGGAGCGTGGTCAAAGACCTTGCTGATGCCGGTGTCCTTGCAGTGATTACCGGCACCGCAACACAGGCTGGCAGTGACCCGCAGATGCTGCCGGCATTCAGGGAGCTCGGGGTCGTCCTCATCTGCGATGCGGACGCCCGTGTGCAGGTGAAGGGGAAGACCAGGCAGGTGCAGAAAGCGATACTCGATGCTGCGCTCGTCCGCTGGCAGGAAGAGCAGGAACGGATCGAGCGGGAGAAGAAGTCTGCGATGGTCGAGCACATCTTCAAGGAGTACAAGAGCGAACGGGGTAAGGAGGTGCGCAAGGGTGGATGACCGGACCCTTTTAAAAACCGTGATGGGGATCATCGGCAGGGACCGATGCCTCGACGACTGTGCGATCATCCCGTTCGGCGATCAGGTGATGGTGGTGACGACCGATATGCTCCATGCCACGACTGATTTTGTGGGGGGCATGACGGACTGGCAGATCGGGTGGATGAGCGCCGCCGTTACGCTATCGGATATCGCAGGCATGGGGGCGGCGCCGCGGTTCGTCCTTTTTGCGGTAGGGCTCGACCGGTGGGAACAACTCGCGGGCGTCATGCAGGGGGCATATGACTGCTGCACCAGGTACGGGGCTGCGATTATCGGCGGCGATATTGACCGGCACTGCGAACTCACCATCGTGAGTACTGGGATGGGCATTGTTGAGGAACAGTACCTTGTGAAAAGGAGTGGTGCCCGCGCCGGGGATCTTGTCTGCGTTACCGGTACCTGCGGTCAGGCGCAGGCATTCCTCGAAGGCTACGCCCGGCATAAGCTCGCCCTGTTCGAGCCGCAGCCCCGCGTCGCGGAAGGCCAGGTGCTCGGCAGAATGGGCGTATCGGCGATGATGGACGTGAGTGACGGGATCGCGCTCTCCCTCTATGATCTCTGCGAGGCAAACGACTGCGGTTTTGCGATTGAATCCAGAAAGCTGCCCCTGCCGGCCGGAATACCGGAAGTGCAGGCACAGGAACTTGCACTCCATGGCGGCGGAGACTATGAGCTGATCTTCACCTGTTCCAGGGACATGCACCCCATCGCCGGTGTCCAGTATACCGTCATTGGCGAGGTGATCCCGGACCGCCGCGTGCTTCTCGATGGTCATGTGCTGGAGAAACGGGGGTACCAGCATACATGGGTGTAATGCAACCGTCCGGCCGGTTTTCCTTAATACTTCTGAAATGAGATATTGATCAGAGACGAGGGGCACAGGTCAGATGGAATCGCTGGAAAGCAAACTGGATCGGTTATCCCCCACACATCGCCGCGAGGTCGAAGACTTTGTTGACTTTTTGCTCCAGCGCATGGGAACACCGCCCGCCATACCACCAAACCCCGCAGCGGCTCCGCCCCCGCTTGTGGCTTCCCCTCAATCGTTCCCTCTTGAGGAACCCGCACCTGCACCGGAACCGGTCCAGCTCCACGACCTGATGCGACAGCAGGAACCCCTGAAGGAAACACCAGAGGACGACCCGGTTGTTCTGCTTATGCAGGAGATAGCCTCGGGGGGCGACGATACCATCACGAACGATTATATGAACTACGGGAAGTTTGACCAGCCCCCGCCGTCACCCGCAACAGAAGCAGTCAGGCGGGTCAAGGAGAAGATCAGCCAGCGCAAAGAACACGACCCGGCACAAGAACTGCTCGAATGGATTAACTGAAGCCTTTTTTTTTATTTCCAGGTACAGGGTGAAAGATATGAACGACCTTTCAGGGCAATTATTTTGTTGATATCCGTTCAGGGTAGGGGATCAATTTGTCGACAATGGTGAATGTTGAACCCGAATGCAGGGTAACAATAACCTGGAGCCGGTCCGTCCCGCGTGTTCCTTGTAAAACGACCTCTGACAGCATCCGGCTAAAATCAAGTTTTCCCTCGGTCACCGTACCATCAGATCTGGTCAGGATCACCCGGTTGTCCATCACGGTTCCCCCTGCATTACCCCCTTCGAACAGCACATTTACCTCTGCGGTGATGGCATTCTTGTCCGCCTCGACAATCAGCCGGCTCTCCCCGGGCAGGGTCTGTGTCGGGCCGGGCGAGAGCACGATGGTATTTACCATGGCGTTCCCGCTCCGGTAATCTATGGGTGTCGCTGTGGGAGCGGGACCCTGGGTTTCCGCACCTCCACTTCCCAGATTCCCAAATGGCAACTGTGATCCGGTAATCATCGGGAATACAATAAAGAGCGCGATGAGGAGAATGACAACCGCCCCTGCGCCGATGAGCATCTTCCGGTTGCGCGAGGGGGTTGCAGGCGGTGCAGCCACCGGAACGGGGGGTGTTTCCGGTATGAGAGGGGACGGCTGGATGTGCGGTTCTTCAGGGGATGGTTCTTCCGGGACCGGTCCTGCGATAGGCGGAGGCAGTTCTTCTATTGATGGTGGCGGAGGGGGTACAGGTGTAGGATGAACAGCCGGTTCGCTCAATTCGGGGGGCGGTGGCGGGACGACAGAAACCGGACTGCCGCACACATCACAAAATTTGGCATTTGGGGAGAGGGGGGTTTTGCATTTCGCACAGACTTCGGGTTCCTTTTCCGACAACAGGATGCGTTCAACGTTACCGGCTAGTACCTCAATATGCTTTTCGAGAGGCGGGGTGATTGCATCCAGCCAGTGCGGGACACTGATGAGGTACTCCATTGATTTGGAAGGCAGGACGTCTTCAATCCTGAATGGCACGATGATGCGGCCTTTATTGACGGCATTTGTCAGTTCCCTGATTACGTGAGGGGAGTTATTTGCGTGGGAAGAAAATATCAGGACCATGATGGAGCTCCCCGCAATTCCGTCGATAATTTCCTCGGGAAAATTTCTGCCGGGGGCAACATCACGGGGAGCAATCCAGCACCGTATATGGCGCGATTCAAGTTTTGCACATACTGCGTCGGCAATGGGCTTGTCGTTCTGGGCGTAACTGATAAAGACGTCGTGGTGCTTGGTACTGGACCGTGAAAACCTGTCAGAATTCGCCATACCCGGCTCGACACTCCCGATATTGACCTGATAAATCTGGTAATTGTCTTTTAAGGGTCTTTGGCTTATTATTTCTTATGATCCCGTGAAACGTACTATTTTCAAACGGACTTTGGCAAGAACCCTTGGCAGGGATCGCACTGCATTCCGGTCTTTTTCTTTCTGGTGGTCTGAAAGTTGTTCCCATGGCACGATACAATTATGGATCCTCTGTTTCTCATCGATATCAGGCCCGTATTTCCAGCCCCGGGATAATTTCTCGTTCACCCAGCGGTCATGTTCCAGCATTGAGAGGGTCTCAATCTCATCGGAAGTAAATTCAAACAATGGTTCATCTGGTTTGATTGATATCCCGATTGCACAGTGGATTAGCTGCAGTTTCTTCCAGATCTCATCTGCCTGCCTCAGGTTTGCGTCCTGCAAATGGCGGGACAGCTCGTTCCAGGGGCGCATCGAAGGGTTCGTCCGGGGAGTCAGCCCCTCCTTCTGCTGCTGTGAAATATATTCCTCATGCATCGCCCGGGCGATCAGCTCATGCGTGCCGCTGATCCCGACATCGTAATATTTTTTGATCATCGCCCTGACTTTTTCTGACTCGATCCAGCCTTTGTCAATCTTTGTGATTGTCTGATCGATCTCCTGTGCCCGTTTTATGATCTTTTCGGCAATGGTTCTATCCTCAAGTAGATCGCACAGCCCGATAATTGCGGTGATCGGGTTGCGCAGCTGGTCGCCTAGTATTGCGAACTGCTCGATATTTTTTTCAATCTGGTCATAGGCGTCTTTTTTCAGCCGCTCCATCTCGGCCTGCCCGGTTACATCCACCGCAAACACGATCACGTGCGAATTTGTTTTGGTTGCGCCATCGCAGGGAAGGATGCTGAACCGCAGTGACTTTGTACCAGCATTACGGGTGTCAACCCTGCGGATCATATCCTTCTTTGATTCACCGGATGAGATGACCTGCGGGATTTCGAGGAAAAAATCCTCCTTGTTCTCCGGGAAAAGATCCCCAACCGATATCGTTTTGTCAGGTATAGCCCCAGCAAAAAAATGATCCCTGAAGGTCTTGTTGCCCCACAGGAACACCCCCTGACCATCGGTAAAAAATATCAGTGCCGGTAGAGAGTCCAGTATTTTTTTAACATCATCATCATCGTACTCCATCACCCCGCAATCCCCCTTTCTATCAATTCTCTGTTGAACGATCCTAATCAAATATGTTATTTGGATATCGTATGCAACGGAATTCGTGTGTGATTGTAAGGAAACGGGTGAGCCCATACTAGGTGAAAAACCGGACACCGCCGGCGGGATGATTACCTCGTCACATCGCGAGGGCTCCGTCCATTTTAACCTGGCATGACCTTGCGGTCACGGATAAAACACAACAAAAGGAAATGGACTCGACGGGATTCGAACCCGTGGCCTTCACGTTGCAAACGTGACGATCTACCCCTGATCTACGAGCCCCCACAGGATGTGGCATACTATTTTTCTGCGGATGCCATATAGTTGTTGCTGATCGGCGTTCTTTCGCAACAAACATGAGGGATAAGAGCCAAACTTTTCCTGTATTATTATGGCAAAGCTGATCATCGAACCAAAAAAGGCAAAGGATGGGCTGATCGAGTACGTGGTCAATTATCACGATCCAAAAAGTGACAACTCGTTTACAATCACGACAACAAATGATCTCAATGAAGCGGTTGATAAACTGAAATCGACGCTGGAGAGCGAAGTGGCGTCCATGCAGCAGAAGAAGTGATCAGATAAAAAATCCCCAACCACCTTTTTAAGAGAATATCTTACTAAACCAGTTCTCGCATAATTTTTATCGCACAAAAATCCCCGCACATCGAGCAGGAGCCAGAGCGGGGAGCCATCATACGTGCTTTGTCAGGATCGAGCGCATTACAGAACTGTCCCTCCCAGTTCAAGTCTGCCCGGTTCTGGGAAACCGACGCGTCGGCCGGGGAAAGCCCATATTTTACGCTGTCCCCGATATGTGCGGCAATCCTGAATGCGATCAGCCCTTCCCGCACATGCTCGGGCGTGGGGAGGCCGAGGTGTTCAGCGGGTGTGATATAACAGAGGTAGTCAGCCCCGGCACCGGCTGCGATGCTTGCCCCGGCACACCCGACAATATGGTCATATCCCATTGCTACATCCGTCGGTAAAGGCCCGGCGACAAAAAGCGGGTAATCTGCCAGCCGTTTGTGGTATTTCACGTGATGTGCAATTTTATCAATCCGGACGTGGCCCCCAACACCCTCGATGATGACCTGGACTCCTGCCTCATGCGCAATACGGGCAAGCCTGATATTCTCGCGGATCTCTGCAAGCTGGGCTTTATCCCGTGCATCATGGACACAACCGCTCCGCATGGTATTGCCAAGCGAGAGGACAATGTCGTACTTTTTGAGGATAGAAAGGACTGTCTCAAAATGTTCAATAAACGGGTTTTCGCAGCGGTTGAGCATCATGTACGCGCTGGTGATTGAGCCCCCCTTTGAGACCACCCCGAGTATTCTTTTATTTTTTTTAAAGGACGCAAGGACAGGTTTGGTGACACAGTGCAGGACAAAAGAGCTCACTCCTTCCTCTGCCTGTGCCCGGATGATCCTGATGATGTCCTGCCCTGTCATCTCCTGTATGCCAATTTCAGAAGCTGTCTGGTAAATAGGGACTGCAGTGATGGGGAGGGATGTATTTTTAAAAATGAGTTTCCTTGTACCCTCGATATCCGGTCCCATGGAAAGATCACTGATGGTGTCCGCACCATACATCTCTGCAATTGTTGCTTTCCTGACCTCCTCCTGCGGGTCATGCCTGTCTGATGACGTGCCGATGTTGACGTTCACCTTGGTGCGTAACCCCTCACCAATGCCAACAGAGCATCTCCCCCGGCTCATGATGATAATACTCCCTCCTGAGATTCGCGAAGCGATGATCTCCGGGCTGATCCCCTCTTTTTTTGCCGCCGATCTGCATTGGGAGGTAATCTTTTCGGCTCTTGCGCGTTCTATCTGTGTTTTCATGGGTCACCGGTTGCAGGGATTGTAACTTGTGCCAGTATTGTTTTAATACCATCGATCCCTGACCGCTGATGTTCTTCATTAACAGGGGAGTTCGGGTCAATTAACAAAAATACCCATAACTCATCAGGATTATAAGGAATTCAAGGGCAGAAATAGCTGTAAAATTTCAGAAACAAAAGACGAAATGGACCCGGCGGGATTTGAACCCGCGGCCTTTACGTTGCGAACGTAACGATCTACCCCTGATCTACGAGCCCAGACGATATGGCATACTACGTTTCTGCGGATGAAATATAGTTGTTGCGCACATCCCGCAGAGCTGGTATAGCGAAAAAAATGATTATAAAATGATCTCGATATCCAGTTTTTCTGCTAGTTCCTTGTACCGGTTCCTGATGGTGACCTCGGTCACGCCGGCGACCTCGGCGACCTCGCGCTGGGTGCGGCGCTCGCCCCCGAGTATTGAAGAAATGTAGATTGCAGCAGCGGCAACACCGGTCGGGCCCCGCCCGCTTGTTAGTTCTCGCTCGCCTGCCTGCCGGAGGATCTCGACTGCACGGGACTGCACCTCGCCTTTCAGGGTGAGCCCGGAGCAGAAGCGTGGCACGTAGTCAATCGGTGATGTCGGGAGGAGCTTTAAGCCCAGTTCACGGGATATGAAGCGGTATGTCCTGCCGATCTCCTTTCGTGAGACACGCGACACTTCCGCGATCTCGTCGAGTGTCCGCGGGACACTGCACTGCCGGCACGCTGCGTAGAGCGCTGCAGCGGCAACACCTTCGATGCTTCTGCCCCGGATCAAATTCTTGTCCACCGCGTCACGGTAGACAACTGCTGCCGTTTCACGGACGTTTCTGGGGAGAGCGAGCGCCGACGCCATGCGGTCGAGTTCCGAGAGCGCGAACGCGAGGTTGCGTTCGGTTGCGTTGCTCACGCGTATCCGGCGCTGCCACTTGCGCAGCCGGTAGAGCTGGGCACGGTTCTTTGAAGAGATCGCACGTCCGTAACTGTCACGGTTGCGCCAGTCGATCATCGTTGACAGGCCCTTGTCATGGATCGTAAACGTCATCGGTGCGCCGACCCGTGAGCGCTTCATGCGCTGGTCATGGTCGAATGCACGCCACTCGGGGCCGCGGTCGATGAAGTCGTCATCGATGACAAGTCCGCAGCCCTGGCAGACCAGTTCCGCACGCTCATAGTCATGGACGAGCTGCCTGCCGCCGCACTCCGGGCAGACCGTCTCGGTATGGTTCTCGGCTTTCTTCTCGTGCTCCTTGACCTTCGTGCGGGACTTGAGGGCTTCCCTCTCGGTCTGGAGAATTTTGAGTTTTTCAATTTCCTGCATCCACATTCACCACGTATTATTTCTTCCCGTGCACAGGACGGTATCCCTTCGGTTCGGCTGCTCCCTTCGCATACAGTTTGTCATTGGGCTGGATGTCACACCGTCCGCGGCAGATGACGGTTGCATAGGGTTTTTTAATGCTCCCGAAAATATCCACGATCTTACCCACCGGCTGCATTTTCCGGTCGGCAACTTCGGAATATAATCCGGGGAGTTGGGCGGCTTCGCACTGGATAATGAGCATTTTGCTGCCGGGGGTGCTCATCGCTCGTCCAACAACTTTCACACAACAACCTCGGGGAGATAGAGATTTGCCAAATTATATTAGCAATCTATATATCAATGCCTGTTCAGTATTTAAAGATTTTGTGAAAGTATAAATAATAATTTCAGGAAGAAAGGAACCGGTCGATATTTAAAGTTAATACGTCACGGCACTCTGCGTCACTGAGCCCGGCGCCCTTTGCGACCAGAAATCTCGCGCGTTCGTCCAGCAGGTCATGCGGGGAGTGTGCATCCGAATCCACGACGATCTGGCACCCTGCCTCGCGGGCGGCCTGCACGACATACCCGTTGGTGCGGTTGTGCCCGCCACGGGAGGTGATCTCGAGTGCGATATTATTTTTGGCGGCTTGGCGGGCATCTTCCGCGGTGACGATACCCGGGTGAGCGAGCATGTCAACGTACCTGCAGGTGCACGTGGCATGGTTGGTGCCCGGGGCAACCGGTTCAACCGGTGTCTCGCCATGGACAATCACGATGTCCGCCCCTGCGTCCTTTGCCTGTTGTGCAAGGTCAGCGATCTGTGCCGGTGGCACGTGCGTGATCTCGACACCGCAGAGCAGCGTAACTCCGAAGAGTTGTGCAGACTCTTTCACCGGTGCAAGGGCAGCAAGGACTGTCCGGACATTTGAGGTGTCGACGTGATCGGTGATGGCGACCGTCGAGTACCCGAGCACTGCCATCCGCCGTATGAGTTCGATCGGCAGCATATCCCCGTCAGAGTGGATGGTATGCGTGTGCAGGTCGTACATTCCGTTCATCGTTTGCCTCCCAGCTGCTGCGCCACTTTTTTTATGAGCGCTCCCTTGCCTTTCTTCCACTCGACAACGACCCGCCCCTCGTGGCGCTCCCAGTGGGCGGGGTGGTGGTGGTCTTCAGCGTTGAACTTGAGACCCGAGCGTTTCAGCGCCCGCTCAAGCTCAGCAAGCGAGGGTGCCTTTGCCCCGCTCTGGCGGGACACCCTCCGTCCCTGGCTGCGGTTCAGCGCGGCGTTGAAGTAACAGGGGTAGAGAATACACTCATCAGCCATTGCAGGATGGTTTGTGTGTTAAGGTATAAACACTGCACGCTCATACCTGAGTGCATGCACCATATCGACGTCAGGATCGAGAAGGATGTATACGACGTCAACAACCACATCGCAGAGCACAATGCAGGGCACCTGAAGGCGCACGGGGTGCGGGCGTTTGACCTTCTGGGCGCGATCGGTTCGGGGAAGACGGCACTCATCGAACAGATCGTCCCTCTGCTGATAAAGAAAGGGAAGCGGGCGGGGGCGATCGCGGGAGACGTGTACGGGGACGATGACTTCAAACGGATCAGGTCCCTTGGCATTCCTGCGTACAATGCAAATACCGGCAAAGAATGCCACCTCGACGCCCATCTTGTCGAGCACGCGATCGACCACCTGCCGCTCGATGAGATCGACGTGCTCTTCATCGAGAACGTGGGAAACATGGTCTGCCCTACCGATTTCAAACTCGGCGCCGAGAAGCGTATCGTCATTGTCAGCTCCACTGAGGGAGACGACGTGGTGAACAAGCACCCCATGATGTTCAGGGACTGCACGATTGGGGTCATCAACAAGGTCGACCTTGCCCCGCTGGTCGGCGCCAACCTTGACCGTATGGAGTCTGACATGCACCGGTACAACCCGTCGATGAAAGTGTTCCGGACAAATCTTAAAACCGGTGACGGTGTCGCAGCGCTGCTCGACGAGATCCTGCGGTGAGCGCAGCTGTTAAATAACTGGAAAGGGAATATATACAGCACGCTCTTCAGGGAAAACACCCCGTGGCCTATGGCCGTAGGGGATTTTGTGAAAATCTCCCGGGGGATTTTCATGCAGGATTCCTGAAGACACAGTATACAATGGGGTTTATTCATGCTCTGGCAAGGAAATTCAGTTCGGAAAGTGACCGGCGGCCGTATCCGCCCGGCGCAGGGGAAGCGGAGGACCGAGATCGGCATGGCTCCCGCGGACACCCACATCGGCGAGGACAAGAGAAAAATCATGCGTGTTACCGGCGCTAATGAGAAAGTGCGTGCCCTGCGTGCGATATATGCAAACGTGACAAACGTTGCAAACGGTGAGACAAAAAGAGGAAAGATCGAAAGAGTAGAGGAGAACGGCGCAAACCCGAACTATGTCAGGCGAAACCTCCTTACCAAGGGCGCAATCATAAAGACCGAGATCGGACGCGCCCGGATTGTCAGCCGCCCCGGACAGGACGGCATCATCAATGCGGTGCTGCTGGCCGAAGTCCAGCAATAAACCCCCCATCAACCAGCACCTTTTTTCTCTTGTATTTCCCATAGAGGAGCTATGCGAAGGATCTATTACCTATTCCCTCAGAAGGTGGACCTCTCGTTTACGATGGGATTGCCGTTTTTGGACACGATCAAACATATCGTCTTGCTCGATGGTGACGAGACGACCAAGACATCAGGAAAAGAACTCGTCAAGATCAAGACCAAGGTGGAGGTGGCGATCGACCGTGCAACATTCGGTGAAGTGACTCCTGACGTGACCCGCCCGGGGACAATTACCGAAGCGCTCGACCTGCGCATATCGGTGCTCGCCCTCGCATTACGGGGGGGCGGCAAGGTTCCGATCGCAAACGACGTGTTCTTTGTCCGGCTCACCGACCGTGTCAGGCACACGGATATCGATATCGCGAAGGACGGCAAGCCGGGCGGGCTCGATGCGCTGGATATGAAAAGGATTCTCCTTGGTAAATAATTGTGACCTTCCAGATCACGGTAGCAGCACCGTTCCGGCACCTGCGAAAGACCGAGATGAGAAAGAACGAGCTCGTCTACTACTACGCGCTCGACCGCAAGTGGATGAGCAACGAGCAGGTACACCTGCTGTTAAAAAACGCGGAGGAGGAGGGGCTGCTCCTGCAGGACAAGGGCGTATATCGCCCGAATTTTGATATATCCGGTATCACGATTCCCATCGGCTTCAAGCCAACCTCGGCAATTTTTGAGAGAAAAGACCCGGTGCAGGAGATGATCGGGCGGATTGCACACGCGACCAAAAAGCAGGATACCGATATTGTTGCCGAGATGAATAAGCTCATCAGGGAGGGTTTCGACGGGAACCTGCTGCCCGAAGCGGCGATTGCGATCATTGCACAACGGCACAACGTCCCCTTCAAGGACAAACTTGAGGAATTGACGATACGTCTAAAAAAGAATCGTTGATGGTATGGGTATTACTTCTTCTTCTTTGCCGGAGCCTTTCTCTCGGGAGTTTTCTCTGCACCCGGCGCCTTTTCTTCGGCAGGCTTTGCAGGGAACATCTCTTCGAGTGTTCTCTCGCCGTATGCAGTGATCTTCGCGTTCACCTGCACGAAGTCTGCCGTGATCTCCTTTGAGCGGATCATCTTCCTCCTCCGCTGCCCCTCCATCTTGGGGTGGTACCCGGTAGTGCCGCCCGCAAGGAGGAGCTTCTTTCTCCCTGCGCCGGGCAGGCTCTTGTTTGCCGGTGTGCCTGTACGATCTGACCCGCCCGTGATCTGCACCTTATAGCCTGAAAGCCCCAGCGGACCGGCATCCACTTCGTCCCCGATCTTTTTGCCGACGAATGCACCCGCTGCCCCGCCGCTCGCGTCAACATTATAGGCGCGACCTGTCTTTGTGTCTGCAACTACGACTTTTAATTCCACCATGGAAAAACTCCTGTAACCTTCCTGTACCCGATGACGGGTTTTTTTATATCTCCTGGTTATCGGCGACGCCGCTCACTCATGAGAAGTACCCGTTTTATATGCTGAACACGCTATTAAAGCCTCGCGTCGATGAATCAAAACACGGTCATTTTCCCCAGAACGGGTCTTCCTTCCGCCTCATGATTGTGAACTCCAAGAGCACTTCCTGCGAAGGGATGTTTAATGTCTTGATCATCTCGCGCTCAAGCACTTTCACGTGGCGTTCGGGGATATCTGCATATAGGTCATCGCCCACGCTTATCTGCCGTCCGACAGTCGCCCCCTCGATCGAGATCGCCACTTCCTGCCCCGCTTCTGCCTCGCGTATGGTCTCGCCCCGCAGCTGCATGGTCTTGAGATGCCCGATCTTTTTTCCATCCATCTTTACAAGATCGATATCACTGCGCAGCTTGCCGCCGAGCACGCGTACACCGACCACAGCGGGGTTGCTCTGCCGGAAGATACAATCGGGGAGCAGGCGTATCTTTGCCGGCATCACGACATGCTCGAATCGTTTCTGCTCGGAAAGCCGCTTCTGCTCGTCCCGCCACGCGGCATACTGGTCGATCAGCTGGTAGATCACGTTCCCTTCAAAGACCCTGACCTGCGTATAGAGCGGGTTTTTGATCATTTCCGCGGCGTCTGGGAGGATCGGGGTGTTGAAGCAGAGCAGGGCGCGGTACAGGGGGTTCTTGATGGTCTCGGTGTCGATCAGGTCATGCCGGCTCACCGGCCCGACCCCCGCCCGCATGACACCGAACTCCTTTGCCTCCAGTTCCTTGCAGAGCGCTTCGAGCGCCCCGATCGTATCCGCCTTGATCACAAGCCCCTCTTGAGAGAGGTTGACGTGGATCTCACTCATCTCTTTTCGTATCCTCGATTCGACCTCGTCCCGGTTGCCCCTGATGACAAAGAGCGGCGAGCCCGCGATCACGCCGTCAAGGTTCGGTGCCGTGACCTTGATCCCTGCTGCTGCGGCGACTGACTTTACCCGTTCGAACCGGTCCTCTACGAGGATCTCCTTCATCGGGCGGGGCTTTAGGAGCGACCGCACTTTGGTCACGACAACGTCAGCCTTTGCTGCGACCGCGATCTCGTCGCCGATGGCAAGCGTCCCGTCGTACAGGATCACGTCAAGGGTAATCCCCAGCCCCCGCTCTTCCTTGACCTCGAGGACGGTGCCTGCGCCCGGGCCCTCGACCGTGAGCGCAAGTTCCCCCCCCATATACCGCTGGGCGAGCCCGATCATGACGAGGAGGAGGTCGGGAACCCCTTCCCCGGACCGGGCGCTCACCGGCACTATAGCGAGGTTGCGCTGGAAGTCGGCGACCCGGTCGAACCGGTCGGCTGAGAACCCGAGGTCGGCGAGCTTTCCCACGATCTCGTAGGTCTTATTCTCGACATCGCTTTTCACCCTCTCGTTCTGTTTGGCAAACGAGGAAACGAACGTCTCGTTCTCGTTTGTCCGCCACCCATGGACCCGGTCGATCTTGGTCGCTGCGATGACAAATGGCGTCCTGCAGTTGCGCAGAATCTGGAGCGCCTCGATGGTCTGGGGCTGGAACCCCTGCATGATGTCGACGACAAGGATTGCCATGTCGGCAAGCGCACCGCCGCGTGCACGGAGCGTGGTAAATGCATGGTGGCCCGGTGTGTCGATGAATAAAAGGCCGGGAATGTTGATCGGCACCTTATCCATGGAACCGCTCATCGCCCGGATTGCCTCGATAGGGACAATCGTGGCGCCGATATGCTGGGTGATCGCCCCTGCCTCCGATGAGACAACGGACGAGCCACGGATCCGGTCCAGAAGCGAGGTCTTGCCATGATCGACGTGACCCATCACGCAGACGATGGGTGTACGGATATTTGGGTTCTGCGCCATTGCCACCACCGGTCCATCGCAGGACACGCATCGCCGGCGCAAAGACCCGAACCGCCGCACAAAAAAGGTGCAGTCCTGTAATGTTATGATACTACGGACAAACCGTCCATGTCAACCTGATAGGTAATGGAGATGAGAGACTATTAATAATCACCGAATATTCACTTCATCGCCTCATCCGGGATCATAACCCGGTTTTTAAAAAATCCAGCGTCGTAATAGAGCGGGGCTGATTAGGATACCTTAAAGAGTGACCAATTCCAATGTAAAAGGGAAATCTGCCAGGGTGGGGTAGTTGGTTATCCTAGGGGACTGTGGATCCCCCGACCCGGGTTCGAATCTCGGCCCTGGCCTCATTACTGTTGGTTAAAGTCTATTCTCGATTTCTAGCCCGATTTACTCGTATTTCACAATTGTCTTTTACATTTATTTATGTGATCTCAATTCCCATGCACTGTCAAAAAACGGGTTCTTTTCGTGAGCGATATAGATTACTTTGTCGTCCGCGATAAAGGTAACAGAAATGTAAAACGGACGTACGTGAACCGTAACAACAACCTTAATGACGAATATTATCGCATTTCACAAAGAGGTTGTCGCGGCACACGCACGGATCAGCAATGATTGTGCTTCAGCAACCCTGATGGGTTCTCGGTACTGCTCATGCCAAGGGAAGGAAGCAGTCTGATGCCGGGAAACTTGCAGAGAAACG
>Ga0209048_10001788_pt1 | contig 21709 bp, 25 predicted proteins | sample FrelakmetCRP12CR_FD_187146 | JGI IMG/M metagenome (GOLD analysis project Ga0209048, IMG submission 187146) | Freshwater lake sediment microbial communities from the University of Notre Dame, USA, for methane emissions studies - CRP12 CR (SPAdes)... | ecosystem: Environmental > Aquatic >... | reverse complement strand
GTTCGAGCGCCGGGTCGAGACGGGCGACGTGGATGCGGCCTTCGCGACGGCGCATGTCGTGGTCGAGGAAACCTTCCATTTCGGCCGCCATACCGGCGTTACGCTTGAGCCGCGTATCACACTAGCCGACTACAACGCGGGCGATGGCAAGCTCACCGTTTACATGTCCAGCCAGGCGCCGCACATGACGAAGCACATCCTGGCGGAGCATCTTGGCCTTGACGAGGACGACGTGCGTGTCGTCTGCACCGATGTCGGCGGATCGTTCGGCATCAAGATTCATACCTATCCGGACGAAATGTCTGCTGCCGCGCTCAGCATCATGCTGAAGCGGCCGGTCAAGTTCCTCGCCGACCGGCTGGAATCCTTCGTCTCCGACATTCATGCCCGCGACCACCGGGTCAAGGGGCGCCTAGCAGTGAACCGTGAGAACCGCATAACCGCCATCGAAATCGACGATCTGACCGGCATCGGCCCTTATTCAGTCTATCCGCGCACCAGCGGGGTCGAAGCCAACCAAGTCGTGAACCTGACCGGGGGGGCCTACGATTTTGCCAACTACCGCGCGCACTGCCGCGTCGTGTTCCAAAACAAGAATGTGATGTGCCAATACCGCGCGGTGGGCCACCCGATCGCGTTTAGCGTGACCGAGGGGCTGGTCGATGCGGCAGCCGACAAACTGGGCATGGACCCGGCAGAATTTCGCCGCCGCAATCTGATCGCCGACGACGCTTATCCCTATACTGCCGCGAGCGGCCTCCGATTTGAGAAGCTGTCGCACCAGAAGAGCCTCGCGAAGATACTCGCGATGATGGATTACCACGGGTTGCGGCGCGAACAGGCGGCGCTGCGCAAGACCGGGGTTTATCGCGGTATCGGGCTCGCTGCGATGATCGAGGTAACTAATCCCAGCGCGGCCTTCTACGGCGTTGGCGGGGCGCATATCGCCGCGCAGGACGGCTGCACCATTCGCATGGATCCGACCGGCGGGATCACCTGTGCAACTGGCGTCACTGAGCAGGGCCAGGGCACCGAGACGATGGTTGCGCAGATCGCGGCTAGCGCCGTCGGCGTGCCGATTGGGAAGGTTCGCGTCGTTACCGGCGATACCGACACCACGCCCTATGGCGGCGGTACGTGGGCGTCGCGCGGTACCGGTATCGCCGGCGAGGCAACGCTGCAGGCCGGGCGGGCGCTGCGCGCCAATATTCTGGAGGTCGCGGGGGCGCTGTTGCAGTCAGCCCCGACAGTCCTGGATATCCGAAACGGCGTGGTAGTCGACGCCGGCACCGGAGCCGAGCGCATGACGCTCTCCGATCTGGGCAAGACCGTGTATTTCCGTGGCAACGAGTTGCCGGATGGAGTCAGGCCAGAATTGGTGGCGACACGCCATTACGCGCCGCGCGCCTATCCCTTCGCCTTCACCAACGGCATCCAGGCCTGCTGGCTGGAGGTCGATGTCGAGACCGGCTTCGTCAAGCTGCTCAAATACTGGGTGGTCGAGGATTGTGGCACCGTCGTCAATCCGCGTCTGGTCGACGAGCAGATCCGTGGCGGCGTAGTCCAGGGCATCGGGGCAGCGCTCTATGAGCACTGCATCTACGACGATCAGGGCCAGATGCTAAACGCCAGTATGGCGGATTATCTGGTACCAATGGCGGCGGAAATGCCGGATATCGAGATCGGCCATGTCGCAACGCCGACCGCAGAATCGGTGCTCGGCGCCAAGGGCGCGGGCGAGGCGGGTACGGCCGGTGCGCCGGCGGCGGTGGCCAACGCGATCAACGATGCGGTTGGTGTCCTGGGGGCGAAGGTGACCGCGATCCCGGCGACCCCGCAGCGAATTCTAAAGGCCCTGGGCAAAATTGATAAAGGGCAATGACTCCTCTGCTCCGGCCCGGACTGGAGGGGATATGGGAAGCTGATGGGAGGATATCATGAGCAGGCAGAGCGGACAGAACTACCGCGGTCAAACCGGGACATCCCGGCGTAGTGTGCTGAAGACTACGGCGGCGGGAGTCGCGGCGGCGGCGGTGTCGCCGTTCTTGTTCAACATCGCGCGGGGTGCGCCTGACACTGTTAGGATCGGCTTGCCCGTCCCGTTGACCGGGCCCTATGGGTCGGAGGCGCGCGAGCAGGGGCGCTGTGCCCAGATCGCCGTTGACGAATTTAACGCGGCGGGTGGCCTCAACGGCCGCATGGCCGAACTGCTGGTTCGCGATGACAAGCTTAATCCTGGCGAGGCGGCAACTCGCACGCAGGAGCTGATCGAGAAGGATAAGGTGCAGTTCGTGTGCGGTTCGTTGTCGGCCTCGGTGCAGCTTGCCGTGAACGAGGTCTGCAAGGCGCGCGGCGTGATATACATGTCGATCAGCCAATCGGACCAGATCAACGAAGTCAAAGACTTCTCAAAATACACCTTCCACGAGGCGATGAACCCGCACATGACGACGGGGCCAGTCGGCCGCTACGTGTTTCCGAAGCATGGCAAGAGAATCGCTTTCCTAATCGCAGACTATGCCTTCGGCCACGAACTGACGAGTGGCCTTAAGCGCGAGGGCAAGCAGCACGGCATCGAGGTTGTCGCCGAGGTCAAGCATCCGATCGCGTCCAAGGATTTTTCGGCCTTCCTGCCGCAGATCCAGGCCGCGAAACCGGATGTGCTCTTCCTCTGCAACTTCGGTTATGACCAGTTGAACTCGATCAAGCAGGCGATCGAATTCGGTTTCAAAAACACCATGCAGCTCGTCGTCCCGGTGCTGCTGTACACCCAGCGCCTAGTCGGGGGTGCGGCCTATGACGGAGTGATCGGCGGCACGAACTACTACTGGGAGCTCGAGAACAGCATCCCGTCGGCCAAGGCGTTCAACGATACCTATCGCAAGCAGAACAACGGCATTCCGCCGTCCGATTACGGCGCGTACGGCTATAGCGGTGTCGGCGCATTGTTGGCTGCCACGAAGGCCGCTGGCAGCACCGACGCCGACAAGGTCATCGCGGCGCTCGAGAGCCTGAAGTACGACAAGTACAAAGGCGTGCAGTATTTCCGCAAATGCGACCATCAGTCGGTGCAGTCAGTGTACATCATCGAGTCCAAGGCGCAGGCCGAGGTCAAGAACACATACGACGTATTCAAGATCGTGCACAGCGAACCGGCCGGCGAGAGCATTTTGCGGACGTGCAGCGAGCTGGGTTTTTAACCCCGGTCCTGTAAGTGCTCCGCCGCCCCGGTCAGGATCGGGCACGATAGAGCATGTTTCGTCCGTTGGAATCGGAACATGCTCCAGCTTTTTTGCGTTTTCAATTCGGCGGCGAACCGCTTCATGCTTCGCCGGAAAATGCTCTAGCGTAGGAAACCGATTTTGGCCGTTTTCGACATTCCATTGCAGCTATGGGCGCTGCAGATTTTCACCGGCCTCGCGCTGGGTTCGGTGCTGGTTCTGCTCGCCGTCGGCCTGTCGCTGATCTTCGGCATGCTGGCGGTCGTGAACTTCGCGCATGGCGCCTTCTACGCGGTCGGCGCCTATGCGGGCGTATTCGTCTTCGGCCTCACCGGCAATTTCTGGCTGGGCCTGGTGGCGGTGCCGCTGATCGTGGGCACCATCGGGTTGGCGGTCGAACGGGTATTGATCCGGCCGCTCTATGGCCGTGGCATCGACTATCCGCTGCTGCTGACCTTCGGCCTGTCCTACGTGTTCGTCGACGTCATCAAGATGATTTTCGGCAAGGTCGGCCTGCCGCTCAGCGCGCCCGCGGTACTGCAGGGAGCAGTCAATATCGGCATCGGATATTTTCCGCTCTACCGGCTGTTCTTGATCGGCGCGATGGCGGTGATCGTCACCGGGCTGTGGCTGTTCCTTGAGAAGACGTCCTACGGCCTGGTCATCCGGGCCGGAGCGCGGGATTCCGAGATTGTCCGCGTGCTTGGCATCGACATTTCGCGCGTCTGGATGGTGGTGTTTGGAATCGGCACCGGGGCGGCGGGTATCGCCGGTTACTTGTCTGCGCCGATGCAAAGCGTAATTCCAGAGATGGGAATCCCAGTACTGGTCCAGGCTTTCGTGGTGACCGTGGTCGGCGGCATGGGCTCGCTGGCCGGCGCGGTGGTCGCCGGCCTGCTGGTCGGCGTAGTGACCAGCATCACTGTGATGATCGCGCCGCAATTGGCGGATGCCGCGATGTTCGGACTGATGGCGGTGGTCCTGCTGTTGCGCCCGCAGGGCTTGTTCGGTCGCCGCGGTCTGATGGGATGAAGTGGCCATGAGCGACACCGGCATCAGGGTTTCCGGAAAGCGTCTGACAAATACGATCCGCGGCGTTGCCCGCCATCGTGTGGCCGCGGCTATTGCAACCTTGGTGCTGCTGCCCTGGGTCGCACCCTATGAGGCTCTGTCCGTCAATATTTTGCTATTCGGTCTTTATGCGGTCGGCTTTAACCTGGTCTTCGGTTACACTGGGATGTTGTCCTTCGGACATGCGGCCTTCTTTGGGGTTGGGGCCTATGCCTGCGGCATCGCGATCGCGACATTCGATGTCAACTGGCTGCTCGCGATCCTGCTGGGCATAATCGTTGCCGGCTTCGTCGCGATGATCATCGGTGCGCTAGCGATCCGCACCCGCGGGATCTATTTCGCGATGGTGACGCTCGCTCTGGCTCAGTGCGTCTATTACATCCTCTACCAGTGGAGCAGATTGACTGGTGGCGAGGATGGTCTGCGCGGCGTCAGCGTGAAGGCGGCCAATATCTTCGGTCTTAAGCTGAACCTGCTCAACCCGATGACGAAGTACTACGTCATGCTGATCTTCGTCGCGCTGGCGTTGTGGGTTTTTTCGCGCATCCTCGAATCCCCCTTCGGCGCGGTGTTGGAGTCGATCCGCGAGAACGAGAACCGGGCGCGCGCCTGTGGTTACGACACGCTGCGCACCAAGTGGCTCGCCTTCGTTCTGTCGGGAATGTTCTGCGGTCTCGCTGGGGCGCTCTATGCGATCCACCTGTCGATCGTGCCGATCGAGACTGCGCATTACATCATGTCGGGCCAGGCGGTGATGATGTCGCTGCTTGGCGGCATGGGTACCTTCTTCGGCCCGTTCATCGGCGCGGCGGCCTTCCTATTGCTGGAGGATGTGCTGACGCTGTGGACCGAATACTGGCAGTTTTTCGTCGGTGCGCTATTCGTGTTCTTCGTGCTGTTCTTTCCGCGCGGCATCTGGGGCTCGCTGTTGTACTGGGTGGGACGGTGAAGGGGGCGGCGATGAGTGGCGACCCTATCCTCGGCGAGACGGTCCTCAGTGCCCATGGCGTCGGCATGAAATTCGACGGGTTCCGCGCGCTCGCCAATGTCACACTCGATATCTGCAAGGGCGACCTGACCGCAATCATCGGGCCGAACGGCGCTGGCAAGAGCACCTTCTTCAATATCCTGTCCGGCGCCTTCCCACCCAGCGAGGGGCGCATCGCCTTTGAGGGATGCGATATCACGGGCCGGCGCCAGCACGAGTTCGCCCGCATGGGCATTGCAAAGTCGTTTCAGATCACCAATGTTTTCCCGCAACTGACGGCGGCGGAGAATGTGCGCATCGCAGTCCAGGCGATGAAAATCCGTTACGACATCTGGACGCCGCGCCGGCGCCTGACCGAATTTGCCGCGAAGGCGGCCGAGTTACTAAATCTCGTCGGGCTGCACCGGCACCGCGAGCGCCACGCCGAGAATCTGGCGCATGGCGAACAGCGCGCGCTGGAGATTGCGATGGCGCTGGCTAGTGACCCGCGCTTGCTGTTGCTCGACGAGCCGACCGCTGGGATGAGCCCAGAAGAGACCATGACGATGATAGGCCTCATTACCAAACTGGCCGAGGACCGCACCGTGGTGCTGGTCGAACACAAGATGAAACTGGTGATGGGGATCAGCGATCGGATCATCGTGCTGCATCACGGCGAGTTGCTGGCCGATGGCGCGCCCGACGACATCCGCGCCAATGACGAGGTGCGACGCGTCTATCTTGGGCAGGGGGGCTAATCGCATGTTGACGCTTTCCGGCCTGAACGCCTGGTATCAGCGCAGCCACGTCCTGCAGGGGGTCAACCTGGATATACGCGAGGGCGAGATCGTCTCGTTGATAGGCCGCAACGGCGCCGGCAAGAGCACGACGCTGAAAACGATCATGGGGCTGATCGCTAAGCGCACAGGCAGTGTCACGTTCCGCGGCGAGGAGATCCTCAACGAAGCCACACACATCCGCTTCCACCGCGGGCTCGGCTACGTGCCGGAGGACCGGCGCGTCGTTTCCGGCCTGACGGTGCGCGAGAACCTGCGCCTCGGCCTGGTCGCCGCGCCCAATCGTACCCGCGAGGCAGAGGCGATCGACCGCATTGCCGAGACCTTCCCGCGATTAAAAGAGCGCCTTGACCAGATCGGCGAGACGCTATCGGGCGGCGAACAGCAGATGCTGGCGATCGCCCGCGCCATGGTCTCCAAGCCCGCGCTGATCATGCTTGACGAACCCTCCGAGGGCATCATGCCGGTGCTGGTTGACGAAATGTTCGAGCTATTTGCCGGCCTCAGGACACAGGGGATCACCATCCTTCTGGTCGAACAGAACGTCGAACGCGCGCTAAAAATCTCCGATCGCGCCTACATCATGGACCAAGGCGTAATCGTGCATTCCGCTGACGCCAGGGGCCTGCTCGCCGACAAGGACATTCAGGACCGGTATTGCTCAGTGTGATCGTTTTTAGGGGTAATGTCGCTTAATTCCAAAGCCTTTCATTCGCATAATGGCAGATTCTGAAATATTGGGTAGCGCCATGACCGACAGCGAAATTCTAAAAACTATGGCTCGCTATAATCAGTGGGCCAATCGTGACCTGTTCACAGCAGTGCGTGCGTTGCCTCAAGGTGAAGCTACTAAGCATCGCCCCGCCTTGTTCAAGAACATTCTCAACACCCTGAATCATCCGTTGGTGGCCGACCGCATGTGGTGGGCCCATATGCATAAAGAATCTCACCACCATAAGGCGTTGAATGAGTTGCTTTATAGCGATTTGGAGGAATTGGCGGCAGCGCGTGAGGAGATGGACCAGCGTTTAATTGATTATGTTGACAATCTCTCGGAGAACGATGCCGACGAGCAGATCGATTTCGCGCTATTGAGTGGCGCCAAGGGTCGCATGAACCGGCGCATGATTCTGATGCATATGTTTAATCACAACACCTATCACCGGGGTTTCGTGGTGGAGACCTTCTGCCAGGTACCCGCTGCGCTGCCGCTGATCGACCTGCCGATCTTTATGCGCGGGGCGGGCGGCATGCGCTTTCTGCCACCGCATTTGGAAGCGGCGAAGTAATTGGTGCCCGCCAAGCGGCTGGACGTTCATAATCACATTTGCATGCTAACAAGGTCATAGCACTGCAAACGGAGGAGACTGTATGAAGGGCGAATTTTCGCCTGGCGTCGTGATTGCGGTGAGCCTCGGCGCGGTGCATCAGTTCAGCAAGCCAGTGCAAAAGAGCATCCGACTCCTGATCGGGTTAGGAGTCGAGGGCGACGCCCACCTAGGAGTGACCGTCCAGCACCGTTCGCGCATTGCCAAGGATCGAACCCGGCCAAATCTCCGCCAGGTGCACTTGATCCACGAGGAACTGCATGACGAGCTCCGTGCCGATGGCTTTCAGGTTATGCCCGGGGTGATTGGAGAGAACATCACCACGCGCGGCATTGACCTCCTCGCACTACCACGGGGAGCGCGACTACACATTGGTGATGCCGCAGTCGTAAGTGTGACTGGTCTTCGGGACCCTTGCAGGCAGCTGAACGACTACCAGCCCGGCCTGATGGCGGCGGTTCTAGGCCGCGACCAGCAGGGCAATCTAGTCCGCAAGGCCGGTATCATGGGTATCGTCCTGGCTGCCGGCGAAGTCCGAGCTGGCGACCCGATCCGTGTCGAGCTGCTGCCGGAGCATAACCAGCGCCTAGAGCCGATCTGAACATTGCCCGGCGATCGGTGGGGTCTTGAGACACTATCCGACGATGGGGGATTGTCGTGGCCTGGCCGTCCGCCTTTCTGCGCTGGATGTGAGGTAACTCAGCGCCGCGCCACGCGCATGCGCTGTCCAATTAGCACAGTCGCCACGACAGCTGCGGCAAACAAGATGGTTTCAATATCTATTGGCTCGCCGTTTCTTCCCGGTTTGACAGCGCAGAAAAACGCCTTTAGCGCCCGTGATCGCGGTTAAAGTAATTTGACACTGTAAGTAATTAAAATCGCAAGATCGTGGCACAACTCCCGGGCCAACCAAACGTACTTTGAATTTCCAATCTTTTTTGGCCAAATTGTCAAACCGGACTCCCATGTCCGTTTCGCTTTAGTATTGAAGGTAATATTTTATGATGAGATTGAATTGGAGGAATACAAGAACCATAATTGTATTGCAGGCCCAGGCCACGGTCAGGAAGCGTGCAAACAGGCCCCAGATTCTTTCCCTGGTGTTATTCGCGCACCGCCACACCGAAACGAGAATCCAGGCGGTGTAGAGGGCGAAGCAAAGCAAGAGCGCCTGGCGGAGCGCGACGCGATCAACATAAAAAGCGATCACGTAGAACGCGATCAGCGCGCCGCTGGTGCCAACGCCATAGATCCAGAACACTTTCCAGAGCGGCTGCTCGCCGCGCCAGGCGCGCAGCTCGGCCGCGAAAAACTCGGCGGCGAACGCGGCGATGCTCGATCTGCTCATCTGTCCAGGCCACATCGCTGCCGGCAACTCTGATCCGCTTGCGATGCTGTTGCGAGCCTGCGCTCCGAATATGCCAGCGAGCATCCGCAACATGGTCACGCGCGCCGGGCAGGTCGCGAGCTTTGCGATGTTGTCCTCCCGTTTGGCTTAAAGGACAACAACTTCTGCAGCGGCGCGCGCGGCCGCACCAGGTCAGCCAAGGTATGCTGGTCGAGCGCCGAAAGGAACGCATCGCGGGCCTGCGAAAGCACGCCCCGCAACGCGCAGCTCGGATAAATCGCGCATGACGCGTCGTCAGGGCTGAAGCAGGGCACCAGCGCCATGTCGGGTTCCGTGCGTCTGACCACCTCGCCGATCACGATCTCCTGCGGCGGCCGTGCCAGGCGCAGGCCGCCGCCCCTGCCGCGCACCGTTTCCACATACCCTGCGAGGCCAAGTTGATGCGCCACCTTCATCAGGTGGTTCTTTGAGATGCCATAGGCCTTGGCGATCTCTGCGATGGTGGCGAGTCCGTCGCCTTTGAGCGCGACAAACATCAGCACGCGCAAGGAGAAGTCCGTATAGACGGTCAGGCGCATGCATGCCTCCTGCGGCGGAATGGCATAACATGTATATTAGATATTGCTTTACCGCAAGCGCGGTGTAAGATGCATCCAGGATACCTGTTCATCGGGGAGGCCCGCTTGAATAATTTCACAACGGCCGGCACCGCATTAGCGCGGGTGTTTCTGTTTCCAGGCGACATCGCCTGCGCCGCCATCGGGCTCGACCGTGACGACAAGCGCGAGCTGGTGCGCATGCTGGTCAACTCGCTGGTATGGGTCGTCGTCGGCATGCTGGTCGCCGTCGTCGTGACCTGATGGGCCCCGCTATGAACCCTGGCGCGCCCATTGATCGCCGGTCGGAAGCCGCCATCGGGCGGCTGGTCGACGACTTTTACGCCAAGATCCGGGTTGACGCCGAACTGGGGCCGATCTTTGCGCACGCGATTCCGGGCGACTGGGGGCGGCATCTCGCGACAATGCGTAATTTCTGGTCGTCGGTAATGCTCACCAGTGGGCGCAACAAGGGCAATCCGGTGGCGGCGCACCGCCGGGTCGCCGGCATCGAGATCGAATTGTTCGAGCACTGGCTCGCCCTGTTCGATGAGACCTGCCGCGAGCTGTTCGTGCCGATCGCTGCTATGTTTGACGCTAAAGCCGAGCGCATCGTCGAGAGTCTCAAGCTCGCGCTGTTCTACCGACCGGACCGGCCTTGGCCGCGGATTGTGTCGATGCGGAACGCGGATCCGAACGACGAAGCGACTGCGATGAAGACGATGGAGGCCGTCAGATGAAGGAAGAGATTTTGGCGGCGCTGAAGGCGGTGATCGATCCCGAGCTCGGGATCAATATCGTCGATCTCGGGCTGGTCTATCACACCGAGCGCCATGCGAACGGCATCGATATCGCGCTGACGATGACCACGCCGGCCTGTCCGCTCGGGGAGATGATGAGCGAGGAGGTCAAGCTGGTGCTGCGCGATCGTTTTCCCGATCTGCCGAACGTGCGCGTGGAAATCGTCTGGGATCCGCCCTGGTCGCCCGACTTGATGAGCGAGGAATCGCGGCGGCAGCTCGGTATAAGCTAGCAGGAGTTCTCGCAGCCAGATCCCCCAAACAGTCTTTCGGTGTGCAACAAGGAGATAAGCAATGAGCAGCGTGCAACAGGCGTCCGGCGCGGTCATCGATGTCCGGACCATCGTCCCGCGGGAGCGGCATCCCCTGATCTTCAACACGCTCCACGATCTCGCGCCGGGACAGGACTTCGTCCTGGTCAACGACCACGATCCGAAGCCGCTTTATTATCAGTTCAAGGCCGAGTACGACGGCGCCTTCGCGTGGGATTATCTCGACCAGGGCCCCGATGTCTGGCGCGTCCGCATCAGCCGCACCGCCTAAGGCGGGCGGTCCGCTTCGCGCGGCGGCACCATCGCAAAAGTGGCGCCGGCTGCGCTTGATCCCGCTCGCGGCGGGCGCGGCAGCATTCCTTGTTGGCCTGTGGGTCGGCTTGGCGCGGCTCGGACTGAGCCTGCCGGGCCCGATGGATCTGGCCGCGTTCCACGGCGCCTTGATGGTCAGCGGTTTTCTCGGGACCGTGGTCAGCCTCGAACGCGCGGTGGCGATTGGACGCTGGTGGGCCTATGCAGCGCCCATGCTGTCCGCGTTCGCGGCGGTCGCGCTCCATGGCCGGCGCGCCGGCGATCGCCAGCGGCGCCTTTCTCCTCGCGGGCATTCTCCTCACCGTCAACTCAGCCTTCATCGTCACACGGCAACGCGCGCTGTTCACCGTCATTCTAACGGTCGCGGCGGCCTGTTGGATCACGGGCACGTTGGCCTGCATGCTAGCCGCGCCGGCGGCAAGCGTCGCCGCATGGTGGCTGGCCTTCCTGGTGCTCACCGTGGCGGCCGAACGGCTCGAACTCAGCCGCCTGCTGTCGCCGCCGCGCTTGAGCCAACTGACCTTCATCGTAGCGGTCGCGCTGATCTTGGCCGGCGCAGCACGCGAAGAATATGCCGGCGAGGCGGCGCCGTTGAGCGGCATCGGCCTGCTGGCGGTGACCGCTTGGCTCATCCGACACGACATCGCGCTGCGCACGATCCGTTTCTCCGGGCCGGCCCGCTTTTCGGCGGCTTGCATTCTTGCGGGATATTTCTGGCTGGCCGTCGCGGGCATTATGCTGCTCGTGGTGCCGCCCGGCACCGCCAGTTTTTCTTACGACGCCATCGTCCACGCCATCGCGATCGGCTTCATTCTGTCGATGATCTTCGGGCACGCGCCCATCAATCTGCCGGCGGTGACCGGCGTGCGGGTCCGTTACAGCGCCGCGGCCTACCTGCCGCTCGTGCTTCTGCATTTTTCGGTGCTGCTGCGCGTCGCCGCCGACCTGCTCGAACGTATCGAGCTGCGCACGCTCGGCGGCCCGGCGACGGTGCTCGCGTTCGTGGGCTACGCGGCAACTCTCATCATAGTGTCGCGAAAACAATGACCCGACCGATCATAAACCATTGCGAGCGGCGACGTCCGCGCTGGGCGGCGATACTGACTCTGGTTGCAACCATATTCGGTATCGTCACCATCATTGTGGGCGGAAAGACTCTTTTTGGCGGGGTAGAAGCAAGAGCCGCCGCCGGCAACATCGTTCCCTTCGTTCTTTGGTTCAACTTCGTTGCTGGCTTTGCCTACGTTATAGCCGGTGTCGGGTTGTTCTTGTGGAAGCGTTGGGCAGCGCAGCTGTCAGCAGCCATCGCCGCGGCGACAATTGTCGTGTTCATCGCGTTTGCAATCCACATTTTTCTTGGTGGCGCATTCGAGTCGAGAACCGTCGGTGCAATGGCCATTCGTAGCGCCGCATGGATCATCATTGCAGCGACAACTTGTCGTACGCTTGGATGTTTCCAACGCCACAGGAGCAGTCCTGCTTAATGGCTCAGCGCGCCAAAGCGCGGGACCGGAGACCCAGGAGCCGCAGCATGCGCCCGTCATCTCGCCTCTCTCCCGTGTCTGTATTAGCCGCATGGATCCAAAGCGAGATCGCGGGGCTCTATCCGGGCTGCTTCGCCTTGGTGATGGCGACCGGGATCATCTCCAATGCTTTGTTCTTTGAAGGCTACCGCGGATGGGCCGATGTCCTGTTTGCCGTCAATCTGATCGCCTATCCAATCCTGCTGCTCTCCACCGTCTATCGCTTTATCCGGTTTTCGCGCGCGCTGTGGGCCGATCTGATCAATCCCCGTCTGGTCTTTTCGTTCTTCACCATCGTGGCTGGTACCGACGTCTTCGGTGTAGCGATCAATCTGCGCGGGTTCGCCACCATCGCATTGCTGATGTGGCTTTTCGCGCTCGCGGTCTGGTTCGTGCTGATCTATTTCAGCTTTGCCGTGCTGGTCTTTCTCAATACCGCCCACGGCGCCAATGTTGTGCATGGGGGCTGGCTGATCGCCATCGTCGGCACCGAGTCCCTGGTCATCCTCGGCACCATTGTTGCGCCGGCAATGGGCGGCCTCGGGCCCACGGTGTTCGTCTTGATCCATATGCTGTGGGGCGTTGGGCTCGGGCTGTACGGGATCTTCATAACTCTGTTCGCCTATCGAATCTTCTTCTTCGATGTTGAGCCTGACGACATTACGCCGCTGCTATGGGTGGTGATGGGCGCAGCCGCGATCACCGCCAATGCCGGCTCGACGCTGATCCTGACCGAGAGCGGCATGGCGTTCCTGCAGTCGATGCGACCGTTCATCGACGGGGTGACGCTCATCATGTGGGCCTGGGCGACGTGGTGGATCCCGTTGCTGTTGCTGTTCGGGATCTGGAAGCATGGCGTTTGCCGCGTGCCGCTCAACTACACGCCGATGCTCTGGAGCCTGGTGTTTCCGCTCGGCATGTATGCGCTGGCGAGCCTGCGGTTGTCGCTGGCGGCGGATTTCTCGCCACTGCGGTCGATCTCGGATGCCATGGTGTGGATTGCACTTGCCGCCTGGATTGCGACGGGGTTCGGCTTCGCTTACGCGTCCTGGTCCAGCTTTCGAGATCGGATTCGCTCTTCAGTTGAATAGCTCCTTGCGAGAATAAATCTGGCGCAGCGCGGGGAAGCTCGACAACACAAAAGTCATGCAGCGCTGCTGACGCTAATAATTTACAGGTCTCGCCGGGGCGGTTAGCCGGTAGAGCTGGTGAATCTCTCGCCAGGGCTGCCGGAAGGTGAAGCGCCCGCACATCGGCGCAGCTTATTGCCTGAAATGCCCGATTGAAAACGGCTTCGTCCACGATCGACGAGCGCCGGTCTGCCGGGCCGCGACGGCCGAACACTATACAGGGGCTACTCCAGCCCCTCGATGATCCGCACGTCACGCTCGGCGCCGTTACCGAGCACCTTGAGTGCGTCCTGATAGGCCGGGCTGTTGTGGGCGGCGATGGCGTTTTCCAGACTCGGAAACTCGGAGATAACGATGCGCTGCTTGAGTCCAGCTTCGTAGGTTGCCGCGGCGGTTCCGCGCGCGAGGTAGCGCGCGCCGAAGGGGGCGAGTGCGGGAGCGGCGAGCTTGGCGTAAGCCGCGAGCGCCTCGGGGTTGGAGATCGAGCGGTAGCAGGTCACCCAGTAGGCTTTGGGCATCGGAAGGCTCCATGCAGAAGAAGCAGCGCGAAAGAGATTATCGCAAGGAGTGCCGCTGCGTCGAGGAGGCTGACCAGAACCGGCAGGCGCTGCTTGAGACTTACTGCGCGGTCGTCATCGGAACGCCCTACAACGACTTCGGGACGACCAGTCTGATAGAGATCGTTAGAATGAGTTTGACTCCCTCTGCTGAACGGCACGCCCGTCCGCTACTTGAGCGCGTCGGCTCCGGCCTGCGCCACCTGCGCGTCCTCATAGGACGCGACCCCGGACACGCCGATGCCGCCGACGATCGTGCCGCGTGAAACGATCGGCACGCCACCTTCGGCGACGCTGGCGCCGAAGGTCAGCACGCGAAGGCCGACGCCGCCTCCCGCCACCGCGTCTTCCAGCACCTTGGTCGGGCGGCGGAACTCGACCGCGGTTCGCGCCTTGGCTTCGGCGATGCGGACGGCGGACAGCTGCGTGTTGTCGAGCCGTTGCAACATCACCAGGTTGCCGCCCGAATCGACGATGGCGATCGCGACACCCCAATTGTTTTTCGTTGCCTCGGCCTCGGCCGCCGCCATCGCCTTCTTTGCCGCTTCGAGCAGGATCGGCGCGCCATACGGCGTGCTCGGCGGCGCTACCTGTTGCTGACTCATGGGTCCTCGCAGTGCGTTCCGATATTCAGGCTGCCGCCGTCACCGACAATCGGTCAGCCAGGACGGTGGTGCGCAACACCGCCGCCAGCGCGGCCATTTCGTCGCGGCTGAGCGGCACATAGGGCGGATAGGGCTCGCCAACGGGTATACCGATTAGTTTCATCGCAGCCTTCATGGCCGGCGCAAGCCCGCGGTGCATCCACTTCGACGGAAATAGCGCGAACTGGAGCTGTAATTCCGCGGCGCGCTCGTGGTTCTTGGCCACGAAGGCGTCGATGATGTGCCGCGCGATCTCCGAGCCGGGCGGCGGCATGGTCGCCCCGGCGCCGCCCAGTTGCAGCGTAACGAGCAGCATCTGCATGGTGGTGAAGTAACGGGCGTGACCGGCTCGGTCGATCTCCACGATCAGTCGCGACACTCGCGCGAGATCGCGTGAACTTTCCTTAATGAGCTGCACGCGGGGCAGTTTCGCGAGCGCGATGGTGTCCGGGATCGAGACGTCGGCGCCCGGGCCGGGATTGAGGTAGAGCGTGATCGGAAGGCCGGTCTCGCGGCCGATCGTCTCGAAGTAGGCGACCAGGTCGGCCTGCGTCGGTGGGCCAGCGAACGGCCGCAGCGGCGCGAGCAATTGTACCGCGGCGGCACCAAGCTTCTCGGCGTCGTGTGCGAGCTCGATCGCGGTTTTGAATGACGGATGAGAGATGCCGACCATGACCGGGACGCGCCCGTCGACGAATTCGATAGTCCGGCGGATCAGAGCCCTGCGCTGTTCGAAGCTGAGGTATGTGTACTCCTGGGTCTCGACGCCCGCTGCGACGACCATGGTTGCGCCGCAGTCCCTCACAACGTAGTCGATCTGACGTTGCAGCGCCGGTTCGTCCAGCTTGAGATCGGACGTAAACGGTGTCAAAGGCGCGACGATCAGTCCTGGCTTTTGCATCGCGATCTCCCTCCTGTAGCGTTAACCGAAGCTCGCCGGCGCCCGATCGACGCATTAATCCGGGAATCCCCAGATGACTCTCATACTGGGATAAATATTGGCACTTTTCCGGCTCGCCTGGAACACAGACACGAGGTGTGGACCTGTCCATTCCGAGCTTTCCGTCTAGTCCAACAATGGCAAATTTGCACACAGAATTTTGCCGGTGCGTGCATCCACCGCGAGGTAACCGTCAATGATCCCGTTGTTGAATTGGTCTTTGTTTGCTGTCACGACCACAACGTGGAATTCCCACGCGGGACTGTTCTTGGCGCCGCACGCTTTGGTGTTTCCGTCTTGTACAAACTGAACTTGCTTGATGTTCTTTGCGACTTCATTAGCCGTTCTCCCGTACGGATCACCCTTCAGAATATTGATTGCTTTAGCGCGAGCCTGCTGTTCGGAAAGCAAGGAGGCGGCGTGAGCGCAGTTGACCGTAAGCATGAAGACGGCAGCGATCGTAGCGACAAGTCGCTTCATGTCGGGCCTCCAAGCGCAATTCTGTCCGAAAGGCGCTCAGCGCCTGCACAATTCGCGGACGCCAATCGGCTGGTGTTTCTTCGACCAGGCGGGAGAGGTTGGCGATGCGCTGCGCCGCCGCGAAGCCGCCGACCGTGCGCACAGCCTGCTCGCGTGCACCGGATAGATCCAGGCGCCGACCAAATGCGAGACGACGAGCCCGGCAGGATCAGGAGCGTCTGGCCAAACAGGCTCTTGGGCAGGAATCGGGTCATTCCCGACTCACGTCAGGGGTGAAGATATAACCGCCGCCCTACGTGGATCAGACAGCGCCATTGACGTATCTAATAGACTACCGGGCGCAGTTCATTGCGGTTTGATGCCTGCGAACTTCACCACCTTAGCCCACTTCTCGGTTTCGTCGGCAATAAATTTCCCGAAGTCGGCCGGTGAGCCCGCAATTACTGTGCCGCCAAGATCGGCAAAGCGCGCCTTAATCTTGGGATCGGCAAGGCCCGCATTGATTTCCTTGTTGAGCTTTTCGACGATCTCGGCGGGCGTGCCCTTCGGCGCGCCCATTCCCTGCCATTGGATCGCTTCGTATCCCGGTACGGTTTCCGCAATGGTTGGAATCTCCGGCAAAACTTCCAAACGCGTTGCAGCAGTCACCGCCAGCGCGCGCAAATTGCCTGCCCTGATGTGTTCGATTGAAGTAGCCAGAGTGTCGAACATGACCTGCATCTGTCCGCCGAGCAGATCGGTCAGCGCGGGTGCTGACCCCCGGTAGGGCACGTGGACCATGTCGATACGGGCCATCAACTTGAACAGCTCCCCTGAGACATGTTGCGGGGTCCCGATGCCGGTTGACGCCATGTTGATCTTGCCCGGATTGGCCTTGGCATAGGCAATGAACTCGGGAAGCGTCTTGGCCGGAACCGATGGATTTACCTCCATGACAAGGGCCGCTCGGTAGATGCTCGCGATCGGCACGATGTCGCGGATGAAATTGAAGTTAAGATTGTCGTAGAGCGTTGCGTTGATCGCGTTCGTCGAAGTGACAATGAGGAACGTGTAGCCGTCCGGAGGCGCTCGCGCGACCGCTTCGGTGCCGATATTGCTGCCAGCGCCGGGCCGATTCTCAATGATGAATGGTTGGCCTAGCCGCTCCGACAGCCATTGGCCCATGAGGCGTGCATTGATGTCGGCCGCGCCGCCGGGGGGAAAGCCAACGATCAAGCGCACCGGTCGCGTCGGGTAGGTCTGCGCCCAAGCGAAGCGCGATACGGCCGGGAGTGCGGCAGCACCCGCTGCCAGATGTAGAAAGTGTCGGCGTGGAAGCTTCATGGTATCTCCCTTCCGAAAGTCAAGCGACACGCCAACCAGATCTCGGTTGATTTCGGAGTATTCGCCCACCGACGGCATCGGCAAACTTCGTGCTGGCAACTTGCAAGACTATCCCAAAGTCCATTTGTGCAACTTATAGGTTTGGCCCGGGCGTCGGAAGGGCCCGACAGAGTTGCCTCCCTGCGTTCCGGCGCCCGGCGCGATGTCGCCCATTGGCCCAAAGCGGACAAGCGCGCCGATTAATGTCTGCTTTCGGGGCAAGAGCAGACATCAAGATGTGAGGCCGTCACAGGAGGGACGAATGCCGTAGCATTACAACATTTCAAACCACGGCAATCGGAAGTATTTCAAATCACGGCAATCGGAAGTGATTCTAAACTGTCCGCTCCTTTGCGATGAAATTGAAGGGTTCTGTGGGCGCAGCAGTAACGATTTTCACCTCTTTCAGGCTGTAGAAGATTTCGCCATTCAACAGCTCGTCGCGCAGCTCTGTCCCGAAATACCCGCTTCCTGGCAGGCAATCTGGGTCGATTTGCCTTGCCCCATTGCCACTGCGCTTCTCCTTCTGATACTTGAGGCCCGTACACACACGGATCTCGTTTCACCTCAGCCTGAAGCACAGCACCCCTAATCTTCAGCCATCCACAAGCTAGCCGGCCGATTACCCCATCTTTGGGCCAGAAACCGACATCATGCCCATTGTCAGGAAGGCGGGCGCGAGAGAATAATCGCCACCGAGCTTAGCTCTGCTTTCCCGTCCCAGAACACCACCGGTGAGTGAACGTCCAACCTAATCTCAAATGAGCCGACGTCTGCTGTGGAGGAAAACATGATCAGCAAGAAGTGGCTTCTTTTATGGGCAATCGTAGCGATCGGCTGCAGTTTAATCGCTGTTGCACCGGCAATGTCGCAACCGTATCCGTCGCGTCCTATCACGATGGTCTTACCCTTCGCGGCGGGAGGGCCGACCGATACGCTCTCGCGCATCCTCGCTGAGCGCATGCGGGTCTCGCTTGGACAGCCGGTGATCATAGAGAACGTGACCGGCGCCGCGGGCACCATCGGCGTCGGCCGCGTCGCACGTGCAGCGCCTGACGGATACACGCTCGGTGTCGGTCCGATGAACGCGTACGTGCTGACTGGCGCCTTTTATAATCTGCAATTCGACCTGCTGAAAGATTTCGAGCCGGTCGCACTCCTTGCCAGCAATCCTTCCATTGTCATCTCGAAGAACACGGTACCGGCAAAGGACCTTAAGGAATTGATCGCCTGGGTAAAGACGAACCAGGACAAAGTTTCGGCTGGCACGGCCGGCGTCGGAGCGGCCACACACCTCGGCGGCATCCTATTCCAGAACATGACGGGCACGCGTTTCCAGTTCGTGCCTTATCGAGGCGCCGGCCCGGCGTTGCAGGACATCGTGGCCGGTCGGATCGACCTGATGTTCGACCAGTTGTCAAATTCATTGCCCCAGATGCGCGCGGGCAACATCAGGCCCTATGCCGTAATGGCGAAGACGCGCGCGGCGGCAGCGCCGGACATCCCGACCGTGGATGAGGCCGGATTGCCGGGCTTCTACATGCCCATCTGGCACGGGATGTGGGTACCGAGAGGCACGCCAAAAGACATCATCGACAAATTGAATAAAGCCGTGGTGGAGACCCTGGCCGATCCGGTGGTTCGGCAACGGCTCGCCGAGATTGGGCAGGAGATACCGCCGCGCGAGCAGCAGGCACCGGAGGCGCTCGGCGCCTTCCACAAAGCCGAGATTGAGAAGTGGTGGCCAATCATCAAGACCGCAAACATCAAAGTCGAATAAACCCGTTCGTTGCTTGTTATTCGAACACCAAAGAAAGATCTGGCTGATGGCTGCTTTTGGCCGGAGGGCATCAATGGATGCAACAACCTGAACAGAGCGACCGGATAAAATCGCCATGCGTATCGTCACAATTGAAGAGCACTTTACGGTCCCAACTCTGGTCTGCCGCATCGATCCAGGCGCAATCAGCCGCCGCGGATTCCGGCCGAGAAAGCTGCCCCCGAATGGCCTGAACCCTCTCCAGCTCCTGCCCGAGATCGGTGAGCGACGCCTGGAGTCGATGGACGAGGCTGGCATCACGGTCCAGGTTCTCTCGAACACTGGTCCTGGCCCCGACCTCGTGCCCGGCCCCGAGGGTACCGCCATCGCCCGCGAGATGAACGACCATCTGGCGGCGGCCATCGCGCGCCATCCCGATCGATTCGCGGGCTTTGCAGTGCTGCCCATGCAGAGTCCCGATGCTACCGCTGCAGAACTCGTGCGTGCGGTGAAGGACCTAGGCTTCGTGGGCGCGCTCATAAATGGCACCACCGAGGGCCGCTTTCTCGATCATCCGAGCTATGATGGTCTCCTCGCGGCGGCCGTGGAGCTCGACGTGCCGATCTACATCCATCCGCACATTCCACCCGAAGCGGTACGAAAAGCCTATTTCTTCGATCTACAGCCGGGTGCGGGCCGCGTGCTCGAGACCGCGGGTTGGGGCTGGCATTCGGAGACGGCGATTCACGTGCTTCGCATGGTGCTTGCGGGGACGCTTGACCGGCATCCAAGGCTCAGGCTCGTCATCGGCCACATGGGCGAAATGCTTCCGATGATGCTGGCCCGCGCCGACGAGGTCTTCGCGCTCGACATTGAACACCTGAAGCGGCCAATCAGCCGTACCATCCTCGATCAGGTTTGGCTCACGACTAGCGGCATTTTCACCGAGCCGCCGTTTCTCGCTGCGCTGCTGACATTCGGCATCGATCGCATCATGTTCTCGGTCGATTACCCTTATGCCCCCAATGCGAAAGGCCGTGTCTTCCTCGACCGCCTTTCGATTGCCCCGGCCGACATGGCCAAGCTCACGCACGGCAACGCGGATGCGTTGCTGAAGTTGAAGGTGAGGCCGGGATGAGTGAGTGCCGAGGCCTGTCATCGTATGCATTGTATGCATTTAGTGAACGGGATAAGGAGCTGGCGTGGTGCGGTTGATGGTTGCCCACCCCGGGAATCGCCGATGTAGCAGCCGTGCCAACTCATCCGACTGATGTCCGCTTCTCTAATCGGCTGTTTGGGCGCAAGCGCTTTCAGACTATGTCGCTCGCGGGCTGGTGCTTCTCTACGGAATCGGAACCGCGGCCCTTCCAGCGTGGGGGTCCATCGCTCAAACTCTGCCAATCTCTGATCGCCAAATTACTCACTGGACGCAAACTTACGCAGCTTCGGATCAGCAACGATCATTTGCAAAAATTTGTCTGTCACGTAGCTGTGTGGATCAGGAATTGTTACCAGAGTGCCTGTCGATACTAGGTAATGCGAGAGCTCGCCATTCCATTTGTCGACGGTCGAAGCTCCATCCTGCCGATCAAACAACTCGAGCTGCTGCGAGAGCGCGAATATGCGACGCCTTTCGTAATCCCCTTCCAGATTTTTTCGATCAAATGCCATCCCAGCCTTTTCGTAAAATTGGCTCAGGTATTTAATGGTCTCAGTCTTATGCGCTTTTTGCCAAGCGATCGCGCGAAATGGCGCTGCCGCATATCGCTATCATCCTCCGAGACGCCAGCGTTAAATCACCGAAATGTACTCGTATGACGCAGCAACCCTGCGAGCATTTTTTAATGTTATTCCTAGAAGAAGTAGGGTGATTGACTAACGTCAACTCATATATGCAATTTTACATTGCCATCGCGCAAGAAACGCAGGATGATCTTGATGTACAGGCGCAGTTAATCGCTCGATTGGGAACGTCATCACGGATGACGGGTGGGCGACCGATGTGCTAAACGTAAGAAAAGCTGGGGTGTAAATATTTATGTCTGACCATGAAGAGCACAGGATCGTTTACGTTTCTCACCCCGGAAGCGGCCTGGCAAGATCGAATTTCCCGTTGGTCTCTCACGTGTCCGGCTCGAAGATCATCAGGTCGCTGCCTTTCTACATTCCCGACGATGTCCGGCTCTACGAGATCAAGACGTCACGCGGTACCTTCTCGCGTCCCAAGAAGGAAGTGCAAATGCCGTTGGCGTTCGCGGCCAAACGGCGCGTGCACTCGTCCACGCGCGTCCGGTATCCGCTGTTGAGGACCGACTGGAGCCCTGACAATCCGAACACGGAGCAACGGGGCAGGAGCGGCTATCGGCGGATCAGTTGGGATCAGGCGCTCGACATCATCGTCGATCAGCTCAAACGCATTCGCGAAAAATACGGCTCGATGGAGCCGGTTCTGGTGCAGGCGGACGGTCACGGCCATAGCGGATATCTGCAGTCCCTACACTTCTGGGGGCACTATCTCTTCGACATGATGCGCGAACGCCTGGGTTGGGGATGGTGGACCCAGCAGGTGCGTAACCCCGATAGCTGGGAAGGCTACTACTGG
>Ga0209048_10001787_pt1 | contig 21721 bp, 16 predicted proteins | sample FrelakmetCRP12CR_FD_187146 | JGI IMG/M metagenome (GOLD analysis project Ga0209048, IMG submission 187146) | Freshwater lake sediment microbial communities from the University of Notre Dame, USA, for methane emissions studies - CRP12 CR (SPAdes)... | ecosystem: Environmental > Aquatic >... | reverse complement strand
CTTGACGAAGGCCTTCGCGTCGAATTTGCCGATCTTCTCGGTGATCGCCTTGACCACGTACATGCCGCTGTAGCCCTTCGTGCCGTTGTGATCGCTCTTGTACTTGTATTCCTTCTGGAACTTCTCGCCGAAGGCCTTGACTGTGGCCTGCGGAGTGTCGACCGTGAGGCCGACGTGGGCCACCGCGCCGTTGCCGGCGTCACCCGCCAGTTCGATGACCTTCTGCCCGGTCAGCGTGGTTTCGCCGATGATCGGCTTGTCGTAGCCCTGCTTCTTGAACTCGCGCAGCGCCCGCGCGGATTCCTCCTCATTGGTGTAGACGAAGGCGGCGTCGGCATTGGCTTGCTTGACCTTGAGCACTGCGGACGAAAAATCGACCTGGCCCGGGTCGGTGGAGATGTCGGCGACCACCTTGATGCCCTCGGCTTCGAGCGCTTTGGCGATGGAATCGCGACCACCCTTGCCGAAGTCGTTGTTGACCCAGACGACGGCAATCGTCTTGGCCTTCACGTCGTTCTTGATGTAGCGCGCGACCTTGGGCATGGCGGTCGACTGCGTGAACGACGTGCGGAAGATGCATGGGTTGCCCTGCTGCGTGATGTTGGCCGCCTCGCCGCCGGTGAAATTGGGGATTTCGGCGCGCTTGGTCTCCGCCATGCTGACGATGATCGAGCCGGAAAACACCGGCGCCATCACCACGTAGGCGCCCATGTCGACGGCCTTCTGCGCAAGCGCCTTCGCGGTCTGCGGCGCGGTCTGCGTGTCCATCGCCGTGTATTCGATCTTGCGGCCGAGGATCCCGCCGGCCGCGTTGATCTCCTTGACGGCGAGCTTGACGCCATTGTCGAAGTTGGTGCCGGCGGTGGCGCCGGTGCCGGAAAGCTCCATGAGCCCAACGATGGGCACCGGGCCCTGCTGCGCGTGTGCAGCCAACGCCAGCGTCGCCGCCAGCGCGACCGCGATCGTCTGCAGATATCTATGCATGTTCCCCTCCCAGAGTTTGACGTTGCGGCGACGATGGCCGACGGGCCGGCCCCCGCGTCGGCAGGAACCACGTCGCGCAGTCGGCGACCGTCCGCCATCTCGGTCGTGAATCCTCGGTCGCCTCATGGCCTGTGGACATCCGCCCCAATTGTGTGATCTAATGTAAACGAACTAGTTCGTACATGTCAATCGCCTGCGGAATCTCCTCGCGCTTGGCAAGTCACCGCCTGAAAGCCATGCTTGGGGCGCGCCGGACGAACGCAACAAGGGCGCAAGGAACCATGAACCTGGAAGAACTCGATCGACCGCAGGCGCCGCCCCGGCGCAAGAACGATCCGGACCAGACTCGGCGCGACATCCTCGCGGTGGCGACGCGCGAGTTCGCCAGGCTTGGCCTGTCGGGCGCGCGCATCGATCGCATCGCCGATCAGACCAGGACCAGCAAGCGGATGATCTATTACTACTTCGGCAACAAGGAGGGACTGTACGTCGCGGTGCTCGAAGAGGCCTACCGCAACCTGCGGGAGATCGAAGGCGGGTTAGTACTGGAAGGTCTTCGCGCCGAGGCGGCGTTGCGGGAACTGGTCGGATTCACCTTCGATCATCATGCGGCGCACCCGGATTTCGTGCGCCTGATCGCCATCGAGAACATCCATGAGGGCAAGCACCTGGCCAAGTCGCCAACGATTCAGGATCTCAACGTTCCGGCGATCGACGCTGCGCGGCGGGTGCTCGAACTGGGGCAGCGTGAGGGTGTATTCCGGACGGACCTCGATCCGGTCGACCTGCACATGTCGATCAGCGCATTGTGTTTTCATAATGTCTCGAACCGCCACACCTTGTCGATCATCTTCAAACGCGACATGACCTCCCCTGCGGCACTGCGGGCGCGCCGGGAGGTCGTCATCGAGACGATCCTGGCGGCGGTGCGTCGCCGCTGATGCGTGCCGCGCGCGGTCGCGACGCGCGCGCCGGAGGCAACGTCAGCGCATGTAGGTGTTGTATCCCCAGAGCAGCAGAATCGCGCCCAGGATCGACATGATCCACCCCGCCGGATGGAACTTGCCGTCGGGCGACTTCCAGATCAGGCCACTGATCAAGCCACCGACCACCGAGCCGCCGATCCCGAGCGCGGTGGTCAGCAGAAAGCCGAGCTTGTCGGCGCCGGGCACGAGCCAGCGTGCGATGAGCCCGACGACGAAGCCAACGATGATCGTGCCGATGATGCCGATAATTCCCATGGGTTGGACTCCTGAAGAGTGATTGCCAGTGCGCGCCGCGGGGGAGCGCCGCTTCTACTGCGCAGCGCATGCGGCTGCAGTCAGGAATTTTCATCGTAGCACGGAAGCCGCCGGATTCGGAGCGCAAGCCAGCGCCATCGTCGCGCAAGCGCCGCGCCGGCTGCGAACGCGCGAGCTGCGACAATGAATCCTGCCCGGACGCCGCCGTTGCCAACCACGGCAACCGCGGTTCTGGCGGCGCCGTCGCCGCTTCAGTGCCAACGGCAACGCTCACGCTTTGGTGCTGCATCGACGCGACCCTACATTTCGCCGCTGACATTGGCATTGCACGGCATCGTGTCGCGCAGCCGTCGCATTCGGGAGTCAATGCCTTTGTACCGCGCTGCGTCAATGGCCTGCGCGCTGCAATTGTTTGCCTTATCCCGGCGCTTTCACTTAGGTTTCCCAAAATCGCGCAGTAGCCCGACCGTTCAAAACGGGCCGCGTGCTCGTCCGAGCGCGCCTGGCCGTCGCCGGGCTGCCAAAATTCCGAAATGAATTTCCTTGGGAGGAACGAAGATGAGCACAGCCAGCCGGCCTGCCGCCCCGCCGCACGTCCGGCTTGGTTCCAAGAGCGCAGAGCGGCGCGTCATATTCGCTTCCTCGCTCGGTACCGTTTTCGAATGGTACGACTTCTATCTGTACGCGACGCTGGCGCCGTTCTTTGCGGCGCTGTTCTTTCCCAGGGGCAATGACACCGCGGCGCTGCTGTCCGCGTTTGCGACCTATGCCGCCGGCTTCCTCGTGCGGCCCTTCGGCGCACTCGTGTTCGGACGCATCGGCGACCTCGTCGGCCGGAAGTACACGTTCCTGGTCACCATCGTAATCATGGGCTTCTCGACCTTCGCGGTCGGCCTGCTGCCGACGTTCCAGAGCGTCGGCTGGGTGGCGCCGATATTGCTGGTCACGCTGCGCCTGCTGCAGGGACTGGCACTCGGGGGCGAGTACGGCGGCGCAGCGACATACGTTGCCGAGCATGCTCCCGCGAACCGGCGCGGCTATGACACGAGCTGGATCCAGACGACGGCGACCCTCGGCTTCTTCCTGGCGCTGCTGGTCATCGGCATCTGCCGCTTCTCCGGCGTCATGGCCGCCAAGGATTTCGCCGAGTGGGGCTGGCGCATTCCCTTCCTGGTCTCCCTGATCCTGCTCATCTTCTCGATCTACATCCGCCTCAAGCTCAATGAGTCGCCGGTGTTCCAGCGGATGAAGGCCGAGGGCAGGGGTTCCAAGTCGCCGTTGAGTGACAGCTTCCTCAAGTATCCCAACAACAAGTACGTCTTGCTCGCACTGCTCGGTGCCACCGCGGGCCAGGGCGTGGTCTGGTACACGGGCCAGTTCTACGTGTTGTTCTTCCTTACCATCACGCTGAAGCTCGACGGGCAGACCGCATATACGCTGATCGGCCTTGCGTTGCTGATCGGCACGCCGTTCTTTATCGTCTTCGGGTCATTGTCGGACCGGATCGGGCGGCTCAAGATTATCCTGTTCGGGTGCCTGATCGCCGCGCTGACTTATTTCTGGCTGTTCGCGCAGTTGACGCACTACGTGAATCCCGCGCTGGAGGCCTTCGCGGCCAAGACCCCGATCACGGTCACCGCGAGAGACTGCCAGACGCACGTGTTCGTGACGCCGCTGACCAAGTATTCGGATTGTGACCGCGCCAAGGACTTCCTGACCAAGCAGGGGCTGTCGTTCAAATCGCTGGACTTGCCCGCCGGCTCGACGGATAACGTCATCGTCAAGATCGGTGATACTGAGCTGCGGGGCTGGAACGAAACCAAGGCTTCGGAAGTGCTGGTGGCGGGTGGTTATCCGGGGCTTGCCCGGAAGGTTGACGACAAGGGCGGGGTTTCCTTCGTTTCCAAATTCGCGGACACGAGCCAGATCAACTACCCGATGACGCTGGTCATTCTGGTCATCATGATGATCTATGTCACCCTGGTTTACGGGCCGATTGCCGCGTTCCTGGTGGAATTGTTTCCGACCCGGATCCGCTACACGTCGATGTCGTTGCCGTATCACATCGGCAATGGCTGGTTCGGCGGCATGCTGCCGCTGCTCGCGACCGCGATGGTGGCGGCAAGCGGCGACATCTATTACGGCCTCTGGTACCCGATCGTTGTGTCGCTGATGACCTTTGTCATTGGACTAATCTTCCTGCGCGATCACAAGGACCGCGATATCGAGTCCGACTGGAAGTAAGCGAACTCCCGATCGCTCGATTCCGGGCGGTCTTCTGCAGGCAAGGCCCCGGCGAAGTCCGGGGCTTTTTGCATCTTCCGTGAACTATGGCTGCGCTATACTCGGCCGGCCTGCGGCGGGGGAGACGATGAAGAGCACGATGCGCAACTGGGCGCGGCAACTCGGCCCCGGCCTGATCACCGGGGCCGCCGACGACGACCCGTCGGGGATCGCGACGTACTCGCAGGCCGGCGCCCAGTTCGGCTTCCTCACGCTCTGGACCGTGGTCTTCACCTACCCTCTGATGGTCGGCATCCAGATGGTGAGCGCGCGCATCGGCCGCGTCACCGGCCACGGCCTGGCATCGAACATCGGGCGCAATTTCCCGCGCCCGGTGCTCTACGGCATCGTCGCTCTGCTGGTCTTCGCCAACACCATCAACATCGCTGCCGACATCGCGGCGATGGGCGACGCGTTGCATCTGGTCGTCGGCGGCCCGTCGCACGTCTACGTCGTCGTCTTCGGCATCGCGTCGCTGTTGCTGCAGGTTTTCCTGACCTACCAGCGCTACGTGCGTTACCTCAAGTGGCTGACGCTGGCGCTGCTCTCCTACGTCTTGCTGGTGCTCACCATTCATATTCCGTGGCGCGAAGTCGCGGCGCACTCGGTCATGCCGCACTTCGCCTTCACCGCCGAGTATCTTACGGTGGTCGTGGCGGTCTTCGGCACGACCATCAGTCCCTATCTGTTCTTCTGGCAGGCATCGCAGGAGGTCGAGGACCTCGATGCCGACCCGGCTGCCGGTGCGCTGGCGCACGCTCCCGAGGGGGCGGAGGAGCACCTGCAGCGCATCAAGATCGACACCTACCTGGGAATGGGCTTCTCCAACCTGGTCGCGTTCTGCATCATCGTCGGCACCGCGTCGACGCTGCACGTGGCCGGGATCACCGACATCCAGACGTCCGCGCAGGCAGCCGAGGCGCTGCGCCCGCTGGCCGGGCAATTCGCGTTCCTGCTGTTCGCACTCGGCATCATCGGTACCGGCCTGATCGCGGTGCCGGTGCTGGCCGGTTCGGCAGCCTACGCGGTCGCCGAGACTTTCGAATGGCGGCGCGGCCTCGACCTCAAGCTGCTCGAGGCGCGCGAGTTCTATGCGATCATCGCGCTGGCGACGCTGGGCGGCGTCGCGCTGGACTTTTCTCCGATCGACCCGATCAAGGCGCTGTTCTGGAGCGCGGTTGTCAACGGGGTGATCGCCGTGCCGATCATGGTCGTGATGATGCTGCTGGCCGACGATCCCAAGGTGATGGGTCGATTCACGGTGAAGCGCCGCCTGAAGGCGCTGGGCTGGCTCGCCACCGGGACGATGGCCGCCGCGGTCGCCGCGATGTTCGCGACGTGGTGACAGGAAGCAGCGCCAAAGTGCGGAGGTCGCATGATGGCTGCGGCTGACGGGTCAAGGCGCTTGCGCCACGGCTGACGTAACGGGCAGCTTCGACGCGGACGTCCTGAACCCGTGCCCGCGCAGCAAGAAATACGCGGCGGGGATGACGAACATCGAGAGCAGCGGCGCGGTGATCATTCCGCCGACCATCGGCGCAGCGATCCGCTGCATGACTTCGGCCCCCGTTCCAGAGCTGAACATGATCGGCAGCAGGCCCGCCATGATGACCGCCACGGTCATCGCTTTTGGCCGCACGCGCAGCACGGCGCCCTCGACGATCGCAGCTCGCAGCGTGACCGTCGTCGCCGGCTCGCCACGCGCGAGCCGCGCTGCCCATGCGTGACGCAGGTAGAGCAGCATCACCACGCCGAATTCCGCCGCGACACCGGCAAGCGCGATGAAGCCGACAGCTGTCGCTACGGACGTCGAGTAGCCGAGTGCCAACAACAGCCAGTAGCCCCCGACCAGCGCGAACGGGACGGTGAGCATGATGAGCAGCGCTTCGTCGACGCGGCGAAACGCCAGATAGAGCAGCACGAAGATCACGAGCAGCGTGAAGGGTACGACGTAGGCAAGGCGCGCCTTCGCGCGCTCGAGGTATTCGAACTGGCCCGCCCACGACACCGCATACCCGGGCGGCAGCTTCACCTCGCGCGCCACCGCCGCTTGCGCGTCGTGCACCACCGACACGAGGTCGCGCCCACGGACATCGACGTACACCCAACCGGACAGCCGCGCATTCTCGCTTTTCAGCATCGGCGGCCCGTCGACGATCCGCACCGTCGCGATCGCCGCCAACGGCAGCTGCGCGCCGCGCTCGGTGACGATCGACAGTGCCCTGAGCGCCTCGACCGAGTCGCGCAGCTCGCGGGGGTAGCGAACGCTGATCGGAAATCGCGCGAGACCTTCGATCGTCTCGCCGATGTTTTCGCCGCCGACCGCGGCGCCGATCACGTCCTGCACGTCGGCGATCGACAGCCCGTAGCGCGCGGCGGCGGCGCGGTCGACCGTCACGTCGAGATAGCGGCCTCCTTCGAGCCGTTCGGCCAGTGCCGATGTCACGCCGGGGACGTGCTGCACCGCGCGTTCGATCCGCTGCGTGACACGGTCGATCTCGCCGAGATCGGACCCGGAAACCTTGATGCCTACGGGACTCTTGATGCCGGTTGCGAGCATGTCGATGCGATTCCGGATCGGCGGCACCCAGACGTTCGACAATCCCGGCACCTGCACCGAACGGTCGAGCTCCTCGACGATCTTCTCGGGAGTCATGCCGGGTCGCCACTCGGAGCGCGGCTTGAACTGGATCGTCGTCTCGATCATCTCCAGCGGCGCCGGGTCGGTCGCCGTCTCGGCGCGGCCGACCTTGCCGAACACGCGCGCCACCTCCGGCACCGCTTTGATCATGCGGTCGGTCTGCTGCAGCAGCTCGCCGGCCTTGCCGGCCGACAGCCCGGGCAATGCGGTCGGCATGTACAGAAGATCGCCCTCGTCCATCGGCGGCATGAATTCGCCGCCCAGGCGCATGACCGGCCACGCGGTTGCCGCGAGCGCAACTGCGGCAATGGCCAGCGTAACCTTTGGCCAGGACAGCGCCGCATCGAGCAACGGACGATACGCGGAGGTCAGGAACCGATTGAGCGGATTGGCGTTCTCAGCCGGGATCCGCCCGCGCACCACGTACCCCATCAGCACCGGGACCAGCGTGATGGCGAGGCCCGCGGCAGCGGCCATCGCATAGGACTTCGTATAGGCGAGCGGGGCGAACAGCCTGCCTTCCTGCGCTTCCAGAGCGAACACCGGGACGAACGACAGCGTAATAACGAGCAGGCTGAAGAACAGCGCCGGCCCGACCTCGACCGACGCTTCGGTGATGATCTTCCAGCGCTCCTCGACCGAGGGCTCGGCCAGTTGCTCGCGGCCGTCGCCGGCGCGCGCATGTGCGTGTTTCCACGCTTCCAACTTCTTGTGCGCGTTCTCGATCATGACGATCGCCGCATCGACCATCGCGCCGATTGCGATCGCGATGCCGCCCAGCGACATGATGTTGGCGTTGACGCCCTGCGCACGCATGATGATGAAAGCCGTGAGTATGCCGAGCGGCAGCGACACGACCGCGACCAGCGCGGAACGCAGGTGCAGCAGGAACACCAGGCACACCAGCGCGACGACGGCGAACTCCTCGAGGAGCTTGCCGCGCAGGTGGTCGATCGAACGCTCGATCAGCGCCGACCGGTCGTATACCGGAATGATTTCCACGCCCGGGGGCAGGCCCGGCTTGAGCTGCTCGAGCTTCGCCTTGACCGCCTGGATCGTCTCCAGCGCGTTCTTGCCGGAACGCAGCACGACGATGCCGCCGGCAACTTCGCCGTCGCCGTCGAGTTCGGCGATGCCACGGCGCATCTCGGGCCCGAGCTGCACACGCGCAACGTCCTTGAGCAGGACCGGCGTGCCGCCTTCGGACACCAGCACCGGAATCGCCCGGAAATCATCGAGCGACTTGAGATAGCCATGCGTGCGCACCATGTACTCCGCCTCGGCGAGCTCGACTACCGAGCCGCCGGCTTCGCGGTTCGCGTCGCGTATCGCGGCGACCACCTTCATCAGCGGCAGGTTGTACGCCTTGAGCCGCGCCGGATCGACGACGATCTGGTACTGGCGGACCATGCCGCCGACCGCGGCGACCTCGGCGACATTCGGCAGCGACTTGAGTTCGTACTTGAGGAACCAGTCCTGCAATGCCCGCAGCTGCGCGAGGTCGGTCTTGCCGGTGCGGTCGACGAGCGCGTACTCGTAGATCCAGCCGACTCCCGTTGCATCGGGACCGAGCGCCGCTTTCGCGCCGGTGGGCAGACGTCCCTGCACCTGATTCAGGTACTCGAGCACGCGCGAGCGCGCCCAATAGAGATCGGTCCCGTCCTCGAACAGGACGTAGACGAACGAGTCGCCGAAGAACGAATACCCGCGCACGGTCTTGGCGCCCGGGACCGACAACATGGTCGTCGTCAGCGGATAGGTGACCTGGTCTTCGACGATCTGCGGCGCCTGGCCCGGGAACGTCGTGCGGATGATGACCTGCGTGTCGGAGAGATCCGGGATCGCGTCGAGGGGCGTCGTCTTCACCGCCCAAACGCCCGCGGCGGCGAGGATCGCCGCAGCGAGCAGCACCAGAATGCGGTTCGCGACCGACCAGCGGATGATGGCGGCAATCATTGCTTGGGCGCGTCACTTTGCGCGCCTTCGCTTCCAGTTGCCGCGATCCGCGCGAGCGCGGCCTTGAGGCTTGCTTCCGAATCGACCAGGAACTGGCCGGATACGACGATGCGCTGGCCCGCGGCCAAGCCGCTGCGGATTTCGGTCACGTCGCCGGCCTCGCGGCCGACCTCGACGACGACCGGCGTGAAATGGCCTTGGCCATCGTCGACGATTACCACGGTGCGTCTGCCGGTACTGATCACTGCCTCGCTCGGCACGAGCACCAGTGACTTGCTCGGCGCCCCGCCGAACCCTACCGTGGCGAACATTCCCGGTTTAAGTGCGCCGCCCGGATTGGCGAGTTGGATGCGTGCGCGCACGGTGCGCGTCTGGGCGTTGACTTCCGGCAGCAACGCGTTGACCGAACCCTTGAACACCCGATCCGGATACGCCGCAGCCCGCGCCTCGACCGGCGTGCCTATCCGCACCAAGCCGGCCTGCGCTTCCGGCACGTCGGCCGTGACCCACACGGTGCCGATGCCGGCGAGCTTGAACAGCGTCGTGCCGGGCGTTACCGCCATCCCGTCGCGGGCACCGATTTCCCAGACAATCCCGCTTTGCGGCGCAGTCAAGGTCACGCGCGCCGACGGCTTGCCGTCGCGTTCCACGCGGCTGATTTCAGCCGCAGGCACACCGAGCAACGACAGCCGCTGCCGGGCTGCATCGGCGAGCCGCGCCGCGTCGGGCTGCGCGCTCGACTTCAGCGCCAGCCATTCCTCCTCCGCCGCCAACCATTCAGGGACGTACAAGTCGGCGAGCGGCTGCCCGGCAACGACGCTGTCGTATTGCGCCCGTACGAGAAGCCGCTCCACGTAGCCGGGGCTGCGGGCCTGCACGGCGACGAGCGAGCGCTCGTCGATACCGACGGCGCCGACCGCACTGAAGCCGGTGTTGAGCGTGCCTTGCGTCACCACCGCCGTGCGCATGCCGAAATTCTGCCGCTGGCGCGCGCTGATCGTGACTCCGCCTTCCGGGGCGGCATCCGCATAGACGGGAACGAGATCCATGTCCATGAAGGGGCTCTTGCCGGGCTTGTCGAACCTCTGTCCCGGGACCATCGGATCGTGCCAGTAAAGTATCTTGCGACCGGCGTCAGTGGCCGCGCTCGCCGACGTCGTTGCTGCAGCGGACGGTGTCGCGGCTTCCTGCACGGTCCGCTCCTGCGGTGCCTGGCGCATGCCGAAGAAGTAGCCGGCGCCGGCCGCGATCGCGGCGAGCGCGATCGCGGCGGCGAATGGTGCGAGCTGCAAGCCACGCTGGGCGCGCAAAGCGGTTGCCATGGTTACTCCAGGACCGGTACGACGAAATTGAGCCAGGCCCACGCTTTTGCGGCGGCCTGTTGCTGGCTGATCAGCGCGAGCTGGGCGTCGAGCAGCGCGCGACGCGCGTCGAGGACGGCGGATAATGGACCCGTCCCCCCTCGATACGCAGCAAGCGCGGCCTCGCGGCGTTGCACGGCAAGCGGCAGCAATTCGCTCTCGGTGCGCTGTGCCTGGGTCCGCGCCGATTCCCACTCGGTCAGCATCGAGTCGACCTCCGCCGCCCGCAGGCGTTGCGTGTCCTCGCGCATCGCGCGTGCCGCATCGAGTTCCTTGAGTTTCGCGACATGCTCGCGCTCCTGGCGCGTGCCCGGCGACCAGGGAAGATCGATCGAGAACATCAGCGAGATCATGTTGGAATATGGCGACCCCCTTACCGCGTAGGACACTTCGGCGCTCCAATCGGGAAGCTTTGCGGCTCCCGCCAGCGCAGCGTTGGCAGCAGCGACCGATTCCTGCGCCCGTGCGAGCCGCAGTTCGGGCTGGGCGTCGACGTCCGCATAGCGCACTCGATCAGGAAGCCGCATGAAATCCGGCGGCGCGCCGAGCGGCAACTCGGCGGCGGGTCCGATGTAGCGCGTCAGCGTGATGCGTGCGCGCTTCGATTGCGCCGCGGCCTCGGTGGCGCGGTTCCTGAGCTCGACCACCAGGCTTTGCGCGGTGATGAGCTCGCTCTGCGGCGCCTTGCCGGCGCGATACGCCGCGGCGACCGTTGTCGCATTGAGGTCGGCCTCGGCAATTTGCGCCGCGATCGCGTTCTCTGCAGCCTCGGCAAAGCGGCGCGTGACCCAGGCGGTCGCGGCGTCGCGCTCCACCGCAAGGGTGGTCGCCTCAACAGCGGCCGTGCCGCGCTCGACGTCGCGCTGGGCGCGCTCCGTCCTGAGCCGACGCTTCTCTTCGCGCGGGAATTCCTGCATCAGGCCGATCTTGGACATCGTCATGAAATCGCGCCTGAGCGACCAGGCGTCAGGACCCTCTACTGGGACGTTCTCGACACCAGCCTTGAGCTTCGGGTCGGGCAATTCGCCCGCGGCAACGATCATCTCGCCCGCCGCTTCCGCCATCGCCCGCTGCGAGACAATCTGCTGCGAGCGCGTCACGGCGATTTTCAGCGCCTCGGCGAAAGAAAGCCCTGGCTCCGCCGCGTCGAGCGACGGCGAGACTATCGCCGCGACGGCGAGCGCCAGCGTCGACACCCTGCGACAGCGTCGCAGTACCGCTGCGGCTCCGAAGGTGGCCCGGAGCAATAGCCTGGATGAGGGCATGCTGACTCCACGAAGGCGTTGAACTTGCGGGCACGCGCGCTCGCGCACCCGAGTCTCACGATCGCGGAGGTCAGATCAGGAAGCGGTGGAACTGCAGTAGTGGTGGTGGCGCGGCGCTTTTCGCAGCGAGGACCGAGCGGTCGCGCTCGCGGGGATCGACCGCGATCCTGTCCTGCGCTGGAGAGGCAGCCCAGGATGTCACCGCGACAGGCGGCAGGTCCGGCGCAGCCGCGAAGTGCAACCCGTCCGCGCAGTGCACTTCGCAGGCATTGCCCTGCGCTGCCGGCAGTGCCCCGGAGCCCAACGCGCCTGCGCAATGACTGTTGTGCACTTGCGGCGCGGCGGCCGAATGGCCACCGCCAGCCAGCGCACCGGCGTGCGCCGCCACGACGACCTGGGCGAAGGCAATACCCAAGGCGCCGATCCACGCAACGAGCCGACGCTGCCTGCGAATCATGATTTGATGCGCCATTTCGGCAAATGCTACCAGATACCTGGACCGCGGGATTGATCCGAGTCAACAGTGCGCTGGGTTGCCGGTGGGGCCCGCGTCGCCTGCGGCGCCGGTCGACGGACTATGTCGCCGATGGCTTCTGCCAAGAGCGTCCAAGGCCCGGCGCGGGTCGCCAGGCGCCAATGGCCTGCCGTGCTCAGGTGACGATCTGCCGCAGCTCCCCGCCCTTGTAGCTCGCCGCCATTTTCGACAGCGGCACCGGCTTGATCTTCGACGCCATCCCGGCGCAGCCGAACTGCTGGTAGCGCGCCACGCAGATCGCCTTCGCCGCGGCGGTCGCGGGCTTGAGGTACTCGCGCGGATCGAATTTCGAGGGGTTCTCGCGGAAGAACTTGCGGATCGCGGCGGTCATCGCGAGGCGGATGTCGGTGTCGATGTTCACCTTGCGCACGCCGTGCTTGATGCCTTCCTGGATTTCCTCGACCGGCACGCCATAGGTCTCCTTCATCTCGCCGCCGTTGTCGCGGATGATCTGTAGCAGGTCCTGCGGCACCGACGAGCTGCCGTGCATGACCAGGTGAGTGTTCGGGATGCGCGCGTGGATCTGCTTGATGCGGTCGATCGCCAGGATGTCGCCGGTCGGCTTGCGCGAGAACTTGTATGCGCCGTGCGACGTGCCGATGGCGATGGCCAGCGCGTCGAGCTGCGTGGCCTTGACGAAGTCCGCCGCCTGGTCCGGATCGGTGAGCAGCATCTCGCGGGTCATGGTGCCTTCGGCGCCGTGGCCGTCCTCCTTGTCGCCCTTCATCGTTTCCAGCGACCCGAGGCATCCGAGCTCGCCTTCGACGGTCACGCCTATCGCGTGGGCCGCGTCGACCACCTTCCTGGTCACGTCGAGGTTGTAGCCGTAGTCGGCGATCGACTTCCCGTCTTCCTTGAGCGACCCATCCATCATCACGCTGGAAAAACCCAGGCGCATCGCCGAAGCGCAGACGGCGGGCGACTGTCCGTGGTCCTGGTGCATGACGATCGGAATGTTCGGATAGCTCTCGACCGCCGCCTCGATCAGGTGGCGCAGGAATATCTCGCCAGCGTATTTCCGTGCCCCCGCGGATGCCTGCATGATCACCGGGCTGTCAGTTTCCGCGGCGGCGGTCATGATCGCCTGCACCTGCTCAAGGTTGTTGACGTTGAAGGCGGGCAGGCCATAGTCGTGCTCGGCGGCGTGGTCGAGCAGCTGGCGCATCGAGACGATGGGCAAGGGAACCTCCTGGAGGAAATTGCGCTTCGAGAGATTTGGATTTTACCCTAACGGGTGGCGCGTATCAGCTGCACTCCTGATGGCGCAGCTTGCAGGTCTGCAGCACCTCGTCCGGGTCGCGCTTCCACCAATTGTTCGCCGAGAAGATTTCGACCTCGTGCGGCCCGCGGTAACCGGCGGCTTCCATCCAGGAGCGGATTTTCGGCAACTCGATCACGCCGTCGCCCATCATGCCGCGATCGAGCAGGAGGTCGGTGGTGGGCACCATCCAGTCGCAGATGTGGTAGGCCAGCAGCCGGCCCGCGTGGCCGCCCGCGCGTTCGATCCCGCGTTGGAGGTCGGGGTCCCACCAGAGGTGATACACGTCGACCGCGATGCCGATACCCTCGCCGAGTTCGTCGCACAGGTCGTTGGCGTGCGCGAGGGTGTTGACGCAGGCGCGGTCTGCCGCGTACATCGGATGCAGCGGCTCGATCGCCAGCGGCATGCCGGCGGGGCGCGCATATTCGCGCAGCTCGCCGATGCCATCGCGCACCATTGCGCGGCTGCCCGCCAGGTCCCTGGACACGACGCGGCCTTCGTCGTCCCGGGGCAGCCCGCCGACCACCAGCACCAGGCACGGCGCGCCCAGCGCCAGCGCCTCGTCGACGGCGCGCTTGTTGTCGTCGAGCGCGGCCTTGCGTCCGGCGCGCTCGGGTGCCGGGAACATGCCGCCGCGGCAGTAACCCGACAACGCCAGGCCCGCGTCGCGGATGCGCTGCGCCGATTCCTTCAGGCCGGTTGCGGCGACCTGGTCGCGCCAGGGCGAGATCATGCCGATGCCGTGCCGCGCGCAGCCGTCGACGATCTCGGGCAGCGACCACTGCTTGCGCACCGTCGCCGTATTGATCGACAGCAGCTTCGAATCGGGCGCACTCATGCGGCGTCGATACCGTGTACGGCGAGCAGGGTGCGCATGCGGGTGCAGGCGAGCTCCGGGTCGCGCAGCACGCCCGCGGCGTCGGCGAGCTGGAAGAGCTCGGACAGGTGCAGCAGGTTGCGCGCGCTCTGCTGCCCGCCGACCATGACGAAATGCTTCTGGTGCCCGTTCAGCCAGGCGAGGAAGACCACGCCGGTCTTGTAGTAGCGCGTCGGCGCGCGGAACACGTGCCGCGCCAGCGCAACCGTCGGCGCCAGGATCGCTTCGAAGCCGGCGCGATCGCCCGCGGCCAACGCCGCGAGCGCGGCCGCCGCTGCCGGCGCGATCGGATCGAAGATGCCGAGCAGCGCGTCGGAGTGCCCGGACTCGTTACCGGCGATGAGCTCGGCGAAATTGAAATCGTCGCCGGTGTACATGCGCACGCGCAGCGGCAGGCGGCGGCGCATGGCGATCTCCCGGTCCTTGTCGAGAAGCGAAATCTTGACCCCGTCGACCTTGGCCGAGTGCGCCTGGATGACCGCGAGGCAGACGTCCATGGCGCGATCGGTGTCGCCGTGGCCCCAGTAGCCGGCGAGCGCGGGATCGAACATGTCGCCCAGCCAGTGCAGGATCACCGGCGAGCGCACCTGCGCGAGGACGCGGCCGTAGACTTTCGCGTAGTCGTCGGGCGATGTCGCGCAGGCCGCGAGCGCGCGGCTCGCCATCAGGACGATGCGTCCGCCGCGGCCCTCGATCGCTTCGCATTGCAGCTCGTAGGCAGCGACGACGTCGTCGATGGTCGTGGCGGCGCGCGGCTCGAGGTGGTCGGTCCCCGCGCCGCAGGCGATCAGTGCGCCCGGCGTGCTGCGCGACAGCGCCAGCGAGCGATCGATGAGCTCCAGCGAGGCCGGCCAGTCGAGCCCCGTCCCGCGCTGCGCGGTGTCCATCGCCTCGGCAACGCCGAGGCCCAGCGACCAGAGATATTGACGGTAGGCGAGCGTCGCATCCCAATCGATCGCGGGTTGCAGCCACGGATCGGCAGTCGACAATGGATCGGCGACGACGTGGGCGGCGGCATAGGCAACACGGTTGGGCCTTGCGGCCACCATGTGCCAGGTGCGCGGAGCTTGCATCGTGTGCACGTGCAGCGAGCCGTCAGCGCGCGGAAGCTGGATGCGCGGCATGATTCAGGCCTCCAGCGCAGCGACGTCGAGCCAGCGGCGCTCGGCCCAGCTCTTCAGTCCGAGTTCGGCGAGCTGCACGCCCTTGGCGCCTTCGAGCAGGCCCCAGCGGAATGCCCCGCCGTCGAACAGATGGCGGATGAACAGCTCCCACTCGACCTTGAAGGCGTTGTCGTAGGCCTGATTGTTCGGGACCTTCTGCCACGTGCCAAGAAAGTCGATGGTTTGCGCAACGTCCGGGTTCCACACCGGCTTGGGGGTGTTCACGCGCGCCTGCGTCCAGCAATCGGTCAGTCCGGCGACCGCCGAGCCCAGCGTGCCGTCGACGTGGAAGGTCGCCAGGTCGTCGCGGCGCACGCGGGTCGCCCACGAGCTGTTGATCTGGGCGATGACATGGCCGTGCGCACCGTCGAGCTCGAAGGTCGCGTAGGCCGCGTCGTCGGCGGTGGCGTCGTAGGCGCGGCCCTGCTCGTCCCAGCGCTTCGGAATGTGCGTGGCACCGATGCACGATACGCTCTTCACGCTGCCGAAGAGATTGTCGAGCACGTATCGCCAGTGGCAGAGCATGTCGACGATGATGCCGCCGTCGTCCTGCTTGCGGTAATTCCACGACGGCCGCTGGGCCGGCTGCCAGTCGCCTTCGAACACCCAGTAGCCGAACTCGCCGCGAACGGAAAGGATGCGGCCGAAGAACCCCGAGTCGACGAGCATCTTCATCTTGAGCAGGCCGGGCAGCCAGAGCTTGTCCTGCACGACGCCGTGCTTGACAGCCGCCGCCTTCGCGGCCCGGTAGAGGTCCAGCGCCTCGGAGAGCGTCGGCGCGACCGGCTTCTCGGTGTAGATGTGCTTGCCGGCGGCGATCGCCTGCTTGATGAGTTTGGGCCGCAGCCCGGTGGACGCCGAATCGAAGTAGACGGTGTCGTCCTTGTTCGCGAGCGCGGCGGCGAGGTCGGTCGACCAGCGCGACAAGCCATTGGCCCTTGCGAGCCGCTCCAGCTTGTCGGCATTGCGACCCACCAGGATCGGATCGGGCACGACGCGCCTGCCGTCGGCCAGCGCCACTCCGCCCTGCGCGCGGATCGCGCAGATCGACCGCACCAGGTGCTGGTTGGTGCCCATCCTGCCGGTTACGCCGTTCATGATGATGCCAAGTCGGATTGTTTCCACTGCTGCTCTCCTGGGGTTGTCCGGGCGCGGCGCGTCTGCAGCTGACCGCGCTATCGCGGCCCGACCACGGCATCGGGGGGCGAATTCGGTGCGCGGCGCGGCGCGGGCACCTCAACCGCGCGCAGTGCGTCCCAATCGGGTCCGGCACCGCTGGCGAAACCGGCGCGATCAAGCGAGCTGACGTCGATCTGTCCCTCGCCGACCTTGAGCCGCACCGAGCCGTGGCTGGCGACATACAGTGGCGGATGCGCGACGAGAAATCGCTGCTGCTCGGCACCGTCCGCACCTGCACCGGCGAAGCCATTGACGTAGTGATGGCCGTTGCGCTCCACGTGCGCCAGGCCGAGCGTGGCGACGAGGGCCAGGTCCTGTTGCACCGCCAGTCCGGCCTGCATGGTCAAGTCCTCCGCGGAAAGGAAGTACCGGTTCGCGCCGTATTGTGCGTTCCAGCGCGCGCAGCGCGCCGCATTGAGCAGCGACTTGTAGACGCCCTTGCAGCTCTTGCTCGACACGCCCTGGTAGCCGCGGGCGCGCGCCGCCGGAAACGCGCCCAGCGTCGCGTCGGATTCGTCGATGAGCAGCGGCTTGACGCGGGCGAGGTCCGACACGTCGACGTCGAGCGCGCTCGCCCGCGGTAACGGCTGTTCCAGATACAGCGTGCTCGCGGCAAGACGCGCGAGCGACGGCGTCGCTTCGAGCCGTCGCCAGAATTCGGCAACTGCGGTCGCGTCGGCATACTGCTCGTTGCCGTCGAGCGTGACGGCGTAGCGGGCCAGCCGATCCAGGACACGGGTGATGCGCGCCAGGCGGGCAATATCGGCGGCGGGATCACCGCCGAGCTTGAGCTTGAAATAACGGTTGCCATACGCGGCGATGACTTCTTCGAGCGTCTCGGGCAGGCCGTCGCCAACCCGGTTCACGACATCGGTTGCAGTGACCGGATCGACGATGCCGACGGTGTGGCGCGCGGCAATCGTCGCGGACGGCGACAGGCCGCCGAGGAAGCCGGCAATGTCGAAATCGGCGAGATCGGGCGTGAGCCACGCGCCGATGCCGGGCAGGTTGGCGCGAACCGCGGCCTGAAACGACGCTCCCAGCGCGTGGCCCAGTGCGTCGAGGATCGCGCGATCGATGAGCGCGGCTCCGTAGTTGGCGGTCAGCGCGTTGAGTCCGGCCCCTGCACCAGCGGCGATCAGGGCATCGCCGTGCGCGGCGAAGTGGCCGAACGCGGTCTGCGCATCGCGGCACGCCGTATATGCGTCCGCAGCCGCCATGAGTGCCCACCGCAAGTCGGCGATGTTGTCGGCATTCGATTTCTGCGGCGCCTTGTCGAACCACTTGGGCACCATCAATTCCGCGGACGCGCCCTGCGCACTGCGTCCGTCGGCGAAGTCGATGCGCACGCGCACGAAAGCCTGCGGGCATGCGGTCAGCGTCGCGGCGCCGAAGCGAAACGGCAGGCGCAAACGCACGTCGCGCTCGCGGACCTCGACCAAACTCACGCGGAAGACCGGCGCATCCATGGGTCAGTGATCGAGCGTGCCTTGCGCGTAGAAATGGGCGCGGATCGCCTGCGCCAGGCGCGAGAATTCCGGGCTGCCCATCATCGCCAGCGTGCGCGGCCGCGGCAGGTCGACGTCGTAGATCGCGGCGATCGACCCGGGGCGCTCGGTCATCACCATCACCCTGTCCGACAGGAAGATCGACTCGGGAATGCTGTGCGTGATCAGCAGCACGGTCTTTTTCGCCGCCGCCCAGATGCGCTGCAGCTCGAGGTTCATCTTCTCGCGCGTCATCGCATCGAGCGCGCCGAAGGGCTCGTCCATGAGCAGGATGGCGGGGTCATGGACCAGCGCCCGGCAGATCGACGCGCGCTGCTGCATGCCGCCGGAAAGCTGCCAGGGAAACTTGTGCTCGAACCCCGACAGGCCGACCATCGCGATGAGTTCGCGCGCGTGCGCGAGCCCCCGGTCGTGCGGCAGTTTGCGCACCTCGATCTGCAGCATGATGTTGCGCAGCACCGTGCGCCATGCGAGCAGCACGTGGCTCTGGAACACGATGCCGATGCTCTCCGCGGGTCCGTCGACGCGCGTGCCGGCGATCTCGATGGTTCCGTGTGTCGCGGGCAGCAGCCCCGCGATCAGCTTCAGCAGCGTGCTCTTGCCGCAGCCGCTGGGACCGACGACGGACAGGAACTCGCCCTCGTGCAGTTCGAAATCCAGCGGCTTGAGCGACTCGACGACGCCGTCGGCAGCAGCGTACGACTTCGCCACGCCGCGCACGCGAATCAGCGCGGGACGCGTTATCGCGCCCGGGGCCCGATCGCTCACGCGCCGTTCAGGGCAGGTAATCGAGCACGACCCAGTCCTGCGGCTTGCCCTTGGTGGCGGGGTCCAAGCCGCCGTACTGCGCGAGCAGATCGAGCGATTCGCCGACGTTGCCCATGGTCGCGCGCATCGGGCGCTGGTTGGCCGTTTCCTTGGTGTGGTACAGCGCGGTCGTCTGCTTGAGGCCGATGATCAGCGTCTCGCGCACACCGGCCTTGGGATTGGCCTTGAGCATGGCATCGACCGCGGCTTCGGGACTCTTCTCGGAATCCTCGAGAGCGCGCGTGGTCGCCCTGAGGAAGCGTTTGACCATGTCAGGTTTCGTCTTCAGCGTTTCGCTGTTGACGATGATGCCGGAACTGATCAGGTTCACGCCGTAGTCGGCGAAGCGGATCGGATAGACCGCCTTGCCCGTTGCGTCCTGCAGTTTGATCGCCTGGTCCATGACGTAGCCGAGCAGGAGGTCGGCCTGGCCGGTCATCACTGCGTTGAGCTTGGTCTGCGCATCGCCGGCGACGGTCTTGAAATCGGCTTCGTTGACGCCGGTCTTCTTCAGGAACAGCGGCCAGATCTGCGACATAGAATCGCCCGGCGTCACCGCAACGGTCTTGCCGGCGAGATCCTTGGGGGTGCGAATGTTCTTGTCCGCGAAGCCCATGACCGACATCGGCGAGAGCTGCAGCACGACGCCGACAGCCTTGACCGGCGCGCCCTTCGCGGCGGCCTTGATCATGGTCGGTATGTCGACATAGCCGAAGGTCGCGGTGTTCGCGGCAACCGCCTGCACCGTGACCCCGGAGCCGCGGCCTTCCTGGATTTCCAGGTCGATGCCTTCCTGGTCGTAGTAGCCGCGTTCCTTGCCCAGGAAGAAGGGCGCGTGCTCGCTGTACAGGTACCAGTTGAGCATGAGCACGACTTTGTCCTTGGTCTGGGCCTGCGCCACGCCCGCGGTCAGCATCCATGCCGCGCCTGCAAGAACGGCGAATTTCAGCAGCGACTTCATCGTCTCCTCCTTGGAGTGGTTGAACACAAACGCATCAGGCGGTCGCGGTCATCACGTCGGCGCGGCGCGACTGGTGCCACGGAATCATCAGCTTTTCCGCGAGATCGACGAGCGCGAACAGGATCACCCCCATCATCGACAGGACGAACAGCGCGGCGAACATCAGCGGCAGATCGAAATTGCCGTTGGCGATCTGCAGGACGTAGCCGATGCCCGAATTGGAGCCGACGAATTCGCCGACGACCGCACCCACCACGGCGAGCGTCGCCGACACCTTGAGCCCGCTGAAGATGCTGGGCAATGCCTGCGGCAGGCTGAACTTCAGGAACATCTGCCAGCGCGACGCGCGCATCGAACGCGCGAGATCGATCATGTCGGTTTCGACCGACTTGAAGCCCATGACCGTGGCGACGACAACGGGGAAGAATCCCAGCAGGAACGCCGAAATGATCTTGGGGAAGATGCCGAAGCCGAACCAGACGACGAACAGCGGCGCGATGGCGATCTTGGGAATGCTTTGCGAAAACACCAGCAGTGGATAGACAAAGCTTTCGACCAGTCGCGAATAGGCGATCAGCATGGCCACCGGGATTCCGAGCACGATCGACAGCCCGAATCCGCCCAGCGTCGCGTAGCCGGTGACCACGCTCTCCCGCAGCAGCCGCGGCCACTCGGCAACCATCATCTTGGCGACATCCCAGGGCGCGGGTATCAGGTACGGCGGAATCTTGAAAATGCGAATCACCAAGTCCCAGAGGATGAATACGGCGAAGATGAGGATGAGCGGCCGCGCGTACTCCGATTCGATTATCCGGCGCAAGCCGTGACGGGGGGTGGGAAGCATCGGGACTCCTCCTCGCAGGTGCCTGGCAGTGGCCGCGAGATGTTATTAACTAGTTAGTTATAAGACTAATGCCGCGCGCTGGCGCTGTCAACGTGCCGGAGCGGCTGGCTTCGCCAGGTATCCCAGGATCATCGCCGTCATGTGCGCGACGCGCGCCTTGCGCTCGGCAGGGCTGAAGAGGTCGCGCCCGAACACTGTCGACAGGGTATGCCGGTTGGAAAGGTAGAAGTACGCCAGGGCCGCGATCGAGATGTAGAGCTGCAAAGGGTCGACGCCATTGCGAAACACGCCTGCCCGCTGGCCACGGCGCAGCAGCTCGGCCAGCGTCTGGATCAGCGGAGAATTCATTTCCCGGATGTGTTTCGAGCGCTTGAGGTGCTTCGCCTGGTGCAGGTTTTCGCTGTTGAGCAGCGTCAGGAATTCGGGGTGGGCGACGTAGTACGCCCAGGTCAGTTCCACCAGTCGCCGGACCCCGTCCTGAGGGCTGGCGTCGAGGAGATTGAGCTTCTGCTCGGCCTTGCGGATGTCGGCATACGTCTGCTCGAGCACCGCCTGAAACAGCTGCTCCTTGTTGCCGAAATAGTAGTAGAGCATCCGCTTGTTCGAGCCGGCGCGCGCGGCGATGCGGTCGACGCGCGCGCCGCCGAGGCCGCAGCGCGCGAACTCCTGCATCGCGGCGGCCAGGATCGCGGCGCGGGTGCGCTCGGCGTCGCGCGCCGGCCGCGCGCGCGCACCGCCAGCCGGAGCTCGCGGCGCGCGGGTCGGGGCGGGGGAGGCGCTCAACATGGGGCGCATCGTAACCAGCTGGTTACATAACGGCAAGCGCCATCGGCGCCGGGCGGCCCGCGCATGCAG
>Ga0209048_10001786_pt1 | contig 21722 bp, 18 predicted proteins | sample FrelakmetCRP12CR_FD_187146 | JGI IMG/M metagenome (GOLD analysis project Ga0209048, IMG submission 187146) | Freshwater lake sediment microbial communities from the University of Notre Dame, USA, for methane emissions studies - CRP12 CR (SPAdes)... | ecosystem: Environmental > Aquatic >... | reverse complement strand
TCCTGTGAGTACGGCGAGAGCCTAGTGCTTCCTCGCGGCCGGTGCGGGTATCGCCCGGTTCGAATTGGCGATGTCCGCGAAGATGAGCCACATGCCGTTCACCTTCTTCCAAGCCGACACGAACTTCGCGGTGTCCGTGCTCGCTGTTATGCCGGGAGGCGCGTGAGGCCCGGGCTTGAAGTTCTCGAAATAGGTGCCCTGCACCACGGCCAACGGCCCGTTCGCGTCCACCCGTGCGACCGTGACCGAGAACTCGTTCGTCCCCCAGCCCAGAAGTGTCGCGAGCTTCGCCTGAAGGGCCCGCAGCTTGGTACGCAGATCATCGGGGGATTCGGTCGCAGCCTTGGGCTCCGTTATCGGCGCTGTTTTGGCGGTAGCGGCAGGCGCTTTCTCGGGCGCGGGCTCAGCGCTATCTACTTTGCCAACAGTCGTTCTCAGCCGCTCACGAATGGCGAGGATCTGCTCCACCAACTCCTGCTCCGCCCGCCAGCGTTCCTCCAACTGCGCGAGTCGCTCCTTCTCCGCTTTGAGTTTGACGTCGATGTCGCCTTCTCGCTCCGCCACATCGAGACCGACTACCTTTTCGCGTGCCACGATCTCCATCTCGATGTTCAGCGCGTCGATGCGGTGCCGGCTGTCCTCCAACTCGGGCGGCGTCGCGTGCTGGCTGATCGCTACGCGTGCACAGCTGGTGTCGAGCAAGCTCACCGCCTTGTCCGGCAACTGGCGTGCAGGAATATAACGATGCGAGAGCCGTACCGCCGATTCGAGCGCCTCGTCCAGCACTTGCACGCGGTGATGTTTCTCCATGACGCTCGCCATCCCGCGCATCATCAGGATGGTTTTCTCCTCGCTCGGCTCATCCACCTGGATGACCTGAAAACGACGCGTCAGCGCCGGATCCTTCTCGAAATACTTCTTGTATTCGCTCCAAGTGGTCGCGGCGATCGTGCGTAACGTACCGCGCGCCAACGCCGGCTTCATCAAATTCGCGGCGTCTCCCGTACCCGCAGCCCCGCCGGCACCGATCAGCGTGTGAGCCTCGTCGATGAACAGCACGATCGGTTTGGGCGAGGCCTGCACCTCCTCGATGACCTGGCGCAGCCGCTGCTCGAACTCCCCCTTCATGCTGGCGCCAGCCTGGAGCAACCCGATGTCGAGCGTTCGCAGCACGACATCCTTCAGTGCGGGCGGTACATCGCCGGCCGCGAGGCGTTGCGCAAACCCTTCGACCACGGCCGTCTTTCCGACGCCGGCCTCTCCCGTGAGGATCGGATTATTCTGCCGACGGCGCATGAGGATGTCGACGATCTGGCGGATCTCGGTATCGCGACCCAGGATCGGATCGAGTTCCCCTTTGCGGGCCTTTTCCGTGAGATCGACGGAGAAGCGCTGCAGCGCTTCCTGCTTGCCCATCTCCGCCGGCCCCATTGCAGCACTTGTCTCGCCCGGTGAGACACCGGCCAGCTGCCCGCCATCGGTGGCGCGCTGCCCTTCCTCCGGCGAGCCCGCGACAATTTTGCCGAATTCATCGGTCAGCAGATCCGCTTTGACCCGCTCGAACTGACGCGAGATCGCCAGCAGTGCGTTACGCAGAGAAGGCGTCTTCAGCATTCCCACCACCAAGTGCCCGGTGCGGACCTGCGATTCTCCGAACATCAATGTGCCGAACACCCATGCACGTTCGACGGCACTCTCCACCAGGGTGGACAGATCCGAGATGGAGCTCGCGCCGCGCGGCAAGCGATCGAGTGCGGCAGTCAGATCGCCCGCCAGTCTCGATCCATCCAGCTCGAAGTGGCGAACGATGCGGTGCAAATCGGAATCCGGCGTCTGCAGGATCTGCTGCAGCCAGTGCTCGATCTCTACGTAGGGATTGCTGCGCAGTTTGCAAAACACCGTTGCGCCCTCGATCGCCTTGTAGGCGAGCGGATTGAGTTTGCCAAACAGCACGACGCGCTTGATCTCGCTCACGGCTTTCCCCTCCCTCGTCAGGTCAGTGCTTCGGCAACAGGGCGTTGTTCGAACCGCATCAGCATGGCCTCCGCATCCAGCGCGAGGTCATCAGCATCCGTGTCGCTGTTTCGCGCTCCGAGCCATGTACTCCACCCAAGACGCTGCGATGCTCCCAACTGAACCGCAGGAACCTTACTGCGTTCCAGAACCAGTCGCACATCCCAGACGAACTCGAATTCCAGATAGAAGCGAATCCAATCCACCAGCTTGCGCAGAGGCTCGTCGCCCGGCAGAAAGCCTTCGTACTGCGCGAGAGATAGCGGCCCGATGCGGATACGGATCTTGCTCTGACGATCGTAAACTCGCGCTCCGATGACGGCATCGTGGCCCAACGCAGACCCGCTCCTACCCAGTTGGCTGCGCTCCGTTTCGGGCAACAGCAGCCAGTGGCCGGCAAACTGTTCGATGCGTATCGGTACGTGGAAGTAACCGCACAGAATCGCACGCAGGCCGTCGGCGTTGCGCACGTGACGGGCCAACTGCCCCGCCCAGTGCAATTTGGCGAAGTCGGGGACGCTGTCGCGGTTGCGCAGCGCCGGCATGCCTAAGCCGACCAACGCGCCCATGTACTGGCTGAAGTGATCCTCGTGCGCTCGGTCCAGGTTCACCGTCGGCTGGGCCTGTGCCCACGCACGGAAGAACAGCAGCAGGAACCGGTGGTGAAACAGATCGAGAAAGCGCGAGAACGTCGAATCGCCCTGGCGCAGGCGCTGCCGGGCGTGTTCGGTGAGGTGCAGCGGAAGGGGTCCATTCGGACCCAGCAGCCCGAAGAAATTGACCAGCAGTCTGTCGGGGCCCTGTTTATCACCCTGCTCGAATGCCGACAGCGCCGCAGGCGCGAATCCAAGCGAAGGTTCCTGACCGAGGCGGATCGGCTCGTCCACAGGACGCAGCGCTTCTCCCAGCCGCGGCTTGTCTGGATGCAGCGCTTCCAGGCGGCGCATCGCCTGATAGAAATCGAATGCCCAAGGCTCTCGACGCAAGGCGTCGAGGAAGCCTACAGGATCGGGCGCTGGCCCCATCGCGGTATCCATCGCATGACCTCGCCCCGCGTCGCGGAACGCAACGAGGTTTCGGTAAAGGAATTCACTGACACATGGCGCGCGAAGAATTGCTCGAGCACCGACCCAAGCAGGAAAGCGCTGCCGGCTTCGAACGCGACTTCGTCTACTTGCACCGCTATATGCATACCGCGGCCGAACGTGATGGGACCCGGCGCTGGGAGTCGACGCGTGATTGGTTGAGCTCGCATCGACTTGATGCCCTCGAGCTGCTTCTTCACGATCCCTTCGCCGTGGGACGCATAGAGCTCCAGGATCTGTCTCAACGCGGCTGCCCCTTGCTCGGGATCCGTATCGGTCAGCGACAAGTAGTTCAGCGACAAGTGGCTCGCGAGGCGCCATCCGACTGCGGCATCTGCCAACGGCGCATGAGGTCGAGACGGTCCCTTTATGGCCCGAATGCTCGATACCGGCGCTGCCACATCCAGCACGAGGTCGGTCTTTCCCAGACCGAGCGGCATCAGGAGCGAAAGATCGCGGTTGGTGCACAGCGTGGTGACGGCCAGTTGGCGCAGGTCAGCGGAATAGGGAGCCTCCTTGGGATCGACGAGAGAAAGGAAGACCTCCGTGCCGATGTAACTCGTGCGATTGCCGCTGCGCTTTTGATGATCCGAATACAGCCGGCGCTCGCGCTGCACCGCGAAGTACGCCGCATCGGGATCATCCGCATCGCGTCCCGGTGAGTAGAACGGCAGGAAACTGCGCTCGCTGTTGGCTCCGACACCGTAGCCGGTCACGCTTGTGACTTCGTAGACTTCGAAGTCCATTGGACGCGTGCGATCGGGAACGACGTGGAACTCGTGGGTCGTATCGCTGACCGGAATACGATCGGCGCGCTTCGGAAACAGATTGATTGCGGGCGTGCAGAACAGCGAGAAGTTCGAGGCATCGACTACTTTCTCCAGCATCGCGTCGCCACGCCCGAACAACAGCACCAGTTCCAGTTCATCGCTGGTGCAGCGCTGGATCTTGCCCTTGAGTCCGGTGATATCGAGAAACAGAAAGCGCTGCGGGAACGAGAAGTATTCCTGCAGCAAGCGGTAACCCTGGAAGGAGCGCCACGTCACTGGTAACAATGCTTCGTCGTCGGCGAATCCCACTGGATGGATTTGTTTCGCCGCGATAACCTCGTGCCAGGGAACCGGCCTGGAAGTCGGGACTATCAGTGCGCCTATCGGGGCGGCAAATGCCAGCTCGTAGAGTTTGCGCGCAACCTCGTCCGCGCCTCCGAGGTAAAGGCGCAGTCGGTCGATTCCAATCTGGTTGAACTTAAGCCCCGCAGTGGCCCGCAGCTTGAGGCGCACGCCGCCCCTGATCGGTTGGCGTTCGGACAACGCGCTCAGCGGAAGATCAGGCGCGAAAGAGAAGTATTTGGCTTCAGCTACTCGTATTGGCCACAACGTCACGTCGTGCGCCGTGCGGAAATCACAAGCCGTATCTTCTTCCCTCGCGACCATGCCGTGCATCAAACTGCCCTTCGGCACGGTGAACCCGGTTGCGAGATTTGTCTCGGTCAGCTCAGGGCTGATCTGCGCAACCAGCATCGCCGGTGTGGGAGCGAGATAGTGCGGATAGACCATTTCGAGCAGCCGCTGCGTGAAGCGCGGAAACTCGCCGTCGAGCTTGAGTTGAATCCGGGCCGCGAGGAAGCTGAATCCTTCCAGGAGCCGCTCCACGTACGGGTCGGCTACCTCGATTCCACGCATGCCTAAGCGCCCCGCGATCTTCGGATACTGGCGCGAGAACTCCGCGCCCATCTCGCGCAGATGCTGGAGCTCGCGCTCGTAGTATTCGCGCAGGCGCGGGTCCATCGCTAGCTTCTAGACTTCGCCAGGTCGGTGATTTCGACCCGCCCGGTCTCCAGGTCCAGTTCGGTGCGTAGCATCAGCTCGAGCGGGACCGGCTGCGCCCAGAGGAACCCCTCGATCTCAACGCTGACGACGTTGTGCTGGTCGAGCAGGGTGTCGCTCATGATGGTTCGCACCCGCAACGATGCAGGCAGGATGCGCGGCTCGTAGGCGAGAACTGCTTCACGTACCGCGCGCTCGAGATCCGTCGGATCGAACGACGAAGCGGTTTCGCCCGCCAGCGCGGGCAGACCGAAGTTGACCACGGATTTTTGCACCAGAGGCGTACTCGAAAGATCTTCTGCAGATTCGAGTTTCGTCGTGTTGAACAGCCAAGCCAGGTCGCGCAACAGCGCTTGCCGCAACTGTCCTTTGTTGAGCACGCGCTTGTCCGGGCCTTCCACTTTTTTGTCGGGCTCGTCATCGGTAAGGCGATCGAGCAGTGCAGGCTGCAGACGCTCTTGAGGAGCCAGCTCAGCCACCGCTCACCTCGTCGCCAGGCTCGGCGGTGGAAATGGAGCCGGTCAACTGAATGCTTCGCACATCCATCACCGGATGCTCACCCTGGTCCGTAGCAAGCAGCCGTTGTCCAAAACCGTGGAACACCCCCTCCGAGACCTCCTCCCACACCGTCTTCCGAGCGAGGCGGACCGCGCTGTCCTCACTCATCTGCGAGCCAGGGTAGCGCGTGGGGATCACGCCGACCGATTCACCTCCATTGACGAATTCGAAGTGTGCCGGCAGCCACACCAGATCGCGCAGATCTTCCGGCGCTTCGATCTCGATGCGACTCATTCGACTGAAGGGAATCCAGTAGTAGCGCCCGTTGAGGACAGCTTCCAGCACCGGACCCAGACGCATATCGGCATCGGCGATCCAATCGAAGTTGACGCCATCTATCGAACCAGACGAGGCCGGCGCAGCATCGAAGGCACTGGCCCGCAACTGCGCAGCCTCGGCAGCCTGACCGCGACCGGCCACCAGGAGGGATTCGATGAGAAGAGCGAGCCATTCCTCCGGTTGTCCGAATATCATGGGCGAACGCTTGCCCGCGAAAACCTCCGCACGCAGCAGTTCACACTGCAGAGCCTCGCGGTACATTTGCGCCATGGCGAGCGCGCTCGGATCGAGCTGTGCCGCGACGTTGAGTTGATCGAGTGCTCGCGTCCACTGCCCTGTCACGGCCAGCAGTTGGAACAGGAAGATGCGCAGCTTCGCATCCGCGGGCTGCGTACGAACTTGCTCTTGAAGCTGCTTGAGCGCAGCGACGAGATCACCGTCCCGAAGGCTGTCCTCCGCCGTGCCAATAGAGACCATGTCCGTTTCCCCCCACCTGGCGCGGCCGCTAGATTTCCGTCTCGAAGCTGGTGCTGCCCGTGGCGTGGCCGTCATCCCCTTGCGGGGTGTACTGCACCGAGATCTTCTTGAACGCCAAGCCGACTGTCTCCTTGATTTCCGGTCCGCCTTCCGCCGTCCCGCCGTCCGTGGTAAAGGAAACGATGCGTGCCTGCTCGAGCACGATCTTCAGATACTCGAGAGGATTCTGCCCGGCTTTGCGGACCGTGAGCGTGGCCTTCTTGATGACCTCATTGTTACGCAGACAAGCCATCATGGCGGTAGAGGCTTTGTCTGCGCGCTTGGTAACAACCAGCTCGCTTATCGAGGTCTTTCCGGCGGAAAGGCCGCTTTGAATACTCGCATGGGATTGCATTCCCCAGGACCAGGACACCACGTCGACCTCCTCCTTGTGCGAGGTGTCCTTGGATTCCCCCTTGATCACGCCCTGCTTCGAGCCCTCGATCTTGAGGAACATGTCCCCGTGGCTCATGCTCTTCTCCTGAACAGCGCAGCAACCATACGCACGTTACTTCGATCTATATCGGAAGCGCGCAATCCTTACGTCGGCCAAGACCGGGACCCTCGTGCGCGTCATGCGGCGCGCGCCGGGTGGTATGGACGCGCCGCGCCGGCGCCACCACGCTTCCGCCTAACCTTTCTCCGAATTCGTGGCGATGTTCCAATGCGCCTCGACCGCTGAACCCGCCGAGCCGTCGTCTTTCTGTGGCGTGTACTCGAACTTGAATTTGGCGAAGTTGAGCGACACGTTTTCCGTCAGGCGATCCTCTCCGCCGCTGCCGCCGGTGGAGACGGATGAGATGAGGACCTGCTCCATCGTGATCTTGAGATATTCCACGGGCTTTTCGCCCGCTTTGCGCACGGTCAAGACAGCTTCTTTGAAGTGCTTTCCGCTGCAGCAGAATTTCAACAGATTCGGAGAGGCCTTGTCGACATGCTTGGTCAGCGAGATGTCCTGTACTGCAACCTTCCCGGCTCCGCCACCACCTCCCTGGTGAGCCGAGCCCGATTGGCTTAGGCCCCAACTCCAGGCCAACACATCGATCTCTTCTTTGTGCTTCGAATCTTTCGATTCACCTTTCACATCGTCCAGCTTCAGAAACATATCGACAGCCATGGCAACCTCCCTTGATTGTCTTCACCCGGTCTACCTATCGCATCCCCGAAATTCGACTGATGAGCGCGGAGCGCCCATAGCCGCTAGGACCAACGCGCTAAAGCTTAGCGTCGGACGAAAAAATTGGAATATGCCAAAAGGCCATGCGACCTTCATGTTGCGATTCCAAAGTCCACGATTACGTCGAACCGCCCATCAAGGGAACGGCTCGCTTACGCCGCCTTCGCCGAAGGCAGCTTCGATACCAAACGCAGCGAAACGGTCAATCCCTCCAGCTGATAGTGCGGGCGCAGGAAGAACTTGGAGCTGTAGTAGCCGGGGTTTCCTTCCACCTCTTCTACGACTACCTCAGCCGAAGCGAGTGGCTTGCGCGCCTTGGTTTCCTCGGATGAATGCGCGGGATCGCCATCGACATAGTTCATGATCCAGTCTTGCAGCCAGATCTGCATATCGGCCCGCTCCTTGAACGACCCGATCTTGTCGCGCACGATGCACTTCAAGTAATGGGCAAAGCGGCAGCAGGCGAACAGGTACGGTAGCCGCGCCGCAAGGTTCGCGTTCGCCGTAGCGTCGGGATCGTCGTACTCGAAGGGCTTCTGTAACGACTGGGCACCGATGAACGCGGCGAAGTCCGAATTCTTCCGATGCACGAGCGGCATGAATCCGTTCTTGGCCAGTTCGGCTTCACGCCGATCGCTGATGGCAATCTCCGTTGGACACTTCATATCCACCCCGCCATCGTCAGTCGGGAAGGTATGGGTCGGCAACCCTTCCACCGAGCCGCCCGATTCGATCCCTCGAATCCGAGAGCACCAGCCGTACATCTTGAAGGAGCGGTTTATGTTCACGGCCATGGCGTAGGCCGAGTTCGCCCAGGTGTACTTGCGATGATCAGCCGCCCCGGTGTCCTCCTCGAAATCGAATTCCTCCACCGGGTTTGTCTTCGTGCCGTAGGGCAGGCGCGCCAGAAATCGAGGCATGGCCAATCCGATGTAACGGGCATCATCCGACTCGCGCAGTGAACGCCACGCCGCATATTCGGGCGTGGTGAAGATCTTGGTGAGATCACGCGGATTGGCCAACTCCTGCCACGTATCCATCTGCATCGCCAAGGGCGAAGCCCCGGAGATAAAGGGCACGTGTGCCGCGGCGCAGACCTTGCCGATTTCGCCGAGCAACTCGACGTCCGGAGGGGTGTGGTCGAAGTGGTAATCCGCAACCAGGCAACCGAAGGGCTCACCGCCAAACTGCCCGTATTCCTCTTCATATACACGTTTGAAGATCGGACTCTGATCCCAATTGGTGCCCTTGTACCACTTGAGTGTCTTGCCCACCTCCGCCTTGGTGATGTTCATGACGCGGATCTTGAGCATTTCGTCGGTCTCGGTGTTGTTCACCAGATGGTGAATGCCGCGCCACGCGCCCTCCAGCTTTTGGAAGTCCTCGTGATGAAGTATCAAGTTGACCTGTTCCGTGAGCTTGCGGTCGAGCGCCGCGATGATCGATTCGATCGACCTGACCACATCCGGGGAAATCAGCTTGGTCTCGGAAAGCGCCTGTTGCGCGAGCGTCTTTACGGCTTGCTCGACCGCCTCCCTCGCCTCATCCGTTTTGGGCTTGAATTCTTTTCGAAGCAGGGTCGAGAAATCGCCAGCCTCGATCGCTTGCGGTTGGGTCGCTGCAGTTGTCTGCTGTTTAGTTTCAGCCATGGCGTCCTCGTTTCGGCAACAAAGTCCTCGTCCGACCCACTATTGGGCCGGCGCGTCGCCCGCTGGCTTGGGCTGTGCAGCCAGAGACTTCAACAGAGCTTCGTCCTGGAGTACTTTGGTCAGCAGCTCTTCGGCGCCGCTCTTACCGTCCATATACGTGATGAGATTCGCCAATTGCTGGCGCGCCTCGAGTAGTTTGTTAAGCGCATCTACCTTGCGGGCCACCGCTGCCGGAGAGAAATCTTCCATGCTCTCGAAGGTAAGCTCCACGCTTAGGTCACCCTCGCCGGTGAGCGTGTTTGGCACCCGGAATGCCGCGCGTGGCTTCATCGCCTTCATGCGGCTATCGAAGTTGTCCACGTCGATGTCCAGAAACTTGCGCTCGGCCACCGGGGCCGGGGCCTCGGCCGGCTTGCCCGACAGGTCGGCCAGCACCCCCATTACGAACGGCAGCTGGATCTTCTTCTCCGCACCGTAGAGTTCGACGTCGTACTCGATCTGCACTCGCGGAGCGCGATTCCTCGCAATAAACTTCTGACTGCTTTCCTTGGCCACGGCAACCTCCTGTCGGATAACTGTGGTGAGCACGCCATGGAAGCTCGCGCGTGCCTATACCAAACGCATCTGAGCGTACTTCGAGCTAGTCTTTGATACCCCCGAGCGCCTTGATTGCTGCAACACTGTCTGGCGTCAAATCCTCGATGATTTCCACGAAGCTCTTGGTCATCAGCCGCTGCGCCCGACGGATCAACAATGGTGCCGGGTTAGTTGGCTCGTATCGCTCGACGTACTCGCAAACGCGCTCGAGCATGCGAATCGCATCCTCTCTGCTGCGGATCACGCCGGACGTGGACGCCGCCGCTTGAGCGAGTAGTGCGTCCCGATCTGTCGCGACGTCCGCCGTCGACTCGCTGGCTGCTCCACCTGTCACCGTTCGGCACACCTCCGCGGCAGGTGCGAGCAGATCGCGGAGCGGCGCAAAGTCCGGCACTCGATCAGAGCCCACCTTCTCAGCGAGCAATTTCTGGAGATCGTTGGTCAAGCTATACGCTTCGCCCGCTGCTTCGAGCATTGCGGGTTCGGATGCAGCCTCGCGCAATAGCCCCTGGACCTCCGTCAACGTCCTCACAGCCTCCCCATTACTGGGTTGGAGCTTGCCGGTCGCAAGCATGGCATCCAACACGGTGATGCGACCTTTGCGCGGCAAGTCGGCAATCACCGCATGGCGGACTTCACGCAAAGTAGTTGTGGGGTCGACGAGCCCGGCGAGAACGTTCATGCGAAAGCCAGGGTCCTGGTCGGCAGGGTCAATCTGTGGATGCACGCCGTCCCAATAAGACGCCAACAGGCTATGGAGCAACGCGATGCCGTCACGGAACCCGACCACCCCAGACTGAGCGATCGCAGCGCGGGTCCACAATATTGCGATGCGGAGATCTTTGGTTTTGCCGAGCAGGCCTTGAGCCGATTCGCGGATGTCGGGCCAAACAGGGGGAGCGGCCGGAATGCGCTTGTCACCGATGACCTGCTCGGGCTTGCCGCGTGCAGCCACTTCCAGGGCTTGAAACTCAGCGTCATACTCGAGGTTCGGGCCGCAGGGGAACTGTTCAGACACCGGTCCGAGCAACACGTCGAGACCCATGACAACCCCTGCCACCTTCGCCACCCTCCGCAATCCAGTCTCTCTCGCAACGTGCGAGACTTCCCGTGCGGTACGCCCAGGGGGCTTGCTCCGCACCTCAATGGACCTTCAGGTTCGCTTCCGAAAAGTGACCTAAGTCCCCCGATTAAAGGGAAGAAATTCGCGACCTGAATTGTCAGCCTGCACAACTCCAACGTTACTGTCAATACGACGTAAGGCAGCAGTCAGGTCCCAGTCGTCGGCAGCACGCAGTCAAACGTGCAGAAGAGGCGTTCCTAAGGGGCCTCGTCCTGTCAGACCAAGTGGGTTAACGCGAGCGATTTTCTCGCGGCAAGGTATTGAATTCTGCGTAAATATCAGTCAGCAGTAGCCGCCGGAAGGGGTATGAATTGCGCATGCGACGGAGAGGGTTGAGCGCTTTCACCATGTGCTTCTGTGGTGTTTCACTCGTTGACGTTTTTTCTCATTGCCTGCGGAAAGGCAATACAAACGCATGGGCGCGGCCGTCAAGACAGCTGTCATACGCTCGTAGCGGCGGGCGTGCGGTCAATACTAGTCGAACCCGACTAGCGCTACTTGCTCCCGCGCCTGCCTGATCTCTTCGGCCAGCTGGTAAACGGCCATTGCGTAGTTGCGACTGAAGTTGTATCGCAGCAGCACGTAGAAGTTGTCGAAGCCGAACCAATACTCCTGCCCCTCGGGGATTTCCAGCGCAAACAGGCTGGCGGGTAGGGATTGAACGGTACCTGCCGGACTTTGTACCCCGCGTTTATGCCACTGGGCAACGCTGAGTTGCGGCTTTAGTCCCAGTTCAAGGAGCCCCTTCGGATCTGGAATGTCGATGCGCGCGGGAAGGGCGATGGGCTGCCCGTCTTTCCAGCCGAACTCTCTCAGATAGTTGGCCACGCTACCGACGATGTCCGCGGTGTCGGTCCACAGATCGATCTTGCCGTCGTTGCTATAGTCGATCGCAAAGCGCCGGTAACTGCTAGGCATGAATTGGGGCCAGCCCAGCGCCCCTGCGAACGAGCCCTGTATCTGGACCGGATCCCAGGCCTGGTCGCGAGCGAGCACCAGGAACTGTTCGAGTTCACCGCGGAAATAATCGGCTCGCTTATGGGCGTCGAAACTCAGCGTATACAAGCTGTCCATCACACCGAAACCGCCGGAGTGCGTTCCGTAGCGGCTCTCGATCCCGATCAAGGCAACGATGATCGACTCAGGGACGCCGAAGTCACGGCGGGCCCGCTCCAGCACCTCGGCGTTCTCGTTCCAGAATCGCAAACCGCCAGCGACCTGCGCAGCATCCACGCACAAGGGTTTGAACTTGTACCACGGGCGACTGGTCGCGGGCAGCGATATCGCCCGCATAACGTCCTGATTTCGACGCGCCTGCTCGAACAGAACGCGCAGGTCCTGCTTGTCGAAACCGTGAGTCCGCACCATGTGGCCGATGAACTTGCGAACTTCCGGCGTCAATTCCTGAGACTGTGCAGGCAACGTCTGCGCCGGAACCGTATGCGCCAGCGCGAGAAGCAGAAGGAAGGCGACACCCAGCGTGAGCCGCCCCGCCGTGAGTTGAGCGACCCGCCCCCGCGTGAGTTGAGTGAACCACCGGGGGTCGAGCAATCCGTGTTTGGCGGTAACCATAGAGGGTGCGTCAGTCGAGTTCGAGGCGGGCTCCGAAGGTAATCGGAGTACCAACGAATATCGTCCGCAATGCGCTTCTTCTTTAACCCGCAGGATACAGGCTACCCGCGATTGCAAGGTTTCTGCGGTGGTCTCGCGGTCAAACCGTCAGGCTCGCGTCCATCCGCTTCCATAGACAGGCTCCGTTGCTGGCCCTATCGATGTCTTCCAGCTGATGGTGATGCGCGGCCAATTCTTCCGCAGTGGAAGTCAGAACGATCAATTCCAGAAGGGAGACGTCCAACTCGAGTTCACCGGCAGCGACGGCCGCCGGCGCGAGGTCGATGGTCAACGTCTCCTGGCCACGCGTCATGGAAAGATAGACTTCGGCCAGCAATTCCGCGTCGAGCAGCGCGCCGTGCAAAGTGCGCGCGGAATTGTCCACTTGGTAGCGCTCGCACAGAGCATCGAGATTGTTGCGCTTGCCCGGATGCAGCTCACGCGCCATCCGCAGAGTATCCGTGACAGCGCCGCAGTGTTCCGAAATAGAGCCCAGATTCAGCCGACCCAGTTCGTAGTCCAGGAATCCAACGTCGAACGACGCGTTGTGGATGATCAGCTCCGCATCGCGGACGAATTCGATGAAATCCTGCGCCACATCGACAAACTTGGGTTTGTCCTGCAGGAATTCGAGATTGAGACCATGCACCTCGAGCGCCCCGAACTCGATATCACGCTCGGGATTGATGTAGCGGTGGAAGCGGGTACCGGAGGGGCGGCGGTTGATGATTTCGACGGCGGCCAACTCGATGATGCGGTGGCCCGAGGTAACCTCGAGACCGGTGGTTTCTGTATCTAGGACTATTTGTCGCATTTGTCACGCACTAGACAATTGCCCCGCGCCCGACTTCTTCCACACCCAGGTTCGCCAATTCGTCCGCCCGCTCGTTGCCAGGATCTCCCGCGTGGCCTTTGACCCAGATCCAGTCGATCTCGTGCAGGGCGCTGAGGGCATCGAGCTGTTGCCACAGGTCGACGTTTTTGACGGGTTTCTTGTCCGCTGTGCGCCAAGCGCGCCGTTTCCAATCGTGGATCCAGACGCTGATACCTTTCTGGACGTATTGAGAGTCGGTGTGCAGACGGACCTTGCAGGAGCGCTTGAGCGATTCGAAGGCGCGGATGACCGCGGTCAGTTCCATGCGGTTGTTGGTCGTGCCCGGCTCACCGCCGTGCATCTCCTTCACATGGTCTCCGAATTTCAGCAAAGCGCCCCAACCGCCCGGGCCGGGGTTTCCCTTGCAAGCACCGTCGGTATAGATGTCGACGAATTCGGTCACTACTCGGCGGTCTCTGTGTCCCGGTTACGAGCTACCAGCCGCTCGTCGTCGTTCACCCGATGCGGAACAGGTGCCAGGCTCTTGCTCTTCGCCTTGCTATCCTTCCACTGCGGCGTGATGACGCGCATACCCTGAACACGCTTGACCGCATGCAGAAAATACACGCCGCCAGCGAAGGGCCACCAGCGATCTCCGGCGGACTCCAGAAAGTCCAGGCGCTGCAGCCATTTTTCGCTGCGCATCGGCGGAAGGTAGCAGCACATCTGACCGCTGGCGATCTCCAAACCAAGCAGTGCCATCCAGTCCTTGAGGCGGTTCAACGAGATGAAACGGCCGCGCCATGGAAAGGATTCTTGATTCTTGGTGAGAAAGTGGCGGACACCCCACAGGCTCCACGGGTTGAACCCGGAAACAATGACGTGCCCTTCCGGCATCAGGACGCGGACGACTTCGCGCAAGACCTGATGCGGATGATCGCTGAACTCGAGAACGTGCGGAAGAATCACCAGATCGGCCGAGTTGGCCAGCACGGGAAGCTGGCGCAGATCGGCGCGGATGCGCGCCGGGCCGTCGCAAGCGATCCGGCAACGCAAAGGCATGCGGTTCGCGCGCAGAAAGTCGACATTGCTCAAACCCAGCTGCAAGGCGTTGAAGCCGAATACGTCCGCCACTTCTGCGTCAAAGTAGGCCTGCTCGCAGCCGAGCAGGTAGCCGCCTAGTGGCGTACCGAACCAGTCGCTAAGAGGTTCTATTTGCATCGGGTTATTATGGGCCAAAGCTTTGGTTTTGTGGCGATACACTGATCGCCAGCCCGAGTGCGGCGCAATCCTCCAAGCGCCTCGTAGGGAAGGACCCGGATGGCAACCGCGGCCTGCTTCTTGCATTAGTCAGTGATGCGTAGAAAAAAACAAGGCTTCGTTAACTTCGGTGAGTAACTCCTTGACCTGTCACTGTTTCCTTGGTTAGGATTGCCACCGCTACAACAGTCCAACAAAACTCAATGACGCGTCCGAATACCCTACTACTCGTTGCAGCTGCATTGCTTATTGTTGCTGCCCCGGGCACCCTGTTCGCCGATGGCGCTCTTCTCTCTCCGGGTGCGCCCCTCGCGCAATCTGTCACACCTGATCCTGTCATTACCGTGACAGGGTCGGCCGATGCAAACAATCCCGCCTCCGTCGGCGAGCTGTACGCGACAGGCGAGAACACTGTGACATGGACCGATAGCGATACAACCGAGCCGCCGGGCTACCACGATCTGTGGGAGCGTATTCGCGCCGGCTTCAAGATGAAGGAGATCGATACTCCGCTGGTACAGCGTCACGAGGCCTGGTATCTGAATCGACCGGAATACATGCAGCGCATGGTGGACCGCAGCCGGCGATACCTGTATTTCATCGTGGTGGAGTTGGAAAAGCGCGGCATGCCCACCGAAATCGCGCTTTTACCGATGATCGAAAGCGCCTATAACCCCACCGCCTATTCGCGCATGCGGGCATCGGGCATTTGGCAATTCATCCCCTCGACCGGAAAAAAATACGGCCTGCAGCAGACCTGGTGGTACGACGGCAGACGCGACGTACTTGCCGCCACCCGTGCGGCACTGGACTATCTGCAAGTTCTTCACGATACCTTTGGTAGTTGGGAACTGGCACTCGCCGCCTATAACTGCGGCGAAGGTGGAATCCAGCGCGCCGTCGCCAAGAACCGCGCGAAGCACAAGCCCACCGATTACTTCAGCCTGAAGCTGCCGAAGGAGACCCGCAACTACTTGCCAAAGCTGCAGGCGGTGAAGAACATCGTCGCCGATCCTTCGCTGTTCGCGCTCGGGCTGGACCACATTCCCAACCTTCCCTATTTCACCATAGTGAAAGCGCCGACGACGATCGACGTGGTGATGGCAGCGAAGCTGGCCGATATGTCGGTAGAGGATTTCCGCAACCTCAATCCGGGCCACCAGCGGCCAGTCATCACTCCAGTTGCAAACCGGGAGTTGCTGGTCCCCGTCGACAAGGCAGAGTTGTTCCATGCGAATCTGGAGAACAACGCGCAACCGCTCGTCACCTGGCAGACTTATCAGCTCAAACAGGGCGAGAAGCTGGATACGGTAGCGAACAAGTTCGGGATCAGCGTGCAGCGTCTGCAGGAGGTCAATGGTCTGACTGCTGGTAAGCGCACCCGGGTGGGCCAGATGCTCCTGGTACCCATGGAAGAGGACGACACGACGACCAATCTGGACGAAACGTACAACAGCGCGGAATTCAAAGCACCTGCGGACGATTATCACGGGCGCGTCGTCTACCGGGTGAAGGCCGGAGATTCACTCGCATCTATCGCACGTCGCTACAAAACCTCGCCGGAACTGATCCAGCAGTGGAATGGCCTTAGCGGCACCACGCTGCGGACGGGTCAGCGCCTGACCATCTGGCAGGAAGCGCGGCACCGTCACCACCTCGCGCGCCGCTGAAGCGACGCACGCCCGTATCTTGACCGCGCGCGAATCGCGGTCTACTTCCCCTCGTAGAGAAGACAACGCACCGTGTGCGTATGGCTCAGCGACGTCTCGGCCGGATAGGTTTGGCGGCACTGAGGCATGACCTGGGGACAGCGGGGATGGAAATGGCAGCCCGCTGGCGGATTCGACGGAGAAGGCAATTCTCCCTGTAGGCGGATCACTTCCCGTTTCGAACTCTGGTCGATCGTCGGCACGGCCGACAGCAGGGCCTTCGTGTAAGGATGACGAGGCGTTTCGAGCACCTCACGCACCGTCCCTCGCTCCACGATCCTGCCCAGATACATCACGGCCACTTCGTGCGCGAGGAACTCGACCACGGCGATGTTGTGCGTGATGAACAGATAGGCCAATCCGAACTTCTGCTGGAGTTCTTTCAGCAGGTTCAATATCTGAGCCTGGACCGAAACGTCGAGCGCGCTGGTCGGTTCATCGCAAATGATAAGTTTGGGCTCGACGGCAAGAGCGCGAGCGATCGCGATACGTTGGCGTTGTCCGCCGGAGAACTCGTGCGGGTAGCGGTATTTCATCTCCGGCGATAACCCCACCTGGGCCAGAAGCTCGTCCACCCTCGCCTGCCGCCCCACCGCGCTGTTGCCGCCGACACCGAGCGCGACCATACCTTCTTCCACGATATCCAGCACGCGCATACGCGGATTCAGGGAGCTGTACGGATCCTGAAAAATGATCTGAAAATCTTTGCGGCGTGCGCGCAGCTTCCTCGGTGTAAGGGTGCCGAGATCGTGCCCCTCGAAGGTGACGTTGCCCGAAGTGGTGGGAATGAGCTGCAAGATACCCTTGCCGACCGTGGTCTTGCCACAGCCGGACTCACCCACCAGCGCGAGCGTTCGATGCGAGGGAATATCCAGCGTCACACCATCGACCGCTTTGACGCTGCCCACCACGCGCTTGAACAACCCTTTGCGAATCGGGAAATGCACCCGCAGATCCGTGACCGTGAGCAGCGGCGTGCATTCGGGGTCCATCAGCGCCGTGGTTGTCGACGCTGAATTTGCAGTGCGCTCGTCTCTCGCCCCCTGCTTGCCCTCGCCGTAAAGATGACAGCGAACACGACGCCCTTCGCCAATGTCGATCAATGGAGGCGCCTCCGCGCGGCACAGATCCCAAGCGTGTTCGCAACGGTCAGCGAACCGGCAGCCAACGAATGCCCTCGAAAGCGGCGGCACCACTCCCGGAATGACCGCCAGCGGGCGATCGCGGCCGCCGGCACCGGGCACTGCCTGAAACAATTTGCGTGAGTAGGGATGGGCGGCATCGCGGAAAAATGCATCGCGCGGCGCCATCTCGACGATCTCGCCCGCATACATAACGCCCACGTAGTGCGCCATCTCCGACACGACTGCAAGATCGTGGGTGATCAACAAAACGGACATGCCGCTGCGCTGCTGCAACTTGCGCAGCAATTGGAGCACTTGCGCCTGGATCGTAACGTCGAGCGCGGTGGTCGGTTCGTCCGCGACCAGGAGGCTGGGGCTGCAAGCGAGCGCCACCGCAATCATCACTCGCTGCTTCATGCCACCCGACATCTGGAACGGAAACTCGTCGAGACGGCGGCCGGCGTCGGGAATGCCGACGGATTCGAGCAACTCCCTGGCGCGATCACGGGCGGCACTACCGCTCAAATCAATGTGGCGTACCAACACTTCTTCGATCTGCGCGCCGATGGTCAGCACCGGATTCAGGCTTGTACCAGGCTCCTGGAAGATCATCGCCATGCGGCGCCCGCGCACGCCGCGCATCGACAACTCGGAAAGGCCGAGCAAATCGGTGCCATCGAGCATTGCATGCCCGCCGACGATGCGACCGGCATCCGGCAACAGGCGCATCAGGGATAACGCTGTCATCGATTTGCCGCAGCCCGACTCGCCGAGCAACGCAAAGGTTTCGCCACGCCCTACGGAAAAGCTCACCCTGTCGACAGCACGCACGACTTCGCTGCCGCTATCCAACCATGTAGACAGATTGCGAACCTCGAGAAGACGCGCGGCGCGGTTAGTTGGCGCGACGAGTTCACCCTCTCCGGTCGAACTGCCCGGTACGATCGAACGCTGTGCAATTTCCGCCTGGCTCATCGCTTAACTCGCTCCCACCGCTGCCCGGCCCTTGAACAGTGAGGGCAACGACCAGCCGCTGCGTACGCGCGGGTCGAAGGCGTCTCGCACCGAATCGGAAAACAGGTTCGCCGAAAGCACCAGAAGCACCATGAAGAAGAACGCCGACGCCAGCGACCACCAGACCATCGGATCGCGGGCCAGTTCAAGGCGCGCATTGTTGATCATCGTCCCAAAGCTGATCATGGAGGGATCGACCCCGACCCCCACATAAGACAGTACCGCTTCGGCCAGCACCAGGACGCTGAAGTCCATGACCACCGTGATCAGCACGATGTGCATCACATTCGGAACCAGGTGGCGCGTGATGATGCGCCAGTCGGAGACTCCGAATGCGCGCGCAGCCTGTACGTACTCCAGCTCGCGCAGCTTCAGTGCCTCTCCGCGCAGGAGGCGGCACAATCCCGTCCAGCTGGTGATGCCGAGGATCAGGCACAAGAACAGCAATCGAAAGTCAGCGCGCTCGGTCACGGTTTCGAACCACTCGGGGTGGCGGTCCATCCAAACTTGACCGAGTAGGACAGACGCCGCGATGAGCAACACCCCGGGAATGGAGTTCAGCGTGGTATAGACGAGCTGAATGAAATCGTCGATCAATCCGCGGAAATAACCCGCCATGATTCCCAGCAACAGCGCAAAAGGCAGCATCACCAACGTTGTGAGCGTACCGATCACCAGTCCCGTGCGTATGCTCTTGAGCGTCTGGTAAAGGACGTTTTGTCCCACTTTGTCCGTCCCGAGGACATGGTAGCTGCCACTCAGCACCGCGAGCGGTCCGGCCACCAGCAACAGCAATCCCGCGGTGATCAGCATCTCTCGCCACGGAAGTTCGGTCTTGCCGTGCATTATCTGGCTCACCACCACCCCAAAGCCCTGATTCGCGCGCTTGGCCAGTGCAGCAGCGACCAACATCGTGAGCACAATCCACAGCGACGCCGCCACCCCGACCCCGCCCAGCGTCTTGCGCAGCACGTCCTCCCCGAGCTCCTTCGCGGGATCCTTCAGGTGCGCTCCACCGAACCGCAGTCGCGGAAATTCGCGCGCGGCGGTGCCATCGGGCAGCAGCACGTTCTCTTTGGCAAATGCATATGCGGCAAGCGGCGCCGAGTAAGTCCGCTCCGTTCTCGTCTTCAACGGAGCGACGATTTTGTCGAATAGACTCAGTACTTCGGGCGAGTAATTGGCTTTGCCATCAGCCTGCCGAGCGTCCAGCCGCGGCCGATAGTGCACGGAGTCGACCAATCCGATGACGATGAAAACGGACAGCACTACGAGAGAGCACATACCGTAACGGCTGCGCGCCACCTTTTTCCATGGCACCAGCAGATGTTCGTGCCGGTTCACGTAGCAGGCGAACGCAATGATCGCTGCAACCAGCACGAACACGAGCAGATCGGTCCATAAGATGACAGGACGGAACGGCATTACTGCAACCTTATCCGCGGGTCGGCCAGCGTGTAGGAAATGTCGGTAAGGATAAGTCCGACGATGTAGAGAAAGGCGCCCAGAAACACCATGGCACGCACGACCGAAAAGTCCTGCGCCTGGATGGCATCGATGGTGTAACTGCCCAGCCCCGGGATACCGAAGAAGGACTCCATGACCAGACTGCCGATAAACAGCGTTGGAATGGCCACCACCACTCCGGTCAGGATCGGGATCATTCCGTTGTGCAATACGTGCCGGAACAGAACGCGCGGTTCCGACAACCCCTTCGCGCGCGCCGTTCGCACGTAATCCTTGCTGATTTCCTCCAGGAAGATCGTGCGATACAGTCTCGCGCTCGCACCTACGCCGCCGATGATGCCGATCGCGACCGGCAGGATCACGAATCTCCAGGCATCCGATCCATTGCCATAGCCTGAAATCGGAACCAGATTCCACAGCTTGCTGATGATGAACTGCCCGCCGATGATGTAGAACAGGCCGGAGATGGACATCCCCAATACACACAGCACTACGCCGAGGAAATCGATGTAGGTCGCGCGAAAAAATGCGAGAAGGAGCGCAACCGTGATATAGCAAGCTAGTCCCACCAAAAAACTGGGAATGGCGATGGCGAGACTCGGCCCCATCCGCGTGACGATTTCGCGGGAAATACTACGCCCGTCCTCGGAATAGCCGAATTCGAACCAGAACAGCTTGACCGACTTGCTGAAAAAGATGGTATCGGTGAACTTCCGAATGCCGTCGGCCTGTTCGTTGAAGAAAGTAGGCTTGTCGTAGCCGCGCTCATGCTTCCACTTCTGAATGGCTTCGGGCGTGACCCGCTTCTGTCCCAACTGCATACGCGCGATGTCGTCTGGCGTATTCACGAAGAAAAACAGGGCAAACGTAAGCAGATTCACGAGGATGAGAATCGGGATCGCATACAACACGCGCCGAACCAGGTAGTCGATCACCGCCTATGCTCCGGTTTGCGCCGGCATGACGGCCGAGGCTCGTTCGCGGCGGCGGTACACAACCACGGCAGGAACGGCCGAGAGTATCAGCACAAGCAGCGCCAAACCGAGCGGCCACACCACCGGCTGGTTCCACTCCGCTCGCAGTTTGTCACGCAGTTCCGCGTCGACGCGCTGATACTTCAGGCCGTTGTTGGCCATCTTGTTGGGTTTGCGGTTGTGCACCCACTGATGCGCGAGGCCGTATTCCTTTGGATGGAATCCCCACACCCATGGCGCATCGCGCCGCAGGATCTCGAGCATCTGATTCACTATGACCTGCCGCTCGGGCCCGTTTTCCATCTCGCGCATGCGATCGAATAACCGATCGAAGGCTGGATTAGCGTAGTTGGAGGCGTTCTCACCGCTGAACTTTACTTTCCCCTGCGAACTCGAGAACAAGAAGAGGAAATTCTCCGGATCGGGGTAGTCCGCATTCCAGCCCCAGTAGTACAACTGTTCAGTTCCCTTGCGCATCTTCTCCTGGAACCGATTGTAGTCGGAGTTGCGCATGACCAGCTGCAGATTGATGTTCTGGAACTGCTTCGCAAGCCAGTCCACTCGTGCCTTGGCACCTACTCCACTCATCGTGCTGTCGAAGTAGATGGTGAGCGGTGTGCCGGTGGCTGTGTTGATGCCGTCCGGGTACCCTGCCTCGGCCAGCAGCTTCTTGGCAACTTCGATGGACTTGCGACGTGGCTCGTTGTCCTGCCAGGTATATATGAATGGGTCGATGCCGGCTTCGCCCTCCAGGTAGCCGAAGATGCCCGGAGGAATCGGCCCCTGTGCGGCAATGCCGCGGCCATTTAGAAAGATGGAGATGAATTCTTCCTGGTCGATGGCGATGCTTATCGCTTGTCGCAGCTTGCGGGCACGTTCGGTATCACCGCCGACCACGGGGTCGAGCATGTTGAAGCCGAGGT
>Ga0209048_10001785_pt1 | contig 21730 bp, 16 predicted proteins | sample FrelakmetCRP12CR_FD_187146 | JGI IMG/M metagenome (GOLD analysis project Ga0209048, IMG submission 187146) | Freshwater lake sediment microbial communities from the University of Notre Dame, USA, for methane emissions studies - CRP12 CR (SPAdes)... | ecosystem: Environmental > Aquatic >... | reverse complement strand
GGGGCCCCGCCGAGCCGGGCCGGTCGTCGCCAGGTGAACCCCTCGACGTCGTCCCCCGAAGGTTCCGCGTCGGCCGTCGCGGCCAACTCGAACAGGGCCAGCAACGTGGCCTGCTCGTCGGCGCTGGACTCGGCGTAGAGCCGGCCGAGCCGTAGCTCCAGTGCGTCGGTCATGGTCGGACCTCCCCGACCAAGCCTACGGGGACCTCGGGGATCGTGCCTCGGGGAGCCGGACCGGCGTGCCTGCGGAGCGGTCGGGGGCGGAGGTCAGATCCAGTGCTTGCGCCGGAAGTACAACCAGAGTCCCCCGGTGATCACGAGCATCGAGCCGATCGCTGCGGGGTACCCGAACCGCCAGCCCAGCTCGGGCATGTTCTTGAAGTTCATGCCGTAGATGCCGGCGATGAGGGTGGCGACGATGAGGATGGCGCCCCACGAGGTCATCTTCTTCATGACCTCGTTGGTGTGGTTGGCCTCGAGGGCCAGGTGCGCGTCGACCACGTTGCCCAGCAACTCGCGCTGGGTGTCGATCTGGTCGTTCACCCGGAGCAGGTGGTCGAGGACGTCCTGGAGGTAGACGAGCGCCTCGTTACCGATCCACGGCACCTCGCGCCGCAGCAGGGCCAGCACCACCTCCCGCATGGGCACGACGCGGCGGCGGAACACGATCAGCGATCGGCGCACGTCGAGCAGGTTGCGCTGGATGGCGAGGTCGTGGGAGTAGTGGTCGGCCTCCTGATCGGTGCTGAACAGCTCGGTCTCGATGGTCTCGAGTTGGTCCTCGGCCCGTTCGATCGTGTCGAAGTACCCGTCGACCAGCTCATCGAGGATGGTGTACAGGAGGAACCCGACATCGCACGCATCGCCGCGGGTGCGGTCGAAGCGGCCCCGCACCGGGTCGAGATCGAACGCCTGGCCCGTCGAGTTGCGGCCGCGCACCGTCACCAGCCAGGTCGGCCCGACGAACATCTCCACCTCGGGCAGATCGCTCGGATCGGGCGCGTCGGCGTAGCCGACCACGAACGCGTGGGTGGGGTAGAGCTCGAGCTTGGGGCGCTGTCCCCGCTTGCGCACGTCCTCGACGGCCAGCGGGTGCAGTGAGAACTCCTCGGCCAGCCGGTCGAGGTCTCCGTCGGTCGGATCGATCAGATCGACCCAGAGCAGACGACCGTCACGGCCCACCAGCTCCGACACCAGGCCGGCATCGGCGACGGACTCGACCCCGGCTGGCGTGTAGGCCGTGATTGTCAGCACGGTGCTCAGCTAGAGGCGGTGGCGAAGGACTCGACCGCGTCGACGTCGGTGGCGGGACCGGACTCGTCGGGCTCGCCCGGATCGAGACCGACCCCATCGGCCCGCCGCCGGTAGTTCCAGTCCGACAGGCGCTGGGCGCCGAAGGCGGCGCCTGCGATGGCCACCAGCACGAGGAGGCCGAGCACGTGCTGGAACCGGCTGAGCGAGGGCACCGCGCCGACGCTGGTGGGCCACACCAGCAAGCTGGCCGCGAACACCACCACCAGGTATGAGGGGCGGTACCGACCGAGGCCGACGGCCGCCAACAGCGCGAAGCCGGCCGGGAAATACCAGGGCCACACGACGGGGCCCAGGATGACGAAGGCCACCATCACCAAGCCGACGGCGCGCACCAGACCCAGCCGGGGGCTGCGCAGCAGCGCGACCAGCGCGATCAGGCCGACCAGGGCCATGCCGGCCAGCCGGAACAGGCTGACCACCATGTCGGCGTTGAGGTCGAGGCCGATCCAGTGGATGAGATCGGAAGCCACGTAGCCGAGCTTGGTCGTGGCCGAGAACGTGGACGTGACCTTGCCCGTGCTCTTGAGCGCGGTGACCCAGCCACTACCGACCCCCACGAAGGCGCAGAGCACCGCGATGACGCCCACCGATGCCGCGGTGACCATGGCCGTGGCCTTGACCCGCTTGCGCATCTCGACGCCGGGCCCGTACCAGGTCCACCCGACGTAGGGCAGCGCCAGCGCCGCAGGAAGCTTCACCGCGATGGCGAGGGCCACGATGACCACACCGAGGGCGCGCCGGTCCCGGGAGAGCGCGGCGAGACCGAGCGTGAGCAGGCCGAGCATGAGGGCGTCGTTGTGGCTGCCGCCGACGAGATGGAGCAGCACCAGGGGGTTGGCGATGCCGACGGCGACGGCGACCGCCGGTGAGATGGCGTGGCTCTTGGCGATGATGGCCACACCGAACGCGGCCATCACGACACCGACCATGGCGAGGGCCCGGAAGCCCCACACGGCGGCGGCGGCATCGTGGCCGGTGGCTTCGACGGTGACCTTGGCGATCTCGACCGAGACCGGGCCGTATGGCGCCGGCGCGGTGCGCCAGATGGGATCGGCGGCCCGCAGGAACTCACCCCGACCGAGCGCGGCGGGGCCGTTCGCGGTGGGGTCGATGCCGCGACTGGCCATCTCGCCCTGGGCGGCGTAGCTGTAGGCATCGTGGCTGAGCAGCGGGGGGCCGAGCAGCACCGGGATGCACCACAGGGCGAACACGCCGGCGACCATCCACAGGCGGCGGCGCTCCGAGCCGGGCTGACGCTCGGCGCGGCCGATGAGGCCGATCCACCCGAGCCCCATCAGGATCACGCCGATGACGAACGCGGCGCCGTTGAACAAGGAGCTGCCGGGGTGGGGCAGGCCGGGGATCGTGAGGCGCCACGACGGGGCGGCCAGGCGCCAGACCGGCGCCGTGGCGACGATCAGAGTGGCGCCGGCGAGACCCGCGGTAGCCGAGGCGACGACCCGGCCGTAGCGGCGCACCAGGCCATGCGACTCGTGGTGGGCGGTCTCGGGCAGTTCGACGCGGTGGGGGGACACGTCCTCGCCGAGCGAGGGGCCCATGACGAGGCGGTGCAGTCGTTCGCGCCACGGGGCGCGCTCGACGAACGGATCGCCGTCGGTGCCGGTTCGCGGGTCGAGGTCGGTCGGGAGGCTCACGTGGTGATCGCAGTTTCCGCCAGTGGCCCCGACCGCGAGTGCGGTGCCGGGCCCGCCGGCGCACCGTTGCACCGAACCGCATGAGGTTATCCGATACGCCTCGGCAGGAGAAGGAGGCCCCCCTGGTCGAGGGTCACAGGCGATCGGGGGCCCCGACGGCCGCCTCCGCGTGGCGTCAGCTCTCAGGGGCCAGGAAGACCACCCCGAGCGGGGGCAGGGCCAGCGACAGCGACTGGGCCCGCCCGTTCGCGGGCACGTCCACCGCCTCGACGCCGCCGAGGTTGCCCCACCCGCTGCCGCCGTACTCGGCGGCGTCGCTGTTGCCCAGCTCGACCCAACGCCCCGCGCTCGAGACGCCGACGCCGTACCCGGCCCGGGGCACGGGCGTGAAGTTGCACACGACGAGCACATCTCGGGCACCGGGGGTCACCGGTCGGCCGGCGCCATCGAGCTTGGGCCGGCGCAGGAACGACAGCACGCTGGCGTCGGCATCGGAGGCGTCGACCCACTCGAATCCGGCCTGGTCGAAGTCGAGCTCGTGCAGCGCGGGCTCGCTGCGGTGCAGCCGGTTCAGGTGCTCGACCCAGCGCTGCACCCCGACGTGGGGCTGGCGCTCCAGCAGGTACCAGGGCAGCTCGCCGTCGTGGTTCCACTCCGTGCCCTGGGCCAGCTCGTCGCCCATGAACAGCAGCTTCTTGCCGGGCTGGCCGTACATGTACCCGTAGAGCAGACGGAGGTTGGCCAGCTCCTGCCAGAAGTCACCGGGCATCTTCGCGAGGAGCGACCCCTTGCCGTGCACGACCTCGTCGTGCGAGAGCGGCAGGCAGAAGTTCTCGGTGAAGGCGTAGATCATGCGGAACGTGAGCTCGCCGTGGTGGAAGCGGCGGTGGATCGGCTCACGGGCGAAGTAGGTGAGCGTGTCGTGCATCCAGCCCATGTCCCACTTGAGCCCGAACCCGAGACCGCCCATCTCGACCGGGCGCGACACCATCGGCCACGCCGTCGACTCCTCGGCGAAGGTCTGCACGTCGGGGAAGTCGTGGTACACGACCTCGTTCAGCTTCTTCAGGAAGCGGAGCGCGCCAAGGTTCTCGTTGCCCCCGTGCTCGTTGGGGATCCACTCCCCCTCGTTCCTCGAGTAGTCGAGGTAGAGCATCGAGGCCACCGCGTCGACCCGCAGTCCGTCGACGTGGTAGCGGTCGAGCCAAAAATGGGCGCTCGACAGGAGGAAGCTGCGCACCTCGTGGCGGTCGTAGTTGAAGATCAGGCTGTCCCAGTCGGGGTGCAGACCCTTGCGGGGATCGGCGTGCTCGAACAGGTGGGTGCCGTCGAAGAAGGCCAGCCCGTGCTGGTCGCCGGGGAAGTGCGACGGCACCCAGTCGAGGATCACCCCGACGCCGTGCTGGTGCAGCACGTCGACGAGGTACATGAAGTCCTCGGGGGTGCCGAACCGGGACGTCGGGCTGAAGTAGCCCAGGCTCTGGTAGCCCCACGATCCGTAGAAGGGGTGCTCCATCACCGGGAGCAGCTCGACGTGGGTGAAGCCCATCTGCACGACGTACTCGGCGAGCACGGGGGCCAGCTCGCGGTAGTTCAGCGACCGGTGCTCGTGCTCGGCGTGACGCCACGAGCCGAGGTGCATCTCGTAGATGGCCATGGGCGCGTCGAGCGCGTTGTGGGCCCCTCGGGTCGCCATCCAGTCGGCATCGGCCCAGGTGTGGTCGAGATCCCACACGACCGAGGCGGTGCGGGGGGACTGTTCAGCGCAGAAGGCGAACGGGTCGGCCTTCTCGACCTCGTACCCGAGCGAGCGCGATTCGATGTGGAACTTGTACGTGTCGCCGGGCCCCACACCCGGCACGTCGGCCTGCCAGATGCCCGAGGATCCCTGCGGGTGCAGGCGCGTGTGGCCCGGCTGCCAGCCGTTGAAGTCACCGATCACCGACACCGCGCGGGCGTTGGGCGCCCAGACGCCGAACACGGTGGCGCCGTCGCGGGGATGCGCGCCCAACCGCTCGTAGAGGCGGGTGTGGGCCCCCTCGTTGAACAGCCAGACATCGTCGTCGGTGACGAATCCTGGGGGCCTGAGGTCGGGGGCGCCGCCGCCCTCCGTGGCTGTGGTCATACCTGAGTCTCCTTCGCGCGGGCGTAAGCGGCCAGACGGCTGCGCTGCAACACGTCGAGATCGGTCTGGAGCCGAGCGTCATCGGCCAGCGCGGCCAACGAGTCGCGCATCTTGTGCACCCAGTTCGGGCGGTCGAGCCCCGTGCCGGGGATGTTCTGCGGGTTCAGTTCGTCCCAGAGGTCCTCGAGCGCGACGAGCACGGTCGGGGCGTCGCTCGCGCCGAGGAAGCGGAGCACGCCCCGCAACAGCGCGTGGTCGGTCGGCGCCGGGCCCGTGCCCTCGTCGAGCAGGCCCCGGGCGCCGAGGAAGCCCTCGAGGTTCTCACGGGCCTGGCGACGCTCGGCCCACTCGGCCTCGGCCTCGGCCTCGTCGGCGAGTCCCTCGGCCCGGCGACGGGAGATGTCGGTACCGTCGAGGTAGCCCGCGAACGTGGGCGTGTCGTGGGTGTTGATGCTCGCGACCTGGTCGGCAGTCGGCGACGCCAGCTCGGCGCCGGGCCACGTCGGCTGTCGGAACTGGCTGACGTACATGCCCAGCAGTTCGTGGCGATTCATTGACTCGCGCACCTCGTCGGGAACCGTGCCCAGGTCCTCGCCCACCACGATGCAGTCGTGGCGGCGCGACTCGATGCAGAGGACAGCGAAGAGCTCGTCGGTCGGGTACCGCACGTACACGCCTTCCCGGGCGCTCATGCCGTCGGGCACCCAGTAGAGCCGCTGCAGACCCATCACGTGATCGAGGCGCAGCATGCCCGCCACCGACATGTGGTGGCGGATGCACTCGGCGAAGTGCCGGTGCCCGCTCTCGCGCGCCGCCGCCGGGGCGACGGGGGGTAGCCCCCAGTTCTGGCCCTCGGTGAAGAAGTCGTCGGGCGGAGCACCGGTACCGGTACCCCAGGCGAACAGGTCCTGGTTGCGCCAGGTGTCGTAGCCGTCGCCGTTGGCCCCGACCGGCAGGTCGAGGTAGAGGCGCTGGCCCCGATCGGCCAGGTCGGCACTGAGCGCCGCCATCTGAACGTGCATCGAGAACTGCGCGTAGAGGTGGTAGCGCATCGCCTCGTCGTCGAACTCGTCCGCGGTGATCGTGCCGCTGCGCATGGGCTCGGGCCAGGCGTGCCATCCCGTCCCGCGCCGCTCGACCGTGGCCCGGAACCGCGCGTAGTCGACCACGTCGGGGCGCTCGACGAGGTACCGGTCGAACTCGGCCCGGCGACCGGCCGGCGCCTCGAAGAACGTGCGGGCCAGTTCGGCGAGGACGGGTCGGGCGAGCGCCGCCTGACGGCGGTAGGCGAAGTCGGTGTCGGCCCGCAACGCCGCTATCTCACGCTGCGTCGCCGGCGCATCGAGGATGGAGCGGGCCGCCGGGCTGTGGGCCAGCTCGGGGAGTCGCTCGACGTCGACGAACAGCTCGTTCCAGAAGCATCGACTGACCGGCGCGTACGGGCTGGGGTCGAAGGGTTCGTCGAGGTAGGAGGCCAGCAGCGGCAGGGTGGCCACCACCTTGCCGCCGAGTTGGTCGATCCACTTCGCCAGCGCGCCGAGGTCGCGCACGTGGGGCCCGATTCCGAGCTCGGCGCGGATGCCGTACACCGGCGCGAGCACGCCCCACGTGCGCTCGTCGGGGCGGGAGCGGACGACGCGGCGGGGCGCCACCAGCAGATGGGCACCGAAGTGCTCGGACCCCACGAGCACGTCGAGGCGGTGGTAGCCGGTGACGAAGGGCCCGTGCACCTCGACCCGGCGGGTGAGGTGCACGGTGCCACCCACGTCGAGCCGGGCGTGCTCGGGCCGGCCGGCCAGGTCGACGTCCCACGCCTGCTCACCCCCGTGCTCGAAGTGCACCTCGACGCGGGCCGTGCCCTGTGAGTGAGGCTCGGGCAGGCACAGCGTGAATCCGAGGTTGCTGTCGTCCCACACCACCACCACCGGTTCGAGCGGTCGCGTGCGCACGCCGTCGACGTGGTCTCGCAGCGCGTTGGGCACGTCGGCGAGCCCACGTACCGGTGCCCCACCCGCCGCCAGCACCGCCACGAGCGCCTCGACCGAGGGAACGTGGTGCGCGCCCTTCGTGTCCCAGTACCCGAGCTGTACGCCGAGCGCGTCGGCCAGGTCGAACAGCTCGCGGGTGAGGTCGGCGTCGGTCACCGCGACTCCCCGGCCTCGCCGTCGGCGAGGATGCTGAGGACCCCTTCGAGCGGGATGGCCGCCCAGTCGGGTCGGTGGTCGAGGTCGTAGCAGACCTCGTAGAGCGCCTTGTCGAGCGTGAACGCGGAGAGCAGCAGCTGCACGTCGTCACGGTCGTGGGGCACGAGGCCGGCCCCCTCGGCGACGGCGAGGTACCCCGACAGGAAGCGCGCCGTGACCCAGACCTGCCACACCCGGCCGCGCGCCTCCAGCGCCGGACGCTGGCCGGCGGACATGAGCCCCCGCTCGTCGTGGGCGCGCAGCCCGGCCGTGGCCGCGTACTGGAACGAGCGGATCATCCCGGCGACGTCGACGAGGGCGCTGCGCTTGATGCGCCGTTCGGTGGGCGGCCGAGACGGCTCACCCTCGAAGTCGATGATGACGAAGTCACGTCCGGCGTGCAGGACCTGGCCGAGGTGGTAGTCACCGTGGATCCGGATCCGGCGGGTATCGATCCGGTGGCTGCGGACCGCGCCGAACACGGCCTGCAGGCGGGACTCGGAGGCGAGGACCTCCTCGGCCATGGCCGCGGTGCGGGGATCGAGCGCGTCGAGCGTGCGCCGGAGGCGCTGCATCGTGGGGCGCACCTGTGTGCGCATCGACTGGTAGAGCGAGCGCTGGTAGAGCGTGGTGAACGCCTCGGGCTCGAACTCCTCGTCGGTGCCGGCCGCGAGCGCCCGGTGCAGCTCGGCGGTGCGCCGGCCCAGGGTCTCCGCCGAGTCCAGGTAGGGGCCGATGGCGTCGGCCACGATGTCGGGGGGCATCAGGTCGACCACGTCGAGAAGATCGCGCCACCGGGGCACGTCGAGCACGTCATCGGGCACCGACTGCACCGCCGACTCGTAGAACAGGCCGAGGGCGTCGAGGGTGTAGTGCCAGGCATCGCCCTCGTTGTGCACGTAGCCGCTGAGCAGCGCGATGGTGCGGGGCTCGCTGCGCCCCCGGACGTACTCGAGCGCTCCGAGCAACGGGGCCACGTGCTCGAAGTCGGTCTTGTCCGAGAGGTAGCGACCCAGCTCGAGATCGGGGTTGACGCCCTCCTGGGCCCGGCGGAAGACCTTCATGACGACGCGGTTGCCGAAGCTCGCCGAACTGTTCGACTGCTCGGCGTTGAACACCTGCACCGACAGGTCGTCGGCCGCGGACACGACCCGGCGGAACTCGGCGTTGCTCGAGGTGCGCATCTGTCCGCCGGCCGATGACGAAAAGGAGCGCCGCCGGCGCACCGCGGTGAGCGCGCCCTCGAGGAAAGCCTCGTCCACCAGGGCGTCGAAGAGCAGCAGGCGCTCGCCGGTGGAGCGCACCTGGACCCACGCGATCCCGCAGTTGGGGTGATCCGCGAGCAGGCGGTCGGCGTCGGCAGCCCGGGCCACGCTCAACGGCAGCACGTAGGTCTCGGGCTCACCCTCGGTGTAGTCGACATCGACCAGGGTCACGAACGCCTGCGCCGCCGATCTGCTCTCACGTACCCGACCAGCGCTCACCGCGATGGTGTCGACCACGTCGACGGAGCGGATCGTGCGCGACTTGCCGGCGTACCACCGGTTGTGGGCGAGGAACCCCGGCAGGACCCGGCACAGCGAGGCCCGGCCACGGCTCCGGAACAGTTGGGTCCACGAACTGGCCACCGTCAACGTGGGCAGGTCCTTGCCGTCCTCGAAGAGCGGCTGGCCGTCGGTGCGCTGCGATTCGAGCTGGAACCAGTAGAAGCCGTAGGGGCCGAGGGCCAACGGGTAGGGACCCTCGCCCACGTGGGGGAACTCGGTGGCGCCGAACAACTCGACCGGCACCGCGCCGCGGAACTCGTGCAGGTCGAGGGTGACGCTCTGCGCGTAGCGGCTGAGGTTGGCCACCACCAGCACGGTCTCGTCGCCGTCCGAGCGCAGGAAGGCGAGCACCTTGGCGTTCTCCGGATAGAGGAACTCGATCGAGCCACGACCGAACACCCGATGCTGCGAGCGCAGGGCGATGACGCGGCGCATCCACGACAGTAGTGAGCTCGGGTTGCGGCCCTGAGCTTCGACGTTGACCGTCTCGAAGTGGTACTCGGGGTCGATGATGACCGGCAGGTACAGCTGTTGGGGGTTGGCGTCGGAGAAGCCGGCGTTGCGGTCGGGGCTCCACTGCATCGGCGTGCGCACGCTGTTGCGGTCACCCAGATAGACGTTGTCGCCCATGCCCAGCTCGTCGCCGTAGTAGATGACCGGCGTGCCCGGCAGGGCGAACAGCAGGCCGTTCATCAGCTCGATCTTGCGCCGGTCGTTCTGCATGAGCGGCGCCAGCCGGCGGCGGATACCGACGTTGACGCGCATCTGCGGATCGGCCGCGTAGGCCCGGTACATGTAGTCGCGCTCTTCGTCGGTGACCATCTCGAGGGTCAGCTCGTCATGGTTGCGCAGGAAGATGGCCCACTGACAGCCGTCCGGGAGCTCCGGCGTCTGGGTGAGCACGTCGATGACCGGGAACCGGTCCTCCATGCGCAGCGCCATGAACAACCGGGGCATCAGCGGGAAGTGGAAGGCGGTGTGGCACTCGTCGCCGTCGCCGAAGTAGGCCACCGCGTCCTCGGGCCACTGGTTGGCCTCGGCGAGCAGCATGCGACCGGGGTAGGCCTCGTCGACGTGGGCCCGCAGCTCCTTCAGGAACGCGTGGGTCTCGGGGAGGTTCTCGCCGTTGGTGCCGTCGCGTTCGAACAGGTAGGGAACCGCGTCCAGGCGGACACCGTCGACGCCGAGGTCGAGCCACGTGTCGACCACCTTGAGCATGGTGGCCCGCACCTCGGGGTTGTCGAAGTTGAGGTCGGGCTGATGGGAGAAGAAGCGGTGCCAGTAGTAGGCCCCCGCCACCGGGTCCCACGACCAGTTCGAGGTCTCGAAATCCTCGAAGATCACCCGCACCTCGGGGTAGCGGTCTGTGTTGTCGCTCCAGACGTAGAAGTCGCGCCACCGACTGCCCGGCTTGGCCCGCCGCGCCCGCTGGAACCAGGGGTGCTGGTCGCTCGTGTGGTTGAGCACGATCTCGGTGATCACCCGCAGGCCGCGCCGGTGCGCCTCCTTCAAGAAGCGCTTGAACGCGCGCAGGTCGCCGTAGCTCGGGTGGATCCCGCCGTAATCGGCGATGTCGTAGCCGTCGTCGCGCAGCGGAGACGGGTAGAAGGGCAGCAGCCACAACGCGGTGACCCCGAGCTGCTGCAGATAGCCGAGCTTGTCGGTCAGGCCCCCGAAGTCGCCGATGCCGTCGTTGTCGGAGTCGCCGAAGGCGCGCACGTGCAGCTCGTAGATGACCGCGTCCTTGTACCAGTCGGGCCGGTCGGCATCGTCTGCGATCATGGGGTCGGTTCCGTGGGGGGGGGTCGGGGCCGGGTGGTCGGATCAGGAAGCGGGGGGCTGGCTCACCCGGAACACGTGGCCGGGCGCGAGCGGCGGGCGCAACTCGACGAAGGGGCGCACGCCGGTCCACGTGTAGCGGTCGTCGGTGAGCAGGTCGTGCACCTCGTAGGGTCGCACAGGGTCGACGCCCAGCGCATCTGCGTCGAGCTCCAGGGTGCCTCCCTGGTTCCAGACCGGGTCGAGGTTGACCACGACCAGCACCGGGTTGCGGGCCGGCACCGATGGGTCGGGGTCGGCGCCGTCGTGGGCGGTCTTGGAGAAGCACAGCAGTTGATCGTTCTCGCTGTGGTGGAACCTCAGCGTGCGGTTGGTGTGCAGGGCCAGCTGCCCGTACCGGATGGCGTTGACCGTGGCGACGAGCTCGCGCAGGCTGGCCGGGTCGCCGAGATCCCAGCGGTGCACCTCGTACTTCTCGGAGTCGAGGTACTCCTCCTTGCCGTTGTCGGTGCCTTGGTTCTCGCAGAGCTCGAACACCGGCCCGTAGATGCCGTAGCTCGCGCTGAGGGTCGCGGCCAGCAGCAGGCGGATGGCGAACTGCTCACGGGGCGCGCCCTGCAGCTGGAACGTGAGGATGTCGGGCGTGTTGGGCCAGGCGTTGGGACGGAACTGGTCGACGCTCGGCGGGGTGGTGAGCTCGGTGAAGTACTCGGTGAGCTCCTGGGCGCTCTGGCGCCAGGCGAAGTAGGTGTACGACTGGGTGAAGCCGACCTGGCCGAGGCGTTGCATCACCGCGGGCCGGGTGAACGCTTCGGCGAGGAAGATGGTGCCGGGATGGGTGGCCCGGACCTCGCCGATGAGCCAGGCCCAGAACGCGAAGGGTTTGGTGTGGGGGTTGTCGACCCGGAAGATGGTGACGCCCTGATCCAGCCAGAAGCGCACGACGTCGAGCAGGGTCTCCCAGAGCGTCCGCCAGGCGACCGACTCGAAGTCGAGCGGGTAGATGTCCTGGTACTTCTTGGGTGGGTTCTCCGCGTACTGGATGGTGCCGTCGGGCCGGTGCCGGAACCACTCGGGGTGCTCGGTCACCCAGGGGTGATCGGGCGAGCACTGCAGCGCCAGGTCGAGGGCCAACTCGATGCCGTTGTCGGCCGCCCGCTTCACCAGGTGGCGCAGGTCGTCGAGGGTGCCCAGGTCGGGGTGCACGGCGGTGTGGCCGCCGGCCTCGGCGCCGATCGCCCAGGGGCTGCCCGGGTCAGCGGGACCGGCCTGCTCGGCGTTGTTGCGTCCCTTGCGGAAGGCCTCTCCGATGGGGTGGATCGGTGGGAGGTACAGCACGTCGAAACCCAGGTCGGCCACGTAGTCGAGGCGGTCGGCCACGTCGCGCAACGTGCCCGGGCGTCCGGGTTCGGGTGACCACGACCGGGGGAACAGCTCGTACCAGGTGCTGAAGAGCGCCCGTTCGCGTTCGACGAGCACCTCGATCACGGGGCCCGCGGCGGCGTCCGCCTTGCGCAGCCGGCTCCGGAAGAGCGCAGCCGCCGACGGTCGGGTGGGGCTGCCCGGATCGGTGACGACCAGCAGGTCTCCGGCTCGCAGGGCGGTGGCGGCCTCGAGCAGCGGCGCCGCCTCGCGCTTGGTGGTGTCGGCGGCCGCGGCCTCGAGCAGGGCCGCGCCGGTCAACAGGTCGGAGCCGACCTCGACCCCGGCGTCGATCTTGCGTCGTACGAGGTGCTGCCACGAGGCGAAGTGGTCGATCCACCCGAGCACCCGGAAGCGGTGCACGCCGCGCTCCATCGGGGTGAACATCGCCTCCCAGCGGTCGAGGCCGGGGTTGACCGACGCCATGGGAAGGTCGACCCAGGCCCGGGCCCCGGGCGGTTGGTGCGAGAGCACCACCGCCACCTCGTCGTGGCCGTCGGCGAACACGGTCGCCGCAACCCGTACCGGCTCGCCCACGACCCGCTTCACCGCATAGGCGCCACCCGCCACGCACGGCGTGACGTCGTCGATGACGATGCGGTTCGGAGCGCGGGTGCCCTTGGGGGGTCCCGAGGCCTTGGCCTCCATAGTCAGGCCCTTTCTAGTCGGTGCGCGGGGCGTCCGGGCCGGCCTATCCCGGCCGCCCGCAGGTGATCGGTCACACGCCCTGCATGAAGCGGCGCACCTCGTCGCGGTCCGCCGCCGCGGGGAGGCCCCAGCCGGGCTCGTAGCCGAAGAGGTCACGGACGGGAACGCCCTGGAAGTCCTCCTCGAGCAGTTCGAGGTGGTCCGACCCCACCAGGGCGGGATGGTCGACGCCACAGGCGCGGGCCAGCCGGAGCAGTTCGTAGCGCAGTGTGGCCAGATACATGGCGCACCGGTCGGACTTCGAGAGGGGGTCGAGCCCGTGCTGGCGCCAACGCGACTGGGTGGCCACACCGGTCGGACAGTGGCCGGTGTGGCAGCGCTGGGCCTGGATGCAGCCGATGGAGAACATCGCGGTGCGCCCGACGTTGACCAGGTCGCACCCGAGCGACATGGCGAGCAGCGCCGCGTCGGGCATGCCGAGCTTGCCCGACCCCACGAACACGACCCGCTCGTGCAGCCCACGCTCCGCGAACGTGCGGTACACGCGGGTGAAGCCCCACTTGAACGGCAGCGAGACGTGATCGGCGAAGGTGAGAGGGGCCGCTCCGGTGCCGCCCTCGCCGCCGTCGATCGTAATGAAGTCGACCCCGCGGCCGGTGCGGTCCATGCGCTGCACGAGGTCGTCCCAGAACGCCTGCTCGCCGACGGCGGACTTGATGCCCACGGGGAGCCCGGTGGCGTCCGCGATCGCCTCGACCACCTCGAGCATGCCGTCGACGTCGTGGAAGGCGGTGTGCGCTGCGGGGCTCTTGCAGTCGACCCCGACCGGGATGCCCCGCATGGCGGCGATCTCGGGCGTGACCTTGGACCCGGGGAGCAGGCCCCCGAGGCCGGGCTTGGCCCCCTGGCTGAGCTTGATCTCGATGGCCCGTACCGGCGTCTCGGCCACGCGGTCGACCAGCCGGGGCAGGCTGAAGTTGCCGTGCTCGTCACGGCAGCCGAAGTACCCGGTGCCGATCTGCCACACCAGCTCACCGCCGTGCAGGTGATGCGGGGACACGCCACCTTCGCCGGTGGTCTGCAGGGCGCCGGCCTTGGCCACACCCTTGTTCAGCGCCTCGATGGCCGCGCCGCTGAGCGAGCCGAAGCTCATGGCCGACACGTTGCACACCGACTGGGGACGGAACGCCCCAGCCCGCCCGTTCGGGCCACCGAGAACCTTGGCGCACGGCAGAGGTCGGTTCGGGTCGGGCTGCAGCGGTTCGTCGGGCGGTGGGGTGGTCGGGAACGCGACGTGCTTCACCACGAGGTAGTTGCGCACCCGTTCGAGATCGTTGTCGGTGCCGAACCCGAAGTAGTTGTTCTGCTTCTTCGACGACGCGTAGACCCAACGGCGTTCGTCGCGGCTGAAGGGTCGCTCCTGGTCGTTGTCGGTGACGATGTACTGACGCAGTTCGGGGCCGATCGCTTCGAGGATGAAGCGCAGGTGACCGAGCACCGGGAAGTTGCGCAGGATCGCGTGCTTCTTCTGCACGAGGTCGTAGATCGTGACCACCACGATCAGGCCGACGACGACGGCGAGCACGACCCACCAGAACATGGCCGCAGCCTACGGTCGTCATGGTCGCCGGGCAGAACTGGCGAGCCGCGTCACCCGATGATCGAGAGCACCAACCCGATCTGGCCGAGGTGGTAGGTGACCATCACCGCCAAGCGACCCCATTCGCGGTCGTGCAGGAACCGGCCCCACGCGATCAGCGAGTCCGAGGCGTAGAAGAGCGAGGCGCCGACGATGGCGAAGCCGTTCCGGGTACCGAACGCGCAGGCCACCATCGTCGAGATCACCACCATGTAGGCGGTGACCGGGCCCAACAGGGCCGGCTCGTCCCCGGCCCGAACCGCCCGCAGGACCGGTCGCCCGACCGCTGCCAGGGCGACCACCACGACCGCCACCCCGGCGAGGAGCCAGCCGACGTGCTGACCGCGCGCGATCAGGCCGACGATGTACGCGACGTGGGCCAGCAGGAACGACCCGAGCCCCGCGACGAACAGGTTGCGGGGCAGCATCAGGAACACGTCGCCGGCGAGGGAGAACGCCAGACCCACCAGGAACCAGGCCCGCACCGAGTCGCTCACCGGGGTGAGGGCCAGCGCCGCGGCGATGAGCACGACCATCGTGAGTGGCTTGGAGACGTACTCGGCGACCCGGTTTCGGGCGCCGACCGCGAACCAGTCCGCGACGGCGACCGCAAGGGCGAGCGACAACAGGAGCGCCGCGGTGGGGGTCACGGCCGGGTCAGGGCCAGTCGAGGCGGGGCAGCACGAGCGCCACCCCGTCGGGGCAGACGGAGCGGCTGCTCAGCCAATCGCGGAGCTCGGTCAAGGGAACCCAGACGGCCTCGACTACCTCACCGCCGGAGAAGTCGAACGGCCCCGCGGTGCGGGCCAGATAGATGCGAGCGAGCTCCCTCACCTGGTCGTCTTCGTAGGTCTCCTCGCCCAGGTAGCCCAGCTCGATCCGCATGCCCGTCTCCTCGTCGAGCTCGCGCTGCGCCGCGACGATCCAGGCCTCTCCGGCGCCGACCACACCGCCGAACGCGACGTCCCAGGCGCCGGGCCAGAGGTCCTTCCAGTCGGCCCGCCGGTGCACCAACAGCTCGTCGTTGTCGTTCAGCACGGCGATGAGCACCGAGCGGTGGCGCAGGTTGTCCCGGCGCATCTCGGCGCGGGTCACCGTGTCGATGACGTTGCCCGCGTCGTCGAGCACGTCGACCTGGTCGTCACTGGCCGGCACACCGATCATCCGAGACCCTCCGCGAACACCAGGGCGTCGTCCCAGGACGCGCCCTCTTCAAGCAGTTGACGAAGCGCCATCACGTGGCGCGGACGGTTCATCCCCAGTACCCCGACGGCCCGGCCGGCCCGGCCGTAGAGCGCGACGAACCGTCGCTCCTCCAGGCTTCCGTGCACGACCGCGACCGTGTCGTCGGGTCCGGACCTGCCCGCCAACTGGATCTTGCGGTCGTACTGATCGGACCAGAACCATGGCACCGGGTCGTAGACCGGGACCTCGTCGGCATCCCGGCCGACCTCGGCCAGGAGGCGGCGGCCGGCGACCTCACCCATCTGCACTGCGTTCTCCCAGTGCTCCACCCGCAGCAACTCGCCGTAGCGCCGGCTGGGCCAGCGGGCGATGTCACCCGCGGCCACGACCCCCGGCGCGGCGAGCAGCGTGTCGTCGCACACCACTCCGTTGTCGATCGTGAGGCCGGACCCGTCGAGCCACCCCGTGGTCGGGGCCACGCCGACGCCGACCACGACCACGTCGGCCTCGACGACCTCGCCGTCGGAGAGCACGACCCGCTCGACCCGCTCGTCGCCTTCGATGGCCGACACGCCGGTGCCGAGCCGCAGGTCGACACCGTGCTCTCGATGCAGTTCGGCGCACACCAACCCCATCTGCCGGCCCAGCACCCGCTCGAGGGGCACGTCGGCGACCTCGACCATGGTCACGTCGATGTCTCGCCCGCGACACGCGGCCGCCACCTCGGCCCCGATGAAGCCGGCGCCGATCACCACCACCCGCCGGGGGCCGGCGTCGAGCCCGGCCCGAACGGCGAGGCTGTCGTCGAGCGTGCGCAGCAGGTGCACACCGGGCAGGTCGGGTTGGCCGGGCAGGCGACGGGCCGCGCACCCCGTCGCCACGATCACGCCATCGGCCGCCACCTGCTCGCCCCCGTCGAGGGTGACCGTGCGGGTTGCGACGTCGAGCGCGGTCGCCCGCCGGGCCCGGCGGAGATCGAGGTCGAGATCCTCCGAGACGGCCGGGAGCGTGACGCGCTCAGGGCCCCACTCGCCCGACAACACCTGCTTCGAGAGCGGCGGTTTGTCGTAGGGGAGGTGCGCGTCGGCGTCGATCACGACGATGCGGCCGTCGAAGCCGTCACGGCGGATCGTGCGGGCCGCGTGCATTCCCGCGAGGGACGCGCCCACGATGGTGATGGCGGGGGTCATGTCGGGGAGTCACCGGCCTGTCGGGAGCACAGGCCTTCGGTGCTCAGTCCTCGAGCTTGATGGCCTGCTTGGGGCAGCGCTGGACGGCCTCTTCGACCTTGGCCCGCAGCTCCTCGGGCGGATTCTCCTGCAACACGTACAGGAAGTCGTCGTCGCGCACCTCGAACACCTCGGGGGCGATGCCCATGCAGACCGCGTTGCTCTCGCACAGGTCGTAATCGACCACTACTCGCATCGGGGGTCCTCCTAGTCGGCTGCTCGAACGGCGCCATCATGCCCCATCGCGAGGAGGTCGGGTGACGGCCCGTCAGAACGGCAGCGAGACCGGGCCCGAAGATCGTCACGGTGGCCCTAGAAGACCGTGTACCCGCCATCGACGACCAGCGAGTCGCCGGTGTGGAAGGTGAGGGTCGGATCGGCCAGGAACACCGCGGCCGGGCCGAGTTCCTCCGGCGCCGCCCACCGCCGCACAGGCGTGCGCTTGACCGTGTTGTCGACGAACTTCGCGAAGCCCGCCGCCGGCGCCAACAGGTCGGTGTCGGTCCAGCCGGGAAGCAGGGAGTTGCACCGAACGCCGTAGCGGGCCAACTCGACGGCGAGGCCCCGCATCAACCCCAGCAGTGCGGTCTTGGACGCGGCGTAGTGCTCCTGGGCCGGGGCCCCGTGGATCGCCGACGTCGACGACACCGCCACCAGGGATCCCCCCTCACCCCGCTCGACCATGTGGCGCGCCGCCTCGCGCAGGCAGAGGAACGCGCCGTCGAGGTTGACCGCCATGACCCGGCGCCACTCGGCCAGGCTCATGTCGACGAACGGCGAGCGCCCGCCGATACCTGCGTTGGCGAACATCGAGTCGACCCGGCCAAGGGTCGCGAGCGTGGCTGCGAAGGCCTCGAGCACCTGGGGCTCGTCGCTCACGTCGCACGGGAGCGCCACCGCCCGCCGACCCGTCGCGGCGAGCCGCTCCCGCGCCGCCGCGTTCTTGGCCTCGTCGCGCCCCCAGACGGCAACGTCGGCGCCGGCCTCCGCCAGCGCGACCGCCATCGCGAGGCCGATGCCGCCGTTGCCACCGGTGACGACCGCGACCTTCCCCGTGAGATCGAACATGACCCCAACCTACGCGCCCACCCGCCCACCCAAGACCTGACGTGGCGTCAGATCGGTCGGATAGGGTGACCCGATCCCACGAACAGGAGCGAACATGAGCACGACCCGACCGCCCCTCGCCGGAGTCCGGGTGATCGAGGCCTCCCTCCTCGGCCCCGGCGCCATCACGACCCATCTGGCCGACCTCGGCGCCGACGTGATCAAGGTCGAGTCGCCGGTCGGCGACTACATCCGTCAGATGACCTGGCCGATCATCGAGGGCAACTCGCTGCTCCACCTGCACATCAGCCGCGGCAAGCGCAGCGTCGTGCTCGACCTGCGCACGCCCGAGGGCGTCGACACCTTCCTCGAACTGGTGCGGGGCGCCGATGCCGTGGTCGAGGCCATGCGCCCCGGCGCACTCGAGAAGCGCGGCCTCGGGTACGACAAGCTCCGCGAGGTCAACCCGGCCATCGTTTTCTGCACCATCTCGGGCTACGGCATGACCGGCCCCTACCGCAACCTGCCCAGCCACGGCATCGCCTACGACACCTGGGCCGGCGTCGTGCCCGACGCCCGCGACGACGACGGCTACCCCTACATCCCCGAGCACGCCTCGATCGGCATCCACGCCGGCCCGCTGTTCGGCGCGTTCGGCATCCTCGCCGGCATCATCCGTGCCCGCGACAGCGGCGAGGGCTGCCGCATGGAGATCGCCCAATCCGACGCTGCCGCGGCCATGGACTGGCTGCGCAGCGAGACCTACAAGGCCTACGAGCGCCCCGAGAGCGAGGTCACCGGCAACAAGGCCGACAACTACGAGCGGCGGGCACCGGGCACCGCGGGGATGATGGGCGGCGTCCGATACCAGATCTACGACTCGGCCGATGGCCAGATCCTGTTCATGGCCTCCGAGCAGGAGTTCTGGCGCAACTTCTGCGGCGCGGTCGACCGCATGGACCTGTTCGAGCGCTGGCCCGGCTCGCAGTACGGCGACCACGCCCGCAACAACCTCGAGCTGCGCGACGAGCTCGCGGCGATCTTCAAGGGCCGCACGAGCCAGGAGTGGCTGGTGTTGGCCGAGCAGGCCAACACGACCATCGCCCCGGTGAACACGCCCAAGACCATCGCCGACGACCCCCAGTTCCAGGACCGGTTCCCGTGGATGCCTGCGTCCGAGCACGGCATCGACATGATCTCGACGCCGATCAAGCTGCTCGACGAGGAGCTGCCTCCGCCGGCGATGGCTCCCACCGTCGGCCAGCACACCGATGAGGTGATGCGCGAGGTGCTCGGCTACGACGAGGCCCGAATCGACGAGCTCCGCTCCCGTGGGGCCTTCGGACGGACCGACGGATGAGGACCACCTAGTCTCGGCCCATGAGCGGCGACGAACCCGCCGCCGACCACCGAGTCGGCCCGGCGGGCGCCCACGGCGAGTTGCCACCGGAGGATCTCACGGCCGCGGAGATCGACGCCCCGCGTCCCTCCTCGTTGCGGATCGTCGGGCGGCTCCTGCTGCTCGCCGTCGCCGCGATCGCGCTCTACGGCCTGGCCCCGAAGCTCGTCGCGGTCTTCGCCGAAGTTCCCAAGCTGCGCCTAGTCGAACTGCCGTGGTTCGTGGTGATGCTCATCCTCGAATCGGCCAGCTACGCCTGCGCCTGGTGGCTCATCAAGGTGGCCATCCCCAAGCTCCCCTGGTTCGTCGTCGGCACCGCACAGCTCTCGGCCAACGCCGTCGCCAAGGTGGTGCCCGGCGGCGCGGCGATGGGCGCGGCCACCCAGTTCCGGATGTTCGCGGCGGCCGGGGTCGATCGCGGCGCCGCGGCCACTGCGCTCACGGCCGCGTCGATCATCTCCAACGGCGTGCTCTTTACGCTGCCGATGCTCGCCGTCGCCGGGTCGATCCTCGGAGTGCCCGTACCGCCGGGCCTCGCGGTCGTGGCCTGGGGTGGCGCCCTCCTCTTCGTCTTGTTGTTCGCCATGAGCTTCGTGCTCGTGCGCTACGACCGACCGCTGCGCGCCGTCGGCCGCGTCGTCGAGAGCGTGAGCCACTGGGTGCTGCATCGCCTCCGCCGCCCGGGCGGGCCGACCGCCGAGGGCTTCGTTCGCCAGCGCGACAAGATGCTCGGTGCCCTCGGCTCGCGGTGGAAGTCGGCGCTGGCCGCGGCGGTCGGGAACTGGGCCTTCGACTACCTCGCGCTCGTGGCCGCCCTCATCGCCGTCGGCGCCCGGCCCAAGCCGAGCCTCGTGCTCTTGGCCTATGGCGCTGCCGCGGTGTTGTCGATGATCCCCATCACCCCCGGGGGCCTCGGCTTCGTCGAGGCCGGCCTCACGGCGACCCTCACCCTCGCCGGAGTCAGCGCCGAGGATGCCCTGCTGGCCACCCTGGCCTACCGCATCGTGTCGTACTGGCTGCCCCTGCCCGCCGGCCTCGTCGCGTCGATCCTCTTCCGCCGCCGGTACGGGAACGAAGCTGCGACCCCCGCGGCCACCGCCTGACGGGCGCGTCGCGACGGCCGGTGACCGACGCCACAAGGTGCCGTGGGACTACACGGGTGGCGGCCCCGGTTGTTCTCCCATGACGAGCCGAGCCGACCCGAGGCCCGGCTCACCCGATTCCAGGGAGCCATCATGAGCGTCTTCACCGCCAACAAGGTCGACACCGAGCTCCTCGCCCAGGCCGGTGTGCTGCGCCAGCGCGCCGAGAGCCTCCGGGCGCAGGCCGACGGCCTCGCCGGGCCGCTGGCCACCGCCTACCGCCGCCGGGCCTCCGAGCTCGAGTTCGAGGCCTGGGCCTTCGAGGTGCAGTCCGGTGCCCCTTACGACCAGGTGCACCCCGCCGCCTGACCCCTCTCCCATCCCCCCCGCCATCTCGGCGGCACCGACACCCGCCCGCTCCCCCTTGGGCGGGTGTCGCCGTTCCCGGCCCCGGTCAACCCCCGATGGCCGCGGTGATCAGCCCCGACTTTCGCTAGAACGTGTTCTAGGGTGTCGGGCCATGGCCATGCCCTCCGACATCCCCATCATCGAGACCATGCTCGGGATTCCCTCGGGTGACCGCGAGAGCTGGTACGACTTCTTGAAGCCGGCGCTGCACGACGCCGAGAGCCGGGACGAGTTCGAGTTCCCGGCGCAGTACATGTTCAAGGAGATCCCCCCGCTCCCCGGTGGCGACCATCTGCAGTACGTGCTCGGCCAGATGGACCGCTTCAACATCGAGATGGCGATGGTCGGCTGGTCACCGGACGGCTCGCGCGACGACGACCGGGCCCTGCGCGAGCACCCCGACCGCTTCATCGGCAGCGTGAGCATCGATCCCAACCGGGGCATGGACCAGGTGCGCGAGCTCGAGCAGGCCGTGAAGGCTGGGGCCCGCTCGGCGCAGTTCTTCCCCGCGGGCACGCTCCCGCAGGTCGCGATCAACGACAAGAAGGCGTACCCGATCTACGCCAAGTGCGTCGAGCTCGACATACCGATCTTCGTGTGCGCGGGGGTGCCCGGCCCCCGAGTGCCGATGGCCCCCCAGCGCGTCGAGCTCATCGACGAGGTCTGCTACGACTTCCCCGAACTGCGCTTCGTGATGCGCCACGGCGCCGAGCCCTGGGCCGACCTCGCGGTCAAGCTCATGCTCAAGTGGCCGAACCTCTACTACTCGACCTCGGCGTTCGCCCCGCGCTACTACCCCAGGGCCATCATCGACTACGCCAACACCAGAGGCGCCGACAAGGTGATGTACGCGGGGTACTTCCCCATGGGACTCACCCTCGAGCGCATCATGCGCGAGCTGCAGGACCTGCCTCTGAACGACGACGTGTGGCCCAAGTTCCTTCGCGGCAACGCCCGCCGGGTGCTCAAGCTCGACGACTGATTCCCTATCGGGGATCGGTGGTCAAGGGGTTCTTCGGTTGACCTGATCGAGGGTCGCCCTGAACGATGGTTGGTGGGGAAGGTCGCC
>Ga0209048_10001784_pt1 | contig 21739 bp, 18 predicted proteins | sample FrelakmetCRP12CR_FD_187146 | JGI IMG/M metagenome (GOLD analysis project Ga0209048, IMG submission 187146) | Freshwater lake sediment microbial communities from the University of Notre Dame, USA, for methane emissions studies - CRP12 CR (SPAdes)... | ecosystem: Environmental > Aquatic >... | reverse complement strand
TCAATCCTGTTGCCGATAAATTTCAGAATGTCGGCACGGGTATCATCATCAATAAAAACAGTACGCATCTTATCGCCTTTTCCCCGGATCCTGATGGTATGTTCGTCGAAATCAATATCTTCAATGTTCATATTGCACAGTTCTGATACCCGTACACCGGTAGCATAAATTGTTCTCACAATAAGTTTGTCACGGGGATCGTCGATCGAGTCCAGCAGGCGAAGCACCTGATTATGCTTGAGATATTTCACATCCTGCTGTTTGATCCGAGGCCGGTCGATACCCGTCAGGGGGTTTGCAGTGACTGCTCCCTGGGTATAGAGGAAGCGGTAAAAGGAACTGAGTGTTGAAATAATGCGATGAAAAGTCTTCGGTTTGTAGGTTTGCATCGACGAGACAAAAGAGAGAAAGTCGCTGGCGATTACCGGTGTGACATCAACACTGGTATCCAACCGGGCATTGTCAAAATCTTTCCAGTAGATAACCAGTTTTGTCACATCAGTATGGCGGCGTAACCAGACATAATAGCCAAAATGCCTGATTACCTGTTCGTAGCTGTCAATCGTTCGGGGGGAGTAATTACGCATCCTGAGGTAAGTGCGGTAGCTTTTGAGCCACTCCGAAAAATACCCGCTTTCCATGGTCTATTCTATCTTTCCTCAAATAAATAAAGGTTTGCGCAGAATAGACGTTCTGCGAAGTTTCCGATTTTAAATCAAACCTGACATCTTTGAGCAACCCTTTAAAGTGTCCAATTCCATGAACGTTGAATTTACTGATATTACCAGATAGTACAATATCGCCTGCTTATCATTTTAGTATCATTTGAGTGAAAAATACATTTCAATAGCTGGGTTAAAACACGGGTTATTTCAAAAGGAGGGTTCCAGCTATACCCGGCAGCCGGGGAATGCCTCCAGAAGCCCGCTATTGAGGTTTATCGTCGGAGGATCTGAGGGAAACCTGTTATATACACCGTACAGGACCTGACCAACACTTGCTTTTCAGCTAAATGAAGTACGTCAGTTATTCAAGAACTACTTTTACCAGATTGATCAATTTGGGAGAATTTATTAATAACCCTGAAAAATATTTTCGTTTGCCTATCCATGACCACCGCCAGAATTTTTCTTCGAATCAACCAAACATTCGGTTGACTGAATTTTATTGGAAAATAAACACTGGGTTACTATCAGAATCGTCTGATTCTGGACATTTTGCTGATAAACCGACCCCCTCCCTCCGGTCTAATATCCTCGAATTCGATGCCTCCTGTGACGGCTGCTGTTATTCTGTTAAAGGGTTATTAACGGCCGGTTATTGGAGGAAAAAAGTCACCTCAACCTATACTTTTGAAGATTTTCTGCCATAAAAATCCCTGACAGATTATGGATATTGAACATAATTTTGACTAATATTAGCTAATCATCTACGTTCAGAGGGGTTGTTTTGCACAATTAACCGGATAAATCCTTCCCTGATTCCTGGGATAAAACAGCAGATTGCATTATTTATTCACTGATTTCCTGGATTCACAATATGTTCTTTTCAATTCACGGAACAGTATTCCGGGCTCCTTTACATTTTCAAAATAATCCATATTTTAATTCCACAAGTTTATTCCACCGATATTCATAGTCGAACATCTTTAAAGATTTTGAATATTACTATTTGTGAAAAAGGAACGGAAACAAATGTAAAATAGGGGGGAGTTCAACGACCTCCTGCACGAAAGGATAGACAAAAATCGGCATAACCATTTGATAAATGAGATTTCTCCAGATTCTTGACCGAATGTTCTAATTGAAATACTTACTAAATATATAAAAGATCATTCCCGTACGTTTTTCATGTGATATAATTTTACCAAAAAAACTATCTTCATTAAAAAAACTCCATAAAATTTCAATTTTAAAGGTTGGATGCAAATGGATTTTGATCTCAAGTGGCATCCTAAAATGATCTTACCAAATATTATTAAAACCATGGAATTCAGGGTTATTTTTTGAATAGCGTTACAAATTGTCGGTATTCTGCGGTCGTTGCCAATCAACCCAATCTATCAAATAAACCATATGATGCTATACACTAAAGGCATTATGACCACCAAAATTTTCACCTCATGCACCCGATTCAATTGTCGTGTATATCATAAGAAAAAAATATGAAAAAATAAAACCATCCGGGTTATCCGATACGTGCAGAGAGAATGCAATAGAATGACACGCAGGATTCAGGAATTTTAAGTTTGGAATAATAGCGGCGCTTAAAAAATCCTGAGTAATAACCTATCAATCACCAATTCAGGTATGGCCATATTTGACAATTACTTTCCTGAATAATGATCCCATAAAAGCTACACGAATTTTTTCGTTGGTGAAAATACACTCTTGGGCCTGGAAAGAATCCGGATACGTTTGAAGTGGCGATAAAAAAGTCTGTAATTCATAGCGCCATTACCCTGATGGCGATCGCTTCACCTAGGGTAATAATTAGGTGTATCTCGGCAATCGAACAAATATGAGCCCAACGGGCAATAATTATAACATTTGAAATAAATTTCAAGAGATTTGCCTTGTTCTGTCTGACAAGGAAATTGGCAACCAAAGAATCAGGACATCAAAAAAATTTATTCGTTGATCCGTATGATGTTTTTCTGTATCGTTTTTTCAAGAACCAATCCTGCCGGGCAAAGCTAAAACCAATCAGTCTGCTTCTTTCCCTGTTTAGGATATGACACAAAGGAAAGAAATTGAATCCCCCTGTTGAACCAGGATCGTGTTTTTTCAAATAGGCAACACTCTTATTGATCTCTGAATACTGGATTACATCCTATTTCTTAACTCGTGCATGCCATCGAAAGTAATTTTTTAGTACCATTATCATGATAGATATAAGAAAAGAATTTTTTTTTTAAAATTTTACTACAATTTTCCTTTTTTCGACGGTTATCTTCTACAAAAACCAGGTAAATTTATTAATATTTTAATAGCAATAAACCATATAATGCTATACACAAAGTGGCATGAAATGCAGTCTGGTAGTTCCGTCATAACGGGTTTTGAACAAATTTATTATACATCGTGAAGGAGGTATGAAAATGGACGATGCTCGTATCCAGCAGGAAATTAACAAATATAAAAAATTTAAGAAGGTGGATGGTGCTACCTACCGGAAGGTAAACCAGTTTCTGCGAAAGAGAACCTATATTACCGCAAGGGAATGGGCACTTGCCAGATTATGTACGGATTTCCGAACTTCCGGTGGTGCAGAGATGACATTTATTGGTCAGCATCTCCCGGAACTTGTACCCTTCATGGAAGATACTTATTCACCCCAGGCTGTCAACCAGGCACGCAATTCATTCAAAAAGAAAGTGCGGAAGGCCAGTGCCACATTTTTCTATGGTGCGATGTGTGGGTTTTTTACTACTGATGAACTTGATGACCTGCTCTTTGAAGCAAGTGAGGTAGCACGGTTTCTTCTGGAGGTTGAAGGAACAACCCTGGACATAGATGAAGAAATTGATATTGAAGATCGTATCACCAAAGTCATGAGAAGTGTGGGGGAAGCAGCAAAAACCATTCTTAAATCACGGGCAGAAGAAGAGGGGCAACCAGATCAGACACCGCTTCCAATGCCACAAAAAACCGCTGCAGTTACTGGTTCTGCTGTTATTCAATCCCAAACGACTGACAAAAAGAGAACCAGAAAAAAAGTACGGGATAGCACCCCGGTACCCGATTCGCAATCAATTGATGCAATCTCGGGAAACGGAGAGATTCTCCTCATAAACAATAAAAACATCCCATCGGAAAGATCAATCCCATCAAAGGAAGCTACCTCAGATGATACTCAAAAAAAACCGGTGGAGAACCCTTCGATAATTACTTCAGAAGTTAAACCAACAACTGACAATTCAGAGCATCCCCAGGAATAGCTCGCTATTCGTAACGTGAAGAAATGTATAATGGAGAGAAAACACATGAAAATAATTCAGGTTGTGGGAACTTCAAATTCCGGAAAGACCACATTTATCAAAAATCTTATCCCGGAATTAAAAAAATTGGGAACTGTAGCAGTAATAAAACATCTGGGGGACCATACCTATCATATTGAAGAAGGAAAAGATACCACTGTTTTTTTTAATGCAGGCGCTGATATTTCCGTAGGAATTGACTCCCACAAGGCGATAATTGCATTACGAACAAATACTCTGGAGGATATTTTTGGTATGCTGTTCGATCAAGGTATGGACTTTGCAATTATTGAAGGTTTTAAACGGCGATCATTTCCCAAAATTGTTATCGGCAGCCTGCCTGCCGATAAGTGCGTCCTGAGCAACCCTGTGATAAGCGAGGTCATTACATCGCTCGATCGCTTTGATAATTTTTCCCGGTAACCATAGAATAGGGAGGAAAACACATGCAACCTGTAAAATTTGAGAAACGTCTGTTTGGTACCAATGGTGTGCGAGGTATTGTTGGAAAAGACCTGACGCCGGAACTGGTTGGTGCAATTGGTGAGGCATTCGGGACAATGCGGAAAGGATGTATTGCCGTAGGAAGGGATACAAGAACCTCTGGTGAAACACTTACCAAGGCAATGAAGTCCGGCCTGCTTGCTACAGGGTGTGATGTTATTGATTGCGGAATTCTCCCGACCCCGGCTCTACAATATATCGTAAAAGACCGATTTGAGGGCGGGGCAATGATAACTGCTTCTCACAATCCACCTGAATATAACGGTGTGAAAATTATCGAGCCTGATGGCACGGAAATGGGGGATGAAGAGACCCTCAAGCTTGAACAATTGATTTTTAACCGCTCATTTTCTGCAAAGACCTGGGAGAGTGTCGGGAACGAAGTGAATGCCCCTCATTTTATCAGGAAATATATCAAATCGATCGTCAATCACTTTCCTCCTAACATTGGATCCGGCTTTACAGTAGTAATTGATCCAGGTTCAGGTCCTGCCTGTATTACAACGCCCCAAATTCTCACTGAATTGGGCTGCAGGGTGTTCACGATCAATGGAATAATGGATGGTACCTTTCCCGGAAGGTTACCTGAACCTTCGTCAGAAGGTCTCAAAGGACTGGCAGATCTGGTAGTCAGCACCGGATCTGCATTTGGCGTTGCACACGATGGCGATGCAGACCGTGCTGTTTTTATCGATGAAAACGGACAATTTATTGAAGAAAACCAGGAGTTTGCACTGGTGGCTAAGCATATATGCCACCAAAAAAAAGGAACCGTGGTTACTCCGGTAAGCACATCTCACCTTGTAGAAATGGCAGTGAAAAATGAGGGCTGCTCGATTACTTACACTCCTGTGGGAAGCATCTATGTTGCTCGTACAATGCGATCTCTTATTGAAGATGGAAAAGAGGTGGTTTTTGGGGGTGAAGGAAACGGCGGACTCATTTTCCCCGATCATCAGTTTTGCCGCGATGGCGGTATGACAGCCGCAACGATGGTGTTTATTCTTGCTGCAAACAGAAAACCACTTTCTACACTGGTAAATGAATTACCTGTACGATTTTTGATTAAGGATAAAATCAGCACTCCTCACGGAATAAAATTACTTGAAAATCTTGAAATGGCATATTCCAAGGAAAAAATTGATCGGACGGATGGATTAAAAATTTTCAGGGATACATCTTGGGCATTAGTACGTGCTTCAGGAACAGAGCCTATGATAAGGATTTTAATCGATGCCGAAGATCAAAAGAGCGGTGAGATTTTTTATAAAGAATTGATGACCCATATTTCTGAAATTGCATAATAAAATGATGTAAGCCCGGTCGATAAAATATTTCGAAAAATGCATTTATCAGAAACCTTTTTACTGAAAGCGAATTCGAAAGATAATGAAAATTTGTGGCTATTTTCAATATATTTTCGATAATTTTGGTTCAATAAAGAAGAATATCGATAATTTTGCTTTATAATTGTGATACGGATTAAATTTAAGCGTAAATATTATCAAAAAATTTTTAACTATTTAGGTTAAATTGTGTTTAACAACTGATAATATACATCCTGGATAAAAGTATGATCAGTTCTCTGGAAATTGTTAGGAAAGTTCAGCAGGCTCTATCACCAGAAGATTGGAAAGTCATTGAGTCCAGCATAGCGGAAATAAATCAGGGACAGGGAAGACGGGCTCAAAAGATGCTTGAAAAGGATATTTACACCCTTATTACGAATTACGCTTTTAAAAATAATAAACCGGAACTGTTACTCGCCCTGTCAGGATTTGCCAATAATGATATTGATAGATTGTTCTCCCAAATAATATTGAAATATATCATAACCCAGGATGAAAAATGGTTGAAAACTGTTTTTCCCCTATCGGAAACTTTAGGGAAAAAAAGTTACCAGTCGCGGATATTTGCGATGATGGCAAAAACCCTCATCGAAGCCGGCGTTTCCAAAGCAAATGCAGGGTTCATCACTTCAGGAATGATTTTGCTTGAACGAATCAGTTTTAGAAAATATCGTTCAGATGTTATGATCGATATTATTCCTCTTTTAATTGAATGGGCTGTTATCACACGGGATGAAAAACTTTTAATCCGGTCACATCTACTTACCGAGGAAATCAACGATATTTCAAAACGTGCCGTATTAAACGCGGAACTTGCACAGGCATTGGCAAGCATCGCAATTCTTGAAAAGAACCGGGTACTTTATGTTGACAGTCTTCATAGCGCTGCATGGATACACCAAAAGATACGAAGGCAGGCATGCATCTCATCTATCATTGAAAAGGGAGCCAGATCTGTCTTTGGAAAAGAATTATTGGATATTGCACTCTTTATTCAAAATTTCGATGATCTTTCAGAGGAGGGACAACTTGAAATTGTCGGAGCCCTGACCGAACAGTTATTGGAGCGGGTAAAGGAGAAGTCCCAGATTATCACTATTCTTCAGACTCTTTGTGAAAGGATGCCTTTTGTTTCCAGCGTCCTTGTTATCCATCTCCTTAAAAAAGCAGAAGTATCAGGAGATTTATGGTACCTTTCAGCTGCGATAACACTTCATCAAATATTTTTGGAGAATGAGGCATATCCCCTTCGGGAACTGGTTCGTGCTGGAGTTGCTGTTGCCAAACGATCAAACAATATGCCGGTTTTGTCGGATCTGATCCCAATTATTGATAAGAATAGCAACCCGGTCTTTTTATCCCGTATTTACCTTCAGTTTTCCCAGATTATGCTTTCTTCAGGGGACTTTAGTGCTGCTCTTGACATATTTAGAAAAATCAGCCATGAAACAGAAATCCTGCCCCAATTTGAAGACTCCCTCATTCTTCTCATGAAAACCGGGATTTTGAAAGACCGCATACTACTAGTCAACGATACTATCCTTAAAAGGCTGAACAAGGATATTGTTAACAATTCAATATACCGGGCCATTATTGAATTGAGTTCGGATAATCCCTTTGAAGACATAATTTCCCATTCTCAATCAATTAATGAACTTATTTTGCATCACCCCATGCGGGACCGGCTCCTTTTGGAAAGTATTACAATTCTGATTGATCGTGGATTTCTCGAATTACATGATCCGGGAATCCTTTTACAACTCGCCGAATCGATTAAAGAACAAGCATTAAAAGAGCAGGCCATTTCTAACATTATTATTCAAATTGCAAAAATCGGGGTTCAGATTAAAAACCGCGACTATCTCCAGCGAGCCGTCGGCCTTACTGGTGAAATTAATGATCAGGAAACCCGCTCGATCACCCTTGGTAATATTATTGATGAAGCTTCAATTCTTGCCGCTCAACAAGGAGATCTCAACCTTCTTTTGAGAATGAGAATATGGTCAAGTTCCCTCCTGGAAAACAATCTGGCCGAAAATGCGATGACAAATATTATTGGAGGAATTATAAAATATGCAACAGATAAACGATCTCCATTTGCTCTCGAAGAAGCATACCAGATCGCACAGGATATTGGTGATCCTGCGTTAAAAACCCAGCAATTCGAAAGGATTGCGGAAAATTTTGTAACGATAGGATGTACCCTGTTAAAAGAGCAAAAGCTGCGCAGACATCCTGATGATTTTGCCGCAGAATTATATCCATTTGAGCGTGGCTTATCAATAATAAAAGAAAAGGTCAAAGTGCCGTGGATTTCATTAAAGATTGCCGGAATTATTGATATTATCTTGTCATATTCAAGCGTAAGTAATAACCCGGATTATGCAATACCGCTTGCAATGTTCTCTTCAGAGATAAAAAATCCCCTGGAAAGAGACGCCATGATGTCTCGGATTATCTCGAATCTTAATGAGAACCTCACGTACCCTGATTCAACTGACTCTTACGAAATTATGACTTTTCTCTTAAAAAGAAATGTGTATTCAACATCAAATCCAATAATGGTCAACCTGATTTTTTACTTCCTCCAGTTAATCAATGATACCTACATCAGACTGACCGGTTTATGCAATCTCGCAGAATCATTCATAAAATTACACGAATTCGATCGTGCAAAAGAAATTATTGACGATGTATACCTGTCAGTTAATCAAATTCAATCGGAATTCCAAAAGGTTCTGATACTTTCCGACCTCATGATCTTATATAGTTCAATCGATCCAGACAAATCAAAAAAATGCCTTGATGAGGTAATCCTGCGATTTGAAACCGTAGAATCAGATAAAAATTCGATCACTCGTAAAAGGATTGTATTAGCAATTGTCCAACTCAACGCAGTGAAACCCGACCGCGAATTAATCGCTATTGCATCAGATGTATCCTCAAAAATTGAAGATCCAGTTGAACATATCGATTCGCTCATCGCTCTTTTCAGCATAATCAAGAATGACAGGGATCAAAGTAACATTATATTAAAAAGCCTGACAGAAGTCGTCGAAAAGATTTCTTCCCCGTATGAAAAAGCCTCCTCACTTCTTGATATTATCCCTCTTGTACTGCAAAACTCTGATGATGATAATACTCCCGTGATTCTGCTGAAGAAAGCAGAAGGATTAACAAGAAAGATTAACATTCAACAAATTGCCGATATCATCCGTGACAAGATAGCACAGATGTTTTGCATGCTTTACCAAAAAAATAAAAATATATCGTATCTCAACCGTGCGATAGAGGTAACCAGGACAATTGATGATGACGAAATAAGACTCCGTCGCTTCGCAAAGATGGGACAAAAAAAATCTGTTGAAGGATCTGCCCAGCATGAAAAGATCAAGTCCCTGTTTGAGAAAATTATTGAAGAAGGTGCGCATCCAAACCAGATCGCATCACTTGAAAAACTGATCCGTTCTATCGCGGATCGTGGAAAAGAGGCAATCTTATTCTGCGACGTTGCAGTAATGTTCAGAAAAAAAGGGGCTGAAAAAATATCCAATAAGATGTTGCAGAGTGCAATAAAAGAGTCCCGTATCATCCGGCCCCTGTCAAAGCGGGCTTTTGTAATGTGTGATATCGCCATGAAAACATATGCATCCGGTAGTGAGAGGGATGCGCAAGAAATACTTGATCTTGCTATAGATGCAGCAACGAATATACGACAGTCATCGTTACGGGATGAAGTATTTGATGAACTCGGACTCGCAATTAAACTTATGCAGGGAACATAATTGTGAAGTCCATTGAGATTTTTATCAGCGGAAGAGTTCAGAGAGTTGGTTTTCGTGCATGCGTGCGAAGAATTGCTACTGATTTGCATGTCACCGGCACGGTCATAAATCTCCCCGACGGCCGGGTTCATATTTATGCAACTGCAGACTCAATGATTCTTGAAAAGTTTATTTCAATGATTTATAGCTGTCCCCGGGCAGTCATCCGTGATATAAAAACATCTGATATTCCGTTAATGATGTTCAATGATTTTTCAATCATTAAAGGTGAGGGCCGGATCAGTACCGGACTGTAAATTCACGATTATTTGTTATTGAATTAAAAAGATTATAAACCAGCTCGTCAATTTTTTCGTTATTTATCGAAGTTTGGAATAAGCCGATCATTTTTTTTACAAGCTCATCAGAAAGCATGCACCGTGTTGGGGTCTGTTCAAAATCAGAAAGGGTAAGAGATTCCCGGGCGACCTGAAATACAACACTATCAATCATTTCTGCTTTTAGAGGTTCAATCAAATCCTGGACAAGGCATCCATTACCATCATGCATCAAGCCAGTGTCCGGATCAAGACGGGCACCAATAACGGATACACAGCAATTACCAAAGAGCATAGCATACCCAAATGAAAGCATTGCATTGATTGGATCTGATTGAGGCCGTATTGTTCTCCTCCTGAAGCCAAAATCCGGCGGATTATTCCGAGACATGATCTCATAATACATATCTGATGTTAAACGGTGCAACCGACGTATTTCTTCCAGTTTTATCAGAAATTCAAGTTCTTGCTGGGAGTTATGGAGTAACTGCTGTTCCCCTTCATAGAACAGAGAAATGTTCTGCTTTTCCTGAACACGTTCAATGGCAATAAGACGCGATTTTATTGCTGCCTGTGCGAGGGCAATTGCATACCGGTGACGTGGGATTGCCTGTTGTATTTTATGGATCTCCGTATCGTTTTTGTCTCCAAATGGCCGGATAGTTCCCACCGGATTTCCATCAGGTTCAAAAAATGAGATATATGCACCATTTTTTACGAGATTTACCAGGGTAGATGAACTGATAGTATGACCACCAACGATTAACAGATTTTTTATTGAATCCAGATTATATTCGTCGATTGAATTTTTTTTCTGGATGATTAATTTTTTCTGCGTGGATTTAATATGGGCACCAAAACCGCATACTGATATCCATGGGTAATTTGTCATTATTTACCTCAAAAAAATATTTTTTTGTAACTGATCTAATTACTACTCTATTTCCCCTTGATTAATTCATCGTTTTACGCCATCAGACCATTCCATGGAAAATTCTACTATTTTTTTTATGATTTAAACAACCATTTCAACAAATTCGGTGAATTTAAACAGTAACAAACGCCATATATTTCCTGTCATGCAATAGCATAACAGGGGTAAGTGATGTTCTGGGATAAGAAGATAGAAACATTGAAGCCAGGAGAGTTGCAGGAACTTCAGTTCAAACGTCTGAAAAAAACGCTGGGCCTTGTACAAAACGTTGATTTTTACCGGAAACTTCTTTCGGGTGCCGGTATAAAAATATCAGCGATTAAGACACTGGATGATATCCAGAAAATTCCATTCACCAAAAAACAGGACCTCAGGGATGGATATCCATTTGGTTTTTTAGCAGTTCCCATGAAAAAAATTGTGCGTATCCATACTACATCAGGAACGACGGGAAAACCAACTGTTGTGGGATATACCCAGCAAGACATTGATACATGGTCAGATCTTATTGCACGGAATATGACTATGGTTGGTGTTGGAAAGGACGATATCTTCCAGAATATGGTGAATTATGGGATGTTCACAGGAGGTCTGGGGTTTCATTACGGGGCAGAAAAAATTGGCATGGCGGTCATCCCGAGTGCAACAGGCAATACAAAACGCCAGATCGAAATGATGATGGATTTTGGCGTGACTACCATCCATTGTACCCCCAGTTATGCAATGCATTTATCAGAAATAGCAGAAGAGATGGGTGCTTCTTTTGACCATCTCAAGACGGGAATTTTTGGGGCCGAACCATGGTCGGAAAGCGTACGCCACTCACTTGAAAAACGACTCGGAGTAACTGCCTATGATTCTTACGGTTTAAGTGAGCTTTTTGGTCCCGGCGTTGCCTTCGAATGCCCTGAACGTGACGGGTTACATATCTGGCATGATAGTTTCTATGTCGAAATTATCGATCCAAAAACCGGAGAGCGGGTATCAGATGGCGAACGAGGTGAACTGGTGGTGACTCCTCTCGTGAAAGAGGCAATGCCACTCCTCCGTTACCGTACGGGAGATGTTACGGTAAAGATGGAAGACGGTTGCATATGCAGACGAGGACAAAAAATTGCACGAATTACCGGCAGAAGCGATGATATGCTCGTAATCCGTGGAATCAACGTGTTCCCGTCTCAGGTAGAACATGTGCTTCTCAAAATACCCGAGGTTGGCAATCAATTTATGGTATATATTGACAGAGTTAATCATCTGGATGAAATGACTGTCGAAGTTGAGATCAACCGTGAGTATTTCAGTGGCGAACTGGCAGATCTTGCAAAGCTCCAGAAAAAAGTGGTGAAAGAACTTCGGGATTCACTCGAGCTCCGCACGACAGTTAAACTTGTTGAACCAGGCTCTCTGCCACGGTTTGAAGGAAAGGCAAAAAGAGTGATTGATCGAAGAGAGGCGATATAATGAAGAGCTGGGATCCACGAATCGAGGAGATGCCAAAAGAAGATCTCCAGAGGATGCAGTATAAACTGATGAAAAGTCTGGCCTACAGGCTTTACAGTTTCTCCCCTTTTTATCACGACAGGATGAAAGAACAAAAAGTCCACCCTGATGACATTCGCGAACTTTCAGATGTAAAGAAACTCCCGTTCATGTTCAAGCGTGATTTGAGAGATAATTACCCTGATAAAATTTTTACTTCTACCCAGGAAGACCTTGTCCGGTATCATGTTTCTTCAGGGACGACAGGGAAACCAACTGTCGTCGGATATACCCAAAACGATTTGAATACCTGGACAACGTCGCTGGCTCGAGCGCTGACCTCACTCGGACTGGGCAGGGGAGATGTAATCCAGGTAAGTTACGGATACGGTCTTTTCACCGGTGGACTTGGATTACACTACGGGGCGGAACGAATTGGAGCAACCGTTATTCCGACAAGCGTTGGGAACACCGAACGCCAGATCGAACTGATGCAGGACCTTGGTGCGACCGCTATTGCCTGTACTCCGTCATATCTCCTCCACATGGGGGAGGTAGCAGAAAAAATGGGAGTAAGCATCAAAAAAGACACAAAACTCCATACGGGGGTGCTTGGAGCAGAGCCATGGACAGATCGGATGCGTACCCGTATTGAAGACTGGCTTGGCATCAAGGCATATGATATCTACGGTACGAGTGAACTTTCCGGACCAATGTTTTGTGAATGTGTCGAGCAAAAGGGATTTCATATCTGGTCAGACATTGCCCTTGTAGAGATTATTGATCCCCAGAGCGGGGAGCCCCTTGAAGCCGGACAAAAAGGCGAACTCACCATTACTATCCTCCAGAAAGAGGCACTTCCCATGATCCGGTACAGGATCGGGGATATAACAACAATGGAGGATGACATTTGTGCCTGCGGCAGGACTCATCCAAGAATCCAGAGAATCCAGGGCAGGGTTGATGATATGTTAATCATCCGGGGTATCAATGTGTTCCCATCACAAATTGAGTACGCTTTGATGGGGATTCCCGAAGTTGGTCAGCATTTCCAGATTGTGGTTGAACGAAAGGGGGCACTTGATGATATGCTTGTCCGGGTCGAACTGAAAACCGAATCATTCAGTGACAAAATTACTGATCTTATGCAGATCCGGCAAAAAGTTGAACACCGGTTAAGAAATTCGTTGAACGTGAATGTCAATGTTGAACTGGTTGAACCGGGTTCATTACCCAGATTTGAAGGAAAGGCAAAAAGAGTAATTGACAAGAGGTTGTTGTAAATGGACACAAAAAACTTTGTGATCAAACAGATTTCGATATTTTCTGAGAACCGCCCGGGCCGACTCGCAGCAATAGCCCATGCATTGGGCGAGGAAAAGATCAACATTCTTGCCTTCAGTATTGCTGAGGCAAATGGGTTTGGTGTAGTAAGGGCGCTCGTAGATCACCCGGAAAAAGCTCATGACAAACTATTATCACTTGGATTTAACGTTGCGTACACCGATGTGATCGCAGTACGTATGAAAGATGAACCGGGCGGACTCTATGAAGTAGCAAAAATTCTGGGAGATGCAGGAGTCAATATCGAATATTCCTATGCATATTCAGGAAAAGAAGCAGCTGTGCTTATTCTCCGTGTTGACCAGGTTGAAGAGGCAATAAAAAAGATTAAAAATTCCGGTGCGACACTTCTGGAGCGCTCGGTGTTCCACTAAACAAAACTTACTTCTTTTCCCATTTCGCGAGTTCTGATACTTCAGAAAGAGTACTACCCCTGCGGATCTCTTCCCGGATCCGCTCTTCGTTTTTCTTCACTTCCAGTGCCCTGCGGGCAATTTCATAGGCACGTTCAGCCGGTATCACCACTACGCCACTTTCATCACCGATAATCCAGTCTCCGGGACGAACCTGCTGGCCGCAACACTGGATTTCCGCATTAATCTCTCCAAATCCTTTGGGTTCACCGGCATTTGGTACAACAGCTTTTGCAAAAAGAGGGAACTTCATTATTCTGATTTCATCGACATCCCGGACTGCACCATCAATGACTACCCCGGATATTCCTTTTTTCTCACAACTCAGGGTAGCAAGCTCTCCCCATGGAGCAATATGTGTTGCACCATCGTTGTTGATCACGATAACTTCATTTTTTCTGGCAACCTCGATAGCTTCAACGGGTTTTGCCCAATCTCCGGCAAATGTCTGGACAGTAACCGCCCGGCCAACCATCTTTACATTACCGCAGATTGAAACAATGCCGGACATCGCCCCTTTACGGTGCATGGCATCCGTAACATTTGGTGCTGACACCTGTAAAAGAAGTGAGCGAATTTCTTCATCGGGTGATTGTTTTTCAACAGATTTTACCGAAGGATTATCCAGTTCTTTTCTGATCTTTTTTGTAGATCCACAAACATCGGCTGAGCGGGTGATCCATCCTCCCACGATAACAATATCTGCTCCATACTTTACGGCAAGCCCTGCACTTTTAATATCAATGCCTCCCGCAACCGCAAGGGGGACATGAATAAGAGCAGAAAGGTCGGCAAGAAGATCAAGAGAACTTTTACCCACCATCTGCTGGTCTATACCTACATGGGCACAAATAATGTCAACACCCATCTTTTCGAGAATGAGGGCTCGCGGGATTGGATCGGGAACATTGATCAGGTCTGCCATGATCCGAATTCCATACAGACTGGCAGCGCGTACGGACTCAGCAATGACTGAATCATCCGCGTCTGCAAGAATGCAGACAATGTTTGCTCCGGCTTTTGCCGCCATCTCAACTTCTAGGGTTCCAGTGTCAGCAACTTTCATATCAGCGACAATTACCGAATCCGGAAACTGATCACGCATTGACCGCACAGCCTGCATTCCCTCACTTTTAATCAGAGGGGTGCCTGCTTCGATCCAGTCTGCTCCGCCATCAAGAGATTCCTTAGCGATCTGCAACGCCCGTTTCAGTTCAAGAAGATCAAGTGCAACCTGCAGGACCGCTTTTTTCATGATCATTGATGTCACTGGCAGGATGCTTAATAATTACGAGAACACGTTATTTTTTTTGCCGGAAAAAATCGAATGAACTGAACTGTCCCAATTACAAACGACATCATTACCGGAAACAGAGGTGTAAAAAATTATTCCTTTTTAAACTCCTCAAAAAACACAATATGTTTCATATCCTTTTTGGCAGCGATAGTCATTTCAGACGGATATCCTGCAGCAACAAGAGATACTAACGTGTATTTTTCCGGAACACCAAGGAGCGTCCGTATCATTTCCGCGTACGGTTTCTTTTCCCCAGCCACCCAGCAGGAATTGACACCATGTGCCTGGAGAGCCAGGATAAGATTTTCAGTGGCTGCACAGCAATCCTCGAGATAATATTTTTCTTTTTTTTCCCCAAAAACTGCAACACAGAGTGGTGCTTCGGCAATAAACTTTCCATTATCCGTAGCCTGACCAATTTTACCCAACGTATCCTTGTTTTTGATAATGCCAAACAGCCAGGGTTGAATATTCTTTGCAGTAGGTGCGTGTGAAGCACATTCAATTGCATCCCTGATCACCACATCATTGACGGGATCCTTTTTGAATTTCCGTACACTGTGTCGTGATTTAATAACGGTAGTTACAACGTTCATACACTGGAATTGGAAATTGAGATAATAAAATGTTCTAAATAGGGATAAAAAACTTGGAATAAAAAAGGAAGGATTATTCTTTCTTCAGGAACACGATCAGCCCGAAAAGGATTGCTGAAATTGCCAGGGGCACTCCAAAGCCCGGAGCTTGCGTCTGGCTGGGTGAGGGGATTACTGTGGCCGATGTCGTCTGTGACGGAGTCGGGGGTGGTGTTTGCATTACTGTGCTTACTATCGTTTGCGGTGTTATTATGGTTCTTGCCAGGGTTGTTGTCTGTGTTGTTACCTTCGTTGGAATCTGTGTTTTTGGAGGCGTTATTGTTGTTGCTGCTGAAATCAGCGGATTTGTACCCTGGTTGAGCAGCGGTGATTTTCTGCTTATTGTTTTTCCTTCAATAATGTAGTTATCATTCATGCGATTTACGTTACTTTCTGCCCAATAGGTATACGTTCCAGGAGCATAGAGGCCGGGATTTCCCATGTTCCAGATCGGGCCGGTAACATAGGGAGTTGATGTAACCGGAATAGCTTCAATTGATGTTGGCAAACCACCGGCATTATAGAGCGCAGAATATTCAGAACCATCCGGTGCCTGCACATGGATGGCGATAAGAGGTGCAGATCCCCGCTGGAAAAATATTTGCGCCAGGTTGCTATCTATTCTGAACTGGATATCATCTCCCGTTGGTATCCAATTCATCTGTGGATTGACGTCGATTGTTGTATCTTCCGCTTTAATTTCCAGCTGGGGGTCTGAAACTAGAAAAGCAACGCCATTCACTTTTCCCTGATTGTTAATGCGATACCAGTTGCCGGTATATCCGGAAAATTCCGAAGACGTGACCATAAAGCCGGTAATTCTGCCCCTCAGATCTATCGATTTACCTGGTGAGGTTGTACTAATATCAGCCGCTGGAGCCCACCATCCAATCTGGGTATCTGGGCCCATTGCAGCAGATATATCAAGCCCTTCTTCACCGATGAAAACGGTATTACCCTGACTAATCGTGTTGATCGCTGCATTCACCGGACCCGCACAAAAAAGGATGACGCAAACGAGAACCACAAGAATTGATGTACCTTTAGTGATCATAGTCATCCATCTTCTTTCCTCATATTTAAAAATGGAGATAAAGCAGGATATTCCGGCTTTCACATAAGAGAGATGTTGTCTGATCTTTTTACCATTCAAACCAGGTGTTCCCAGGTGATGCGGTTAAAATTTTCAAAAACACGTTTCCCCTCGAATGTGTGACTGACTTCAGGGTGCCATTGGAGCCCATAGATATGTTTGTCGGGAAGTGCGATGGCTTCTGCATTACAAATGGATGACTGTGCCAGACGCGTAAAGCCGTCTGGGATCCGCACAACTTCATCAGCATGTGAAGCCCAGACATTGATCTTTTCCCGGTACCCGGATAAAATATCATCGTGTTCGCAGATTTCTACCTCGATTGGTCCGTAACCACCTCGAGATCCCTGCTGAACATCACCACCGAATTTTGTTGCGATGATATGAAGACCCAGGCAGATTCCCAGTACAGGAATCCCCAGATCAAGGTACAGGCCGGAGTTCCCGGCACGTTCTATCGTTGGTCCGCCCCCAAGTATAATCCCCCTGCATCCCTCGGAAATCTGTTCAGGGGGCGTGGAATTCGGAACCATCAGTACATCAATGTCCAGATCCCGGAGTGCACGGTGAATAAGGTGATTGAATTGTCCGAAATTATTGATCACGTAAATAGGGAGCATTATTCACCAGTTTGTATTGAAATCCTATAAGTCTGTTCAACGATATGCGTTCACCGCGGTGAGAATCGCTTTTCTGATCTCAACAGGTGAATGACCAAGAAGATGGGCAAGACACATTGCACCACCAGCACCCATACCCTCTTTCACCTCACCGATACAGTAGCGTGCAAGTCCCGGATGACCGAGATCTCCAAAACCCGGATCAACATAAATTATTTTAACTCCGATCTGCCCGGCAATCTGCTGAACATTGGCGGAAGGATCATCTCTCACATAAGACGTTGTGACTACACGGGGAAGGTGTCCTCCGATAGATTTTACAATCGCACTTACCGCGAGCATCTGGGTACCACCGGCAAGAATAAGTTCTCCTGAATATGTCTTTGCAATACCGACAGCAACCGGCATCATGGGATCTCCGGTATAACGCATAATATCGATAGGTGAGGTAATTCTATCTGATCGGATTCGCTCAAGGGCTTTCCGACAGATTTCTTCTTTTATTAAGAGAGGATTGTTCACATAACTGCTGCTCACCGAGGCCTCATATCCCATTGCCCGCATCACACAGAGGGCTGTTGTGGTCCCTCCGGGAACGCATTCCCCCAATACAAGAAGATCGCTGTTTTCAGAGAGGAATCTGCCAATGATTTCTCCTTTCAGCACAAGTTCATGCGCCTTGGGAACTGCATCCTGGAAGCGGGGGTCTTCACCTGACGTACCGTAAACATCGAAACAGGGGATGGTCGGGGTATGGGAGAGACCGGCGTTAATGAACAATGGTTGCATACCACAAAGTTCCATCATTGCCCGGGTAATTGATGCCGGGGTTGGACAACCAGTCGGTGTGTCCGGTTTTATCGGATAACTCTTGATTTCACCCCAGGTAATCAGCTCTGCATCAAGAATTGGGGTGAGGAGGGTTTTTTCCGGTGTTGCCCCGGCACCGGAGACTCCGGGTACGGTTGATAGAAGCGTGTTGCCAAGGATGCCACAAAAAAGCGGGCTTTTAAAATGGATATCTGGTATTTCAGACAGGAATCCCATCTTGATCAACTTAGGTATTTCTCGTTTGATAAGGTTGAAGATATCGGTTAATTAAAAAAATTTTCCACAACGATATAATAGTCCTTTCACCAGAACACCTTATCACATGTTTGAAATTGAACAGCGATTACTCAATAATGGTATCACCATCGATGATATTGTTGATGCAGCTATGGGATTGTATGTTTCCCATGGGATGCCTGACGATCAGGCAGCAGTCGAAATCAAACGAAAAATAATAAAATATCTCGCAGATCCCAATGTATCCTCATTACTCCTCGGAGCAATACTTCTTGAAGATGAGCTTTTCAATAAACGGAAAAATTCAGAAATCGCTGAAGATCCTGTTTTTCTGTTAAGCGATGAGATTATCGGCATGGCAATCGCGGAATGTATCGGGGGTACCTATGCAAGATTTGAATTTACCCGGTACGATCAGAAAAAACCAGGAATATTATCAAAACTCGGGCCATTTCTCGATGATGCCATAGCAGGATTGATTGCTGGCTGCACCTCACGCTTATACAGCGACTGTGTATGAAAGCAATTATCTCACTGCTCCAGTTCACAACGATAATCCCGCTCGGTAAACCGCAGGACCTTGAGTACTTTGCCCGGCATTCTTACATCTACCCGTTTGCCGGCTATATCATTGGTGGACTAACTGCTCTGCCGCTTTTTTTTATTACAAATTCTTCTCTTGCCGCCGCTATTGCTATAGCGTGTATTCTTCTTATTTCAGGGGCGCATCATTTCGACGGATTGTTGGATCTGGGAGATGGTCTAATGGCTCACGGGAGCCGGGAGGTAAGAATAAGGGCCCTGACAGACCGCCAGATTGGGGCAGGTGGAATCACTGCGGGGATTATAGTGACACTACTGCTATTTGCAGGGCTTCAGACATCTCCATCGATTATTTGTGCAATAATTATCGGAGAAGTCTGTGCTAAATTTTCTATGGCGTTTCTTACCTCTTATGGCACTCCGTTCAAGGAGGGAATACAAAGTTATCTTCACCATTTCTCGCGCCCTTACTTCCCGTTCATTGCAGCATTATTCTGTATACCCCTGGTTTTTCTTCCAATATCACCTTTCAAACTTGCCGGAGCTGCGATAGTAATGGTGGCATGCCCGGTAATTTTATTCGTTCTTTCCAAGAGGTTATTTGGCGGTATTAATGGCGATATTGTTGGTGCATCAAATGAGATTACCCGTGCATTGGTAATTCTGGCTATTGCTCTTATCTGATTATCCTGTCAAAACGTCATCTTTTATTACCAGATTTCCCTCATTACTGTTTGATGCGAACAAATCTTGGCGTTCATATGAAAGGTGGGATCATTACTGAAAGGGATGCAGATCATTGTACTGTCCGGATACGAGCACCGGCCGGAATCCTGTCAATTGATCAAATAAGGGGTATTGCCACGATTTCAAAAAAATACGGAACGGGGATTGTTCATTGTACTACACGGCAGACAATTGAAATTCCTCACGTCAATCCGAAATCACTTAAAAAAATCGAAAAATCGCTTGAGAAAAACGGTACTCCCATCGGTTCAGAAAGAGACGAGATAGTCAATATTATTGCGTGCCCCGGGATCGAACGCTGTAAATTTGCCAATATTGATACCATAAACCTTGCACAAAAGATCGATCAAAAACTGTTCGGCAAGGAAATGCCGGTAAAAATGCGGATAGCGATTTCGGGGTGTCCAAACGCCTGTACCAGCCCAATGCTTAACGAGATTGGAATAATCGGACGGATTCGCCCGTTAAGAACTGAAGGACTCTGTACCGGGTGCGGTACCTGTGTGGAATATTGTAAGGAAAACGCCATCATCGTAAAAAATGGGATTTCTGTTCTCGATCCTGCCAAATGTGTACAATGTGGAGTTTGCATCCAGTCATGTCCATTCGATCTCCTCAAGGCAGAGCATCGCCATTACCTTGTTCTTGTCGGGGGAAGACGGGGACGACATCCCAGGATTGGGAGGGAACTGCTTACCCTCGAAAATGATGATCATGTTATCTATGTCATTGAAAAAATCGTGAATTGGGTTTATCGCCGCGCGTGGAGCGGCAGGTTGCTTTCTGAACAGTTAGATGATCTCCATTTTGAAAAATTCCGCCAGGAAATTTTTAAAGAGATCTCTGAGAAAATTGACAAGATCTGAAGGTTTAGCGATTCAATATTTTAGTTACCATATCCAACATCAGTTTTTTGTTTAAATTATTCCTCTTTACACATTTTGAGAATTTTTCATGACTTTTTTTATTTATTAAAAGACTCGCGACTTGAGTACCTGCAATGACAAGGGGAGTAAACTCTCAAAAATCTTTGTGCATGTTTTTTCATACTCATGGTAACCTGCCACATGAATTATACCTAAGGGGGGTTGTGAGTTTTGTCATTAATCCATTCAAATAAAAAAGTAATTCGTGATATGAGTTGACAATTCAGCGGTCATCAATTTTAAAACATCCGTCCGAATCCCTGATTCTCATCGTCATCACAATCCAATGACGAACCATCACGGACAAGAGTATTAAACATCATTGCAGCGTTCATCAGAGTTTCATCACCGGTAGTACCCTTCCTGAGTTCGGATAGTGCTTGTGTCTGGGGGGAAGGGACAAGTCGTTTCCCCACCCAAATTCCTTTGCAGTGCCTGCAGTATGCACAATAACTATAGACAGAAATATCTCCATCAGCACATGCTAAAGTAACCCGGTTCTTTTTTTCATCCCGCTGAAAAGGCAAGGTCTTCATGATAAGAAGGTATTCAAGCATCTGATATCATAATGTCGATGCAATATTGTCATCGGAGAAAGGTATCTTCCGAATCGAAATAATTTATATAGATGGGTCTCATATATGTAATACTCGCATAAACTGACTGTAAGCGGACAGTCCCAAACATTTTGGAGGAAAAAAATGGC
>Ga0209048_10001783_pt1 | contig 21741 bp, 18 predicted proteins | sample FrelakmetCRP12CR_FD_187146 | JGI IMG/M metagenome (GOLD analysis project Ga0209048, IMG submission 187146) | Freshwater lake sediment microbial communities from the University of Notre Dame, USA, for methane emissions studies - CRP12 CR (SPAdes)... | ecosystem: Environmental > Aquatic >... | reverse complement strand
CGGCACCACGACGGCGCGCCTGTGGATGCAGGGCGACGACGAGGTCGCGCGCCGGTTCTACGCGTCGCTCGGCTTCAGCGCCGACGGCCACGTATTGATGCTCCCGGAGGATGCGCGCTGAAGCTACCCACGAACGCCGAGCCTCAGCCCGGCACGCACCAGCCCTTGGGCACGTAGGCACAGTACGGCTCCTCGGCCATGTAGTCGCCGGTGGCCTCATAGGCTCGCGCGCGGCAGCCGCCGCAGACCTTCTTGTACTCGCAGGCCCCGCACTTGCCCTTGAGCCCGTCGAAGTCCCTCAGTTGGTTGAACAACGGTGAGTCCCGCCAGACGTCGGGGAATGCCTGCTCGCGCACGTTGCCGGCGACCTTGTCGAAGTAGCCGCAGCCCTGCACGTCGCCGATGTGGCTGACGAAGCAGAAGCCGATGCCGGCGAGGCAGCCACGGCTGAGGGTATTCATGCCGCCGTGGCTGTGCGGGTGCACTTCGAGCTTGCGGCCCTGCGCCTTGGCGCGCTGCCGCATGACGCGCCAGTAGTGCGGCACGTCGGTCGGCTTCATGAAGAGGTCGCTCTGCTGCTGCGCGTCGTACATCCACTCCAGGGCGCGCTCGTACTCTTCGGGTGGCAACTCCTGCTCCTCGAGCTCCTTGCCGCGCCCGGTGGGCACCAGCATGAAGGGGTGGAAACTCACGGCTCCGAGGTCCTCCGACAGCTGCAGCAAAGCCGGCAGATAGTGCACGTTGAGCTTGGTGATCGTGGAGTTGATCTGCACTTCCACGCCGGCGTCGAGGCAGTGGCGGACGCCGCGCACGGCGCCGTCGAAGGCGCCGGGGACGCCGCGGAACGCGTCGTGCTCCGCGGAGCTCGGAAAGTCGATGGAGATGCTCACGCGGGCGATACCGACGTCCTTCATGCGGCGCGCGACCTGAGGCGTGACGAGCGTGCCGTTGGGCGACATCACCGTGCGCAGGCCCTTGCCGATGGCGCGCTCGGCGATGTCGAAGACATCGGCGCGCATCAGCGGATCGCCGCCGGTGAGGATGAGGATGGGGCTGGCGAACGAGGCGATCTGGTCGACGAGCTTGAACGCCTCGCCCGTGCTGAGCTCGCCCTCGTAGGGCCCGTGCACGGCAGAGGCGCGGCAGTGCACGCAGGCGAGGTTGCAGCTGCGCGTGACCTCCCAGGCGATGACGCGCGGCGGCGCGACGCCTCCGGCGTCGCCGGGCCGCGCGCTCATGGCTGGGGAGTTTTCAGCGTGTGGGTGGTGCAAACCTCTCCTAGTGTGCCAGAGACAGGCGGGCGGCGCAACGCGTGCGCTTCACGCCGCCCGGGCCGCGTCTGCGCGCCCTCAACCGATCCAGCGCACGATGTCCTTGGCGTGGTAGGTGATGATGAGGTCGGCGCCGGCGCGCTTGATGCCGGTGACGGCCTCCATCACGGCGCGCTCCTCGTCCAGCCACCCGTTGGCCGCCGCTGCCTTGATCATCGCGTACTCGCCGCTCACGTTGTAGGCGGCAAGCGGGAACTTGGTCTCCTGCTTCACGGCGTGGATGACGTCGAGGTACGGCAGGGCGGGCTTGACCATGATGATGTCGGCGCCCTCCTCGATGTCGAGCAGCGCCTCACGCACGGCCTCCTCCCCGTTGGCCGAGTCCATCTGGTACGTGCGCCGGTCGCCGAACGCCGGCGCCGACTCGGCGGCCTCGCGGAACGGGCCGTAGAAGGCGGAGGCGAACTTGGCCGAGTAGGCCATGATGGCCGTATCGCTGAGGCCCTCGTCGTCGAGCGCGTTGCGGATGGCGGCCACGCGCCCGTCCATCATGTCGCTGGGGGCGACGAAGTCGGCGCCGCTCTCGGCGTGCGTCACGGCCATCCTGGCAAGCAGCTCAAGCGTGACATCGTTGAGGATCTCGCCGTCCTGCACCACGCCGCAGTGGCCGTGGTCCATGTACTCGCAGAGGCAGACGTCGGTGATGACCACGAGGTCGGGGAACTCGTCCTTGATGGCGCGCACCGCCATCTGCACGACGCCTTCGGGATCGTAGGCGCCGGTCGCCGCGGGGTCCTTGTGCGAGGGGATGCCGAACAACAGCACCGCCGGGATGCCGAGGTCGACGACTTCGCGCACCTCGCCGAGCAGGTTGCCGATGGAGAGCTGGAAGCAGCCGGGCATCGAGGAGATCGGCTTCTTGATGTTCTCGCCGGCGATCACGAAGAACGGGTAGATGAGATCGTCGACCGCGAGCGTGGTCTCGCGGAGCATGTTGCGGATAGCCGGCGTGCGGCGCAGGCGCCGCATGCGGTAGCTGGGGTAGTACATGGGGTCGGGTCCTTTCCTACGGGAGCGGCTGCAAGCCCGTGTGCGCCAGCAATCTTCCCCCGCTGGGAGAGCGTTGACAAGCCGGCGGCGCCGTTGCGGCGCCGCCTCAGCGCTCGACCAGCTCCAGCGCCGCCTTCACGACGCTCGTCACCGACTCGCGGTCGCGCAGGTGGCAGGGGATCACCGGCACCCCGGAGTCGACGCCCAGGGCCTTGGCCACCTGCTTGGAGCTCAGCTCGTCGTCCGCCATCGAAACGTAGGTGGCCACTACCAGCGGCACGTCACCCAACGAGCGCACGAACTCCAGGTCGCCGCGGGTGGCGCGCAGGCTGTCCTGGTCGTTGGCGTTGGCCAGCAGCACCCAGGCCGAGCTCTCGCCGGCGAGGCGCCGCCAGGCTTGCTCGGGCGAGGACGAGGCGACCGTGAAAACGACGACCTCTGCGGCCGCCGCAGCGACCTCCCCATCGCCGTTGCTCGACGGCAGCTGGCCGGCGATCACGGGGATCTCGACCTCCTTCTCGTCGATCAGCTCCACGCGCAGCTGCTTGACGACGTTGGAGTCGGTGAGCGTGTTGAGAAACACCTCGTTGTAGATGTCGATCGGTCCGCGGACGGCCACGCTCAAGCCTCTGCCGATGCCCTCGATGGCGGGCTCGCCGACCGTGATGAGCCCGCTCGAATAGAGACTGTAGATGACTTTGGCGCCGTGGAAGCGGTCGAGACCGCTGTCGCGCAAGATCACGTTGATGTCGGCGCGGCCGTCGATGTGGACGATCACGCGCCACTCCTCGGCGGTCAGCGTCATCTCGCCGCGATCCTCCACGCGCTGGCTGTAGGCGAGGTGCGGGACGCGCTCCAGAGAGCCGAGCTGCTCGAAGATGAGCTCCCACTCGTCGATGCGGCGGCAGCCCTCCATGATCACGTTCTCCACGTTCATCTCGACGAGGATGTCCTCGTCGGTCACGTGTTCGTCGGCGCTGAACTCGAAGTCGCCGTCCAGCCAGCTGAAGAACTTGAAGGCGGTGTCCTGGATCTGCTCACGGACGGCCTGTTCCAGGGTCCCGCGGTCGATGACGCCGCTGCCGAGGAGGATGGCGCCGATGCGGGCGCCCTCACCCTCCTTCTCCTGGGCCGCGAGCGCCGCCTTGAGCTGGTCCGCGCTGATGGCGCCCGACTTCACGAGGCGTTCGCCCAGAGGCAGGTGCTGCGGCACCGAGAAGGCGTAGTAGATGAGGCCCTTGCGGAAGAAGATCTTGCCCCACTCTTCGCCACGGCGGATCGTGAGCGCCCCTGACTTGGCGCTCATCTTCACCAGCTGGAAGATGTTGGGGAGACTGAACTCCTTCAGGTTGCCCTGGAGAAGCACTGCGCACCTCGTTCCGCGGTAGACCCGCCGTGGACGGCCGTCCGTCTCCTACATCGGCAACGCGCGGCGATACTCAATACTACGACGGCGAGGCGGCGCGCATTGATGCGGCCGGAGCGCCGTCGGAGCCGTCGGCGCGCACGGCGACTCCTTCGCCGAGGGCGTCGCCGGGCGCCGGGCCGTCGGGCAGGCACACGGGCGCTTCGCACGTTCCTGCCCGCAGCTGCCGGCGCCGCAGCGCCCAGTAGGCGCCGGCGGCGGTGGCCAGCGCCGACACGCCGCCGACGGCGATCGCCGTGCGCACCCCGAAGCCGCGCACGATGAGGCCCGTCAAGGGCCCGCCGATGGGGGTGCTGCCGAGAAACACGACCGCCCAGAGGGCCATCACGCGGCCGCGCATGGCGTCGTCGGCGTTGAGCTGGAGCAACGAGTTGGTCGTACTGATGAACAGTACGCCGGCGGCGCCCATGGGCACCAGGAGCGCCATGCCCCAGAGATAGCCGGGTGCGGCGGCGAGCAGCACCGTGACCACGCCGAAGGCGAAGGTGCTGGCCACGAGCAGGCGCCGTGAAGGGCGCGCCCTGCTGGCCATGAGCAGGGCGCCGGCGAGCGCCCCGACGCCCATGGCCGCGGAGAGGGCGCCGTACGCGCCGCCGCCACGGCCGTACACCGATCTCGTGAGCAGCGGCAGCACCACGGAGTAGTTGTAGGCCAGCGTGCTGACCACGGCCATCATCAGCAGCGGGGTGCGCAGCGCCGGTGTGCGCCACACGTAGCGCAGGCCCTCGCGCACCTGGCCGGGCTCGCGAGGCACAGGCTTGCTACGGCGCAACTCGCCGGTGCGCATCACGCCCAGGGCCACGATCACGGCGACGAACGACACGGCGTTGAAGAGGAAGCAGGACGCGACCCCGACGGCGGCGATGAGCAGGCCGCCGATCGCCGGCCCGACGATGCGCGAGGAGTTGATGATCACGGCGTTGAGGCCGACGGCGTTGGCGAGGTCGTCGGGTCCGACCATCTCGTACACGAAACTCTGCCGCGACGGCATGTCGAGCGCCACGGCGACGCCGGTGAGCCCCGCCAGCACCCAGATCATCCAGACGGTCACCACGTCGGTGAACGTGAGCGCGGCGAGGATGAGCGCGAAGAGCGCCGCCGCCGTCTGCGTCGCCATGAGCAGGCGCCGCTTGTCGACGCGGTCGGCGAGCGCGCCCGCCCAGGCGCCGAGGAACAGCACAGGGCCGAACTGCAGGCCCACGGTGATGCCCAGGTCGACGCTGCTGCCGGTGAGCTGCAGCACGAGCCAGCTTTGCGCCACCGACTGCATCCAGGTGCCGCTCATCGAGATGACCTGAGAGAAGAAGAACAGGCGGTAGTTGTGGAGGCGCAGGGCGCGGAACGTGCGCCGCATGAGGCGAGGCTGATCGCTTCTGATGACGTCTTTCGTCCGGGTCACGCGGATGCTCCTGCCGCAAAGAGGACGCCGCCGAGTGTACAACCCGCGGAGGAGGCGGCGCGCCGACCGGCGGCGTCAGGCTAGCCGGCGGAGGGCCAGCGACTCGGCGCCAGCTTCCAGGTGCCGTAGGAGAGCTGCGCCACGAAGACGAGGAGCAGCGGCACGGCCACCCATTCGAGCCAGTAGCTCCGGTTCACGATAGACACCACGTCGGCGGCGCAGACGGCGAACGCGAAGGCGCCGAGCAGGGACGGGATCCGGGGGTGGAAAAAGAGGCCCCAGCCGATGAACATCAAGGTGACGGCCAGCGAGATGAACAGGATGCTGGCCCAGAGAGCGTGCGCGGCGGTCTGATCCTCCGAGTAGACGCCCGTCATCGTCACGGCCAGCGACGCCACGAGGCCGCCGATCTGGCCGAGGCCGATGAGCAGCCTGGTCCAGATGCGCTGATCGTGGGTCAGGGCGCGCAGGCCGAGGAAGAAGGCCGCAAGACCCACGCCCACGATGACCATGTCGAGACGGAAGAGGACGGAGCCTATCGGGCTCCAGAGCCTGTTGCCGAGGTCGCTGATCCAGTTCGTCATGGGGCTGAAGGCCCACGGATACCACGCGTACGCAGCGCCTGCCAGCGACACGCACACGATGATCGACGCGGCTCCGGCGACAGTCGCCAAGGGGTAGCGCGGGCGCGAGGTCCGGCTCCTCATGGACTCAGGCGGCGACACGGCAGACCGGCCCGCTCACGCCACCCACATGCCATTGGCGAAGGTCGTCGCACGAGGGATCGGCCCCGCCGCCATCGCCACGAGGACCGCGTTCGGGGGCGGCGAGGAACGCAGGCGGCCACTTCCGTCGCGGTTGCTTCAGCAGGTCGGGGGCGTGGCCCAAAGCGATCTCTCCGTCGTCGGTGTCAAGGCCGATCCGTATTCGTGAGGACTCTAGCAGAAGCGGGGCCGGTCGATACCTGTTGAACGGCGTTCTCCCCCGTAACTTAACCGGAGGACAACAGAGACATCACATCGCCCAACGTCGAGGGCCTCAACGAGGTGCTCGCCCGCCTGTCAGGGCCCTGAGATCGCCTCCAACAAGACGACCGCCGAGGAACAGGCCCACGCCTGCGGGACGCCGTCGCGAGCTTGCCGGCGGCGATGGCGGCGGGGGCGTTGGCGGTCACGTTCTTCGGGGTGCGGGCGGTCGTGCACCACAACCACAGGCCGCCGCCGAGGTCGCAGCTCCACGAGCGCGCGTACGTCGCGTCGAAGCTGCTTTGCGCCATAGCTCTGTACGATGTGTCGGCGGTGCGTTCGTAGGCGCGCGCGTGCGCATGCGTCGTCGAGCGAGCGCTCGGCGCCGGCCCGATCAGCGCGGCGCCGACCGTGGACGCTGTCAGCTGAGAGCGCGACCGCGACCACGCCGAGCAAGACGGCCAGCGCCCGCCGCCGGTCGTGCGCTTCGCCTGCCACAGTGGGGCCTCCGCCGTCCCTTCGGGTGGGTCCCGCCGGCGAGATCGGGCCAGCCGGTGAAAAGGTGCCGACGCCCTCGCTCACACCGATCCGTGCACGGCGCCGCTTCGGTCACCCGGCGCACGGCGGCGCGCCGGCCGGGCTTGCCCGGCCGCAGCCGCCTTGGCAGACCGAGAACGGCAGATCGACAGGACGCTCTGCTAGAGTATCAGCGCTCGACACCCGCGCCGAGGAGGACGAATGCCCTTGCTGCCGCCCGAACTGCTGCCCGGAGTCCCCCACTTCTTCTTCACGCTCCTCGGCGTGCCGATCACCGTGGCCTATCCCAACCTGGTCGCCTGGATCGTGCTCGCCGTCGCGTTCGTCGCGGCGGTGTTCCTGCGCTTGCCGCGGTTCATCGAAGGCAAGGACTGAGCGATGAACCTCACGCGCAGCGCCCAGCGGTATCTGCGCCTCGACTTCACCCTCGAGGACGCCCTGCCGACGCGCATGCCCGTGTACGTGAACTCGGTGGTCTACCTGTTCGGCGCGACCGCGCTGGTGGCTCTCGCCTGGATCGTGATCTCCGGCGTCGTCCTCACGTTGGGCGGCCCCAGCTGGTACCACACCAATGCCCTCGGACGGTTTGCGAACGCAGTGCACTTCTGGAGCGTGCAGCTCTTCTTCGTCGGGCTGGTGCTGCACTTCGCCACCAAGTTCTTCCTCGGCGCCTGGCGCGACGGCCGCTGGCTCACCTGGGTGGTCGGCGGCCTGCTCCTCGGTCTCGGCGTCTTCACCAGCCTGACCGGCTTCCTCCTCCAGACCAACTGGGATGCGCAATGGATCGCGACGCAGGCCAAGGACGCGATGAACGCCGCCGGGATGGGCGCCTTCTTCAACACGATGAACACGGGGCAGGTCCTGACCCTGCACGTGGCGGCGCTGCCGCTGGCCCTCGCCGCCCTCCTCGGTCTGCACATCTTTCTCATCCGGCGCGACAGCCCCGTGCGCCCGTACGACGACCGCGCGAAGCGCGCGAACAGGGCCGGAGCAGAAGAGGCCGGCGCCGGCCCGGCTGCGGCGGGCGCCGCCGAAGCCGAGCTGGCCGGGTACGGCCGCCGCACACGCGAGAACCTGCGCGGCATCCCGCTCAAGCCCTACGACCTGCTCCGCGAAGGCCTCATCGTCTTCGGCCTCGCCGCCGTCGTCGTGCTCGCCCTCGCCATCTTCGTCGGCGCGCCCGACTACCCCACGGTGACCGGCCAGAACGTCGCCACGAAGCAGCCCATCACCTACCTCAAGACGACGGTGGGCATCCTGCTGGGCAACGACAACTCGGCGTTGACGGGCTACGGGCCGCCGTACCAGAACGACGACTCGGCGGCTCAGCACCTCGGCCCGATCGCGCCGGCCACCTGGTTCGGCGTGACCCGGCCCATCGACCCGGCCCAGGACCTGGTGCTGGCCCCTCTCGCGCGGGTCGCGCAGATCAATCCGGCCTACGCACAGCCGCTGGCGGAGTTCAAAGCGGCCTCGGCGGCTCAGCAGCAGACATGGCTCGCCGCCTACGACAAGGCCTTGGGCGCGGCGACCGTGAGCGGCGACTCGGTGCAACTTCCGGCCGGCGACTACGGCCCCGTCGAGGCCATGATGAACGGCATGCTGGGCCTGGGGCGCGCCGGGCTGCTCGAGGGCGCGCTGGCCGCCGAGGGCAACGGCTTCGCGCCCTTCAGCTTTGACTACACGAAGCAGCTCTCGTACTTCGCCGTCGCGCCGCCCTACTTCGACACGGCCTCGCACCTCGTGCAGCAGGGCAACCCGCAGTGGGGCATCGTCCACGAGACCGGCAACTACCCGGGCGCCTGGTGGCTCGATGCGTACCAGATCTGGTACGAGATCCCGGCGATCGCGGACGCCGACAACGCCGACCTGCTCGTGGTGACGATCATGCTCGGGTTGTTCGCGCTGCTGTTGTTGCTGCCCGTGATCCCCGGTCTCAACCGGCTGCCGCACGGGCTCAAGGTTTACCGCGTGATCTGGCGCGACTGGTACAGGGACCACGCCGAGGAGGTCGCGCAGCGCCGCGAGTGAGAGGTGCAGCACGCCCGAACTGACTGTGACGCGAGGCTCATGGCTCGGCGGGAGGCTCGGATAGCCCCTGCTTCACGCTCGTGCACCCGAGCCTCCCGTCGCGTCGCTCTCGTTTTCGTGGTCCGGACTGGCAGCGTGGCTCGTCTTCCTCCGGAGGGGGAATCATCCATCCATGGACACACATCACGCCGACAAGAAGACGATCCTCGTCGTCGACATGCTCAAGGGGTTCTGCCGTGCGGGCAATCTGGCCGGCGCACGGCTCGACTCGATCACCGGCCGGCTGCGCGACCATCTGATCCGCGAGCAGGCCGCCGGGGCCGACCTCGTCTTCCTGGCCGACACGCACGCGCCCGACGACCCCGAGTTCGCGATGTTCCCGCCCCACTGCATCGAGGGCTCGGGCGAGGAGGAGATCGTCTCCGAACTGGCCGATCTCGCGGCGCGCGGGCACGTCGTCCGCAAGCGCACCTTCTCGGGATTCTACGGCACCGGGCTCGACGAGCTCCTCGAGCGGCTCGCGCCCGACGTAGTGGAGGTGACCGGCGTGTGCACCGACATCTGCGTCCTGCATACCGTGTACGACTTGCGCGTGCGCGGCTACAAGGTGGTGGTGCCGCGCGACCTGGTCGAGACCTACGCCGCCCCAGATCACGAAGCTGACGAGATCAGTCGCTTGGCCCTCGCGCACATCCGCGACGTGCTCGGCGCGACCGTTACCTGAGGCCGGCCGAAGGCGCTTGCGGCGGCAGCGACTGTTGCCCGCCCCGTGGCCAGCGCGGTAGGGTTGTGCCACCCGCTTGGAGCCGAGGCCCATGCTCGCAACAGCACCCGACATGCCAGATGGCGACCGCGGCGATGCCTCAGTCCACGAGGCGCGCATCGACCTCCACTGCCACTCGCGCTTCTCGACGTCGGCCAACCTGTGGCTGGCAGCAGAACTAGGCTTCAAGGAGTCGCACACCGAGCCGGCGACGGTCTACGGCCTCGCCAAGATGAGGGGGATGACGCACGTCACCCTCACCGATCACGACTCCATCGAGGGCGCCCTGCGGCTGGCCCACCGCGAGGATTTCATCATCGGCGAAGAGGTCACGGCCTTCTTCCCCTCGGAGGCGCTCCACGTGCACGTGCTCGTGTGGGGCATCGACGAGCAGCAGCACACCGAGATCGGCGAGCTGCGGTTCAACGTGTTCGAGCTCGTCGAGTACCTTCGCGGGCACCGCATCGCACACGCCTTGGCCCACCCCTTCTCGCTGGTCGCCGGAGGGCTCCGCGGTGAGCAGCTCGAGGCGCTGCTCGTGCTGTTCGATATCTGGGAGGTCCGCAACGGTCTCTCGTGCCGCGCGGAGGATGAGCTCGCCGAGGAGGTGGTCGCCCGCTCAGCCGGCCTGCGCGCCCGCCTCGCCGCTGGGGCGGGGGTCTCCGCAGCCCGGCCGATCGGCGCCTGCGCCGGCTCCAACGACCACACCGGTCTGGACGTCGGGGCGACATACACCGTCATCTCCCTCGGGGCAGACGAAGCCCCGCCCTTGACGGCGCTCATGGCCGGCTCGGGAAGCCCCCGCGGCTCGCACGGCTCCACGGCCAAGCTCGCCCACAACGGCGTTGCGCTCCTCCTCAGAGGAAGCGCGAACCGCAAGGGCCCGATCCAGCACGCCCTCGCCCGGGCCACAAGGACATCGCTGACCTGGCAGCTCCTGGGGAGGCCCGAGGGGCGCCGCTTCGCGACCCGCGCTTTGTCCGTCGCCTCGGCCTCGAAGCGCCTGTGGCGCGGCGACAGACGCGCGTCGCTCGACGCCGCGCTCCGCGGGCTCTCACAGGACCTCCTCCGCAGCGACAGCCTGAGCCGGGGGCTCTGCCACGAGCAGCTGCAGGCACGGGTCGAAGACGCTTGGCGGTCGGCGATGCGCGACCAGCTCGGAGAGGCCGAGCACTTCGACATCGGCGCGCTGATCGGCGACAAGAAGCGCATCGCCGCCATCACTGACGCCCAGAGCCTGCTGGCCCCCTACCTCTTCGCGGCCGGCTTCCATGCCCGCCAGCGACGACATGCCGTCGCAGTCACCGGGCGCCTGGCGGAGCGCGGGCTGGCCCTGCCCCCAGGCGTCAAGACCATGCCCCGCGTGGCGATGCTCACCGACACCTATGAGGAGATCAACGGCGTCAGCACCGTGCTGCACGAGCTGGTGCGCCACGCGACCGCTCACGATTGGCCGTTCACACTGGTGTCGGCCGGGGCCGAGCGCCGCTCGGAGGCGGGGCGCGAGGTGTTCCCAGCGATCGCGTCGCGCTCACTCGACGTCTATCCCGGGTTTCCCATGGCTCTGCTCCCCATCCTCGAGGTCCTGCGCTGGTGCGAGGAGAGCGACATCGACGTGATCCACGCGGCGACGCCAGGGCCCGTCGGCCTCGTGGCGTGGCTCCTCGCGAACTCCCTCGACCTGCCTCTGGCCGGCACGTATCACACCGACCTTCCCAACCTGGGGTTCTACCTCACCGGCGACCACCTGCTGAAGGAGAGCCTCTGGGCGTACGTGCGCCTCTTCTACGACCAGTGCGCCATGGTCTTCTGCCCCTCAGAGGCGTCACGCGTGGAGCTGGTCGAACACCGTGTGAAGAGCCACTTGAGGCCGTTCCCGCAGGGCATCGACTGCGGCCTCTTCGACCCGGCGCGACGCGACGAGAGCCTGCAGCGAGATCTCGGCGCCGGCAGGCGCGTGCTCCTGTGGGTCGGCCGCATCTCGCCGGAGAAGGGGCTGGACGCCCTGGCGGCGAACTACGCCGCGCTGCGCGCCCGGCGCGACGACGTCCACCTCGTCATCGTCGGCGAAGGACCGGACCACGAGCGCCTGCACAAGCTCGCCCCCGACGCCTCCTTTCTCGGCGTCAAGACCGGCGCGGAGCTCGCCGCGATCTTCGCGTCGGCCGACGTCTTCCTGTTTCCGGGCCACGCCGAGACGTTCGGTCAGACGGTGCTCGAGGCGGCCGCCTCGGGCCTGCCGGCGGTGGTCAGCGCCGGCTCGGGGACGGAGGACGCCATGATCCGCGACGTCACGGCTCTCTCGGTCGCGCCCGGCGATGCGCGTGGCTTTGTCGCCGCGGTTGAGCAGCTGCTCGACGACCGCGAACTGCATGCCCGCATGCGGACTGCCGCCCGTCACTACGCCCTGACCCGCACCTGGCCCGCGACCTTCGAGCGTGTCGCGGACGCCTATCGCACCATCGCTTTGTGACCCAGGTACGAGACGCACGGTCACCCGACAGACCCCCGGATGGCGCGCGCGCTGGGCCGGGCGCCGCCGTCTTCGTCCTGGCCCACCACGACGACGAAGTGTTCTGTGCCGGCCACCTGCTTCGCGCCATGGCCACGGGCCGGCGACTCCACATCCTGTGGGCCACGGCCGGCGGGCTGGCGCCCCCGGACCGACGCCTCCTCGAGGGCGCGCGGGTCTGCCGCCTGCTGGGGCTGGCCCCCGGCGCCGTCCGCGACCTGAGACTCGCCGACCAGAGCGCGGTTCGCCACATCGCGAGGATCGCCGACGCCGCCGAGGCTCTACTCGATGCGGCGCTCGCTCACGGTGATGGCGAGGCGTCCGCCGTGTACGTCCCGGCCTACGAAGGCGGGCATCCTGACCACGACGCCGTGAACCTGGCCGTCGCCGTGCTGCGCTCCCGGCGGCCGGAGCTCGACGCGCGCGAGTTCCCCCTGTACCGGCGCAGCCCCGCCGGCCTCAGTGTGCAGGCGCCGCGGCCGGCTGCGGGCACGTCGCGGGAGCCGTTCTCTGTGCTGCCACTCGGCGTTGACGCGCTGGCGCTGCGCCGCTGCCTCGCGCGTGCCAACGCGAGCCAGTTGCTGCCCTCGCTGCTGCCCTTGCTCGCGTTGGCATGGGCGGCGGGCAGGGGGCGGGCGGAGCCGTCGCGTCCTCTGCCCGCCCACGATTACACCCGCCCTCCTCACAGCGGCGCGCTTCTCTACGAGCTCTACACGCGGCGGCGCTTCGTCGAGTTCCGTGCCGCCGCCGCCGCACTGCGCGGGACTTGAAGCGGCGCGCTGATAGTGCGAGTCTCGCGTCGTCGCGACCAGGTCGCTGCAGCGCCCTTGTCGCACGGGCCCGCGGACCGAGGAGGCTGGAGGAGCGCCATGGCGATCTTGCTTGACTCAGCATCCGTGAACGATGCGGCGGCGGCGGCCGAGCTCGGCTTCGTCCACGGCATCACCACGAACCCCGCGCTCATGGCCCGCGAGACGAAGGAGCCGCTGGCGCACCTCGAACGCCTGCTGAGCGCCTTCCCCAGCGGCCCGATCTGCTACCAACCCACGCGCACCGCGTACGCCGAGGTGAACGACGAGGCGCGAGCCGCCGCGTCGCTCGCGCCCGACCGCGTCGTCGCCAAGCTGCCGGCCACCCTGGACGCCATCAAGCTGGCGGCCGCCCTGACGGACGACGGCATCCGCTGCGCCCTCACCGCCGTGTACTCGCCCGCCCAGGCGCTGCTCGCCCACGAGGTCGGCTGCGTCTGGATCATCCCGTATGTGGACAGGGCGGCCAGGCAGTCGGTCGGTGGCCTGGTCGTCGTCGATGCGCTGGCGGCGATCCTGGCGCGGCTACAGAGCAGCACGCGCATCCTCGCCGCCAGCTTGAAGAGCGGCTCGCAGCTGGTGGAGTCGATACTCCACGGCGCGCACGACGTCACCGCTCCGCTCGAGGTCCTCGCCTGCCTCCCGGCGCACCCTCTGACCGAGTCGGCCGTGCGGGAGTTCGCCGCCGCCTGGCCGGAAACGTAGGCCAAGCGCGCCGCACCTCGCCTCGGCGCAGGGGTCCGCGCAAAACCAGTTCGAGTGGTCCCTCGATTCCAAAGCGCACCGGGGCGATGCCGACCGCCGTCGCTGCCTCATGACCGCACATCTGCTCACCCGGACGTCCTTAGCTCCGCATCCCACGCGAAGCGCACGCACCCTACGGCGAAGGTGAGAGCACGTACATGTCGCCGACGCCGAGGGGCTTGTAGCCCTTCCGAACGAGGCTGAAGCTCCGCGACAACAGACTCCTCATAGCAACGAAGTCCTGGGCCGAATTGGCGGGCACGTGGAAGGCCACATAGGCATCGTTTCGGCGGAGCTCAGGCAGCCAAGCCGCTTGGTCGGAAAGCAGGTGAGACAGCGTTGACACATAGACGAGTTTCTCGTCCGGAATCGAGTACAGAGCGCGCGAGATGTTGCCGCGAGACTGATCGTCGAACACGAAACGTGTGGCGCGTGCCAACGTCGGAGCCGAATCCGCATGTGCCCGCTCGAAAAACGAGTGCAGCCGCCCCAGTGCAGCAGGCACCAGAAGGACGAGGCAGAACGCGACGATCGCCACGTAGCGCAGTCTGCCAACGAGGAGCCGAGCGGCCAGCACGGGCACGAACGCGAGAAACGGCCACCCGGCGGCCAAGTACCGGTCGTAGATGAACGGTGAACGTACGAGCAGGTACATCACGATGATGCTCCCAGCGACCCCGGCCAAGAAGAACAGCGCCGGGAACATGCCAGTCGTGTCGACCGCCGCCAGGTAGCGGCGGGCGAAGGGTCGACATCGCGGGAGGAGGAGGGCAGCAAGGAGGCTGACGCCAAGCAGAAGCACCACGGCGATCGTCACTTTCATCGCCGCGCCATTGGTGAGGGCGTGCCGCAACGACTGCGTCGGGCCCAGCCATGAGCCCCCCAACCGAGCCGGTAAGGCCAGCGGTGCCCACCAGCCCCCCACGTGGGTCGACAACGCCCGCCATGACCAACTCGCCCATCTCAGGTCGTTGACGTCGGCGCCGAAGAAGCCGCCTACGGCCTTCTGGACGACGTGAAGGCGAGCGACGAACACATCCACGGTCAGGTCGTGCGGACGCCTGCTCTGGCGCGCTACGGAGAGGTAGAACGTGGGGTCGAGAGCGAGAAAAAGCGGCAGTCCGGCGAGCATGCCGCCGATGATCTTCATGAGGCGTTTGCGGTCCCGTCCGAGCAGGACGGCGAGGGCATAGGCGGCTCCTGTCAGAAGGACGAGAATGAACTGATAGTGAGTCAACATGCCGGCCACCCCGACCGACGCAAGCAGCACCAAGTCGCGCGCGCGGAGTGGCCGGGTCCTGTCTGCGGCTCGCACGACCGCCAAGGCAAAGAGCACGGTGAAGAGCGCGACGAGCTCGTAGTGGCGGGCCATCATGGATGTGGTCACGACCGGCGGGCTCACGCACCAGATCGCGGTGACCACCGCGGCTTCGAGCTCGTTGCCGAGCAATCGCCGCGCGAGCACAAAGAGTGAGAGACCGGTCAAGCCGGCGATGATCATGTTCAAGATGATGCCGCTCTTCAGCGTGACGCCGAACACGGCCACCCAGACGTGGAGGATCCAGAAGTAGAGTGGTGGGTGCATATCCGCATGCGCAAGTCCGGACTGGATGCCACCAAACACCCAGAAGCCGGCCGGCTCCATGAGCGACTTCCACCGTCCGGCAGGTACCCACCGGTCTGTTATGCCGCCGCCAGAGGCCGTGAGCTGGTAGGCGTTCTCGTGGCCTGTAGCGGCGATGTAGCTGATTGCTTCGTCGTGGTAGAAGTGGCGTTTGAGCAGCACGCCGTCGGTGCGCAGGAGCATTCCGGCGGCAAGGCCGACGATGAGCACGATGATGGCCAGGCGAGAGGTCGGCCACCGACGGCTCTTGCCTACGGAAGCCGGATCAGTGCTCGATCCCAAGCCGACATTGTCACTCGTCTGACGAGTGCGCCTACGACGCGCGAGCACGGCACCGGGCCGCGGGCGAAGACAGCGCGTCTCGTTGTGGTCGGCCCCGTGACATTTCGACGGTGATACTATTTGTGGTGCAGTGACCGGTCAACGCGGCCACCGCACGCAGGGACGGACAAGGCCGCCTGCCGTCGCGGTGTGGCAATCGAGCACGTAGGTGCCCCTGCAGTCGCTGAAGACGTTCTCGTCGGGCCGGGCTATCCGGGTGACTTGACGGCCCGCGAGCGACGCCGCAAGAATGATGCGTCTCGCCGAACTGCACCCGAGTGAGGTCGAATGGCAGCCCGTCTCGAGCGTCTCGTGCTTCTCGCCCGCAGGCGGGCGTTCAAGCTGCAGGTGAGCGTCCTCAAACGCTACGAGGTGCATCAGCGCCGCTTGGCCGCGTTTCTCGCCGGGCGCCAGCCGCTCACGCTCTCACCGCTTCCTTCGTCGCCCACCTACGCCGTGGTCGTCCCCTGCTACGACCACGCTGCCTACGTGCCGCAGGCGTTTCGCAGCATCGAGGCGCAGACGCTGAGGCCCGCCGAGGTCGTCCTGGTCGACGATCGCTCGACCGACGCCACCTGGGACATCATCACGGAGCTCGCCGCCACGTCGCCGCTGCGACCGCGGATCACGATCCTTCGCAACGAGCGGAACCTGGGGCAATGCGCCACTCTCAACGCGGCCGTCGGGCAGACAAGCGCCGATATCATCGTGGTGCTCAACGACGATGACTACCTCATGCACGACGCGCTCGAGTGGATCGACAAGGTCTTCCACCAGCACCCCGAAGCCGGGCTGGTGGGCGCCAAGGGGGTGGGCGTCCGCTCTCAGGTCTACCTCGACAACCTGAAGAAGACGGTCGCCGGCGCGTTGATCTCGGACGCACTCGTGACGGTGGTCAGCCTGCCGGAGGCGGCGAGGCGCTTCCGGCACGCCCGCCAGCTCGTGATGACGCACTCCGCGTCGGCGTTCCGCCGTGAGGCGTGGGAGGTCGCCGGCGGCTACTACGCCGACAAGAACAAGCGCATCGTCATCTACTCGGATCGCGACTTCCAGCTGCGCGTCAATTGCCTGTACCCCGTGGTCATCGTCGAGAACGCCGCCTTCTCTTTCTGGCGCTCCGGCACCAGTGTGGACGGTGGGCTCTTCACCTGACTGTGGCAGGTAGCGGAGCTGTCTTGCCTACCGTGAAGTACGACACGCCCGTCCTCGACTTGACGATGGACCGAGTGCGGTCTGTCGCCACGCGGGCGAGACGCAGAGCATAGCGACGCCCCCAGTGCCCGCTTGGAGGGGTGCTAGCGCCGGTATCGCGCTGCGAGCTCCGTCGAGCGCGCTGCGCTCAGGGCCTCCTGCTGCACGTCGCGCAATCGATCGAACACGGTCGCGTCCTCGAGCGTGGGGGCCGAAGAGGGCCCCGGTCTCAGCGACGCGCTGAAGGCGCGAGCTCTCGACCGGTTCTGGCGCTCCGACCAATCCGAGCCCGGGACCGGGCACGGACTCCCCATCGCCAATGCGCTCGCCAGGGCGTCTGGAGGGTCACTCGTCCGCCGCGACGGTCCTGCCTGGCTCAGAGTCGGTCGACGGAGTGCCGACAATCTGGACGATCCCGCAAGAGACGGCTGCACGGCCGACGTGGGAACGTGGCCTTTTGCAGGCAAGAACTCGCTTCCCAAGGCAGAAGTCTAACCTTCAATGTGAGGTTTATGCCGCCAGGCGGGCGTGCCGGCTGGGGCCGCTCGGCCGGCCCTACGCCAACAGATCAGGGATGCGCCGAGTCAGCTCTGCCCAGTCATCGCCGACCGCCTGCTGCACGAGGCCCTTGGCTCCCGCGAATGCTTCAGCGGGCATCACCATCTGCCAGATGCGGACCATGTTCTCGCGGTCGTCGTGACCTATCAAAGGGAACATCCAGGCGATCACTTCCGGGAAGCGATCCTGGGGGACCGTGCTCGCCATGAGGCCGACCGCCTTGCCTTGGTCGGGTAGAGAGACGCGCTCCCTGACGATGCGGTACAGGTGCGTGTCTTCCTTGGCCAGGTGCAGATCAAGATGGAACTTGAAGGCGGCGGTGGCGCGCGCTGTCTGCAGGGCGTCGCCTGCTGAGGCCGCCTCGTTCAGGGCGTCGAAAGCGGCGTCCAGGCCGCGGTGGTCCTTCACGTAGGCCTCGGCGACCAAGGGCGCGACCACGTCCACGGCGGGGAAGATGGCCAGCTCCTCCCCGTGGGCGTGCCACACCAGCACTTCGTTGAAGAAGTGGAAGCGTTCCACCGTACCTGAGAGCCCCGGCGTGCCGCGCGCCGCGCCGAGCGCCGCGGCGTCGACGCCGGCCATGTCCTGTCGGAACGCATTGTGGATCGCCGTCACTGCATCGATGGGACCTGTCATGATCGCCATCCTCCTTCGACCTGCCCGTTGCGGGCCCGCGCCACCCGGGATCGTACTACATGCCTGCGGCCCGAAGTATCGTCTGGCCCTACCCCTCAGGCCTCGAAGGCACGTACCAGCGCGTCGAAGCGGCGCGCCTCTGCGACGTCGATGATGTGGGCGGAGTAGCGCGCCGACTCGTAGATTGCGGCGAGGTCGGCGGCCGGCGAGGGCAGCGGTGGCGCGGCTTCCGCCGGCGACGCCGCCACCGCCGCCAGGTAGTCGCGCACGGTCACGCCGGCCAGGCGCGCCTGGCCGGCCCGTGAAAGCCGACGCTCCAGCTCCGCGTACCGCTGTCGTACGAGCTCTGCGGGCGTGCGCGGCCTATGGCGGCGCAGCGCCAGAACGCGGCGGCGCAGCCGCCGCCCGACTCGCGCCGCAAACTCCCCGGCCGCCGAGCTCAATGAGGCGAGCGCCTCACGTTCTTCCACGACCGCGGCCTCCGCGGGCAGCTTGCGGCGGAAACGCCGAAGCGCCAGCGCGACGAGCGCCAACGAGATCCCCACGGCCGCGAGAGCGCCGACGACCGTGACGACCAGCCTGGGGACGATCGGGAACTTGGGCCCCGGTATGTAGCGCGTCGTGATCGTCGGCGGCCGCGACAGCCCCGGCACCTCTTCGGAGCGCCACGTGTGAATGTGGAGTGTGCTCGACAGCCAGGCAAGTCCACGCAAGATCCCCGCTCCGGCGTAGCCGATCACGTAGCCCAGGCCGTCCAGCGCGTAGCGCAGCACGCCCCCGAGGACGCCAAGTACCCAGAGCAGCACGTCCACCCGAAGGACCTGGGTGAGGAGTGCGCCGATGGCGATGACGCCGAGCACCGCGCCGACCACGGCGAGCAGCCACGGCCAGGCGGGCAAGCGCTCCGCTGGGTCGATGAGCTCGGTCAGAGCCTCGTAGCGCACGACCGCGATGAGGAGCCCACCGCTGACGAGCGCGGCGACGACTGCCCCGGCCGCCCATCCCGGCGCCGCGCCGGCCCAGGCGGCGCACAGCAGCACGGCGCAGAGCAGGGCGAAGCCTCGAACGGCGCGCCTGACGGCTGCTTCCGGTGACTGTGGGGCGCGACCCAGGTGGATGCCCAGAAGGACGAGCCCGACCACGTAGACGAAGTCACGCACGACCTGCCACAGCAGAGAGGGGTGCGCCCAGGCGCGGCCGGCGACGAGCAGCACTCCCGTCGCGACAAGGATCAGCGTCAGCGCAAGGAGGCGCACCACGCGCTCCCGGCCCTCGCCCGTGCCGAGTCGCCGGGCCAGATACGCAGCAGCGGCCACGATGACGCACGCGAAGACGCTCAGAACGATCCATGACGCCCCCGTGAGCGCTGCCGCCAGACCGCCGCACCAGATTCCCTCGGCGGCGGCGCTGAGCAGCACTCCGGCGTGTTCAAGCCAGGAGCGGGAGCGCATCGCTCGACCTCCAGTCAAAGTCGCGGGGCACCACGCTGTCCACCAGCGGCGCCTCATCCTCAGTGGGCAGGCCGACGTACACCACCATGGTCGGCCGTTCGGCGCGCAGCTCCGCCAGCCGGTCGCGTACCCCCGCACGCAGCGTCGCCGTGACCACCACGCAGTCGGCCCTGCTGCTCTCGTCGGCCAGCTCCGCGGCGAGCACAGCGCCGAAATCGCGGACCGTGTACGGGCGCAGGCGCGCCAGGGTCTCGAGCACTTCAGGCAGCGCGCCCTGCGCCGGCTCCATATCGACGGCGCGCCACTCCCGGGTCAAGCTCGCGTTCGAGGCCAGCCCGACGCCGAATCCACGGGCGGCGAACGCGGCCGCCAGTGAGGCGGCCACCACGCACAGGAGCTCCATGAGCTCGGGGGCGATGCCCTCCCAGGCCTTGTGCCGCGAGCCCACGTCGAGCAACAGCCGCACCGCCGCCAAGGATGCGGGATCGAACTCGTTTGTCTGCAGTGCCCCCGAGCGCGCCGTGGCGCGCCAATTGATGGCGCGCATCGGGTCCCCGGGTCTGTAGGGCCGGATGCCACGGAGCGCTGTGGGGTCGGACGCCAGCGAGTGGGTCACCGTCTCTTCCGCCAGGGGCTGCCCAGTCAGCAACTCGAAGCCGGGGATGCCGAGCACTTTGGGCAGCACCGCGAACTCCTGTCGCGCCTCGAGCGTCCGCTGCACGCCGGCGATCCCGAAGGGGTCGCCGGCCTCCAGCTCGACCGGTCCGAACCTGTGCAGGCCGCGTTCCACGCAGCGCACGCGGTAGCGTCGCCGCAGGCGTTCATACCAGCGCACTGAGATGGTCTGGATGAACGCTTGTCTCCCCAGATGACTCAGCGGCCGAAGCGCGAACCCCAAGGGCTCCAGGCCCGCCGGCCACTCGTCGCGCACACGCATCCAGACGAGTGGAAGCAGCTTCGCGTTGGTGACGCTCATCGTGATCTCGAGCTCGCTGCCCCAAGGGGCGACGCGCCGCGAGAGTGTGCGGTCGAAGGTGAAGGCGGTGAACACACGGCGGCGCGTCGTCACAACGAGGACCGCGAGCGCCGCCGCCGCCAGCGACGCGAACACCAACGCGGTGGAGTGCAGAAGCGCCGCCAGCACCAGTCCGGCCAGGCCGGCCCCCACGATGGATCTCAGGCGCACGGCCGCCTCCGGGTCAAGTGGCGGGGGGTTCGTCCTCGCGAGCTTCGGCCGGCACCGGAACGGTCGCCACGACCTCGCGCAGCACGTCGTCGGGGCCGCGCCCGTCGATGACCGCGTCGCGGGCGAGCAGCAGGCGGTGCGCCAGGACGGGCGCGATGAGGTCCTGCACGTCGTCCGGCGTCACAAAGTCGCGCCCCGTGAGGGCGGCAGCCGCCTGCGCGGCGCGCTGCAGAGAGAGCGAGGCGCGCGGGCTGGCGCCGAGCTTCAGGAGCGGCGTCTCGCGCGTTGCTCGTGTGAGCGCCACGATGTAGCGCGCGACGTCGTCCGCGACGTGCACCGCGCGGACCGCCGCGCGCGCCGCGGGCAGAGCCTCAGCGGTCGCCACGGCGCGCACCTCGGCCAGTGGGTCGCCGCCGCGGAACCGTGCGAGCATGAGCGTCTCGTCATCCTGACTCGGATACCCCATGCGCAGACGGAGCAGGAAGCGGTCGAGCTGCGCCTCGGGCAGCGGAAAGGTCCCCTTGAGCTCCACCGGGTTCTGCGTCGCCAGCACCATGAACGGCCCCGGCAACACGTGCGTCGTGCCGTCCACCGTCACCCCCCGCTCCTCCATCGCCTCCAGAAAGGCCGACTGCGTGCGCGGCGTGGCGCGGTTGATCTCGTCGGCGAGGACGATGTTGGCGAACAGCGGGCCCGGGCGGAACTCGAACTCGCCGCGTTTCTGGTCGAAGATCATCGCGCCCGTCACGTCAGCGGGCAACAGGTCCGCCGTGCACTGGATCCGCGAGAAGCTCAAGCCGAGAGCGGCGGAAAGCGTGCGCACCAGCAGGGTCTTGGCGACGCCGGGCACGTCGTCGACGAGTACGTGTCCGTCGGCCAGCAGGGCCACCGTGACCAGGCGCGTCTGATCGGCTTTGCCGACGATGACGCGCCCCACCTGCTCGGCGACCGCGAGGCCCAGCTCGACGGCGGCGGTGCCGGAGGTCGAGATCGTGGTGGAGTTAGAAGTGGCGTCTTCCACGGTGAGCCTCCCGGCAGTGGCGTGTCAGTTCAACTGTACATCTGACGCGGCGGGCCGGGCGAGGGCGGAGCACTCACGCTGCCCGCCCGCCTTCGTGCCGCACGTTCATTCCGATGTCGCACGCCCCGGCGGGCCGCCTTGAGCGGAGCTCACGGCCGCCAGCACGGCATCCGTCTCCGCCAACGCAGGCGTGGCGCCGAGCCGCGCGAAGATCTCGCGGGCCGCGGCGAGCGGCGCTGCCGCCTC
>Ga0209048_10001782_pt1 | contig 21759 bp, 23 predicted proteins | sample FrelakmetCRP12CR_FD_187146 | JGI IMG/M metagenome (GOLD analysis project Ga0209048, IMG submission 187146) | Freshwater lake sediment microbial communities from the University of Notre Dame, USA, for methane emissions studies - CRP12 CR (SPAdes)... | ecosystem: Environmental > Aquatic >... | reverse complement strand
ACGTAGCGCTTGGTGTGGCTCGTCACCGGCTCCGAGAAGTCACCCGACGGCGGGCTGATCGCACCCATCACGGTCACCGAGCCGGTGCTGCCACCGAGTGTCTCGACGAGCGCTGCGCGTTCGTAGAAGTCGGCCAGGCGGCTCGAAAGATAAGCCGGGTAGCCGCTCTCGCCGGGCAGTTCGCCGAAGCGGCCCGACACCTCACGCAGCGCTTCGGCCCAGCGGCTCGTGGAGTCGGCCATCAGCGCCACGTGCAGGCCCTGGTCGCGGAAGTACTCGGCCACCGTGATCGCGCAGTAGATGCTGGCCTCGCGCGCCGCCACCGGCATGTTGCTGGTGTTGGCAATGATCACCGTGCGTTCCATCAGGGGGCGTCCGCTGCGCGGGTCGGTCAGGGTCGGAAATTCGTCGAGCACGCCGGCCATCTCGTTGCCCCGTTCGCCGCAACCGAGGTAGACGATGACGTCGGCGTTGCAGCCCTTGGCCAGCGCTTCGAGCAGCACGGTCTTGCCCGTTCCGAAGCCGCCCGGGATAGCCGCCTTGCCACCCTGCGCCACCGGGAACAGGCAGTCGAGGATGCGCTGGCCCGTCACCAGCGGCGCGCTCGCCGGCACGCGTCGAGTCACCGGCCGCGTCTGGCGCACCGGCCAGACATGGCTCATCGCCAGTTCACGCAGACGGCCGTCGCCCTGGCGCAGCACGCACACGGTCGCATCGTCGGCGTATTCGCCAGGCACCACCACCGATTCGACGATGCCAGCGGCGTCGGGCGGCGCAAGGCAGCGCTGCACGCGACCGGCGCGGCCTTCGCTGCCGCCCGCGTCGCCGATCACGCTGCCCGGCGCGAGCAGCGCGCCGACGGCGATGCAAGGTTGGAAATGATGGCGACCCGCGGCGGCCGCGCGCATGCCCGGCTGAACGAAGGTCGAGTCGGTGCCTGAGAGCGGCCGCAGCAGACCGTCGAAGATGTTCCCGAGCAAGCCGGGCCCGAGGCGGATCGCCAGCGGCTGGCCATCGCCGCGCACCTCGGTGCCCGGGCGCAGGCCGGTCGTGTCTTCGTAGACCTGCACCACGATCAGCTCGCCGTTGATGCGAACGACTTCGCCGAGCAGCGCCTGCGGCCCGACGCGCACCGATTCACGCAGCGAGAAGGCCCCCTGCTTCACGGCGTGCAGCACCGGCCCGGCGATCCAGCGCACGATCGCGAGGCTCATGACGGCCCCCACGGCGCTGCGCGCCGGCCCCCCAAGGGGGCGCTGAGCCGGCTTGGGGCGGCCCGGCGCCGGCTCATGACTCGAGCTCCAGTTGACGCAGCAGCCGCGCCTCGAAATCGGCGCGGTCGGCGAGCAGCCCGGCCAGCGTGCCGTCGATGACGTTGCCGTCGGCCATGATCTTGAGACCGGCGCTGACCCCGACATCGGCGTCGAATCGCGGAGCCGTACCCGACGCCTCCATGACGGCCTGCGCCAGCGCCTGCTGTTCCGCGGCCGGCCAATCAGGCGCATGCGCGATGCGCCAGGGGCCGCTCGGCATGCGCTGCCGCGCCGACGCCAGCACGTGAGCCACCCAGGCCGCGCGCGACGCCGGCTGCCGCCACAGCGCGAGCAGTTCGGCCGGAAGCTGCTCCCACGCCAGGCGCAGCAGCGCCGCGGTGCGCTGCTGCTCGTGCAGACGGCTGTGCGTGGCCAGCCGCGCCTGCGCCGCGGCGATGCGCTCCTGCCGCATCAGCCGTTGCTCCTCGAACGCGCGGCGCATGCGCGCGCGCGCCTCGGCACGGGCCTGGGCCCGCAACGCTTCGGCGCGACTGTTCGCCTCGCCGAGTATCTGCGCGCATTTCGACGCGCGATCGGCATCGACGAGATCGAGCAGGGCGCGCGCCTGCTGCTCGATGAGCACCGGAGTCGCGGCGTGCGGGTTCATGCGTTCATGCCTCAAGCCCGAGTTGCCCGCGCAGTCGGGCCGCCAGGTCGGGCAGTGGTGCCTCGCCTTGAAGGTCGGGCACGATCAGTACCAGCGGCGCCAGCGCCGACAGCGCTTCGCGCAGCACGGCTTCGCCGATGCCGGCCGCCACGGCCGCCGATATCAGTACCAACGGCGAGCACGAGCGTGCCCATCCGAGCGCGACCGTCTCCTCGCCGGCGGCTGGCGAACGCGTGAGCGCGCCGGCGAGTCGGTAACCTGCCGCGCTCACCTCGTCGCCCAGGTAGACCGGCGCGGTCATCACCCGAGCCTGTTGAGCATCAGGATGGCCACGATCAGCCCGTAGATCGCGATCCCTTCGGCTAGGCCGATGAAGATCAGCAGGCGACCGAACAATTCGGGCTTCTCGGCCAGCGCGCCGACGGCCGCGGTGCCGACCCTGGCGACCGCGAAGCCCGCGCCCAGCGACGACAGGCCGGTGGCCAGCGCGGCGCCGATGAAGATCCAGTTGCCGTCGATGCCTGCGCCTCGCCCGGTTGCCGCCACCGCATCGGATGCCGCACGCGCATCGGGGGTCCAGAGCAGCAACGCCGTCGACGCAAGGCCGAACACGAGGGCCAGCGCGATCAGCGCGACCGGAACGCCAAGCCGTTTGTTCATCTAGTTCTCCTGGGTAGTGAAAGGTGGCGCGGGCAGAGGGGAAAACGCCCGCCCCTGCCCCTGCATGAAGCGGGTGAAGAATTCGAACAGCACCAGCCGCGTCGTCTGGATCGAGACCACCATCGCCTCCAGCACGATCACGACCACGTTTCCGAGCACCAGCACCAGCGTCTTGGCGACGATGCTGTCGGCCGCGTCCATCAGCGCGACGATCGCCGACGACAGGCCGGCGTGGGCGAGCGCGAACGCACCGACGCGTGCGAACGACAGGGTGTTGATCAGGATCTGCAGCGTCTTCTCGATCAATTCGCCGATCGCCGTGAGGCCCGCCGTGATGCGTCCGGCCTGTACCGCGTGCCCGATGCAGAAGCATGCCGCGCCGGCCGCAGCGACCATCAGGCCGACCCGTGTGAAGAAGGCCGCCAGCAGCCCGAGGTAGACGACGACGAGCGCCGCGTCGGTGAGCAGCCAGCGGCGCAGCTCGTGACGCCACCACGCGGCCAGCCCATCCAGGCCCAGTCCCACGGTCAGCAACAGCGCACCGCCGATCAGAGGCGCCAGCAGCACGCGCAACGGCGCGTCCAGCGGGTGTAGCCACAGTGCGGGCAAGACGCCATGCAGGCTGAACACACTGCCGAACAGCAGCCCGAACACGGCCGCCGACAATCCGCCGATCATCAGCAGACGCGCAATCGGAAAGCGCTTGCGGACCCACCAGGCCACTGCGGCTATCGCCAGCCCTTGTCCGAAGTCGCCGAACATGTAGCCGAACATCAGCGGCACGGCGATCGCCAGCAACTGGCTGGGGTCGGCCTCGCTCGCGGAGGGCATGCCGAGCGCGCGGCTGAAGATCTCGAACGGCCGTGCCCAGCGCGGGTTGCTCAGCAGCAGCGGCGCCCTCGCGTCCGCGGGCGCTTGCGTGAAATGCAGCAGCGCCCTTGCGCCGGAATCGTGCAGCGCCTGCGCCAGCGTCGCGCCGCGCGGGTCGCTCGACCAACCGGTGATCCAGCACAACAGTTCGCCGGTTTCGAGCGCGCGCACGTTGTGCAACACCCACTGCAGCCGGTTCGCGTCACCAAGTGCGCACGGCAGCTCGTGTCGCGCGTGCAGCGACGCCAGCGCTGCGGTCGCCTCGGCGGTTTCGCGATCGATCGCAGCCAGTCGTTCGGCCAGGTAGGCATGCTTGCGCGCGGCATCGGCCTGCAGCCAGCCAGGCACCTCATGGACGCTGCCCTTGAGCGTGGTCACCGCGTGGGCCGTCGCCTGCAGGGCTTCGGGCCTCCCGGCGACGAGCAGGTGCGCCGCACCGTCGATCTGCACGCTGCTGGCCAAGGTTTCGAGCTCGCCGCCAGCGGCGGGCAGCGCCAGCTCGGCTTCCGTGCCGGGAGGCAACACAAACAGCCGAACGGCGAGCCATGGCCCGGCTCCGGCCAGTTGAGCGGGATCGATCGCACGTTGCTCGAGGGCGGACAGAACACGCTGCCAGCGCAGCAATTCGCCGCGCTCGGCCTCGCAGCGTTGCAAGGTCTGGATCAGCGGCTCGCCGTCCTGCGCCCAGGCACGAATGGCCGCCAGGCTGCGCTGCAGCGCGGCCACCGGCGCCTCCGGAAAGGCCGAGGGTCGGCAGGTTTCGGGCGGCGGCCAGTAGGCGTGATAGCGCGCCGACAGATCGAGGTACTGCACGAGCAGCGGCATGACCTCGCTCAGTTGCGACGGCAGCCCGGCACTGGCGCGGGCTTCGAGCTCCACTGCGCCGGTACGCGCGAGCGCCTCGAGCACCAGCGTCGCGTCGTCGCGTGCGGCGAGGATCTCGAACCAGCGGGCCGGGCGCGGGCGCAGCATCAGGCCACCTTCCAGCGCCGGAACAGCACGCGCCGCAGCAGTTCGGCACGCAGGCGCTCGAGTTCGAGTGCGCACAGGGCGATGTGGATGAAGGCAGCCGCCGGCTCCAGCGCGGCGCGGCGCAGCAGCAGCGAGAGTCGCGCGTGCAGCGCGCCGCGCAGCTGCCAGCCCTGGCTGGGGGCGGCCTCGGCAAAGGCGCTGGCATGATCGTCCAGCACCTGCACGAGTTGCCCGAGCGCGTCGCCGGCTTCGTTCAGCGGCTGTGGCAGACGGCGTCGCCATTCGGCTCGCCAGGCGAGTCCCATCGTCTTCGGCGCTTCCCAGGCGGAGACCAGCGCAGCGAGCGGCCCGGCACCCAGCAGCGCCGCGCGCGCCGGCGGTGGTGCGGCGCTCAGCTCTCCCAGTGTGCCGTCGTTCGCGATCCACGGCGCGGCCTCGCCGCCCCGCGCCAGGTGCTGCAGCGGCGCGAGATCCGGAAGCACCGCGCACCAGGTGAGTGCGGCTTGCCAGGGGCGCGGCATCCAGCCGACGACTTCGGCTACGAGCGCACGCCAGTGGACGCGCAGCGTTCCCTCGATGCGGTGTGCCGTGCTGTCCGCAGCAATGCCGACCAGCCACGGCCGCAGCGCCGTGCCTCGAGCGAGTTCGAGCAGTGGCGCGAACTCGCGCATCGTTTCGATGCGCCGCCACGCCGCCTCGTCGACCCGCTGCCCATGACGCGCCTGCAGTCGCGCCTGCGCGTAGTCGAGGCTGCCGCACTCGATCACGGCGTTGCTCCGGTCAGCTCGCGCGCGAGGGCACCGACCGCCCGCCGCAGCGCCGCCAGTTCGTCGGGAGTCAAAGGCTGCGGCTTGTCCAGCCGCTCGGCAGCGGCGTCGATCTCGGCCACGCGGGAAGCGAGTTCACGCTCGAACGCGCCGACGACGAGGCGGATGCGACGCTCGGTGCGCTCGGCGAGGGAGCGCGCATCGGTGCGTGCCGTCTCGGCAATCCGGTGAACCTCGATCAGCGCACGCGCTACCGCCTCGCGCGCCTCACGCTCGGCGTCGAGCACGCGCGCGATGGCCGCCTCGGCCAACTCGTTGGAAGTGCCCCTCTCATCGAGAGTCTTCACCCTTTCCTCGCCTTGCATCGCGGCACGCGAAGCCTGCCTCGCTGCGATGGTGCTGCTTCGGCGCGTTGCAAGCGTTGACGCACCTCAAGGGGCGATTGGTGAAAGCGAGACCTGTTCGATCCCGCGGCCGTGACACCTGAGCCGCGCGGAGCGACAGGAAGCGGTCCGATTCAGCGCAAGCGTGACGGGCCACTCACCGCTCGGACCGACGCACCTCTGCAAGTAGCGAAGGCAGGCGCCGCAGTGGGCCGGCTTCAGTGCGCAGTCTCACCGGCACTTTCCCGCGCCGACTCACTTCACTTCATTGGCGATCACGACCGCGACCCCGGTACTACCCACCGCAGTCGCCCCGGTGAGGCCTTCCAGGTCGCCGGGCTGGGGCACGGCCTGACCCGACTTGCTGATGCGCGCGCCGACGATCACGCTTCCCGCCTTCGACAGCAGTGACGACGGCGACATCGCCAGGCTGTCGTCCAGGCGGAACGTGAAAGGCAAATCCCTGACCTGCTTGCGCACGATCGCGATCGGCATGCGGGAACCTTCAGCGGGGCGCGCGAAGATGAAGACGGTGTCGTCCGGCGCCGCCTTCCCCATGAGCGCCGGCGCGAGGCTCACGGTGCCGGCGACCGCACCGGCGGCTCCGGTCCCGGCGGCAGCCGCGCTCGTGCCCCCGGCCGTGGCAGCGGGCGGCAGCTTGTCGACGGATGCGACGGCCGGCAGCTTGCCGCGTTCGCGCGCCTCGGCCGCCGCGCTGCGCGCCTGCTCCACGATTGGGCTGTCGGGCGGGCCGACCTTGACCGCGCGGTCCCAGTGCTGCACGGCCTTCGCATAGTCGCCACGATTGAAAGCGGCGGTGCCGGCCAGCGTCAGCGCCTTCAGGTTATTGGGGTCGGCCTTGAGCGCACGCTCGACGAGCCGGGTGGGCTCGCCATCGAGCGAGCGCCCGTTCTTCATGGCGAGCGCATCCGCGTAGTCGGCCAGGCGTGAGGCGTCGTCCGGCAACAGCTTGACGGCCTGCTCGAAGGCGGCCAGCGCTTCGTCCTCGCGCCCCATGGCCATGTAGGATCGCCCCAGCATGCTCCACCCGTCGGCGTCGTCGGGCTGCTGCTTCATGCGCGCGGCCAGCCTCTCGATCAAGGCGGCGAACTCTGCACTGTTCACCGAGTGCGGGGCACTGGCGGCTGCAGCGGAGCCCGGCGCGGCCTGATCGCCCATGCCTTCCTCGCCTTGGCCGGGAAAGTCGGGAGCGCCCTTCCAGAAGTAGCCAGCGGCAGCGATCAGGATGGCGATGCCTGCGAGTGCGGCCCACAGGCGCCCACTCGGCCGCGATGGCGCGACCGGCTGCGCTGCGGACTTCGGCGCCGCTGCAGCCTGCACCGGACCGGCCCCCCCGGCCAACTTGCGCTCCAGTGGCGCCCGGCTCTCGGCGTACTGGACATCGCTGAGCACACCCGAAGCATGCAGCGCGCGCAACTGCTGCAACTGTTGTCGAATGAGTTTCGCGGATGTGGCCATGGTGGTCAGGACGTGGGGCCGCCCGCAGCAGGCGTCGGGCCGGAGGTGTCATCGTCGGTTTCGAAGCTTTCGTCCGGCAGCCTCGCGCGCCGCCGCAGCACGACGACCAGCACGACGAGCCCGGCGACCATCAGCAAGGCCGGGCCGAACCACAGCAGCGCAGTGCTCTCCTTGAGCGGCGGGCGGTAGAGCACAAAGTCACCGTAGCGGGCCGTCATGTAGGCGACGATCTGCTCGCGGCTGTCGCCGCGGCGAAGCATCTCGCGCACCTGGTTGCGCAGGTCGACGGCCAGGTCCGCATGCGAGTCGGCGATGGTCTGGTTCTGGCAGACCAGGCAGCGCAATTCGGATGTGATTGCTACGAGGCGCGCCTCGAGCGCCGGATCGTCGGCCGCGGGAGCGGCCTCGCCGGCGCGCAGCGGGGACGTTGCACCGAAGAGCACAAGGCACGCCAGCAGGACCACGCGAGCAAAGCGGGTTTCAGGATGCGTCATTTCAGGCCTGCAGCGACTTGAGCAAGGGTTCGATGCGGTCGCGCAGCACCTCGGGCGTCAGCGGGCCGATCTGCTTGAAGCGAATGACGCCCTTGCGATCGATGACGAAGGTCTCGGGAACACCATAGACACCGAAATCGATGCCGACGCGCCCGTCGCCGTCGAAGAGCGAGGCTTCATACGGATTGCCGTGGCGCGACAACCAGGCCGTCCCATCGGCGCGGACATCCTTGTAGTTGAGTCCGTACACCGGCACGAGCTTGCGCTGTGCGAACTCCACCAGCATCGGATGCTCCTCGCGGCATGCCACGCACCACGAGGCCCAGACATTGAGGATCCATACCTTTCCGAGCATGTCGTCGCGCGAGATCGAGGCCGTGGGGTCGTCGAGCCGCGTCAGCTTGAAGTCCGGTGCCGGCTTGCCGATCAGCGGCGACGGCACCTCCCTCGGGTCGAGCTTGAGACCGGCGGCGAGAAAGAGCGCCAGCACGCCGAAAAGCGCCAGCGGAATCAGGAATTTGAGGCTCTTCATGGGGCTTCGTGCTCGAGTGTGCCAACCCGGCGCATGGCTGGCGCCAGAGGCGGCGGCGCTGCGGGCGTTGCCGCCGGCGTCACCGATGCCGCGGCGCGGCTGCGGTAGCGGCGGTCGGTCGCAGCGAGCAACCCGCCGAGCACCATCAGCACGCAACCGCCCCAGATCCAGTCGATGAAGGGCTTGTAGTAGACGCGAACGATCCACGCACCGCCGTCGACGGCCTCGCCGAGTGAAACATAGAGATCCCGCGTGAAGCCGGTCTGGATCGCCGCGTTGGTCATCGGGTTGCGCTGAACGCGGTAGATGCGCTTCTCGGGAAACATGTCGGCCACCTTGCGACCGTCTCGTGTCACTTCGACCCGGGCTCGCGCCGCGCGGTAGTTCGGCCCGTCGAGTTCGCGCACGCCGCGGAAGGTGAAGACATAGCCCTCGATGGTGGTCGTGTCTCCCATGTCCATCCTGACGTCGCGCTCGACCTCGAACGTCTTGACCAGGGTCACGCCGAAGATGAACACCGCCACACCGAGGTGGGCCACCATCATGCCCAGCGTCGCCCGCGGCAGCAGCGCGGCGCGTGCGCCGATGCCGGCTCCTTCGCGCGGCTTCACCCGACCCCACAGGTCGGTGGCGACGCTGGCCACGAGCCACCATGCCATCAGCAAGCCGAGTGTCGTGCCCGGCGCGATGCGCCCCGCCAACCAGCCACTGCCCAGCGCCGCGAGCACCGCGACCGCGAATGCCCAGCGCAACCGCAGCGCCAGTTCGGGCAGCGAGGCCTGCTTCCAGCGTGCCAGCGGGCCGATGCCCATCAGGAAGACCACCGGCGCCATCAGCGGCACGAAGACGGTATCGAAATACGGTGGCCCGACCGAGATCTTGCCCATGCCCAGCGCATCGAGCAGCAACGGGTACAAGGTGCCGAGCAGCACGGCAGCCATGGCCACGACGAGCATCACGTTGTTGCCGAGCAGCAGCGTCTCGCGCGACAACAGCGCGAATCGCGAACCCAGGCCCACCCGCGGCGCGCGCCAGGCGTAGAGCGCGAGCGAGGTACCCACCACGATGACGAGGAAGGCGAGGATGAACAAGCCGCGCCGGGGATCGGTCGCGAAGGCATGGACCGACGACAGCACGCCCGAGCGCACGAGAAAGGTGCCGAGCAGCGACAGCGAGAACGCGAGGATGGCGAGCAGCACCGTCCACGACTTGAATGCGCCACGCTTCTCCGTCACAGCCAGCGAGTGGACCAGCGCGGTACCCGCCAGCCAGGGCATGAATGACGCGTTCTCGACCGGATCCCAGAACCACCAGCCGCCCCAGCCGAGCGTGTAGTAGGCCCACCAGCTGCCGAGCGTGATGCCGATGGTGAGGAACATCCATGCGGCCAGGGTCCAGGGTCGCGTCCAGCGCGCCCATTGCGCGTCGAGGTTGCCGCCGATCAGCGCCGAGACCGCAAAGGCGAAGGCGACCGAGAAGCCCACGTAGCCCATGTAGAGCATCGGCGGGTGGATGACCATCCCCGGGTCCTGCAGCAGCGGGTTCAAGTCGCGGCCGTCGGCGGGCACTGGGAGCAGCCGCTCGAAGGGGTTCGAGGTGATCAGCGTGAAGAGCAGGAAGCCCACCGCCACCCAGCCCATCACGCTCAGGATCCGCGCCACCACCGGCTGCGGAAGGTGCCGACTGAAACTCGCCACGGCGGCCATCCACACGCAAAGCATCGTGACCCACAGCAGCAACGAGCCTTCATGGCCGCCCCAGACGCCCGCGATGCGGTACTGCAGCGGCAGCGCGCTGTTGGAGTTGCTCGCGACATAGAGCACCGAGAAATCGTTCCGCACGAAAGAAGCGGTCAGGCAGACGAACGCAATGCCGACGGCGATACACAGCGCGGTCGCCAACGGCCGCGCCAGCGCCATCCACTCGTCTCGCTCGCGCAGCGTTCCGGCCAGCGGCAAGACACCGAGCAGCAGCGCCGTGGCGAGTGCGAGCCAGAGCGCGAAGTGACCCAGCTCGGGAATCATGGCCGGCCTCCTGGTGCGGCGACGGGGCTGCTCTGCACGACGCTTCGTGCCGCACGTTCATTGACCTTCTGCGCGTTCTTCAGCGCCTCGGCCGCCTCGGGCGGCATGTAGTTCTCGTCGTGCTTGGCCAGCACCTCGCGGGCGACGAAGACGTCGCCCTCGAGCCGCCCCTGGGCAACGACGCCCTTGCCCTCCTTGAAAAGGTCGGGAAGGATCCCCTCGAAGCTCACCGGAATCGCCTTCACGTTGTCGGTCACGACGAAGTTGACCTTGACGCCCTCGCGCCTGACGCTGCCTTCCTGAACCAGCCCACCGATGCGGAACGACCGGCCAGTCGGCGCTTCCTTGGCGGCCACCTGCGAGGGCGAGAAGAAGAACACCAGGTTGCTCTGGAACGCGTTGAAGACGAGGGCGGCGATCACCGCCACCGAGGCGAGCACGCCGCCTGCGATCGCCAGCCTCTTGTGCCGTGATTTCATTGTTCAGCTTCCTTCCACACTTCGGCCAGGGCCGCATCGCGCATCGCGCGCTGCCGGCGACGAACGGCGAGCCAGGGCTCCACCACCATCAGCAGCGCGGTCAAGCCATAGGAGCCCCATACATAGAGAGCATGCCCCCCCATCGCGAAGAATTCCGACGGACTCTGCCAATTCATTTCAATCATCCTTCCGCTGGCGCACGAGTTCGGACACCCATGCCGTGTGACGCTCGCGTTCGATGACGATCGCCCGCACGCGCATGAAGACCACGGCGAAGGCATAGGCCCAGAACGATATGGTCATCAAGAGCATTGCCATCAGCATCGTGCTGGCCATCTTCGGCGCTGCCGTCATGCTGATGCTGGCCCCCTGATGCAGCGTGTTCCACCAGCGCACCGAGAAATAGATTACCGGAATGTTGACGGCGCCCACCACGGCGAGCAAGGCACCGGCCTGGTCGGCACGTCGTGGATCGTCGATCGCCTCGACCAGCGCGATGTAGCCTAGATACAGAAAGAGCAGGATCAGTTCCGAGGTGAGCCGCGCATCCCACACCCACCACGCGCCCCAGCTCGGCTTGCCCCACAGTGCGCCCGTCCATAGGGCGACGAACGTGAACATCGCGCCGGTCGGCGCGATGGCGCGCGCCAGCATGGACGCCATGCGCGCTCGGAAGGCCCAGCCGATCGCCGCCCAGAACGCCATCGCCAGGTACAGGATCATCGACATCCAGGCGGCGGGCACATGGATGAAGATGATGCGGTAGGCATTGCCCTGGGTCGCATCGACGGGTGCGACCAGGAAGCCCATGTACAGGCCGGCCACGGCGAAACCGGCCGTCAGCACCCACAGCCAGGGGATGAGCCAGCCGGTCAGTGCATGGAAGCGCGACGGTGCGGCGAAATTGAAGAGTCGCATTCCAGCGGTCATTGCAGTGCCCGTCGCAGGTTCATTCAGTGGAAATGCGCAGCGCCGCCGCGGTGGCGATCGGGGCACCGAGCGCGGTGGCGATGAGCAGCGCCCCGAGCAGCGAGTAGTGCCCGGCCGCCGACTGGCCCGACTCCACCGCGCCCACCGCCCCGGCGCCGAAGATCAGCACCGGCATGGCGAGTGGCAGCACGATCAGGATCAGCAGCATGCCGCCGCTGCGCAGGCCCAGCGTCAGCGCCGCGCCGAGCCCGCCGAGCAGGCTGAGCACCGGAGTGCCGAGCACCAGCCCGATGACCAGCGAGCGCAGCGCCGGCTCCGACAGATCGAACAGCAGGCCGACCAGCGGCGAGGCGACGATCAGCGGCCAACCGTTGACCAGCCAGTGCGCGACGCTCTTGGCGGTGGCGACGGCCACCGCCGGATGCGGCGCGAGCAGCAGTTGCTCGAGCGAGCCATCGGCCTGGTCGCCCGCATAGAGATGCTGCACCGAGAGCATCGTCGCCAGCAGCGCGCAGACCCAGACGATGCCGGGCGCAATATGGCGCAGCGTCTGCGGCTCCGGGCCGACACCCAACGGGAACAGGCTGACGGCCACGACGAAGAAGACCAGAGGCAACAGCGCGTCGATGCGCCGGCGCGCGGCCAGACGCAGGTCGCGCAGCAGCACGGCGAGGAACAGCGCCCTCATGCAGCGAAGGCGAAGTCATCGAGATTCAGCAACTCCGGTATCGGATCGCGCAGGGCCACCGCCTGATGGCTGGTCAGCAGCACGCTGCCGCCGCGCCGGGCCTGGGCCGACAGCAGCCCGTGCAGCGCCTGCACGCCTTCGTCGTCGAGCGCATCGAAGGGCTCGTCGAGCAGCCAGATCGATGGCGGTTGCGGCAGGGCCAGACGTGCCAACGCGGCGCGGCGCCGCTGGCCCTGGCTGAGCGTGCGCACCGGCCTGTCACGCAGGTGATCGACGCCCAGCAGCGACAGCGCAGCGACGATCTCGTCGCCCGAGGGCGTACGACCATGCAAGGTGCCGAGGAAGCGCAGCGACTCGGCCACGGTGAGATCGTCCTTCAGTGCATTGACGTGCGCGATGTAGAGCAGGCGACGCCGCCATTCCGGTGCCTGCTTGGGCAGCGGCTGTCCGTCGCACAGCACCGCCCCCTGCGCCGGTGTCGACAGGCCGGCCAGCAGGCGCAGCAGGCTGGTCTTGCCACGCCCGTTGCGCCCGCGCAGCCAGATCACGCTGCCGGGCTGAAGCGACAGCTGGAGCGCGCGAAACAGGGGCCTCTCGCCGCGCTGCCCACCGAGCGCGACGGCCGTGAGCGAGGGCGCCCGCACGTCGGAATGGTTGGCGGCCGCGGCGCGAGCAGGGGACATGGCTGGTGAATTCACTTCGATGGGGCCGCGGATTCTGCTCTGTCGAGGCTGGATTCGGTCAACGGGACGGGACTCTCGGCGAGCGCGCCGCCAGAGCTACGTTTGTGGCGCCCGATCGGCGCTGCTGAAACCTGAATTGTCGCTCAGGTCAGGGGTACAGACTTAACGAAGGTCAAACTCCCTTCGACTCCGCCACGAGCGCATCGGCCACCAGTTCGGCGATGTCGCGCGACTGGGTCCGTGCGCCGTCCTGCGTCGCCGCCAGGCCGTCGGCCATCATCACGGCGCAATAGGGACAGGCCGTGGCGATCGTCTTCGGCGCCACGGCCAGAGCCTGCTCGACCCGGGCAACGTTGATGCGCGTGCCCAGGTTCTCCTCGAGCCACATGCGGCCGCCACCGGCGCCACAGCACATCGCCTTCTCGCGCGTCAGCGCGAACTCGAGCGGCTCGTCCCTGCAAAGCCGGGCCAGCACGGCGCGCGGCGCGTCGAACTCGCCGTTGTGACGGCCGAGGTAGCAAGGGTCGTGGTAGACCACCCTCTCGAGCGCGGGACTGACACGGATGCGGCCCCGCACCAGCAGGTCAGCAATCAGCCCGGTGTGGTGGATCACCTCGTAGCGGCCGCCGAAGTCGGGGTACTCGTTGCGCAGCGAGTTCAACGCGTGCGGGTCGCAGGTGACGATGCGCGTCGCGCCGAGCTCGCCGAGCGTGGCGACCAGGTTCGCGGCGAGTTGCTGGAAGAGCATCTCGTTGCCGAGGCGTCGCGCACATTCGCCGGTCGAGCCTTCGTGCGCACCGAGAATGCCGAACTTCACCCCGGCATGCCGAAGGATCGTGACGAAGGCGCGCGCGATCTTCTGCCCCCGGGGATCGAACGACATCGCCGAACCGACGTAGAAGATGAAGTCGAGCCCGGCCGCATCGGCCGCCGACGAGACGATCGGCACCTCGAGCCCGCGCGCCCAGTCGGCGCGCTGCTCGGCCTGGATGCCCCAGGCGTTGCCCTGGACCTCCCAGGCCTCGAACACCTTCTTCAGTTCGTGCGGGAACTCGCCGACGATCATCACCTGGTGCTGGCGCATGCGGAAGAACTTGTCCAGGTGTTCGAGTTCGATCGGGCACGCCGCCTCGCAGTAGCCGCAACTCGTGCAGGCCCACAACGTGTCTTCGCTGATCACGCCAGCCACCAGCGGCGGCATCTCGTTCTTCGGATCATGGGCGACGATCGCGTCGCGCTGCTCGAGAAGGTGGTGCTTCAGGCTGTCGTTCACCGCCTTCAGCGACAGCGGCTTGCCGGTAAGGTGGGTCGGGCAGGCGTCCTTGCAGCGGCCGCATTCCGTGCAGGTGAACGCATCGAGCCCTTCCTTCCACGTCAGGTCGCGCGCAGTGCGCACGCCAGCCTTCATGTCGGCCTCGTCGGTGGCCTCCATCAGCTTCTCGATGTTTACCGCCGGCACCCGGTTGGCGGGACGCCCGCGGCGGAAGAAAAGGACCGGCAGGGCGGTCACGATATGGAAATGCTCCCCGGTCGGCAGCAATACCAGGAACGAGAAGACGACGGCCATCTGCACCCAGTAGGTCAGCACGTAGCCCACGTTCAGCACTGCCGGCGATAGGCCCGAGAACGCGTTGGATACCGCATCGCCGAGGTAGGCCCATCCGCGTTCGTGGGCGATCCCGGGCACCTTGTCCGACAGCAGCGCGAAGCGAAAACCGTCGAAGGCGATGTCGGTCACCATGATCGCCAGGATCAGCGACAGCACCAGCACCGCCTCGCGGTTGGGCTCCAGGCGCGGTGGTCTGGCAACGAAGCGACGGTAGAACGCGTAGAGCACTGCCACGATGACGACCAGTTCGATCGTGTCCTTCAGCGCCGCGAACGGGCCCACCGCGAACGCCCCCATCACGTCGGGGAAGGTCGCCGTTTCCCGGTATCCGATCGCGATCAACTGCAGCTTGCGCAGCAGCAGCGACATGAAGCCGAGGAAGATCGCCGCGTGCATCAGGCCGGGCCGCCATTCACGCTCGATCATGCGGCGCTGCAGCAGGCCGTTGACGAGCACGCTGCGCAGACGTTGCCAGGGTTCGCCCCAGCGCCGCTCGGGTTGCAAGGCCAGCACGATCTGCAGCTTGCGCCAGCTCAGCCACGCAAAGCCGGCAAAGGCTGCGAGCATCATCGCGCTCATTCCAACAGGACTCATTGCCGTCTTCCCCTGACCCGCCCGGATTTCCAGAGCGTCGGCCCGCGAGCGACTCTACGGATCGCCCCTTGCGACACGATTGATCCATGTCAAGCACAATGCCGGGCTGGGCGACCAACCTGCGGCTGCCTTGCGCTGCACGGGGCATCGGTGGTTAGACTCGCCGCGGTGGCGACCCCACCCCGATCGACCGAATGAGGATTCCCGATGTCGCGGTATCGACAGAACACGAATGAAGCGCTCGAAGGGGGCTCGATGTCCGCGCAGAACGGCCCGACCCCGCCGGGCGCCGGCCCGGTGTCAGCCGTTCGGGCCTGGATCATCGCTTCGCGACCGCATACCCTGACGATAGGCATCAACCCCGTGCTGGTGGGCGGCGCGCTCGCCTGGGCCGAGACCGGCCGCATCGACGTCCCGCTGTTGCTGCTCTCACTGCTCGGCGCGCTGCTGCTGCAGACCGGTACCAACCTCGACAACGATGTGAGCGACTTCCAGCGGGGCACCGACCGCGCCGGCCGCCTCGGCCTGCCGCGGGCGACGGCACTCGGTTTGCTGACGACGCGCCAGGTGCGTACGGCGTCGCGGGCCTGCTTCGCCCTGGCCATCGCGGTCGGGCTGATGCTCGCGTGGCACGGCGGCTGGCCGATCCTGATCGCGGGCATTGCGTCGGCGGCGGCGGCCCTGGCCTACTCGGGTGGCCCGCGGCCGATTTCGTACACGCCGTTCGGCGACTTCGTGGTTTGGCTCTTCTTCGGTCTGGTCGCCGTCGGCGGGACGTACTACCTTCAGACACTCTCGCTGAGCCCCGGTGTACTGGTGGCGGCGACGATGGTCGGCCTGCCGGCCGCCGCGGTGCTGGTGGTGAACAACTACCGCGACCTCGATCCCGATACCCAGGTGGGCAAGCGCACCCTCGCCGTCTGCCTGGGGCGGGCCTTCAGCCGCTGGGAATACGCGGTGCTGATGCTCGCGCCGTTCGTGCTGCTGGGCCTGCTCTCACCGCAGACGCGAATCGGTTTCGCGCGGCTCATTCCGTTGTTGTCGCTGCCGATGGCCGTCGGGCTCGTGCGGCGCTTCTGGCGCGAAGCGCCTGGCGCCAGCTTCAATCCGCTGCTCGCGCGAACGGCGAAATTCCAGGTGCTGTTCTCGACGCTGCTGTGCGTCGCGATCCTGCTGAACTGACGTCCCCGGGTAGTCTTTCAAGTCGCGGGCTTCAGGTGCACGTGCGGCGCCTGCCGCGCGCCGCGGCCGTGCCGGTGCGGCTGGTGCTGCTCCATGCTGATGAGGTTGAGCTTGCCATGGTGCACGCCACGCTCGGCACTGACGGCGTCGGCAAAGCGGCGAACCTCGCGCGTGGGGCCCCTCAGGATCACGGTTTCCAGGCAGTGGTCGTGGTCCAGATGGGCATGCATGGTCGACACCGTCAGGTCGTGGTGGTCGTGCTGCAGCCCGGTGATGCGCTCCATCAGGTCGCGCTCGTGGTGGTTGAACACGTAGGACAGGCAGGCGATGCAGTGTGACGATGCGTCCTCGTGCTGGCGCGCGCGCTCCACCTCGCCGCGCAGCAGGTCACGCACCGCTTCCGAGCGTGTCGCATAGCCGCGGTCGGCGATCCAGTGATCGAACTCGTGCGCCAGCTTGTCTTCCAGCGAGATCGTGAAACGTTCCACAGCGGTGCCTTGCAGAGTCGGTGCAACTGCAAACCATACACGAGCGGCCACCCGTGCCTCGTGCGCCGCGCTTGATATGAAGCATTTGCACTTCTTCACACATTTGTGATACTCACTCCGTCATGTCCGCGCAGGCGCGGGCGCTGGAGGGCAGAAGAATGCACATGGCCGATGCGTTGCTTTCTCCGACCACGGGCATCGCGATGTGGGTCGCGTCAGGCGCCGTGCTGGCAGTCGCCTCGCGCCACGTCGGGGCACGCGAAGACGATCGACTGGTGCCGCTGATGGGCATGCTCGGGGCCTTCGTGTTCGCCGCGCAGATGATCAACTTCACGATTCCGGCCACGGGTTCGAGCGGGCATCTCTGCGGTGGATTGCTGCTGGCGATCCTGCTCGGACCGCACGCGGCGTTCGTCGTCATCGCCTCGGTGTTGACGGTGCAGGCGTTGTGCTTCGCCGACGGCGGCCTGCTGGCGCTGGGTGCCAACATGTTCAACCTGGGCGTCCTGCCCTGCTTCGTGGCCTATCCGCTGATCTACCGGCCGCTGGCCGGAGCCGCGCCGTCGAACCTGCGCCTGGCGCTGGCGGCGATCGTCGCGGCGATGCTGGGCCTGCAGCTCGGCGCGCTCGGCGTGGTGCTGCAGACCACGCTGTCCGGCATTTCCAGTCTGCCGACGAAGACCTTCCTGATCCTGATGCTGCCCATTCATCTGGCCATCGGTGTGGTCGAGGGACTGGCCACCACGGCCCTGCTGCTGTTCCTGCGCCGCACCCGGCCCGATTTGCTGGGCGGCACGGCCGGCAGCCCGACTGGCGCCGCCGCGTCGATCAGGCCGCTGCTCGCGTCCCTGGCGCTGGCCGCGCTATTCACGGGCGGCGTGCTGTCGTGGTTCGCGTCGACGCAGCCCGATGGCCTGGAATGGTCGGTGGCCCACGCGGCCGGAATCGAACCGCACGCGCCGATCACCCCGCCCGCGCCCGTCGCGTGGCCCGACGTGAATGCCGGCACCTCGCTCACGGGTGTGGTCGGCGGCATCGTGACGCTCGCGCTGGTGATGGCGGTGGGCTCGGCGCTGCGCAGGCGCCGCGCGACGACAGCTCGATCGACGCCGTGACCCGGCTGGCCAGTGCTCTCGACGATCTGCGCACGCTCGATTCGCTGGCGTCCCGCGACACGATCCTTGCGCACCGGGACCCGCGCGCCAAGCTTGCCACAACCCTCGCGTTCATCGTCACGGTCGCCTCGTTCGATCGTTACCGGGTGGGCGCTCTGCTGCCGCTGGCGCTGTACCCGATCGCATTGGCCGCGCTGGGCGACATACCGTCGCGCCTGCTGCTGCGCGCACTGTGGCTGGCATCGCCCTTCGCCGTGCTGGTCGGCATCTTCAATCCCCTGCTCGACCGCGCGACCATGCTGTCGCTGGCCGGCGTGGAGCTCAGCGCCGGCTGGGTCTCGTTCACCGCGATCCTGCTGCGCTTCGCACTGACGGCCAGTGCCGCGCTGGTGCTGGTCGCGAGCACCGGCATGCAGCCGCTCTGCGCAGCGCTCACCCGCCTTGGCGTGCCGCGGGTGTTCACGGTGCAATTGCTGTTCCTCTACCGCTACCTGTTCGTGCTCGCGGGCGAAGCGTCGCGCATGGCCACCGCACGCAGCCTGCGCGCCGGAGACCACTCGAGAATGAGCCCGACGGTCTATGCATCGCTGCTCGGCCACCTGCTGTTGCGTGCGTTCGAGCGCGCCCGGCGCGTCCACGGCGCCATGCTGGCACGCGGGTTTGACGGCGAGCTGCGCCACGCGGACTCTTGGCGCTGGCGGCGAAGCGACTCGCTGTTCACGGCCGGATGGGGCGCCTTCTTTGCCTGGGTTCGAATAGTCGATCTGCCGGCCGCGATCGGCGCACTCCTCGCCGGGGCCGCGAGATGAGCGCGGCGGCCATCGAACTGAGCGGGCTGAGCTATGCCTATCCCGACGGCACGCCCGCGCTGCGCGGCGTGAACCTGCACATCGCGCACGGCGAGGCCGTTGCAGTGGTCGGCGCCAACGGTGCCGGCAAGTCGACCCTGCTGCTGCACCTGAACGGGCTGTTGATGCCCAGCGGCGGCGAAGTGCGAATCGGCGGGCTGGCCGTGACGCGCGCCACGCTGGCACAGGTCCGGCGCAGTGTGGGCTTCGTGTTCCAGGACGCCGATGACCAGCTCTTCATGCCGACGGTGCAGGACGACGTGGCGTTCGGGCCGTCGAACCTGGGGCTGCCGGCACTCGACGTCGAGGCATGGGTGCGCGCGGCCCTCGAAGCGGTCGGCGCAACGCATCTCGCGAAACGCGCGCCGTACCGGTTGTCCGGCGGCGAGAAGCGCGCCGTCGCGATTGCTGGCGTGCTGGCGATGGAACCTTCGATCCTGGTCCTCGACGAGCCCTCCTCGGGGCTCGACTCAGCGGCGCGACGGCGCCTGATCGACTTGCTGCAATCCATCAGACAGACCCGCGTGATCGCCACCCACGACCTCGATCTGGTGCTCGAGGTCTGCGGACGCGTGCTGGTCATGCACGACGGCCAGGTGCTGGCCGACGGTTCGCCCAACACGCTGTTCGCCGACAGCGGCCTGCTGCAACGGTGTCACCTCGAGCCGCCTCCGAGCGGGCCTTCTTTCCGTGGCTGCACCTGAGTTACGCGCCGCTGATCGGGCTGGCTCGCACCGTGATAGAACCTGCTGACGAGAACACGACGCCCTGAACTCGCCCATGCACGATGCATCCCTTCGTCCACAAGGCGATAACCGCAACGGTGCGATCTCAGCCGACGAGCCGGGCGAAATCGCCGAGCTGGCGCTCGCGCTCATCACGTCGCGGCGCAACGTATCGCCGAAGCGGCTCAACGAGCCCGGGCCCGACGCGGCGCAGCTCGAACGCATCTTCGCCGCGGCAGCGGCCGCACCCGATCACGGCGAGATCACGCCGTGGCGATTCGTGATCGTGCCGGTTCCGGCGCGCGCACGCCTGGCCGATGTCTTCGCGCTCGCCTTGATCGACCGCGACCCGAACGCCACGCCGTCGCAGATCGCGGCGGCGCGCGCGAAGGCGCACCGCTCCCCGCTGCTGATGCTGGCGATCGCCAGGCTCGGGGCGGCGGACCCCGACATCCGCGCCGTCGAGCGCCTGCTCTCGCTGGGCTGCGCGGTGCAGAACATGTTGCTCGCCGCCCATTCGATGGGCTTCGGCTGCGGGCTCACCAGCGGGCAAGCCATGGCGTCGCCCCGCATGCGAGAGTTGTTCTCGCTCGCAGAGGGCGAAACACCGGTGTGCTGCATCAACATCGGCACCGTCTCCAGACAGAGGGCGGGACGCGCCCGCCCATTGCCCGAGACCTTCGTTTCCAGCCTGTAGCGACGCCGGAGCCCCGGCGCCACGCCAGCGGCGAATGCCGTTCAGTACCGACCGTGCTGCTTAAAGATGTAGTTCGTCAGCTCGGACGCCTGCATCGACAGGCGCGTCTGCACGCGGTGCACCGTGCGCACGATCGCGCACATCACGGCGTAGAGGATTCTCGGGTGGGTGTCGATCAGGCTCTCGAGCTTCTCTCGCTCGAGCACCAGCACGCGCGCCTCGGTCGAAGCGACCAGCGACGCGTAGCGCTCTGCGCCGTCGAGAAAGCCGAGTTCGTGCGCGAAATCGCCGCTGTTCAGCGTCGCGATCAGCGTCTCGTCCGGAGCACCCAGGTGCTTGACGACGCCGAGCGAACCGTCGACGACGACGTAGAGGTGGTTGTCCGTCGTGCCTTCGCGCGCCAGGACCTGTTTCGCCTGAAACGAGACCAGGTTCAGCAACCCGGCCAGCACGGCCGTCTGCTCGGGTGTCAGTTCCTTCGCGAGCGGGCAGGCCCGGACGGCTTCGTACAGATGCGGGTTGGATGGCGTCATGAGGGCCTCGCTTGGGTTACGGGTGGCTTGCGCTTCGGTGTCGGGTCGAGCGTCGGGCGTTTCGCCGGCCGGATGCGCCGGCGACACGCTCAGGGTTTCTTCGGCGCGTCTGACAAATGCGTCCAACATGGAACGCGAGACGAGATCGACCGCACGTACCGCGACCTTGTCGAGAATGCCATCGGAGATCTCGTACGACAGGTCGAAGTCGATCTTGCAACCCTGGGTGCCCAGCGGCGTGAGATGCCAGTCGGCCAGGAAGCGCCGAAACGGCCCCTCGACCAATCGGACCTGGAGCCATTCGGGGCGTCGCTTCGGATTGCGCGTCTGGAAACCGAAGCGGACATGCAGATAGCTGAACTGGATGCGCGCGGCGACCCACTCGTCGCTTCGTTCGAGGATCGTGGCCGTCGTGCACCAGGGCAGGAACTCCGGGTACGCCTCGGCCCGCTCAATCAGGTCGAACATGCTTTCTGCTGTATACGGCACAAGCACCGAACGCCTCAGTTCCAACAACTATTCCCCCGCTGCAATGGCCGAAAAAGTGTACCGTGCCCGCGGCCCCGCCTCGAGGTCAGGCGGCCGAGGACACGCGATCGATCGGATTCCGCGGCGCGCAACACCTCGGCTCGACGCGAACACGCTCATTGATTTGGATCAGTCCGGCGCGACGCACAAGGCACAAACTCATGCCCGTTCATGCCGTGTGACCCGGCGCGTGGTCACAGCAAGCCGACACCTAGGGGATGCCAGATGACCGAGACCTTCTATGAAGTCATGCGCCGGCAGGGGATCACCCGCCGCAGCTACCTCAAGTTCTGCAGCCTGACGGCGGCCTCTCTCGGCCTCGCGCCGGCGTTCGCGCCGACCATCGCGCACGCGCTCGAGACCAAGCCGCGCACGCCGGTGCTGTGGCTGCACGGGCTCGAGTGCACCTGCTGCACGGAATCGTTCATCCGTTCGGCGCATCCGCTCGCCAAGGACGTGGTCCTGTCGATGATCTCGCTCGACTACGACGACACGATCATGGCCGCCGCCGGTCATCAGGCCGAGGCCGCGCTCGAGCAGGTGATGAAGGACTACAAGG
>Ga0209048_10001781_pt1 | contig 21767 bp, 20 predicted proteins | sample FrelakmetCRP12CR_FD_187146 | JGI IMG/M metagenome (GOLD analysis project Ga0209048, IMG submission 187146) | Freshwater lake sediment microbial communities from the University of Notre Dame, USA, for methane emissions studies - CRP12 CR (SPAdes)... | ecosystem: Environmental > Aquatic >... | reverse complement strand
GGGCCAGATCGAGCGTCGAGTTGCGCGCAACGATTTCTGCCCGCCACCGCTTGCCGCCCGCGACGACCGTGAGTCGCCTGCAACTTTCCACGACGTGATCGTTCGTGAGGATGTGCCCCGTTTCGTCGACGAAGAAACCGGAGCCGCTCGACGGGCGGCCCCCTGACTCGTTGCGCCGCCGCCCCTCGGCGGCCGGCGCGGTTCGCGCTGCCTCCTTGCGCCCTGCCACGTCGCCGCTCGCCCCCGGCCCCGGCGGCGGAGGCTTCGCCTCGCCACTACCCAGTCCGTTGCCATAGCTCGCGCTCCCATGATCGCGAAGCCGGGGCGCGACGGCGCAGATCTGGTCGACGAGGTTGCGATATTCTCCCACACGGGCGGTTCGCCATTGCTCCTCGGGCACCGGTTCCGGCAATCGGTGTCGCCGGGAATCCTCCGTTTGCGCCCACATCCTGTCACGGCATCGAACCAGTATTTCCGACTCGTAGGTCATGCCGTCGGCGCCATCCGTCAGGGTCTGACATCCATCTGCCAGGATGCGATTCGCGACGCTTGATTTGACCCGAACGCGAATCACCGTCGCCTCCTTGCGGAGCGACAGGCGATCGTAGCAATGGGTAGCGGAATGTCCGTTCAACTCCATCCGCTGGGCGAACACCCAATCCGGCTGCGTTTCCGCGCCGGTCGGGTCGCTGGCGACCAGCGCGGCCACCGGTCCGATGAGTTTCGTTGCAACGTGCCGAAGTGTTCGGATCAGCGACCCCACGGTACTCCTCTTGCAACGGTCCAGGTACGGCGAGTCCGAGTATCCGAGGACTGGGTCGCGCGGACCAACCGCCGGAGCACAGCGGGAGGGACGGCGCCACGCGAGATTCTAGCGTCGACGCACGACAAGCGGTCACTCCAGGGTACAAAGCCGCCAATCGCAATTGATCGCCGTCAATCGATATTATTGGCCAAGGTCTAAGATTGCGCCGAGGCGCCCCGCGCGTGTTCCCAGGCGTTTGCCTGCTCCAGCGACGGACGCCCGGGCTATCCGCCACGGAACGGAATAGCCGGGCTCAATTTCAGCAGAAGGAAGATGGATACGTTGACACGCAAACGGGATTCCGTTGCTGCCGGTTTGTGGTGGATCGGCGCCGGCCAGCCGCTGCTCGCCAGCCGGATGCTCAACGGTGTTCTCGTCATGGTTCTTGTCACGGCCATTCTCGGGCCGGTATTGACCCAGCGGTTCGCGCCGCGGATGCAGGACGAGAAGTTCGCCGATCAATGACCGCCGAGGCTCGTCGATGGACCTCACCTACCGCGACGCCACTGACGTCGCCCGACTGATCGCCGCCGGCGAGATCTCCGCCGTGGAAGTGCTGGAGGCCAGCCTCGCGCGACTGGAAGCGACGGAGCCGCAACTCAACGCGTTCGTCACCGTGCTCGCCTCGGAGGCGCGCCGCGACGCGCAGGCCGCCGATCTGCGGCACAAGCGGGGCGAACCGCTCGGCCCGCTGCACGGCGTGCCCGTTTCGGTGAAGGACCTGATCGCCGTCGGTGGTGCGCCGTTCACCCTGGGCTCGCGCAGCATGGCGAACAACGTGGCGTCTGCAGACGCTGCCTCGATCGAGCGCCTGCGGCAGGCGGGCGCGATCGTGATCGGCAAGACGACGACGAGCGAGTACGGCTGCAAGGCAGTGGGCGATTCGCCGCTCACCGGAAGCACCCGCAATCCGTGGGACCTGTCGAAAACCGCAGGGGGCTCGAGCGCCGGTGCCGCGGCGAGTGTCGCGGCGGGGGTCACCGCGATCGCGGTGGGCACCGATGGCGGCGGCTCGATCCGCATCCCCGCAGCGCTCACGAGCCTCGTCGGCGTCAAGCCGCAGTTCGGCCGCGTTCCCGTCTACCCGACGGCGGCCACGCCGACTCTCGCCCATGTGTGCCCGATGGCGCGCACGGTCCGTGACGCCGCGTTGCTGATGACCGCGCTCGCCGGTTACGACGCGCGCGATCCGTTTTCCGTCCCGCTGCCGGTGCCGGACGTGATGGCTGCGTGCGAGCGGGATCCTCGGTCGCTGCGCATTGCGTGGTCAACTGCGTTCGGCTACGCGCCGGTGGACCCCGAAGTGCGGGCCATTGCCGAGCGCGCGGCGCGCACGTTCGCCGACTTCGGCTGCACGGTCGACGAGCTCGAAGCGCCGTTCGGCGCCGACCCCGCAGATTTGTGGACCGCCGAGTTCTACGCGGGCATCGGCGCGCGCTTGGGACCCGTGCTGCGGGAGCGCCCAGGCACGCTGGACCCGGAGGTCGCGGCCGTCGTCGAGCGCGCGATTGCCGTGCGTGCCGAGGACTACTATCGCGCCGTCTTCGGCCGCTACGAGTTCCGCGAGCGGGTGCGTCGGCTCTTCGAAGACTACGACCTGCTGCTGTCGCCCACGCTTCCGGTCTCCGGCGTCGATGCCGGTGTTGCCGTTCCCGCGGCGCTCGCCGACCGGAACATCGTTACCTGGGTCTGCTACACCTATCCCTTCAATCTCACGGGACAGCCCGCTGCATCCGTGCCGGCCGGGTTCACCACCGCGGGGTTGCCGGTCGGACTGCAGATCGTAGCAGGGTCTTATCGCGAGGAAGACGTATTCACGGCGGCGGCCGCGCTCGAAACCGCACGGCCGTGGGCGGCGCGGCGGCCGGCGTTGCACCGAGAATAGTTCGGGAATGCCGGCCGGGCTCGTTGCAGACTCCATTAAACCGGCGGCGTACCGTCCTTCCATTCCTCGTCGGTGCGGAAGACGCGGACAACGCGCGTGCGTTTGCCGCCGCCGTATTTTTCCATCTGCACTATGACCGGAAAGAGCTCTGCGAGCTTGGCGCGCGCGTCTTCTTCACGCTCGAAGGTCATGACCGCCCCGTCAGGGCCGCGCACGTCCGACCAAAGGCCGTGGCCGTCCTCGACTTCGATCTTGAACATTACGCCTCCCATGCCCGCCTCATCGGAAATCATATTATCCGTTCGCAAGCCCGATGCCCAGCGCATCGGACGTCACCTGCGCCGAGCGCGACCCGCGAAGGTCGACGACTCAGCCGTTACGGCAGCGCACCGCTCATTCGACAGCGGAACCGCGCCGGTTCATGCCGCGGTTCGTTCACCCGGTGACCTCCACCCCATTTGTCTTGTGCGCACGAGTACTCCGGCGTACTGTCGCGCAGTTCCGCTGCGGCGAAAGCGGGGTGTCGACCTGACGCCGGACCAGGAACCGCATTGGCCTCGCCCGCCAGTGTCTTCCCCGTACGCTTTCGATCGAGGAGAATTGCCATGGCAGTCACCCTGCATATTGTCTTCAAGGCCGCCCCAGGAACTGCGCATGCCACCCCGACGGAGAAATGATGTCGCTCATCACCACAAGGCTCGACGCACCGATCGGCACGATCACCCTCAACAACGCCAATAAGCGCAACGCGCTTTCCGAGTCGCTGATCCAGGAAGTCATCGCGGCGCTGGCGGACTTCAAGGACCGCAAGACGCGCGTCGTCGTGTTGCGTGCGCAGCCAGGCGCCAAAGTGTGGTCCGCCGGGCATGACGTGGAGGAGCTACCGATGGGGGGGCGCGATCCGCTCGGCTGGGACGATCCGCTGCGCTTCCTGATCCGCGAGATCGAGATCTTCCCGGCGCCGGTCATCGCGATGATCGAGGGTGGTGTCTGGGGCGGGGCCTGCGAAACGGTGTTCGCGTGCGACCTCATCATCGCCGCGCCCGACGCGACCTTCGCCGTGACTCCTGCCAAGCTGGGCGTGCCGTACAACGTCAGCGGCATGCTCACGTTCCTGAACGCGACGAGCATGCGGATCGTGAAGGAAATGGCCTTCACCGCCATGCCGGTCGGCGCCGAGCGGGCGGAGCGTCTCGGCATGATCAATTACGTGATCGCCGCCAGCGAGCTCGAGGCCTTCACCTACGAATTCGCCACCCGTATCGCCCGGAATGCCCCATTGAGCATTGCCGTAATGAAGGAGCAATTGCGGATTCTCGCCGGCGCTCATCCGATGAGCCCGCAAGGGTTCGAGCGCGTGCAGGGCCTGCGCCGAATCGTCTACGACAGCCACGACTACAAGGAAGGCATTCGGGCGTTCAAGGAAAAGCGCCAGCCGGTCTTCACCGGAGAGTGACGTGATCCGCGTTGGTGCGTCTGCGCCGCTCAGCCTTCCCTGAAGGTCTGCGTTCCGGCAATGCGCCTGGCTGGATCGGTCGGGAACAGACATCCGGTTGAGCTAGAGCAACACATCCAAATCTGACCGGTGCGAGCATACTGATATCGATAACGTCGGTGTGGTGCCGCGTTCCGGGCGGTCAGTTGCCGATCTGGGGAAACCATGAAGATCAATTGGAAATCCGTCGCGCCGCTAGGCGTCTGGCTCGCAATCTATCTCATCCCGGTGCCCGCGGGCCTCAACGCCAACCAGTGGCATTACTTTGCGGTTTTCGCTGCAGTCATTGCCGGGCTGGTGCTCGAGTCGATGCCGGTTGGCGCGGTGGGGCTTATCGGCCTGACCGTCGCCTGTGTGCTGGGTTATGTCGAATCCGATCCGAACAAGTCGCTGCGTTGGGCGCTTTCTGGCTTCGCGGAGGGGACGGTTTGGCTGATCGTCGGCGCGTTCATCTTCTCGATCGGTTATCGCAAGAGCGGATTGGGCAAACGGATCGCTCTAGTGCTGGTCCGTGCGCTAGGCAAGAAGACGCTGGGGTTGGGTTACGCGATCGCCTTCTCCGACTTTGTTCTCGCGCCCGCAACGCCCTCGAACACGGCGCGCAGCGGTGGGACGATCTATCCGATCGTGAGCAATATCCCGAAAATCTATGGCTCCGAACCGGGGCCGACAGCCGGCAGGATTGGCACGTACGTGATGTGGACCGCCTTCGCCGCCACTGCGGTCACCAGTTCGATGTTTCTCACGGCATTGGCCCCTAACGCGGCCGCGCTCGCGATCGCCAAGAAGACGGTTGGCATCGACATAACCTGGTCGCAGTGGTTCGTCGGCTTTGCCCCGCTCGGCATCCTGCTGATGCTGCTGGTTCCGTTGGTTTCCTACATGATCTGCCGGCCCGAGATCAAGGACAGTCCGGAAACCGTCGCATGGGCAGCGAACGAGCTGAAGATAATGGGGCCGCTCTCACGCAACGAATGGATCATGAGCGCGCTGGTTCTGCTGGCGATGTTCCTGTGGATCACCGGCTCGAATCCGAACATCAAGTTGCCCGGCCTCGGCGCCAACTATATCAACGCGACGACGGTGGTATTCGTCATCATCTCGCTGCTCCTCGTCACCGGCGTCATCGACTTCAACGACATCGTTTCCGAGAAGAGTGCGTGGGAGGTGTTCTTCTACTTCACCTCGCTGCTGACGCTTGCGTCTGGGTTGAACGACATCGGTTTCGTCAAATGGGTGGCGGAGGGCTTCGCCAAGCCGCTTACCTCGATGTCATCGACGGTCGCGGTGGTGCTGCTCGTCGCGTTGTTCTTCTGGATTCACTACTTCTTCTCGAGCATCACCTCGCATGCAGCGGCCGTGCTGCCCGTGGTGCTGGCTGTCGGCATGGGCATTCCCGGACTTCCGGTGCCCACGCTGACGCTGCTGTGCCTCTACTCGCTTGGGCTGATGGGTGTCATTTCCCCCTACGCAACGGGGCCGGCGCCGATGTATTACGGCAGCGGCTTCATCGGCAAGGGAGCGTTCTGGAAGTTCGGGCTGATCTTCGGGCTGCTTTACTTCGCCGGTCTGCTCCTGATCGTGATGCCCTGGCTCGACATGATCCGGTAGCGCGATCATTTAGGGGCATTCACACGACAGGTTTCGGGTCTTCACGCTTTCGCGCGCCGCGGCGTTGAAGAAGGGACCCGTCGTACTGTACTTCTACCCCGCCGCGTTCACTACCGCCTGCGCCATCGAGGCCCGCGATTTCGCCGAAGCGGAGGCCGCGGACAGGGACCAGAGCATCATGAAGTCCTACGACGCGGTCCTGGCCATCAAGCCCGAGTACTCGGACCGGGGCAACGGGTGCTGACCGCCTGCTTCCGGAAAGGTCGGAAGTTCAGCGTATGGTCTTGCCCACGTCGGGTGGACACACCGGAAAGAGCGAGAGAGCAATGCTTGCTCGGTTGAGGGTGTGTCATGGAACGCAAGCCGTACACCAGGTACGGCCGGGAGCTCAAGCTCGAAGCCGCACGCCAGACGGCTCCGAGCGAGAAGCCCAACGCCCAGATCGCGCGGGCGCGCCGGACGCTGCCCGGGTAGGCGCAGCGCCCGGGCGGCTACTTGAGCGGCGGAATCGGAATCATCCCCGGGAAGACATACGCCTGCAGCATGGCGATCACACCGATCACCGCGGCTCCGGCAATCGAATGCCAGAAGACGGTCCGGAAGATCGGTCCCAACGCGAACGACCGCTCCTTCGGATCATCGTAGCAGGCCGCGCACGCCACCATGATGGATTGGGCGTCGATCATCTTGCCCATCACGCCGCCGGTCGAGTTCGTGGCCACGATCAGGATCGGATTGAGGTTGAGCTGCTGCGCGGTGATGCGCTGCAGGCTGCCGAACAGCGCGTTCGACGCCGTGTCGGAGCCGGTCAGGAAGACCCCCAGCCAGCCCAGGTACGCGGCAAAGAACGGGTAGAAGAATCCGGCTCCGGTAAACGCGAGGCCGAGGACCGCGTCGGTGCCGGAATAGCGGGTCAGGAATCCGAGGCCCAGCACCTGCGCGATGACCAGGACGGGGATCTTCATCCGGTGCATGGTCTGCATGAATGCGTCCTTCCACTGCGTTGCGTTCAGCTTGAGGACGAGCCCGGACAGGAGTGCCGCCACGAACACACCCGTGCCGGCAGCTGACAGCCAGTTGAGCGTGAACCGCGCGACCTCCGGCTTCGCATTCACCGGCGCGACGGGCGGCATCCGCTGGACCAGGTTGTGCAGCGACGGCATGTCCCAGACCGGCAGCGACAGCGTCCCGCCGAAAGTCGAGCCGAGCAGCGTCGTGGTGAACGTGATTCCGGAAAAAAGGTTGTTGAGGACCTTCTTGAATTCCGGCACGCCCCACAGCGCGCAACAGGCGATCAGGATCACCCATGGCAACCACGCATAGGCCGTTTCCGCCGCCGTGTACTTGTATTTCCATTCATGGCTGTCGGTCGTCGCTGTTGCCGTACTCTTGCCGGCCTTCGCCAGCGCCTCGCGCTCGGACTTGAGCAGGAAGCGCGTCTTCGGGTGCCAGACGAAGCGAAGGAATAGCGCCGTACAGATCACCGAGAACACGCCCGACACCACGTCCGTCATCAGGTGCAGCTCGTTGGTCCCGGATGCGTAGAATTGCATGAGCGCGAACGAAGCCCCGGCAACGAGCGTCGCTGGCCATACTTCGAAGACATCCTTCCAGGTGCCGCCTTCCATCTTCACGAAGGTCGCGACCAGCCAGAACGGAACCAGAATCGACACGAATGGCAGCTGGCGGCCCGCCATCGCCGACAACGTGACCTGATCGAGGCCGCTCACCGCCGCCAGCGTGACGATCGGCGTGCCGATCGCGCCCCACGCGACGGGCGCGGTATTCGCGAGCAGGTTCAGGACGGCGGACTGGAACGGCTTGAAGCCGAGTCCGACCATCACCGCGCCTGCAATTGCCACCGGCGTGCCGAACCCAGAGGTGCCTTCGATGATCGCGCCGAACGAGAACGCGATCAGCACGCATTGCAACCGTCGGTCGAACGAGATGTGGACGATCGACTCCTTCACGATCTCGAACTTGCCGGTCACGACACTCATCGTGTAGAGGAACATCGCCGCCAGCACGATCCAGATGATGCCGAGGAAGCCCGACAGCATGCCGAGCGCGAACGCGGAAACCGCCGACGGGACCGGCATCTTGAAGGCGAGGCAGGAGACGAGGAACGCGGCGATGACGCCGAAGAATGCCGCGTACGGCGCGGAGATGCCCAGGTGCACGTTGCCCTGTGCATCACGGTGCCGGTGCAAGGCGATGAAGTAGAGCAGCGTCAGGATCGGGATGGCGGCAACGATGGTGGAAAGAAATACGTTCCCCATCGGGTCGTAGGTCTGCTGGAACATGGTTTCCCCTCCTTTGAGTTGCGTGGTCGCAGCTTCTGGTTGGCACCGGGAATGCAGCCGGAGTCGAATCGTCGAGACGTTGGGTCCCTATCAACCGGCTGCTTTTCCAGTCAGTGAGCAGTATAGAACGCTCAGGCGCGCGATGCAGGGCCGGTGTCGTGCCCGAGCCGCGCGCAGTGCCCGGAGCGAAGTCGTAGGCCCCGGCCAAAGTCGGCACATTCAGACGGCGGGACATCAAGCCACGCCTTCATATCGCCGACCGCATGCACAGCAACCACTGTTGTCATGGCCGTTCTCCTCAAAAAGATACTGCGATCAGGTGTGCCGGGTAATCCAGACGGTGGGCGCCCCGATCACGCCAGCGCCCTTCATCGCGGACTTCAATTCCGCGGAGTTGGCGAATGCCTTCGCCGCCTCGAGGTTGGTGAAGTCATGCCACGCCGTGACGTCGTTACCATCATCGACGTCGCGATATACCGCGTGTCCCTGCGCCCCCAGCTTCATCCGCGTCGGCTCGAAAGCGTCATAGCCTTTGCGCCATACCGCGTAGTCTTGCACCTTGTGTCTCACGAAAAGTCGAACCATGGTCGTCATCCTCTCTGGGTGGGGGCTCTTAATATACCAGCGGCGCGGCCACCTTCGCACCTGCGCCGGCGATGGCTCGCGTCGAGCGGTGTTCGATGCTGTCGGCAATTCGCCCCCTTTCCGAGTCGGTGTCGGTTGCCGGGTCCGGCGTCGAACTGACCGACATGCCGCACTACAAGATCGGCGAAGTGCTGGCGCGGATTGCGACCGAAGACGCGCTGGCCAGGAATCTACGCCCCCTCAGAGCGGGCCGCGAGCGGCGTCCGGCAGCCGGGTCCGGTTTGGCAACGACTCAAGAAGCGACAAACCCGGCCGATAAGACAGTCATGCAGAACCGGCGCAATTTCTACCGCATTCTGCATGTGCAGCCGGATGCGCCGCCCGAAGTCATTCGGACGAGCTACCGGACGCTGATGCAGCGCCTGAAGATGCACCCCGACCTCGGCGGCGACCATTGGCAGGCCGCGCTCGTCAACGAGGCGTTCGCCACGTTGCGCGATCCCGAGAAGCGGGCGGCCTACGACCGGATGCTCGCCGGCTCGCCGGCGGGTCCGCCGAAGGATCGCGCCCCGGGAGCCGGACCGCGTCCGGCGACCGCGGCGCCCGATGCGCCCCCTCCCCCACCCGCCGCCGCCGTGCAGGCTGCGACTCCCGCGTGGCCAGCTTGCCGGGCAGCGCGCGCGACGAACGCCTGTGCGTTCTGCGGTGAGTCGCAGTCGGCGCAGGACGCGATGGAACCCGCCGCCGTGTGCTGGCGCTGCGACAGCCCGCTGTTCCCCACCGCGAAGCATCGGCGCGAAACGGGCTCGGGCCGCGCGCTCGATCGGATGCCGCGCAGCATCGCCGTGACGATTCACCTTTCCGGCTCGGGGCCGCAGGCCTTCGGGGTCACGACCGAGGACATCTCCATCAACGGCGCGCGCTTCACGAGCGCGGTGGAACTCGCGGCGGGTCACCTCCTGAAACTCGACTGCGCCTTCTGCACCGCCGTGGGTATCGTCCGCCACGCCCAGGTCGAACCCGAGAGCCGCCCGCCACGGTGGCACATCGGGGTCGAATTCGCCACGCTGCTCATCAAACAGCCGCGCGGCGCCTTCGTGTCGACTCGGGTCTGATTCGCGGTCCCGCCCGTCGAGCGGTGCGAAGCCGTGCCACGCCGGGTAGCGTCGCGGCCCACGCCCGCCCGGTAAAATCGGACGTTTACCTCTCCAGCGGGAGCGAGATCGAGATGAGCGTCGACGCCGTGTCCATCCCCGAACGCAAGCCCGCGGGCTGGCGGATGAGTCTTGCGCTGGTCCTGTGGGTTGGCGGATTCTTCCTCCCGCTCTTCATCCCGCTGGTGACCGCGCTGCCGCTGCCGTTGGCGACGAAGACAGCGCTATCCGGACTGCTGGTTCTCGGCCTGCCACAACTCCTGACCGTCATCGCGATCGCCATCGTCGGCAAGTCCGGCTTTCACTACCTCAAGGACCAGCTATCCGGCGTCGCGAAGAAGCTCGGGCCGCCCGTGCACGTGAGCAGGCGTCGCTATCGGATCGGTCTCGTCATGCTGTTTCTTCCGCTCGGCGTATCGCTACTCGAGCCCTACATCTCGCTGCTCGACATCCACGGACGCCTCCCGCACTGGGCATACGGCGCGATCGGCGACACGCTGTTCCTGACGAGCTTTCTCGTGCTGGGCGGCGAATTCTGGGACAAGGTCAAGGCGCTCTTCATCTACGAGGCGAGGGCCGTTCTCCCGACGATGCCGGGCTCTCGCTCCACTGGCGCCACGGCCGTCGAATCCTGAGCGCAGGACGAAGCATCTGCCGGCATCCGGCGGACTCCGTCGCGCGATTCCCCACCGCGGTGGGGCGTGATACGCTGCCTCGCCACGCACTTCGCGGGCATGGATTTCGCAGCTGCCCGCCAGACAACGACCATCGATGACGAACCTCTCGCAACTCCTCAACGGCCACCGCTCGATTCGCCGCTACAAACCCGATCCGGTCGATCCTGCCCTCGTCGAAGAGGTGTGCGGCGATGCGATCGCGGGCGGCTCGTCGTCGGGCAATCTCAACTGCGTGTCGATCGTGTTGACGCGCGACCCGATCCGCAAGCGGCGACTGCACGAGCTGCACTTCGAGCAGCCCATGGTGCTGGAAGCGCCACTGGCGATGACGTTCTGCGCCGACTGGTTCCGCACACGGGAGTGGTTGCGCCTGCGCGGAGCGCGCGACAACTTCAACAACCTGATCGGGTACCACGTCGCGGCCTTCGACACGATGATCGTCGCGCAGAACGTCTGCCTCGGTTTCGAGGCGCGCGGCCTCGGCATCTGCTACATGGGGACCACGCTGCATTCGATGAGCGGGATTGCAGAATTCCTCGAGCTGCCGGACACGTGCCTGCCGGTCACCACGATCGTCGTCGGCCATCCGGCGGAAGATCCGGCCAAGCGCGACCGGCTTCCCGTTTCGGCATTCCTGCACGACGAGGCGTATTGCCGGCCCACCACCGCCGAGCTGGAGGCGATCTATGCGCAGCGCGAACTGCGCGGGTGGGAGCGCTACATGTCGATTCCCGAGTTGAAGGCGGAGATCGAGGCGCGCGGGATCACGTCGCTGGCCCAGTTCTACACCAGCGAGGCCAAGTACGACCCGGATGCATTCCGCGCCGACTCCGCCCGACTCCGCGCCCTGCTCGAAGCGAAGCACTTCCTCCCGTAGTCGCCACGCTGAGCGCCCGCGGGTGAACACCCGGGCGGCACGGCGATCGAAGGGCCAGGCGCCGCTCAACCTCGCAGCGCGTCATCACCCACGAACGGATTGTTGCGCCGCTCGTCGCCGAACGTGGACATCGGCCCGTGTCCCGGCACGAACTGCACGTCGTCGCCGAGCGGCCACAGCTGTCCGGTGATCGACCGCACGAGCGTATCGAAATCGCCCCGCGGAAAATCCGTGCGACCGACCGATCCCTTGAACAGCACGTCGCCGACGAACGCGATCCGGCGCTCGGGCTGCACGAACACGATGTGCCCGGGCGTGTGGCCGGGACAGTGGCGCACGTCGAAACGAAGCTCGCCTACCGTCACCGTGTCGCCGCCTTCGAGCCAGCGATCGGGCGTGAAGACACGCGCGCCGGAAACGCCGAAACTCGCCCCCTGCCGCCCGAGCTGGTCGATCCAGAACGCGTCCTCGCGCTGCGGTCCTTCGATCGGCACGCCGGCGCGGGCGGCGATCTCGGCGACTCCGCCGCAATGGTCGATGTGTCCATGCGTGACGAGGATCTTGGCAAGCGTGGCGCCGCTCTTCTCGATCGCAGCCAGCAGCCGGTCGACCTCCCCGCCCGGGTCCACCAGCGCCGCCTGCCCCGTCGTCGCGCACACGATAAGCGAGCAGTTCTGCTGGAAGGGCGTGACGGGAATGACGGAAAGCTTCACGATGAGAACTCCGCGGGTTGGCGCACGCAGGGGCCCCCGCCCGTGGGCGAGCGCACGATCCGACGCGCGCAAGGCATCGGTGCTGTGTGTGTTGCGACAATCGCGGCCGACCCGCAGAATTCACGGATGAAGGACATCGCCCACCTCCGCAAGAGCTACGAGCGCGCCGAGCTCGACGAAACTCATTCGGCGAGCACGCCATTGCAGCAATTCGAGCGCTGGTTGCACGACGCCATCACCGCGCAGCTGCCCGAGCCCACGGCGATGACGCTGGCAACGGTCGGCGCGCACGGCCGGCCTTCGACGCGGGTCGTGCTGCTGAAGGGCTGCGATACCCGGGGCTTCGTCTGGTACACGAACTACGAAAGCCGCAAGGCGCAGGAGCTCGCCGCCAACTCGCAGGCCGCCCTGCAGTTCCACTGGGTCGAGCTGGAGCGGGTCGCGCGCATCGAGGGCCGCGTGGAGAAGACGAGCGCCGAGGAATCCGACGCGTACTACCGGACACGGCCGCTCGACTCGCGGATCGGCGCTTGGGCATCGCCGCAGAGCCGGGTGATCCCGTCGCGCGTCGTCCTGGTGACCGAGGCCGCGCGCTTCGGCGCGAAGTTCCTGTTCGACCCGCCGCGGCCGCCACACTGGGGCGGTTACCGGCTGGTGCCCGACACATTCGAATTCTGGCAGGGCCGGAAGAGCCGCCTGCACGACCGGCTGCGCTACACGCTGCAGCCCGACGACACCTGGCTGCGGCAACGGCTTGCACCCTGACCCCGGGTCTCCCCCCGAATCGGGGCGGCCAGGTCCGTGGCTTCGAAAGTGCCAACGCCCCGACGACGGGCCGCGATCAACCGAGCGTCGGCGTGTCTCACGTGAGCCCGCAGTCCGCATTGGCTCCACTGCGCTCACGTTGCGGTGTCCGACCGGTACTCGCGACTACTGCGGAATGACGCGCGCGCCTTCGCCGTTGCCCTCGATGTACACGCGCTGGCCGGTTGTGAGCCTCGTGTCGACGGGCTGCGTCACCGCGACCAGAACGCCGCTCCTGACGCGGACGATGACCTGCTGCCCCGGCATCGGCTGATCGTACTTCTTCTGCAGCTCATTGCCGGTGAGCGCGCCGCCTATCGCGCCGACCACCATCGCCACATCGCGCCCGGTGCCGCCGCCGATCAGGCTGCCGATACCCAGGCCGCCCAGCCCGCCGACGATCGCCCCGACGCCACGATGATGGTTGCTCGGCAGCTGCACGGGCGTGATCTGCTCGATCACGCCTTGGCGAATCTCCATCTCACCCGGTTGCTGCCCGGACGCCTGCCCTGCAATCAGCATGAAAGCCAGCAAACCGGCGAAGGCGTACGAGGAAAGGCGGTTGCGCATTGCGTTCTCTCCGTGTGTTGGGTTGTCGTCGCGGTGCGGATGCACGAGGATGCGGAGATCCCTTGCGATAATTGTACCGCCCCGCGTCCTGTCTACTCTCGCTCGAAGACCGCCTGGATCATGACGACCCGGCCCTCGTCGCGGTTTCGTCGGGCCGCGCGGGTGATGTCGTCGATCGCGTCGCCCATCACGATGCGCGCGATGCTGTGCGCCGGGACGTCCGCTCCGGTGCTCGGTCCCCCGATCTCGAGGGTGACGTCCTCCCAGGCGCGGGCGTGAAACCCGGCCGCCTCGATCAGCGCGCGCATCTCCGTCGGCGGACGCAGGAAGCTGGTAGTCGCTTCCCGCGCCCACATCAGCGGAAAGATCGGCGGCTGCGTGAGGCCGGCCATGGGCTCCTGGAAGACGAGCAAACCGCCGCGGGGCAGCAGGCGGGCAAAGCCGGCGTAGAGCCGCTCCTTGGCCGCGATGTTCATCCCGCTGTTCTCGGTCCAGATCACGTCGAAGGGCTCCGAGCCCGGATCCAGCGCCAGTGCGTTTCCCACACGATGACTGACGCGGTCGGCGAGTCCTACTCGTGCGGTGAGCCACTGTCCGGTCTGCACATACGACTCCGTCAGGTCGACCACGACCACGGTGCAGCCGAATTCCACGGCCAGCGTGCGAGCCGGCCCGCCGAGCCCACCGCCGACGTCGAGCACACGCGTACCGGGCCGGAGCTGGGCGAGGCGCGCGAGGCGCACGGTCGAACGCTTGCCGCCGCCGTGAAAGTGATCGACGGGGGCGAGGTCGTCAACGGTCAGCGCATCGAGATTCCTGCCGATTCCGGCAAGCGCCGTGTCGATGGCGCGCTCGAGCTCGCTGCGTCCCCAGTACGCATTGGTCGCCTGCGAATCAGTCGGAGACACGGTGCACACCTTTGCGATGTCGATGCGCTCGAATGACCGCCTGAGCGATTCCCGCACTTTGGGTGACAAGGGCGGAGCGGACCGGCTGCACGTGGGTTCTCAAGCGAAGGCGATCTCGATGCGCAAACCCGAGTATTGCGACTTGGTTCGTCCTGGTCAACCGGGAATCGCCGCCGGGAGCCCGTGGCCCTCCCCGTTGCCGGGAGCTTCGCCCCGCGGATCGGGAGGCGAGCCCGAACCGGCCGGGCAACGCACGATCCAGCAACGCCGATGACGCTAGAATCGCAATTGTGACGGCTTACGCGCAATTTCTCGACGACTACCCGGCCTACTCCGCAACGAACGCACTCGACGAGCTGCGGGCGTCGGAGTACGGCCGCCTCGACTCGCAGGGACACGTGTATCTCGACTACACGGGCGGCGCGCTCCATGCCGACTCCCAGGTCCGCGAGCACGCCCGACTGCTCAACGAGCACGTGTTCGGCAACCCGCACTCCGCGAATCCAAGCTCCGCGGACACGACGCGCGCAGTCGAGCGGACGCGCGCCGCGGTCCTCGCCTACTTCAACGGGACGGGCGAGTACACGGCCGTCTTCACCGCGAATGCGTCAGGGGCGTTGAAATTGATCGGCGAGTCGTATCCCTTCGCGGCGGGCGGACGATTGCTGCTGACGACCGACAACCACAACTCGGTCAATGGCATCCGTGAGTTTGCCCGCGCCAAAGGTGCCTTCGTCGATTACGCGCCGGTGACCTCGCCCGACCTGCGCATCGACGCCGGCGCGATGGACGCGCTCCTCGCTCTGGCCAGTCCTGCACACGCCAACCTGCTGGCATTCCCTGCGCAGTCGAATTTTTCGGGCGTCAAGCACCCGCTCGCGCTCGTCGACACCGCGCGCGATCGCGGCTGGCACGTTCTGCTCGATGCGGCTGCGTTCGTGTCGACCAACCGCCTCGACCTGCGCGCGGTGACGCCCGATTTCGTGTCGATCTCGTTCTACAAGATGTTCGGCTACCCCACCGGCGTCGGCTGTCTGCTGATCCGCAATGCGGCGCTCGGCCGGCTTCGGCGCCCGTGGTTTGCCGGCGGCACGGTGAACTTCGCGACCGTGCAGGGACGTCTGCACGTGCTGTCGCCGCGCGAAGCGGGCTTCGAAGACGGCACGCTGAACTACCTGAGCATTCCCGCGGTGGAGATCGGCCTCCGCCACCTCGATCGGGTCGGCATGGACACGATCGACGCGCGCGTCCACTGCCTCACCGCCTGGCTCCTCAGCGGGCTCCTCGCACTGCGCCACAGCAACGGACGCCCCATGGTGCGCGTCTACGGACCGGCGACGTCGGCGCAGCGCGGCGGAACCGTGACGATGAACTTCTACGATCCGAACGGACATCTGCTCGATTACCGAAGGATCGAGGAACTCGCCGGGCGCGAGCGCATTTCGCTGCGAACCGGCTGTTTCTGCAATCCAGGCGCGGGCGAGACGGCCGAAGGCCTGACCGAGGACGACATGCTGGCCGGCCTGGCCGAGGGTGCGGACATCACGCTGCCGCGCTTCCTCCAGGTGATGCAGCATCGCGGCGGCAAGAGCGCCGGCGCGATCCGCGTGTCGCTCGGACTGGCGAGCAATTTCGCCGACGCCGAGCGCTTCCTGCAGTTTGCCGCCGCGTTCCGCGACCAGGCGACGCTGACGATCGGTGCAGTGGCGTTCGACATCGAGTCGTGCCGCGTGATCCGCGACGGAAGCTGATGGCCGGATGCACGGAATCATCGGATCCTGCGCCTGCGATTGTCACGCGGTTGCGAATGTTGCACACTCCCGCGTTGGGCGCAGCGGGCATCGGCGTCCATGCGGCGCCGAGCAGCCTGCGGATGCCGCCGAGGCCGCGGTGTCGCATCTTGCCGCGGGCTCGGTGCTCTTCGAGCGCCGCGATCACACCAATGCACTCGATGACCTCCGCCTGCCCCTCCCCGCGTTTCGTTCCGCTTGCCGGCCTGCTCGCCATCCTGCTCGTCGCCGGCTGCGCGACCATATCGGTGCCAACGCCCCCACCGCCCGACGCCCCCGGCCGGTTTGTCGCATTGACGCGTCCCGTCATCGCGCTCGGTGACACGCAGGAGCACGAGTCCACCGGTTTCCCGCTGCACGACAACGATGGCGCGGTCGACGAATACGTCGAAGTCGCCCAGCGCCCGCCCGAGCAGCCGCTCTTCGGGCGGCGAATCCTGGAGTGGGCGTTGCTGAGTCATCCTGACGAACCGGTCATTCACATGGGCGACCTGCTCGACGTCTCTTGCGAGTCGGAACTTGACCGGATGCGGAAGGTTTTCCAGGTGGCCAAGCAGCCGCATGTGATCCTTCCCGGCAACCACGACGGGCTGCTATTTGGCATCTTCAACTACGACGTCTTCGACAACCTCTTCACCGGTAAGACGAGCGACTGGGACCGCGCCTGCCGGCGCGGCCGTGGCGATGCCGGCAAGGTCGTCGAGCCGCGCAGCGGGGCCGCACTCACGAAGCGGGGCTACATCGTCGCCTACCTCAACTACCTGGCCGGAGGGCCGCATTCGCGGATCGCCAGCCTGCCGATGCCCACGTCCGGCGAAACGCCGTATTCGTGGCGCAATGCCGATCCCGACGGGTTCATCGAGGCCATCGAGGCGAAGATACTCGGCGACCGCAACTTTGCCCGGTCGTTCGTGGCGCAGAAGCTGCGACTGCCGCCCGCGGCGGGCGCACCGCGGCGCGTCACGATCATCGCGCTCGACACCAACCAGGTCACGGCCTTCATCAGCACCCTCGACACCGTGCGGGGAATCAGCCCTGGCCACTTCGGAAACGTGCTGGCCGACCAGATCGCGGCGGTATCACCCTGGTTGGAACAAGCGCGCCGCGCGGGCGACATCGTGGTCTTCGCCGGACATCACAACTGGAACCAGCTGAACGTCGGGACGCAGGAGCGGATCGGCGTCCTGATGCTGAGCGTCGACAATCCGCTGGTCTACGTCTCCGCGCACACGCATCGCGGCTACTGGGCGTCGCATCGCATCCTGACGCGCAGCATGCTCGAGCTCAACGTGAATTCGTTGTCCGACTGGCCGATCTCGTACCGCCGCGTAACCTTCTCCTGGGACGAAGGGGCCAATCGCTTGAAAGTGTCGGCCGAAATCATGCCCAATCTCGGATCTCCGCCGCGCGACGACGAGGATCTGCTCCGCGCCTGGAAACAGGAAGCCTGCGCGCCGTCTGGCATGACGACGTCCGCGATCGAGTCCCAGGAACTCGCGGTAGTCAGGCAGCAGCGGGAGGCGCGCGGGACGCTCATGGAGTGGCTCTACGAGGGACTCGGGGAATCCTGCCCCTCCTGCCTGCAAGGCCTGTACGAAAGTGGCGGCCGCTATCAGGATGCGCTTCTCGAGACCATCCACGACCTCTACCAGGACGTCGGCAACGAGATCCCCGAGCTCCACACCGTGAAGCGGCCGGCCCGGTGCCAAGGCCGTTCGGTGCCGGCCTGCATGGCAATGCTGCGGTCGACGCACCCCACGGACCTGGATGGGACGATCGCGCTCGTCCGCGCGAAGGCCGCATTCGTCGACACCGTGAATGGCGAGCTCGACCTCCTCCAGGCACCCCAGCTCCGTGCCTACATGACCTGCCGCGCAGTGCTCGCCGCGAAGATCGACCACGACCTCACGCCGGGTGGCAGGCGCGCCGGCAGCGATGAAGCGTCCCGGCGCGCACAGGATTTCTTCAGGGTCGAGGCGACTGTTGGAATGCAGTAGGCGGTCCTGCCGGACGGGCATCGCGACGGCCGGTGCGGCGATCCTGCTCGCCGCCTGCGCGTCGGGACCGACGTCACCCTACGCCGAGAACGCCCCGCCGACCGTGCTGACGACGATCGAAGACGCCGGTGTCCGGGATCTGCGTGGCAGTTTCCGGGCCGCGACGTGCAGCCGACTGCCGGCGAACGCACCCGCCTGCGACGACGTTCTGCTTCGCGTCCCGGGCGAGAGTGTTGGTACCGCGCCAAAGCCGGCGACCGATCTGCCGCAGCGCTACCGCATCGCATTCGTGCCGGGATTCCTTTCGGAATGTTTCGATCGCTACGCCCGACCCTTCGCCGACGCGCAGCGTGCGCTGACGGAGGAAGGCTTCGCCGTGGATTACTTCCGGGTTCCGGGGCGCGGCACCACGGCGGAGAGCGCAAAGCGGCTGGCCGAACATTTCGCGGCCCTGGACGGCGACCCGCGGCCGATCATTCTGTTCGCGTACTCGAAGGGACTGCCCGATACGCTGGAGTTCGTGGTGCGTCATCCGGCTGCGGCGCAACGCATCGCGGCAATCGTGAGCGTGGCTGGCGCGGCAAACGGGAGCCCCCTCGCAGACGATCTTGCCTCGGCTTACCGCGACCTCGCGGCGGGATTTCCGTTGGCGGGCTGCGCCCCCGGAACAGGGGAGGAGATCAACGATCTGCGGCGCGATGTCCGGCTCGAGTGGTGGCGCCGGAACCACCATGCCGTGAACCTGCCCGTGTTCGCGCTGGTCGCGGCGCCTCGGCCGGATCGCGTTTCCCCCGCTACGCGCCTCACCTATGACCGGCTCGCGCGCCAGGACCCGCGCAACGACGGCAAGCTCCTCGCGCAAGATCAGATCGTGGCGGGAGGCTACCTCCTCGGCTATGCGAACGCCGATCACTGGGCCGTCGCCATCCCGCTCGACGAGGCGTTGCCCTCGTGGTCGATGCTGTACCGGGACAACGTGCCGCGTCCCGCCCTCGTCCGCGGCGCGATCGATGTGGTTGCCGAGACGTTGCGGACGCAACAGAAGAAATAGCTGCGATCGGACGCGCTCAATAGAGGTCGCGCGGGAACCCCATGAAGATCACATCCTCGATCCGTTGCCAGAAATTGCGGGCCGGTTGGATGGTCAGGACCTTGTCGCCGGCGGTCCAGCGGACCCGACCGCTCGCGTCGAGCGTAACGCGCCAGGCGTTGTCCTTCGTCATGTCGCGTTCCATCGCGCGGGCGAGTTGCTCGGCGAGGCCGGGACTGTCCACGATGACTCCCATCTCGCTGTTGATCTGCACCGAGCGTGGATCGAGATTCATCGAGCCGATGAAGACGCGCTCGCGGTCGATCACCATCGCCTTGACGTGCAGCCCCATGAACTTCGCCTTCGTCGGCGGCGTGTCGGCGAGCAGCGGCTGCACCGCAGCATCGGAACGCATTTCGTAGAGGTCGACGCCCGCTTCGATCAGCGGCTTGCGCCACTGCTTGTAGTGACTGTTCACTGCAGGCACGTCATGCGAGGCGAGCGAGTTGGTGAGAATCCGGAACTTCACGCCGCGCGCGGTATGCGCCTGGATCTGCCGGACGGACGCTTCGTCCGGAATGATGTAGGCATTGGTGACGAGCACCTCCCGCTGCGCACCGCCGACGAGCTCGCGAATCGCGCGCGGCATGTGGTGGTTCAGCGCGTCCCCGTCGGGGGTGTCCGTGTGCACGCGGCTCGTGCCGGTGTGCATCTCTCCGGGCAGCTTCGCCAGTGCCGCGGACCAGTCCTGGCGATCCAGCGGGAAACGCGCGAGCGACGGCGCGGCCGCGAGTTTCTTGCGCACCGGCGCGTACTCCTTGCGCAGGTCTTCGCGGGTCGAGGCGATGCCGAGCGCCTTGACCGGCACCACCCACTCGCTGTTCCAGAAGCGGTCGAACACGCCTGAGGACTGCCGCGCGATCGGACCGATGCCGAGCACGTCGAGGTCGCGAAAATTGAACTCCTGGGAGAGCCCGAAGTACTCGTTGCCGATGTTGCGACCGCCCAGAATCGCGGCGCGATTGTCGACCACCAGCAACTTGTTGTGCATACGGTGGTTGATGCGCTCCATCCGGTTGAGCGTCTCGACAGCGCGACCGGCGAGCTCCCGCGAGCGCCACGCGTTGAACAGCCTGATCTCGATGTTGGGATGCGCGTCGACCAACGCCTCGGCGGCGTCGCGCAGTTTCGGATGCGTCTCGTCTCCGAGGATCGTCGTAAGGTCGTCGAGGATGAGGCGCACCTTCGCGCCGCGGTCGGCCGCCTCGATCACGCGCTTCATGAGCAGACTGCCGCTCTCGTCGTCCCACCAGACGTAGTACTGGAGGTCGATGGAATGCTGTGCCGAATCGATGAGTGCCAGCCGCCACTTGAGACCATCCTCGTTCCCGTCGAGCAGGACGAACCCGGACTGGCTCGGACCGACCCGCTCGTGCAGGGCGGTTTCGACGACGGCGAGCGGGCCGCCGGGCCGGGGCGCGAGCGCATAGCCCGGCGCACCCCGAGGCAGGTTCTCCGGGAGGCTTGCGCAGCCCAGGAAGCTCAGGACCAGCGCGCAGACGAAGAGGCAACGGATCGGGGCCACGGGATGTTCAAAGGCGCATCACGCAGTACGGAAGCGGTAGAGCCGAGCGCAAGATTACACGAATGCCGCCGACACGATGCATGTCCGATCACGAAATGCGCCGGAACCGCGAGACACCGGTTTGACGGTGCGTTCGACGTTCACGCCACCAGCGACGACGCGTGGAATCGCGTGCCCGGGATCAGCGCGGCAATACGGCGGATCGAGAACATGGGCATGGCGGGCCGTTTGGATTGGGTTGAAGTGGCGGTCATTGCTTCGCGGGCGCGTTGACGAGCATAACCCCTGCTTACCCTGTCCGCGGACCCGGCTCCAACGGTTAGAATTGTCGGCTGTCACTGAAACGGAAGGTCGCTCGACATGCGTCGAATCGTTGCACTGGCCCTTGCCACACTCGCGGCGCTGATCACGGGCTGCGCGAGCCTGCCCTCGCTCGAAGGGCGGCCGACCACGTCGGCTCTCGCCGACACGGCCGGGACGCGGCTTGGCCGTGCCGTGGCGGCAGATGTCGCGGCGAATTCGGGCAAGACCGGGGTCCACGCATTTCCCGAACCCCACGACGCCTTCGCCGCGCGCGTGCTGCTCGCCGCCGCCGCGGAAAAATCCCTCGATGTGCAGTACTACATCTGGCACGGCGACCAAGTCGGCTACCTGCTCTTCGAGGCCCTCTGGCAGGCGGCAGAGCGAGGTGTGCGTGTGCGCCTGTTGCTCGACGACATGAACACCGGCGGACTCGATCCCACCATCGCCGCGCTCGACGCACATCCGAATATCGAAGTGCGCCTCTACAACCCGCTGGTGGTGCGCGGCGCCCGAGGGCTCAATTTCCTGACCGACTTCACGCGCGTGAACCACCGCATGCACAACAAGTCGTTTACCGCCGACAATCAGGTGAGCGTCGTCGGCGGGCGCAACATTGCCAACGAGTACTTCGGCGCCGGCAGCGGCATCGTCTTCGCCGATCTCGACGTGATTGCC
>Ga0209048_10001780_pt1 | contig 21774 bp, 25 predicted proteins | sample FrelakmetCRP12CR_FD_187146 | JGI IMG/M metagenome (GOLD analysis project Ga0209048, IMG submission 187146) | Freshwater lake sediment microbial communities from the University of Notre Dame, USA, for methane emissions studies - CRP12 CR (SPAdes)... | ecosystem: Environmental > Aquatic >... | reverse complement strand
GTTCAAAAAAGTGGCCGATCCAGTTAGTGCCGCCAAGGACCGGGGATAATCCGATCCAGCCGGCCATGACCGCTCCAGCAGCGAGGATGACAAGAGGAATAGTCATGAAGCCTGGCGATTCGTGAAGATGGTGTTGCTGTTCATGGGTACCTCTGAAATCGCCGAAAAAGGTGAGCCATATTATTCTGAAGCTGTAAAAAGCAGTGAGCCCGGCGACTATGGTGCCGATGCCCCATACAATTTTCCCTATGACTCCGCCATTGTAGGCTAGCCAGAGTATCTCATCCTTGCTAAAGAAACCGGCAAATCCGGGTATGCCTGCTATGCTAAGTGAAGCCAAAAGGAAGGTCCAGTAAGTGATCGGCATATACTTTTTCAGGCCACCCATTTTCTGAATATCGAGTTCCCCGGCCATGGCATGCATCACGCTGCCGGCGCCGAGAAAGAGTAACGCTTTGAAAAAAGCGTGAGTATAGAGATGAAAGACCCCTGCACCATAAGCGCCGACACCGCAGGCAAGGAACATATAACCGAGCTGGCTCACAGTAGAGTATGCGATAATCCTCTTTATGTCGTTCTGGACGAGGGCTATGGTTGCCGCAAAAAGGCTTGTTACGGCTCCGGTCAGCGCCACGGTGTTCATGGCGACTTCTGAGAGGTTGAAAAGCGGACTGAATCTCGCCACCATAAAAACGCCGGCAGTCACCATCGTCGCGGCGTGAATCAGGGCGCTTACCGGTGTTGGGCCTTCCATTGCATCGGGCAGCCATACATGAAGAGGTATCTGCGCCGATTTGCCTGCAGCCCCGCAGAACAGAAGCAAGGCTATAAGAGTTATAAGGTCAACATTAAGGCCCAGCAGATTAATGGTCTGCCCCTGAAGCGTGCCAACCTTGGCGAAGATCTCGGAATACTGTATGGAGCCGATAAACAGGAAGATCATGAAGACTCCAAGACCGAAGCCGAAATCTCCGAAGCGGTTGACGATGAAAGCCTTCTTCCCCGCATCAGCGGCACTTTTCTTCTCATACCAAAATCCGATCAGGAAATAGGAACAGAGGCCCACCGCTTCCCAACCGAAATAGAGCTGAAGGAGATTATTGCCCATGACGAGCATAAGCATCGAGAAAGTAAAGAGGCTGAGATAGGAGAAGAAACGGTAAAATCCGGTGTCTCCGTGCATATAGCCTACAGAGTAGATATGGACCAAAAGACTCACGCTTGTAACGACAAGGAGCATGATCGCGGTAAGCTGGTCGATAAGAAAGCCGATGCTTACTTTGAACGAGCCCGAAAGTACCCAGGTGTATACGTCATAGTTCTGCGTCTTGCCGCTTACGACTTCGAAAAAGGTAACCACTGCAATGACAAAGGAACCAAAGACCGCAAGGATAGATATCCAGGCAGCGCGCTCTTTAATGAGAAACTTGCCGAATATGATATTAATGGTAAAGGCTGCCAGAGGAAGAAGTGGGATGAGTACATATTTATCCATTATCCAGGCCTTATCCTTTCATGTCGGTGATTTCAGTGGTATGCACGGCACCCTTGTTCCTGACGAGCACGACAAGTATGGCCAGACCTATTGCAGCCTCTGCCGCGGCCACGGTGATGATAAAAATAGCGAATATCTGCCCTCGCAAGTCCTGCAGGTAGTGGCTGAAGGCCACCAGACTGATATTCGTGGCATTCAGCATAAGTTCGATGCAGACGAGCATGATGATGAGGTTCCTCCTGATCATGAACCCGATCGCGCCGATCACAAAGATCACTGCGCTCAATCCTATATACCATTCAAGAGGTACCATTATACACTCCTATTTTTTCTTGGCGAGCACCATGGCTCCCACAATCGCTATTAGTAGAATAAATGATGCCAGTTCGAAGGGGAAAAGGTATTCAGTGTATAACACCTTTCCCAGGATCTTGGTATTGGTCTCACTCTTAATCGCCTCTATCGTGTACTGTCCAATAGGCCCCTTCACAAAGTTCATCGTTGTAAAGAAAACGAGCAGCAGAAGGGACAGACCCACAGCGAGGCTAATTGGCCATTCCTCGATAAATGGCTCGTAAGCAACCTCCCACTTAAGGTTCAGCATCGTGATAACAAAGAGGAAGAGTACCAGAATAGCACCCGCATAAAGGACTACCTGCACGGCAGCCAGGAATTCGGCGTTGAGAAAGAGGTACAGGGCTGCGATATGGAAAAAGAGCGCCATCATGAACAAAACACTGTGGATGGGGTTCTTCCTCGTTATGACGAGAACGGACAAAATCGTTGTCGATATGGCGAAATACGCAAAAATAATCACCGGCAGCATATTAGGCAGTCTCCTTGCTCTGAGTTCTTCCTGCTGTTTTGTCTTCTGGCTTTTGCTCCGCAGGTTCATTGTCTTGCTGCTTTTTTTCCTCCGGCCTGGCAGGCATCGTCCTGAGCGGGACCGGTGCTTGTTCCCTCTTTGCCTTTGGCATCTTGGACGTATCTACTCCTTCAGGTCTCCAGAATTTGTTCCAGTATTCATCGGCATCAAGTTTTGCGACGAACTCATCCCAATTCTTGAGCATTCTCTCTTTGGTAAAGTAGATATCATCCTTGGATGTTGAGACATACCCAAATTCCTCGGTGAGCACAAGGGCGCATACCGGACAGACCTCGACACAATATCCGCAATAGATGCACCTGAGTGCTTCGATGTCGTATTGTTCGAGAAATGGCTTGTTGTTTGCATCCCTACCTTTCTTGATGTAAATGCATTGCGATGGACAGATGTTCGAGCATTTCATGCACATGATGCATTTCTCTTTGCCGGTCGTGACATTTCTTACGAAGGCATGCTTTCCTCTGAACCCCGGGTAAATCTTTCTTTTTTGTTCCGGGTACTGTATCGTGACGGGCTTGGAGAACATCATCTTCAGGGTGAGTGTCATCCCCTTTATCGTGTCTATGAACAATGCCCGCCTGACGATATCCTTTGCTGTCACAGTCACATCCCTTTAACTGATATATTTGACGATTGCGGTTATTACAATGTTTGCAAGGGAAAGGGGGATTAGCACCTTCCATCCAAGGCTCATGAGGTGGTCATACCTGAAGCGCGGCACAGTAGCTCTTACCCAGTAGTAAAGAAACAGGTGACAGTAGACCTTAAGAAGGAACCATACGACCCCGGGAACAAAAGCAAGGAATGGGAAAGCAGTCATTATTGCCGGAGGAAGTGTCCAGCCGCCCCAGAAGCAGGTCACGGCGAGGCAGGACATGACGATCATAGCCGTGTATTCCCCAAGGAAGAAAAGGGCGAATCGCATGCCGCTGTATTCTACGAAATAGCCGGCAACAAGCTCGCTTTCAGCCTCGGGAAGATCGAAAGGGGTCCTGTTGGTTTCTGCGAAGGCACAAATCATAAAGATAATATATGCAAAGCATTGGGGAATAATGTACATCCCATACCATAGCTTCTGTTGTGCCTCGACAATCTGAACAAGATTGAGCGTGCCTGAAAGCATCATGACTCCAACCAGGCTCAGGGCAAGGGCGATTTCGTAGCTGACGACCTGGGCTGCGGACCTCAAACCGCCGAGGAACGCATATTTTGAATTCGACGACCAGCCCGACATGATGATTCCATAAGCGCCCAACGATGACATGGCAAAGAGGTACAGCAGACCCACATTAATGTTGGCGATAACAAAACCTTCGTAAAAAGGGATGACAGCAAGGGCACTGATGGTGGCAAAGATGGAAATCATCGGTGCGAGCTGAAAGACGACTTTGTCTCCGCTGCTCGGTATGATATCCTCTTTGAAAAAGAGCTTGACACCGTCTGCGATAGGTTGAAGCAGACCATGGTATCCGGTTCTCATCGGGCCAAGGCGAACCTGCATATGACCGATGATCTTTCTTTCAAACCAGGTGGAATAGGCAACGTGGAGCATCCCTGCGGCGAATACGATGACAATTTTTATGAGCATGATAATTATCTGCACATAAATATTCGTGTATTGTATCCCGAAAAATCCGTAAAAGGAGCTAATATCCATTGTTCCTCACCTGTTTTACCTGTCACACTCTCCGAGCACGATATCTATCGTCCCGATGTTCGCGATAACGTCTGCAACAAGCGAACCTTCACACAATTTAGGCAGTACCGAAGCATGTACAAAGGATGGTGATCTAATCTTCATGCGGTAAGGCCGTCCCGACCCGTCGCCGATTATATAGAATCCGAGTTCGCCCTTTGGCACTTCAACGGCGGCGTACATCTCGTCAAAGGGTTCCCGGGGTTCTTCCTCTTCTTCCTCGCCGGGAAGGAGCTCACCTACAGGATGTCCCGGTACGATACGAGGTTTCCCCGCAAGCAAATCGTATGCCGGGGCCCCAGGTGCAAGGACAAGCCCCCCGGGCAGTTTGTCGAGGCATTGACGGATAATTTTGACAGACTCCCTGAACTCGATCATCCTGCATCGGTACCTGTCATAGACATCGCAATTGTTGCCAACGGGGACATCGAATTCGACCTGGTCATAAGCATCGTAAGGTGCAAATTTCCGTACATCATAAGAAACTCCGGATCCCCTGAGGGTGGGGCCGGTCAAGCCCCAGTTGATAGCGTCCTGGGCCGATATAACTCCTACGCCCTTGGTCCTCTGGAGCCAAATCGGGTTTTGATCGATAAGTGTCTCATACTGCAGCACTTTGCTGGGGAAATCTTCGATAAATTTGTAACAGCTGTCTATAAACTCCTGATTGATGTCGCAACGCACGCCACCTATCCTTGGATACGTGACTGTTAAGCGTGCACCGCAGGTCATCTCGTAGAGGTCGAGGATCCATTCCCTGTCTCTCATGCCATAGAGGAAGACCGTCATGGCGCCGATGTCGAGGGCATGGGTTGCAATCCAGACAATATGGTTGGCGATCCTTGTCAGCTCGCCCATGATCGTCCTGATGTATTTGGCTCTTTCAGGAATTTCTATACCGAGGAGCTTCTCAACCGCGACACAAAACCCTATATTATTTGACATGCTCGCAACATAGTCGAGCCTATCGGTGAGGGGCAGGGCCATCGGATAAGTCCTGTTCTCGGCGAGTTTTTCAGTCCCCCGGTGAAGGTACCCGACATGCGGTGTGCAGCGAACTACTGTTTCACCGTCAAGTTCGAGGACCAGGCGCAGGACGCCGTGGGTGGCGGGATGCTGAGGACCCATGTTAATGGAGAGTTCTTTTTTCTTTAAAACCATTCAGCGGGCCTCGTGAATCTTGTTTCTTTCGGCACTCTGGATGACCTCTTTGAGGCCATTCCACTCTTTTTCACCGAGGTCGCTCTTCAGAGGGTAGTCCTTCCGCAGCGGGTAGCCGTCCCAGTCCTCCGGCATGAGAACTCTTCGGAGATCGGGATGATTGTTAAAGGTGATACCGAACATGTCGTAGCACTCCCGCTCGAGCCAGTTGGCGCCAGCCCATATCCCAACTACACTGTCGATCGAGCAATCAGTCTCGGTAACAAAAGCCTTGATCCTGATCTGATGGTTATGCTTGATTGACAGAAGATTGTATACCACCTCAAAACGGTGATCTTTTCTGCCGAGGTAATCGACGCCGCAGAGGTCTGCAAGATAATCAAAGGAAAGATCCGGCGAATCGTGCAGATAGGTCATCATCTCAGTGATCCGGCTTTTATTGACCAGAATAGAGACCTGGTCTCTGAACTTTATCATCTCCATAACATCGGAGGGGAATTGTGACTTTATGATTTCGGCTATGTCCTGGGGTGACATATTACCTCCACCTGCTCCAGTTGAAATATTCTTTGCTTATCAGTTCCTGCAGTTTGATAAGGCCGTCCAGAAGGGCTTCCGGTCTCGGGGGACAGCCGGGAATAAAGATGTCCACCGGCAGTATGGTATCAACTCCTTGCACCGTGCTGTAAGTATTGTAAATCCCGCCACTGCATGCACAGCTTCCCATCGCGATCACATATCGGGGCGCCGGCATCTGATCATAGACCATCCTGACTATAGGGGCCATCTTTTTTGTCAATGTACCGGCTATAATAATAGCATCGGACTGTCTCGGCGATCCCCTGAAAACAACTCCGAAACGGTCGAGGTCATAATGTGAAGCCCCGGTTGCCATCATCTCGATAGCGCAGCAGGCGAGGCCGAAGGTCATAGGCCAGATGGACGATTTCCGTCCCCAGTTCACGAGCTTGTCTACAGAGGCGATAATGGTGTTGGCGCCGGGGATTACCTTGATCCCCTCCTCTACTTCAATAAGGGCAGTAGTGCCATCAATGATCATTGCCGCACCTCTCAACTACCATTGGAATGCCTCCTTCTTCCATGCATAGACATATCCCACCAAAAGAATGACTATGAAAAGCATCATTTCGATCAATGCATAAAGCCCGATTTTATCGAACACCAGAGCCCATGGATACAGAAATACAGCTTCAACATCAAATACCACAAAGAGCATCGCAATGATATAGAATTTTATGCTGAAACGTTCCCTGGGCTCTCCGACAGGGGGGTTGCCCGATTCGTAGATCTGGAGTTTTTCCTTGTAAGGTCTCCGAAGGCGCACGATGCTTCCGAGAAGGATAACTCCGCCGGAGAAAATAATAGAGAAAACCATGAGGAGAAATACGGGAAGATATTCTGTCGGTATGTACGATCCGGGCATACCCATCATTCGATTTCCTTTAATAGAATTTTATATGGTTCATCCAAAATTCGTGAGGCCTATAATGATAAGTTTGAGGGGGGATTGTCAAGGAAATCTGATGTTTACAGCAATTGAAATAATTTATAGGATGATAAGTCCAATTAAGCCGTGGTGCAAAAAAATTAAATTTTACAGCTGCATTTCAATTGTACGACAGCTATCTCTTTACTGATCTTCGATCGGTCGGCCGCCTTCCGGCTATAGAATTACCGATTGTTAAAGTGGGCTGTAAAACGATGGAGCAGGGGGGCTGAACTGAGCTTGGCAATATCAGGCTCTCCCTAGTGGTCGAGACTGGGGAAGATCGAAGGTCTTATGTCTATCGGTTTTTCCGGTCTGATGCCCGGATCGACAATTTTCCTTTTTTCTTTATCGGTGCTTGACCGGCTCTCCTGAGTTTTTGCATTGCGCGCTTCGGTCTTTTCGACAATGGGCCTGGGAGCTGGCGCCGATGCGACCGATGGTGGAATGATCGGCAGGGGTTGCGGCTGCTCCACCTTGGCAGGTTCGGATGCCTCTGACGGGGAGGAAGTAGCCATTTGGGGTGCAGCTTTGTGGCTCGAAAGCAGGATTATGCTTATTCTCCTGTTCCTTGCATCCCTGGGATCATCCTTGACAAGAAGTTCGGTATCAGCATAGCCGACCACTCGTGCAATCCTCTCGGAAGCTATTCCATCATTTTCAAGTTCTTTCCGGGCGGCAGAGGCCCTGCCAGTGGAAAGTTCCCAGTTGGTCATGCCGTTTCCTTTAAAGGGGGCCGAATCGGTATGCCCTTCGACGGCAATCCTGTTGTTGGCATCTTTTATGTTTCCAGAGACCACCCTGAGAATCTCCCTGCATTTTTCATTCGGCACAGAGCTGCCCGAAGGGAACATGGGTCGTCTATCAAGGTCTATGATTTGTATTCTCACACCTCCTTCAACAACATCAAGAAGTACCTGGTCCTTGAGGTTTTTTAATTTCTCGTCGACAGCGACTTTCAGTTTTTCTTTGAGGTCCTCAGCGGTCATCTCTCCGGTAACGATCTCCTGGGCGCTCATCTTGACCTCTTTTTGGATACTGGAGGACTGTTCCATAAAGGAGCGTCCCGATTGTTGAAAAACGTTAAAGTTTCTGAAATAGTCTGCCAGGACGGCTTTTTTTTCTGGAGTGACCATTGAGATCAGCCAGAGGAGCAGGAAAAATGCCATCATAGCGGTCACAAAATCGGCGTAGGCGACCTTCCAGCTCCCCCCATGGTTATCTCCATGGTTTTTTTTAATTTTCTTAACGACGATGGTTTTTGACTTATCCGCCATTATTTCTTCATGGCCCGGAGGGCGTCTTCCACTTCGATGAATGAGGGCTTTTCATGTCCTGGAATGGCTCGTCTTGCAAACTCGACCGCGATTTGAGGCGCCGCTCCGCCAATGAATGATACGAGGCCCACTTTCAGGACATTGAGGTAGTCTTTATCATCACCGATTACCTGCTCAAGGTTTCTGGCGAGGGGACCAACAAAGCCGTAACAGAGCAAAACACCGAGAAAGGTTCCCACGAGGGCAGCCCCGATGCTATGTCCCAAGACTTCCGGCGGCTCCTTCATCTTGCCCATGGTGAGGACGACACCAAGGACCGCTGCGACGATACCGAGTCCCGGCAGAGCGTCTGCCACATTGTTAAGGCTCTTGGCCGGCGCGACGCCCTCTTCGTGGTGCGCCTCCAGTTCGTTGTCGAGTATCGATTCAAGCTCATAGGAAGATATGCTTGTGGTCATAACGGTCCGCAGGGTATCGGTTACCAGATTCACTGCATGATGGTTTTTTAGGAATTTAGGATGGTTGCTGAATATCTTGCTCTCTTCAGGGCTGTCGACATCGGCTTCGATGGAAACGAGGCCTTCCTTGCGGATTTTTGAGAATATTTCGCTCAACATTAACAGAGAATCCATATAATCAGCCTTTGAATAGCTTTTGCCGGTTAGAGCCCTGAGAATACTTTTAATGATATTAATTATGACTTTCAGAGGGGAAGCAATAACCAGGGCACCGATAGAGGCTCCCCCAATAATGATCAGTTCTGCGGGCTGGAAGAGGACCGAGAGGTTGCCGTGTTCCATCAGGTAGCCGCCGATAACGCTTGCCAGAACGATTATTGCACCAATGATGATAAACATGGCGGCCCTGTCTTAGCCCCGTTTTTTTTTGCGCAGTATGTCCCGCTGCGTTTTAAAGACAAATTTCACTATGTGATCCCGGATTTCATCATCCATATTGATGAACTTGACCGCAGTATGGTACCAGCCATTCTTGGCCCTGACATCGACCACCTCGCCATAAATATACAAGGTATAGACCGGGGTTATGGGGAGCATTATTTTCATCTCAAGGATATTGCCGCTTTGATATTTTTCGGCCGAGTCGAAACTTAAGCCTCCTCCGCTGATGTTGACCATTTTTTGGGAGATGATCGGAACCTTCTCATTTTGATCGGCAAGGGCGCTGATGATGGCGTCGAGCTTTGCATTCATCATCTTGAGCCATGCCGCCAGCACGATATCGTCTACTTCTGGAGGTATCTGGTATTCTGGCAGACTTGCTTCTCCGGCGATAAAAGACCTTATGTTTTGACGCTCTTCGGGAGGGATGAGACGAACTTCGAGCGGTACTACCTCATCTACCCTGGAGAACTCCCTTAAATTATTTTCGCTGGAATCTGCCATATTTCCCCTTTCTCTGTTAATTATAACACCTGGAATTATTTTGGATATAGACAGAGAATATCCCGTTATCTCATCGAAACGGGTGCCAGGATAATCTCTACCCGCCTGTTTTTTGCCCGTCCTTCGTCTGTGGCGCTCGAAGCGAGCGGCCTGTATTCACCGTATCCTGCTATGATAAACCTATTGGGATCAAGCCCCTGCTGCAGCAAAAGATTGAGCACACTGGCAGCCCGGGCTGTTGACAGTTCCCAGTTTGATGCATATTTGCCGCCCGATATCGGCACATTGTCGGTGTGACCCTCGATGACGATCCTGCCAGGATTTTTTTTCAGGATCTCGGCGAGATTATCAAGGGCAGAAGTCATTTTATCCTTGATATCGGCGGAGCCTGACATAAAGGCCGTGTCGTTTGACAAGGTGACGACTATCCCCCTGGGATCGCTTTTTACGTTGATTCCCTCGATATTTGCCACACTCTTGCTGATTTCGGACATAAGCGGCTTTTTGCTCTCTCCCACGCCCGGAATAGGCCGCTCGATCACATTAAAGGCCTGGCGCAGAGAGTTCGAGAATTGCCCAATCTTTTCCTTGTCAACCGTTGAAAGCGCGTAGAGAGCCGCAAAAAAGGTGAACATCAGAGTCAAAAAATCGGCGTAGGATATGAGCCACCGATCGAGATGTTCGCGATCTTCTTCCCGTCTCTTCTTTCTCTTCATAGATCCCTCATGATGTCGTATTCAATTTAAGGTCTGACTCCTTATTCGCCTCTTTCACGGTCTTCAAGGAAGGCGTTAAGCTTCGCCCTGAGGAAAAAAGGGTTAATGCCACTTTCCACGCCAAGGACCCCTTCGACGATAAGGTCCATCATGTAAATATCTTCATGCATACGTCTGATGATTCTTTTTGAGATGGGAAGTAAAATGAGATTCGCCGAGCCGACTCCATAGATTGTAGCGACAAACGCAACAGAAATGCCTGCGCCGATCTTCGACGGCTCAGCGACGTTGCTCATCACCTGAATGAGCCCCAGCACCGCCCCGAGTATTCCGATAGTGGGCGCATATCCCCCGGCGGATTCGAATACTTTAGCGGCTCTCCTCATCTTTGTTTCATAAGTGGCTATCTCCTGATCCAGGATGTCCCTGATCATTTTGGGTGGCATGCCGTCAACAACGAGATTGAGGCCTTTTCTCAGAAAAGCGTTTTCGATCTGCATTATCTGTGGCTGCAGTGCAATCAGGCCCATGCGCCTGGCCTGTACAAGAATGTTAACTGAGTCTTCAATAATGAGGAGTGGATTGCGATCTTCTTGTACAAAAACCCTGCGAAGTGATACGATGGCAGTCCTGAGATCTTTGAGCGGATAGCTCAGCATGGTTGCGCCAGCGGTGCCTCCCAAGACGATCATAGCAGCTGCGGCCTGGATGAGATGGCCCGTCGTGCCGCCTTCAATAATATTGCCGACAACGATTGCTCCCATACCGATGATAAGGCCTAAGAAGGCAATGATATCCATTATTCTGATGGTCCTTCAATAAGGTGGTCCGATTGGATGGTCCCTTGATGAGTCATTAATGAGCGGGCATGAAAAAGCATTACTCATTATAAGCGTTGTATGGGTAATTATCAAGATATCGGCATGATTATTATCGATAAATAAGTGCCGGCAATTACCCGTATGGCTATCGTTTCAAAGTAAGATATCCCGACAGAAGTATCATCAGCCCTCCGGCGAGGGTTGCTATCCCGACGGCTTCGTTGAGGAACATCATCCCGAGGAGGATCACGCAGACCGGCTCCAGATAGCCGAGGATTGAAGCAGTATAGGCCGTCACATCCCTCATGCCCCTGAAATATAGAATCGGCGCGATGATTGAATGGAAGATCCCCATCACCACAAAGGCCCACCATGCAGAAAGAATATTCTGTGGTATTTCGACGAAGGGCAGAAGGATAAGAACGATTATCATGTTCTGGGAAAAAGTCATGATCACGGGGTCAAAGGAAGGCGACAGGACCCTGATGATGATTATCAGGACGCCATAGGCGAGACCTGATAGGAGCCCTGCCATGATGCCGGCAGTGTTCTTATCTCCCGCAAAGAAGAGACTGCTGATCTGATCGGCCGAGACCCCCAGCATGATCCAGAGTCCGGCGGTTGCCGTAATAACGGAAACGGCGGCCCTCAATGACATTCTTTCCTTGAGCAAGAGAGGGGCAAGCAAGGCGACAAAAATCGGCGCGGTATAGTGAGTTAGTACGGCGTTCGCGACAGAGGTATTTTGGTACGCGAAATAAAAGCAAAAGGTATTAATCAGACTCACAGGTCCCAGTACAAGAAGGCTCGACAATGCACGAATACTTTGCAACGAGGCCCTCCGCTGCCGCTTGACCAAAGACAGTCCGATGAGAGCTGAGGAGAGCAAGCAGGAAAAAAAAATGAGCGTCGATACGGGCATGCCGGAAAACCTTATGACGATCCCGATGAAGCTCCACAGAAAGATAGCCAGGAGTATCCAGATCATGGCCCGGCCGGAAGCGCGAAAAATTGTTGCAAATTCGCTGACATTCTCATCATAATTAATCTATTAGGTCAGAACGGAAAATGCAATGCCGTTGATTTTAGCTGGTGTAATATTGGGGTGTAAAATAGAACATTGACGATATGAGTACAAAATTCAGGACTATCCAAAGCAAAGGATACTTGCCCGTTGCTTCCAACAGACTTATTGTCGGGACAAAGCTACCCTGTGATTTATATATGAAGGAGGGCGGGATATTCCGGATACTTTTTGATGCGGGCACCGATTATACCAAAATAACCCGGGAGGTTCTGATAGATCGGGGATTCACGGAGCTTTACGTTCCCGACGGAGACAAGCAGCTCCTTTATGCATATGTTTCGGAAAGCATTGACGACTGCGCATCTGTCATGGACAGCCCTAGGGCTTTCAAGGATTACACCTTCCGCAAGGATAAATATTACCGGATCGACAAACACATGCTTGTGCCGGGGACAGATGTTCCGTTTTGTATTTATTCGATGAAGCATTATGACTATTCTCTGCTATTAAATGCCACCTCCGGCGATCCGGGGAAAATTGATGAGAAGGTGTTGTCGTTTCCCGGCGATGTGCTCATCCTGCAATCGGATATCCCCCTCTACACTGAATATCTCAATACGGTGCAGCAGTCGCCCAACTTGAGCGGCAAAAACATTCAACGCATGAAGGCACTTGTTGTCAGGGAGAAATCGAAGATCATTGTGAAAGACCTCTTCGACAACCCCAGGAGCGGTGAGACAATTCAACAGGCACAGGGTGCAGTCAATATCCAGAGCCATGTTTATGAAGGTGAGAAGCTTGTGAAGGAGAACAGCCGAATACCTCATGAATCGTTTGCGGCCATTAGTGAGCATCATGAAAAAATAAGCGGCAGCGGCTACCCAGCGCATCTTGCTGAAAAGCAGATCACGCTTTTCGGCAGGACAACCGCTATTGCGGACTGCTACGACGCCCTGACAACCGCGCGGCCCTGCCGGCAGGCACTCACGCCGTTTTACGCGCTTGCGACTGTTGCCAAAGAGACCGCTAATTATGATCCCGAGATCCTCAAGTCCTTTATCAGAATGCCTGGAAAAGTCTGACTATGAACCTTTTCGATGCGGATTCTAACCCCGGCAATGAGCAGAGTCGAAGCGGCCCGGATGAGCCTCTCGCCTTTCGCATGAGCCCGCGTACACTTGACGAATATGTAGGACAGCAGCATATCATTGGCAAGGACAAGCTCCTCAGGAGGGCTATCGAGGCAGACAGGATAACGTCGCTGATACTCTACGGGCCGCCGGGCACCGGCAAGACGGCCCTTGCGAAGGTGATCGCGGCCAAGACAAAATCGCGCTTCGAATGGCTCAATGCCGCCACCGCCGGTCTCGATGATTTGCGGAAGGTCATACAGGCCGCCAGAAACCGAAAAGCTAAGGGTATACGCACGATTCTGTTTCTCGATGAGATTCACCGGTTCAACAAACTTCAACAGGATGCGCTGTTGCCCGATGTCGAAGAGGGCAATATTGTTCTTGTTGCTGCGACCGTCGAAAATCCTTTTTTCTATGTAAATTCGGCCCTCCTGTCGCGGAGCCAGGTTTTCGAACTGGAGCATCTGACTGCCAGCGATATTATGAAAATACTGAACAGTGCCTTGAATGACGCAGAGCGGGGCCTTGGCAAAATGAACATTATTGCTGAAGATAACGCGCTCCTGCATATTGCGAAGATGTCCGATGGCGACGGCCGAAAGGCTCTTTCGGCTCTCGAGATAGCTGCGCTTACGACTGAACCTGACGCCGACGGCGTAATAAGGATTACCATTGTCGTTGCGGAGGAATCGATTCAGAAAAAAGTTATCGTTTATGACAAAAAAGGTGACCAGCATTACGACACGATTTCTGCTTTCATAAAGAGCATGCGGGGATCGGACCCTGATGCAGCCGTGTATTATCTTGCAAAGATGATTTATGCAGGAGAAGACCCTCGGTTTATCGCTCGGAGGATTGTGATCTGCGCATCCGAAGATGTGGGAAACGCAGACCCAATGGCCCTTGTTGTCGCAACTTCTGCCTTGCGTGCCGTCGAGTTCGTGGGCATGCCGGAAGCCCGGATCCCGCTCGCCCAGGCGACAATATACATAGCATTGGCTCCCAAGAGCAATGCCTCTTATAAGGCTATTGACGCCGCGCTTCAAGACATAAAGACTGAAGAGACCATGGAAGTCCCCGATCACCTCAAGTCTGGCAGCTACGGTGGTGCCAAACAATTGGGGCACGGAGAAGGCTATAAATATCCGCACGCATTTGGCGGACATGTCGAGCAGCAATACCTTCCTCAAAAAAAGAAGTATTACACTCCATAGGGCGCATCTTCATCATTTCTTCATACTTTCCTTGCTAATCTATGATGAAGCAAGGAGGTGCAACATGCTCATGCCGGACAATCTGATTGCACAAAAAAGAAGCATCCCTGCTGTTGATACAGAACTCCCAAAGCTCATTGAGACGGCCACCTTTGCCCTGGGTTGATTCTGGGGACCTGACTGCCGGTTCGGGAGTCTCCAAGGAGTTATTCGGACAAGGGTGGGGTATGCAGGCGGCACGAAAAAAAAACCCACTTACCATAGTCTCGGCGACCATACCGAAGCTCTCCAACTCGATTATGATCCTGCAATCATAACGTATGCGCAGCTGCTCGACCTTTTCTGGGGCAGCCACGATCCCACGGAGAGGTCCTGGTCGCGCCAGTATATGGCGGCCGTGTTTTTCCACAATGAAGCGCAAAAAAAGAGCATCTCCGACACTTTGCAGCGCGAGGCAGCGGCGCTGAAAGGCGAAATCAGAACGATTGTTCTGCCGGCTGATACCTTTTCAGTTGCGGAGGACTACCATCAGAAACACGCCCTCCAGCGGGATTATGATCTTTTGACTGAATTCAGAAGGATGTTCCCGGGATTCCGACATATTGTGAATTCGACGGCGGCTGCCCGGGTCAACGGGATTCTGGGAGGCTATGGAAGGCTCTCTGTGCATAAGGATGAAATCGAACGCTATGGCCTGTCGGCAAAGGCGAGCAACTGTCTGATGGGGTATCTTAAGGAGTAACCGGTAGTTTGCAAAGGCACAATCAAACGCAAAGCATAAAACGCTATAAAGATAAGGGATAAATCATCGGTTAAGCGGGCTAAAGTGCCAGGATCTTCTCAATCCGCCCGAGGGGCGCAGCTATTGCTGCGCCCCTCGTTGGCCCTTGGCTCGATACAAATGGGTCCGATTAGTGCCTGAAAGCCCGTTGGCCGGTGAATACCATTGTCACTTTAGGATTCGCCTCGTTGCATGCCTCGATGGCTTCGCAGTCGCGCTCCGAGCCGCCGGGCTGCACAATGGCCCTGATGCCCTCCTTGATGCCCACATCGACGCCGTCGCGGAAGGGGAAAAAGGCGTCCGAAACCATTGTAGAGCCTATGAGGCCTCCTTTATTCTGTTTTGTCTGCTCGTCGATTTCCCGCAAGGCCGCAATGTCGCGCTTACCCTGTGCGGCTTCAAGTTCGAATGATTTATATGGCACCCCATACTTTTTAAAACAGAGGGCGTCGGCATATTTTGTATAGGCCTTGAAGACGGCGATCTCGGCTACCCCCACCCGGTCCTGCTCACCGGTGCCGATACCTGCGGTTACGCCATTCTTGACATAAATCACCGAGTTTGATGTAATGCCCTGCTCGACATTCCATCCGAAGAGCATGTCATCAAACTCCTGGGAGGTGGGCTGGCGCTCGATCGAGTATTGTTTCCCCTTACAAACAGTTTTTGCCGGCAGAAAATCATCCATCGTTCTGATGCGATTCACGGGCGACTGCTGTACGATGATGCCCCCATCAATCAATGACTTGAAGTCTACAAATCTCAGGGAGCGGTGCTTTTCGAGTCTCCTGATGCCATCTATCCGAACAATACGGAGGTTCTTACGCTTCGCAAGAATGTCAAATACGCCATCCTCATAATCGGGGGCCCCGACAACCTCCAGATAGTTGGTGTCCACCATCTCGGCAGTGGTCTTATCCATCGGCCGGTTTACGACGAGGCATCCACCGAAAGCGGCAATTCGATCAGCCATGTTTGCCTTGTCATAAGCGTCGGCAACATTCTTCCCGAAGGCGACGCCGCACGGATTATTGTGCTTCATGATCGCTGCCGCCGGACGGTCAGCAAGGAACTTCAGAATGTTCAGCGCATTGTCGAGGTCAGTCAGGTTTGTTTTGCCTGGATGCTTGCCTGCCTGAAGCATGTCCTCTTCGCTAATGCGGCTGACAAGCCCGTTGCCGACGTCAATATACTTGCAGTCGCCGAGCACAAGATTTCCGCTGATCAGCTCGTAAAGCGCCGCCTGCTGATCGGGGTTCTCGCCGTAACGAAGACCTTTTTCGATGAGGTCTCCCGTTTTGTCGTCGGCGATCTTCCAGGTGCGCTTGCGATAGGAGAGGACCTGTCCCCCGAAGCTGATGGTGATCTGTTCGGGGAAGTCATCATCCATAATAGTTTTGTACATCTTCTTCAAATCGGCCATGGCATCCTCCGGAATTCATAGTTTGCTGTAATAATACCAGAGGCCGTTGCAGATACGGAAGTGATTATCAAGAAGGCACATAAAATTAAGATTTCGGCTTTCAAGAGTCAATGGGTTGACCCTTTCTTTCTGCGCACAATACAATAAAGCATGTGCGAATTCTGTACGAAACATGGAGACGGCAAGGTCTGGTATAAAAATGCCGCCAATTATGCGAATGATCTGCTGGCGGATCTGAAGCGCCGGAAATACATCGAAGCGTTCCTCAAGTCGACCATAGAGGATGGGTTCAAGACCCTTGGAAGACTCGAAACCCTCTTCGCGAAGAAGGGTCACCTTCCTGCAGCCGTCATCAGGGCTCTGGAAGAAAAGGCCAAGGCTGAGCATTTCGGGCAGGTCCTTCCGATCGAAGAGATACGCGACGTGGTTATCAAGGCCCAGAGCATTGTCAGGATGCCCTGCGCTTGCCGCTGGACAATGCAACGCAAAGAACAGAGGTGCTGCTACGCAGTGAGCTACAGCCCTGCTGCATGGTACACGGAATTTGATATGAGCTATTTCGGCAAGACGTCCGATGAAGGCCTGGAAGTTGTCAGGTCCGATGAGGCGATAACTCAGATGGAGGCGATGGAAGAGCACGGCGCCATACATTCAATCTGGACCATGATTACACCATTCATTGGTGCCGTATGCAATTGCACGGCACGTGACTGCATTGCGCTGCGAACTCTTTCGGGCATAGGGGCGCACACGATAGCGAGGGCTGAACACCGAGCGGTTGTTGACAGGGAATTGTGCGAGGGCTGTGGTCTTTGCGTGGAGCGCTGCCAGTTCGATGCGATCGGCAGTGAAATGGATGAGGGAAGGGATATCTCCATCATCGATGCAGAGAAATGTTATGGCTGCGGATTGTGTCGACGTGCCTGTGCACCCGGAGCAATTTCACTCATACCGAGATAATCTGCAATGTTTCAACTCAACGACCGATTAAAAAATGATACCGTAGAGATAGGCAGACTGGAATTGTCGCTGCTTTTGCTGATGAATGAACGTTCACTGCCATGGCTTATACTCGTTCCCGAAAGGGAGGGCATTACAGAAATCGATGGGTTGTCGGCTGATGATCGAATTTTACTCATTGAAGAGATAGCCTGTGTGTCACATGTAATTCGCCAATTGTATTGCCCGGACAAGATCAATGTGGGCGCCCTCGGGAACCTCGTCCAGCAACTACATGTGCATGTCATCGGGAGATTTGTGACCGATCGCGCCTGGCCCGGACCGATATGGGGAACAGGGCCAATGCAAACATACGACATTGATGGGCTGGATAAAGTCCTGGCGCTGATGCGGACCGCTTTGCAGGGGAGAGTCAGATGAAGACTTCTTTGCGCTTTTTGCTGCGACGTTGTGCTTCTATGCAATGCTTGCGCCAGCGGTATCATTACCTGTACGCCCAATCCGATCCTTCTATCGATGAGAGAATTGCCATTGTCGAAAAGAAGATCGAAGGAGGGGCTGTTTGGGGAGACCTTACCAACGCCGATTGTTCGAGGCTTAAACCGAGGCGGGCAGTGGTGAAATATAAGAGGGCAAAGATTGAAAATGACGGGGCCACGCAGCAGGCATACAAGGACCCCGATCATTGCCTTTTCGGGCTGGAAATGGACACGGACAGATTGCTCAGCAGTTTAAAGAGGCGATAGCCCGGGATGATACAGGTAAACAACATATCGAAGTCCTACGGCAAACAGGTTATTTTTGACGAGGCCGGCTTTACTATCAATCAGGGTGAGCGCGTCGGTCTCGTTGGCAGAAACGGCTACGGCAAGACGACTCTCTTTAGGATGATCATTGGAGAAGAGCACCCTGACTCAGGCAGTATCAGCATCCCGAATAATTATATCCTCGGGCACCTGTCGCAGCATCTCTGTTTTGCTGCAAATACGATTTTAGACGAAGGCAGCGGTGGCCTCAGGTTTGATGAAGATGGAAAGGATGAATCCTATCGGGTCAAGACCGTCCTCCTTGGCCTGGGGTTTACCACCGAGGATTTCGATCGAAGCCCCCTGGAGCTTTCCGGGGGCTTTCAGGTCCGGTTAAGCCTCGCAAAGGTGCTGCTCGGCGAACCCGACCTATTACTGCTTGACGAACCGACCAACTACCTTGATATCCTCTCGATCCGCTGGCTAAGGGAGTTCCTTCGGAACTGGAAACACGAAATGATAATCATTACTCACGATCGCCACTTCATGGACAGCGTTACGACTCATACCATGGGAATCCACCGCTGTAAGCTACGGAAAATCCCGGGAACGACCGAGAAGCTTTACGGCCAGCTCCTCACCGAAGAAGAGATGTACGAGCGGACCAGGATTAATGACGAAAAAAAACGTGCCGAGATAGAGAAATTCATCAACCGGTTCAGAGCGCAGGCGACCAAGGCTCGAGCGGTGCAGTCGAAGATCAAATCCCTGGGGAAAAAAGATAGGATGCAACAACTCGATGAGGCGAAAACCCTCGATTTCGCTTTCCCTTATGCCCCCTTCGAGGGTAAGTGGCTGATGACATGCCATGAACTCTCTTTTTCATATTCAAGGCAGGGGAACCCTCTGATCGACGGTTTCAGTATTTCTGTTGGCCGTAATGACCGGATAGCCATTATCGGCAAGAATGGGAAGGGCAAAACGACCCTTCTCAATCTGCTTGCTGGCGAACTGATGCCGGATGAGGGAGAGATCGTCCACAATCAGAAGACACGAACAGCCTATTTTGGACAGACCAATATCGATCGGCTCGATCCCGGTAAAACGGTAGAACAAGAGATACTCGACGTCCATCCCGACTACAACCGGCGGGTTGCCCGTACGATCTGCGGCATCATGCTTTTCGAGGGAGACGATGCATTGAAAAAGGTCCACGTGCTCTCAGGAGGTGAAAAGAGCCGCGTCCTGCTCGCTAAGATCCTTGTGAGCCCGTCTAACCTCCTGCTTCTGGACGAGCCGACAAACCATCTCGATATGGAATCGGTCGATTCCCTGGTCGAAGCTCTGGATGCATATGAAGGAGCGGTTATCATAGTCACTCACAGCGAGATGATTCTCAACAGCCTCGTGAACCGGCTAATAATCTTTGATGATGACAAGGTGACGATCTTTGAAGGGATGTATGAAGATTTTCTGAGCAGAGTGGGCTGGAAGAGTGAAGCGGCTGAAACCGCACTGTCTGAGGGTGGCAATGAACGAGGCAAGGGGATTGACCGAAAAGAGGCGAAACGCATGAAGGCTGAACTCGTCAATGAACGCTCAAAGGCCCTCGGGAAACTCCGGAACAAAATACAGAAAGCTGAAGAGTCCATCATAACCCTCGAAAAAGCAATTGAACGCGATACGGAAGAACTTGTCAGGGCCGCTGAGAAGGGCGATTGGCAGTCGATCCAGAGGCTTTCAAAAGGCATCCACGATGCGAAAGAGCAAATCGAGCGTCTCTTTGGCGAGCTTGAGGTCCTGACGGAACTACATTCCGGCCGGACAAAGGAATTTGAACAGCGCCTTGCCGGGCTTGGTCAGCTTTAATGCCTGTGTCGGATTGACACCTACAGCCGTCGGGACCAAATCTTACATCGGAATCAGTACTTGGCTGATATCTATTTTATGATCCCATCCGCTATATTCAGAGTGTCATCACGAGATCAGGAGGTCTATTATGGGTATGCGGGCACTTGCAGAGGCGATCATGCTGCAGGCAGCAGAGGATTTTCTGAGGGAAGACCGGCAGGAGGAGGACATTGTATTTTTCGTCGGTGAGGGATTCAGGCTGTGCTCCGAAATGGCCGCAATGGATCACGCGGCAAAATGCGTCTTTCTTGACATGATCGGAAAATCAGCCCCCCTCCGCTCTGCCGGCAGGGGAAAGCCCGCTTCAACGGGAAGTCAGAGAGTCTTGCATATTGGATGATGCAGCAAGGCAGATGTTGAAGCAAGCGACGCCGCGTGCAATAGGTAACTGATTTATTTTGAGATCTGTCTGGATTCGGCCAGGACATGCTCGAAAAAGAGCTTATAAGCCGCGGGCAGGGACCTTTTCTTATGGGTAATCACATAGAAATTCCTTTTCATATGCGCGTCGGACACTTCGATCTCCTGCAATATTTTGTATTTCAGCTCATCCATGACCGAAAGACGTGAAAGAATCGAGATGCCCATTGCCGCCTTGACGGCTTGCTTGATTGAATCAGTTGATCCGAACAACCCTACAATATTCATGCTGTCGATGTTGAGACCTTTGCTGCTGAAAATCCTTTCAATCTCCTTTCTTGTTCCCGACCCTTCTTCGCGCAGGACCATGGGGAGTGAAGCAATTTCCTGAAATTTGATACTCACCTTTTTAGCAGGATGGGGTGCTGCAACAACGATCAGTTCGTCCTCGATGAGAGGGGTATACGTTATCTGGGAGTTGACGACTTTTGCTCCCACAATGCCGATAAGTATTTCATGCGCCAGAACCTTCCGCAGGATCTCTTTCGAATCGGCGATCATTATCTGAAATGAAATGGAAGGATATTTTTTTCTGAATGTAGCCATGACCGGCGGCAGCAGATAAGTGCCGGGAATTGTGCTTGCTCCGACGACAAGTTCTCCCGCAGGCTCCTTCTTGAACCGGCTGATCACCTCTTTGACGGCGTCAGCCTTTTCGACGATTTCGATAGCGTGCCCATATAACGCTTCAGCTTCCCTTGTCGGAAGGATGGACCTTCCCAGACGATCGAATAGACGACACCCGAATTCATCCTCGAGTGTCTTGATATGGTCGCTGACGGTGGGCTGCGTAAGATATAGTTCTTCGGAAGCCCGCGAAAAACTTCTGTTCCGGAAAACGGATACAAAGATTCTGAGCTGATGTATATCCATGCGAGAAATTATAGCATATCATGATGTTTCTACTGGAATAATCAATACTGCGGCAGTCCGGTCCTTTTGACCACTTTTCGTCTGACATGATAACGTAGCAATATGAGAGTCTGTGAAATCTTTGCGAGTATACAGGGAGAGTCAACCTATGCGGGTCTGCCTTGCATATTTGTCAGAATGACCGGTTGCAACCTCAGGTGTAAATATTGTGATACTACATATGCCTATGATCAGGGATCTGAAATGACTGTGGAGGAGATAATCGATGCTGTGCGTTGTTATGGGATTAAGCTCGTCGAGATCACCGGAGGAGAACCTTTGCTG
>Ga0209048_10001779_pt1 | contig 21797 bp, 17 predicted proteins | sample FrelakmetCRP12CR_FD_187146 | JGI IMG/M metagenome (GOLD analysis project Ga0209048, IMG submission 187146) | Freshwater lake sediment microbial communities from the University of Notre Dame, USA, for methane emissions studies - CRP12 CR (SPAdes)... | ecosystem: Environmental > Aquatic >... | reverse complement strand
CGCGTCCCGTCCGGCAGCGTCGTGGCGCACTCGTTGAAGATCCGCGCGGTGCAAGTGCGGCACGTGGCCGGATCGAGCATCCGGTAGATCGCCCGGATCGCTTCGTCCTTGTCGACGAACACCCGGTCTTCGCCGAAGCGGGCGAGGAACCCTCCGCGCTCCAGCACCTCGCGCACCACGACCTTCAGGTTGGCAAGGTAGAGCGCGCCGCCGGCTTCGCGGGATAGCCTCGCCTCGCGCTCCAGCAGTTCGCCGCCGGCGACGTCGACGAAGTTGATCCCGCTGCCGATCAGCAGGACGTGGCGACGGGCGGGTGTCGACGTGCGCAATGCATGCAGCTCGTCGCGGACGTGCTCGACGGCACCGAAGAAGAGCGAGCCGTCGACGCGCAGCAGCGCGAGCTGCGGGCATTGGGCACGCGGCGCGGCGTCGCCGGCGGCGACGTTGAAGCGGCGCTGCGGCGACGCCGGATCGGGCGTGACGGCGATCAGGCGCGGGTGCGTGGTGCGATTGAGATAGACGAACAGCGACGCCAGAACGCCGACGAAGATGGCGAATTCGAGCTGGATGGCGAGCGTTGACGCGAAGGTGAGCGCGAGCACCAGCGTTTCACCGCGGCCCGCGCGCGCGATCCTGCGCATCTCGGCAAAGTCGATCAGCCCCCACGCGACGACGAACAACAGCGCGGCCATGGTGGCAAGCGGGAGGTAGGCGGCGAGCGGCGCGACGGCGAGGACGATGGCAAGCAGCGCGAGCGCGGAGAACACCGCGGACAGCGGCGTGCGCGCGCCGGCGTCGTAATTCACCCAGATCCGGTTGAACGATCCGGACGACGGGTACCCCGACGCGAAGGCACCGGCGACGTTCGACAAGCCCTGCCCGATGAACTCCTGGTTGCTGTCGAGGCGCTGCCCGGATTTCGCGGCCACGCTGCGGGCGACCGACACGGCTTGCGTGAGCGCGAGCGCGGTCAAGGCAAGTGCCGCCGGCGCGAGCCGTCGCCAATCCTCGGGATCGAACGAGGGCAGCGACAGCGATGGCAAGCCCGACGGCAGCGCGCCGATCGTCGGCACGTGCGCCGCTCCGGTATAGGCGAGCGCGTATCCGAAGAGGCTTCCGGCAAGCATCGCGACGATCATGTACGGCATGCGCGGCACAAGCCGCTTGGCGGCAACCGCGGCCGCGAGTGTGAACATCGCTGTCGCCAGGACCCAGGGATCGGTGGACGCGAGATGGCGCGCGAAATCGCGCAGGCTCTCGAAAAACCCGGCGCCGGACGGAACGGGGACGCCGGAGAAATTGTGGAGTTGCGCGGCGATGATGAGCAGCGCCGCGCCTGCCGTGAACCCGACGATGACCGTGTGCGAAATGAAATTCACCAATGCCCCGAGCCGCGCAACACCCATGACCACCTGGATGAGACCGACGAGCAGCGTCAGCGTCAGCACGAGCCGGATGTAGTCCGGACTGCCCGGCGCGGCGAGTGGCGCGATCGTCGCGAACACGGCCAGCGAGATCGTGTTGGTCGGGCCGGACATCTGATGCCAGGACGAGCCCCACAACGCGGCGACGACGACCGGGATCATCGCGCAGTAGAGGCCATATTGCGGCGGCATGCCCGCGAGCGTCGCGAACGCCACGGCCTGCGGCAACACGACGAGCGCGCCGACTACGCCTGCAACCAGGTCCGCGCGCACGGAATCCCGGTTGACGCGATCGCGCCAGGCGAGGAACGGAAACAGCTTGGAAGCGAGCGGCGGCATGGACGATGCGGCGACGCCCGTCATCTGTACGTCGTCACCGGACGCCATGATGCGGCCTGGCCGCGCACCGGCGCAAATGCTTCGCGCCGTACGGGTGAAACGGAGATGGGTGCTGCAGGGTGCCGCGGATCAGGCGGCGACGCGGGCCGCTTCGGCCGATCCCGGCACCGCCACGGGCTTGCCGTTCCGGTCGGCGCCTTCGGCGCGCGCCAACAGGAAGAGCGCAGCGAGGACGCACGAGGCCATCCGCACTTCCATCGAATCCGTACGCGCCGGAATCACGATCGGAAGGGTGGCCCCCAGCACGATGCCTGCGGCGAGGCCGCCGGTGAGGCCGGTCAGCGTGCGCACGACCATGGAGGCTGCTTCCATTGTCGGCGCAATCAGGACGTCCGGGTGCCCGGCGACGTCGGACTTGACGCCGTTCGCGCGCGCGGCCTCGGCGGACAGCGCGCTGTCCGCGGTCAGCGGGCCGTCGACGACCGCGCTGCCGAACATCGATTGCTCGGCCATGGCCTTCAGCGCGGCGGCATCCGCCGTCGACACGAACGCGGGCGTCACGTAATCCATCGCGGCCAGCAGCGCCACGTTCGGCGTGACGATGCCGATTGCGCGCGCGAGGTCGACCGTATTGGCGACGATGTCCTTTTTCGCGGCGAGATTCGGGACGACGTTGAGCTGCGCATCGGCCACTAGCATGCCGTTGGGCCGGCCGGGCAGGTCGAGAAAGTAAGCGTGCGACAGCCGGCGCTCCGAGCGCAGGCCCGACTCCGGCGCCGCGACCGGGGCGAGGAGGTCGCCGTCGCTCATGCTTCCCTTGATCAGCGCCGACACCGTGCCTTCCCGGGCGATTTCCGCAGCGCGGAGGCCCGCCGCGCGCGGGTCGTCCGCGGTATCGATGATCGTCAGCCGCGAAATGTCGAGACCGGCCCTGGCCGCGGCGTCGCGGATGCGGCTTTCGGGACCCACCAAGACCGGCGCCAGGTACCCCGCGAACGCCCCCGAAAGGGCGAGCTGCAGCGATTCGCTGTCGCACGGGTGCACGATCGCCGCGGGTAGCGGTGGCCGCATGCGGATCTTCTCGACGAGGCGCTGGAATTGCGGACGCATGGCCATGATGCCCGCAGGGTGGCAAGCTGCCTTGTTATTGTCAACACCCCGCCGATAGGTGGCGGCCGGCAGGGGACCCGCGGCCGACGGGCGGACGGGCGAAAAACGGCGGTGAGGCCGATTCCGGCCCCAGTCCCCAGCCGGTGCGATGCGGCCCTTTGACCCCGGTCAAGACCGCAGTCGACGCGGAGCTTAGGATGGGGTTGCCCGCCAGGAGGAGGGAATGCGTATCCGGATCGAGACCCGCTTGACTCGCGCGCGCCTGCCGCGCTCCGTTTCGGCATGACCGCCGCGAATCCGCCAGGTGCGCCGGCCATGCGCGCCATCCGCATCATCGAGGACGAGCATCGCTCGCTCGCGGCCGTGCTGCACGGGCTGCTTTATCTCGTCCGTGAAATCCGGCTGCGCCAGGCAACACCCGATTTCGCGCTGCTGTCCGCGATGCTCCACTACATCGATGCGTTTCCCGAGCGCTTCCATCATCCCAAGGAGGACGCTTATCTCTTCCGCCTGCTGCGCGAGCGCGATCCCGCCGCGGGCGAATTGCTCGACCGCCTCGAGGCGGAGCACCGGCAGGGCACGATCCGTATCCTCGACGTGAAAGGCGCGCTCGCGCGTTACCAGCAAGGGGGTGAGCCGGAATTTGCCGGATTCGCGCAGGGCGTCGCCGAATTCGCCTCGTTCCATTGGGAACACATGCGTGCCGAGGAAGACGAAGTCATGCCGCGCGCGCGCCAGCACCTGACGGCGGCGGACTGGGCGGAGATCGACGCCGCGTTCGCCGACAACGAGGACCCGCTGATCGGCGCCGATGCGCGCGAGAACTACCGTCAGCTGTTCCGGCAAATCGTCAATCTCGCGCCGCCACCGCTCGGCGTCGGGCCCCCGCGCTGACGCGATCCGCGGTCAGGAGCGTTTGGCGTCGTGACGCAGCCGCGTCGCACCGGCGCCGCGATTCCACGTGTAGGGAATTTCCGGGGCGTCGAACGGGAGCCGGAAATGGTCCGGGTCGTCGTAGTCGTAGGCCCGTGTCGGGAAGTTGATGATCAGCGCGTCGGTGGCGCCGAGGTTCTGGAGTCCGTGCCAGACGCCGATCGGCAGGATCAGCAGCGTGGGCCTCGCATCGCCGGCGTAGATTTCGTCGACCTGCCCATGCGTCCGGCTTTCCTCGCGGCCGTCGTAGAGAACGACCTTGAGGTTGCCAGCGTTCACGAACAGCCGGTCGATGGTCTTCGCGTGGCAGCTCCAGGCGCCGATCGCTCCCGGATACAGGCGTGACTGGTAAGCATGCACGACCGGCATTCCGGTGCCGTCCCAATCGGCGCGGTAGAGCTCGGTGATGATCCCGTGGTCGCGCGGGACATGAAGGACTTCCCGCACGACGACGCCGTCGATCAGCTCGCCCGGCTTTTGCCACTTGTCGTTGATCAGGGCTGGATCCTTTTTCGCGCCAGGCAACATTCGCGGATTCCTCTTGCTGGAGTCTATGCCGGCAGGCCCGGGAACAGTAATGGTTGCCGGGAGTGCTGGTCAACCCTACCATGCAAGCCGGCGCTGCGGAACAAGCATCGCCAACAACGGCTTGTCCGGCATGGATCGATCCACTCCCCTCGTCACGGTCGTCGTTCCGACCTTCAACGGCGCGCCGACACTGCGCTCCGCGCTTGCGAGCCTGATCGGACAGGATTTTGCGGAGTTCGAGGCGCTGGTGGTCGGCGACGGATGTACCGACGACAGCGAAGGGGTCGTGGCATCGTTCAACGACGCCCGCTTGACGTGGCACAACCTGGCGGTGAATTCGGGCAGCCAGAGCGCGCCGAACAATCATGCCGCGAGTCGGGCGCGTGGTCGCTGGATCGCCTATCTCGGACACGACGACCTGTGGTTTCCCTGGCACCTGTCCGGCTTGCTGCAGGCAGCCGCCGACAGCGGCGCGGAATTCCTGCATTCGACGTGCCTGATGCTGCACCCGGACGGTCGCCACCAGGTCACCGGCCCGTTGGGCATCGGCCGGTCGCATGCCGACCAGTTCACACCCCCGTCGAGCTGGCTGCATCGCCGCGACGTGATCGACCGCGTGGGTGCCTGGCGCTCGCCTTCGGAACTCGCGTACGGCGTCGATTTCGACTACCAGCGGCGCAGTGCGCTTGCGGGTTGCCGCTTTGCCCACGCGCGACGGTTGTCGGTGCTCAAGTTTCCTTCAGGGTGGTGGCGCAACTACGATCACACGCGGCCGCATCCGCAGGCCGGCTATCTCGAGCGCATCGTTGCCGCACCGCTCGAGGTGGAGCGTGACTTGCTGGGCGAGCTCGTGCAGGGGTATGCGAGCGAAGCGAATGGCGCGCGTCCCGGGCGATCGCTTCGCGCCGCCGTGAAAGCCTTTTCGCGACGTGTCGCCGACGGCTACGGCCGCGACCGGTGGCCGATGTCGGCCATCCTGTTTTGGCGCCAGCAGCGATTCATCCGGCGAAATCGCCCGCGCCGCGGGCTGCCGGCGCGATGAAGCTGACGCCCCTCAACTAGCGCCGCGGCGCGTAGCCACCCTGTCCCGTGCGAAATTCGGCGCGGCATCCATTGGTGACCCAGATCGTGTTGTTGCCGCCATTGAATCCCCACGTCCGGCCCTCGATGCAATCGCCGGGCGGCGTGCTCAGCTGCCGCACGAGCGCGACGGGTCCGCCGGCGACCGGGCACTCCGCATTGCGATAGTCCTGCGATTCGCAGACCACCGTCGTGGCGGGCCCGGGAATCGGCCGTGCCGGCGCTCCGCCGTAACCCGTACGAAATTCCGCCCGGCAGCCGCCGCTGACCCAGATGGTGCTTCGCTGGGCGTCGAAGCCCCATGTGCGGCCTTCGATGCAGTTGCCGGGGGGCGCGCTGAGTTGCCGGGCAAGGGCAACCGGCCCGCCTTCGACCTGGCATTCCGCGTTTTGATAGTTCTGCGATTCGCAGATGACCGTCATCCCCGCCACCGGAGACGGGCGCGGGTTGGCGCCCCCATACCCGACGCGAAATTCCGCCCGGCATCCGCCGGTGACCCAGATCGTGCCGTTGTTGGGGTCGAAGCCCCAGGTCCGGCCCTCGATGCAATCGCCGGGCGGGGTGCTCAATTGCCGGACGAGGGCCACCGGCCCACGGCCGACGCGACACTCCTCGTTGCGGTAGTTCTGCGATTCGCAGGTGACGATCGTTGCCTGCGCCGCCACGTTTGCCGTGAACAGTGCCGCCAGCGCGGCGGCGGCACACGTTGCCAGGTCTCTCCTGATGCCCATGGTTGCAGCCTCCGTTGTGTGTTCTAGACCTTCCCCTTCCATGGTACGACGACGCGCTCGACATAGCGCATGAGGAGGTCGAACAGGTAGGCGATCGCGCCGATCACGACGATGCCCATGATCACGATGTCGGTGCGCAGAAAGTTCGACGCGTTCAGCACCATTTGGCCGAGACCGTGCGTCGCGGCGACCATTTCGGCGGCCACCAGCGTTGTCCAGCCGAAGCCGATCGCGATGCGCATCGCCGTCAGGATCTCGGGCATCGCGCCGGGGATGATGACGTGCATGATCACCTGCCATTTCGACGCGCCCATCGAATACGCCGCCTGGATCTGCTCCTGCGACACCGAGCGCACGCCGGCGCGCGCGCTCATCGCGAGCGGCGCAAAGCAGGCAAGATAGATGAGAATCACCTTGGACAATTCGTCGATGCCGAACCAGATGATGATCAGCGGGAGGTAGGCGAGCGGCGGCAGCGGCCGGTAGAACTCGATCGGCGGGTCGAAGATACCGCGGGCGATTCGCGAGACGCCCATCGCGATGCCGATCGGGATCGCCGTGAGGCAGGCGGCGAAAAACGCGGTGAACACGCGAAACATCGACCAGCCGAAATGCGTGGCCAGCGGAGCGTCGGTCAGCTGTCCCATCGCCGACTCGTACAGGCGCGTGAAGACGACCTCCGGCGTGGGCAGGAACAGCGGCGGCAGCCAGCGCAGGTGGCTCGCGAGCCACCACAATAGGAAGATACCGCCCATCGTGACAACGCTGATCAGCGTGCTTCGGCCTTCGCCGAGCTCGGCATAGCGGGATGTCTTCGCGGCGTCATTGCGCGGGGTGCCCATCGTCAGGGTCCCGTCGCCACGACATCGATACCGGGTTCCCGGTGCAGGATCACCGCGAGCACTTCCTCGCGAATGCGAATGAAGTCCGCCGAAGACTTCACCGCCCGGGCATTGCGCGTCTCGATGAACCGGCGGCCGAAATCGAGTTTGTACTCATGCGAGATCTTGCCGGGGCGCGGCGTCATCACGACGAGGTGCGTGGCGAGGAATAGCGCCTCCTCGACGCTGTGAGTGATGAAAAAGCACATCTTCCCGGTGCGATGCCAGACGTCGAGGATCAGCTCCTGGATCGACTCGCGGGTGAACGCATCGAGCGCTCCCAGCGGCTCGTCCATCAGCATGAGCTCGGGATCGGACGCCAGCGCGCGCGCGATACCGACGCGCTGCTGCATCCCGCCGGACAGCTCGTAGATGGCGCGCTGCGCGAAATCCTCGAGCCCGACGAGCCGCAGCTGCTCCCGTGCGATCCGGTTGCGCTCGTCCGGCGCGAGGCCGCGCATGCGCAGGCCGAAGGCGACGTTGTCGATGACGTTGAGCCAGGGCATCAACGCGTGCTTCTGGAACACGACGCCGCGGTCGGCGCCGGGGCCCTCGACCGGCTTGCCGTCGAGCAGGATCTCGCCCTCGGTCGGCGGCAGGAAGCCGGCGATGCAGGACAGGAGCGTGGTCTTGCCGCAGCCGGACGCGCCGATGGCAACGACGAAGTCGCCGTCGCGCATCGCGAGGTTCACGTTCGTCAGCGCGTCGACCGTTCCCGCCTTCGCGGCGTAGCGGACGCATAGCTCCCGGATGTCGAGCGTCGGCATGGGGATTCTGGAGGCGGACAGAAAAACGGCGGCGCCGGTCTTTGGACCAGTCGCCGCCGCGCGGCGGGCGAGGTTGCCTTCGCGCCGCTTATTTCATCGCCTCCGAGACGAACTGCGTGCTCACGGACTTGCTGTAATCCGGTACCACCGCCTGCAGGCGGCCCTGCTCCTTGAGGAAGTTCGCCTGTTGCGCAAGCGCCTTGGCGGCCGCGCCATCGGCGCCGCCTCCCAGCCATGCGGGCGACATCTGGTCCTTCATGCTTGGAAAGCCGTACAGCGCCATCGCGTCGGCGACGTCCTCGGGTTTGCCACCCGACCATTTGGCGACCGCCGCCGTCTTCGCCGCGTCGCCGGTCCAGGCCTTCGGATTCGCGCGATAGTCGGCGTCGGCTTTGCCGATGGCCTTCACGAGCGCGACCATGAACGCCGGATTCTCCGCCGCGAACTTGCGCGATACCACCAATCCATCGAACGTGCATGCGCCTTGCTTGCAGATGTCCCCGGACGTCGTCAGCACCTTGCCGTTCTTCTTGACCGTCGACAGCACGGGATCCCAGATGAACGTGGCATCGAGGTCGCCACGGCCCCATGCGGCCGCGATTTCCGGCGGTCGCATGTTGAGGATTTGCACGTCCGTCGGTTTGAGTCCGGCCTTTTGCAGCGCGTAGAGGAGCTGGAAGTGCGACGTCGAAACGAAGGGCGTTCCGACCTTCTTGCCCTTGAGATCGGCGATCGTGTTGACGCCGCTGCCGTTGCGCGCGACCAGCGCTTCCGCCGCCGCGATGTCCTCGAGGATCCAGAAGAGCTCGACATCCATGCCCTGGCTGATCGCCGTCGCGACGCCGGTCGACCCCACTTCCCCGATCGCGACGTCGCCGGAGGCCATTGCGCGAATGACGTCGCCCCCGCCGCCGAATTGCCGCCAGTTGATCTTGTAGCCGGTGGCCTTCTCGATTTCTCCCGACTGCTGCACCCACCGGAACGGATTCATCATGTCCTGGTAGGCGAAGGTGACCGTCTTTTGCGCCCATGCCGGCATTGCGGCGGCAAGCGCCAATGCCAGTCCTGCAATCAATCGTTTCATGCTTCCTCCCGGAAAAGGCAACTCTAAATTGTCGCCAGAGTCTTGCGCAAGATATCTCCGATCATATCGATATGCGATTTCTCGGCGATCAGCGGCGGCGCGACGATCGCGGAATCGCCGGTGTTCTTGAGATGGAGACCGTTGTCGAACAGCTTCTTCTGGAACGCGTGGCCGCGTGCGCCGGGCGTGCCGGCGGGCGCGATGTCGAAGGTGCCGAACATCCCGTAGCCGCGGATGTCGGTGACGATGCCCACGTCCTTCAGCGAGAACAGCATGTCGAGGAAATACGGCGACAGCTCGCGGCCGCGCTGGAACAATCCTTCGGTCTTGTAGAGGTCGAGCGTGGCGAGCCCCGCGGCGCACGGCCCCGGATGTCCCGAGTACGTGTAGCCGTGGAAGAACTCGATTGCGCCTTCCGGTGCCGCCGCCATGATCGTGTCGTGGATGCGCTCGGAAATCGCGACCGCGCCCATCGGCTGCGCGCCGTTGGTGAGGCCCTTGGCCATCGTCATGAGGTCCGGCGTGACGCCGAAGCTCTGCGCCGCGAACGCTTCGCCGGTGCGGCCGAAACCGCAGATCACTTCATCGAACACGAGCAGGATGCCGTGCGCGTCGCAAATGTCGCGCAGGCGCTTCAGATAGCCCTTGGGCGGAACGAGGCACCCCGTCGAGCCGGCGATCGGCTCGACGAAGCACGCGGCGATGTTCTCCGCGCCGTAGAGGTTGACGAAGCGGACGAGGTCGTCCGCCAGCTCGACGCCGTGCGCGCCTTCGCCGCGCGTGAAGTAATTCTCCTTGAGGTGCGTATGCCGCATATGGGCAATGCCGGGCATGCCCTGGCCGAACTTGCGGCGGTTGTTCACGAGGCCGGAGAGCGCAACGCCACCGAAGTTCACGCCGTGGTACGCGCGCTCGCGCGAAACGAAGCCGGTGCGGCCGCTCTGCCCGCGCGCCTGGTGATAGGCGAGCGCGACCTTCATCGCCGTGTCGACGGATTCCGAGCCCGAGTTCGTGAAAAAGATCCGGTTAAGGTCGCCCGGCGTCAGCTCGGCGACGCGAGTGGCGAGCTCGAACTGCTTCGGATGACCGCGCAGGAACGGCGGCACGAAGTCGAGCTCGCGCAACTGACGGCCGACGGCGTCGGCGATTTCCTTGCGCCCATGTCCCGCGTTGGCGCAAAACAGGCCCGACGACGCGTCGATGATCTTCTCGCCGCGATCGTTCCAGTAGAACATTCCCTCCGCGCGCACCACCATCTTGGGGGCGGCCTTGAAGTCGCGGTTCGGCGTAAACGGCATCCAGTATTCGTCGAGCGAAATGCGCTTCGTCGTGGTCTGGTCCTGGATCTTGAGTTCGGCATGGCCCATCGTGGTCTCCCGATGCTGCGGTGCGGCAAGCCGGCGTCGGCTGCGGGCAGCAAGGCTGATAGAAGGTTGATCCGTAATGCTACACCCACGTGCGCGCCGTGGGCAGGTCAGCGCGCGACCGCGCCATCCTTTATCATGGTCGATTGCGGCAGCCGCGGGCTCGAGGTAACGGGTCCCGGCGCGCCCCCGTCCCCTCGAGTCCGGAGCAACTCCCATGCGCATCGGCGTCCCCAAGGAAATCAAGGTTCTCGAAAATCGCGTCGGCCTCGTGCCGGGAAGCGTGCGCGAAGCGGTCACGAACGGCCACGAAGTGCTGGTCGAGCACAATGCGGGGCAGGGCATCGGGATGGACGACGGTGCGTATCGCAACGCCGGCGCGAAGATCGCGGCGACGGCGGCCGAGGTGTTCGCTGCCGCCGACATGATCGTCAAGGTGAAGGAGCCGCAGGCGGTCGAGCGCAAGATGCTGCGCAAAGGCCAGATCCTTTTCACCTACCTGCATCTCGCGCCGGATCCGGACCAGGCGAAGGATCTGATCGCGAGCGGCGCCGTGTGCATCGCCTACGAGACCGTGACGTCGTCGTCGGGCGGACTGCCGCTGCTCGCGCCGATGTCGGAGGTCGCGGGGCGCATGGCGGTTCAGGCCGGCGCCTACTACCTCGAGAAGCCGCACGGCGGCCTCGGCGTGCTGCTGGGCGGCGTGCCGGGCGTCGATCCCGCGAAAGTGGTGGTCCTCGGTGGCGGCGTCGTGGGCGCGCACGCGTGTCACATCGCGCTCGGCATGGGCGCCGACGTATGGGTGCTCGACCGCAGCGTCGAGGTGCTGCGCGGGCTGTGGCGCCAGTTCGGGCGCCCGCTCAATACCGTGTTCTCGACGCACGATGCCGTTGAGCATCACGTCACGACCGCCGATCTCGTCATCGGCGGCGTGCTGATCCCGGGCGCGTCGGCGCCGAAACTCGTTTCCGCCGCGCTGGTCAAGCGGATGAAGCCGGGCTCGGTGATCGTCGACGTCGCGATCGACCAGGGCGGCTGCTTCGAGACCTCGCATGCAACGACGCACGCCGACCCGGTCTACGTGGTCGACGGCGTGACGCATTACTGCGTGGCCAACATGCCCGGCGGCGTGCCGCGCACGTCGACTTTCGCGCTCAACAACGCGACGCTGCCGTTCGTGCTGGCGCTCGCCAACAAGGGCTGGAGGAAAGCGCTCGCCGACGACGTCCACCTGAAGAACGGGCTCAACGTCGCCTTCGGCAAGGTGACCTGTCAACCGGTGGCGGAAGCGCTGGGGTACGCGTTCGTCGCCCCCGAGTCGGTAATGGCATAAGGAAGACCGGCATGAACACAATGACCGAGCAGAAAAATCTCGCCGTGACGGGTCGCCAGAAGATGACCTCGTCCGAAGCATTCGTCGAGACGCTCGTCGCGCACGGCGTTAAGGACGTGTTCGGCATCGTCGGTTCGGCGTACATGGACGCGCTCGACCTCTTTCCCCTCGCGGGCATCCGCTTCATCTCGGTGGCGCACGAGCAGGGCGGCGGGCACATGGCGGACGGCTACGCTCGCGTTTCGGGCCGCCACGGCGTGTGCATCGGGCAGAACGGGCCGGGCATCACCAATTTCGTCACGTCGACCGCGGCCGCGTTCTGGGCGCATTCGCCCGTCGTCGTGATCACGCCGGAAACGGGCTCGATGACGCTCGGCCTCGGCGGCTTCCAGGAAACCGAGCAGCTGCCGATCTTCTCCAAAATCACGAAATACCAGGCGCACGTCAACAACCGCGCGCGGATGGCGGAGCTCACGAGCCGCGCGTTCGACCGGGCGCTGCTCGAGATGGGCCCCACGCAGCTCAACATTCCGCGCGATTATTTCTACGGCGACATCGAGTGCGAGATTCCGCGGCCGCTTTGCATCGAGCGCGGCGCCGGCGGCGAAAAGAGCCTCGACGAAGCCGTGACGCTTCTGGCGGCGGCGAAATTCCCGGTGATCCTGTGCGGCGGCGGCGTCGTGATGGCCGATGGACAGCCGGAGGCCATCCGGCTCGCGGAACTTCTGCAGGCGCCGGTCGCGGTGAGCTACCTGCACAACGACTCGTTCCCCGCGAAGCATCCGCTGTGGGTCGGCCCGCTCGGGTATCAGGGCAGCCAGGCGGCGATGCAGCTGATCGCGAAAGCCGACGTGGTGCTGGCGCTCGGCACGCGCCTCGGCCCCTTCGGCACGCTCCCGCAATACGGAATGGAATACTGGCCCAAGGACGCGAAGATCATCCAGGTCGATGCCGACGCGAAGATGCTGGGGCTCGTGAAGCCGATTTCGGTCGGCATCTGCGGCGACGCGAAGGCGGCGGCAGTTGCGCTCGTCGCGCGTCTCGCGGGCACGACGCTCGCTTGCATCGGCAACAAGGATGCGCGTCTTGCAGGAATCAAGGCGGCGAAGGCTGCGTGGGAATCCGAGCTCGACGGCTGGACGCACGAAAAGGATGCGTGGTCGGTCGAGGTGTCGAAGGGCTCGAGCCACATGCATCCGCGACAGATGCTGCGCGAGCTGGAGCGCGCGATGCCGGCGGGCGCGATGGTGTCGACCGACATCGGCAACATCTGTTCGGTTTCGAATTCGTACCTGCGCTTCGACCGCCCGCGCTCGATGTTCGCGGCGATGAGCTTTGGAAACTGCGGCTACGCGTTTCCGACGATCGTCGGCGCGAAGGTCGCCGCGCCCGATCGGGCGGCGATCGCCTACGTCGGCGACGGCGCATGGGGCATGAGCTTTGGCGAATTGCAGACCTGCGTGCGCGAGCAGATCCCCGTCACCGCGATTGTCTTCAACAACGGCCAATGGGGCGCCGAGAAGAAGAACCACGTCGATTTCTACGAGAACCGGTTCCTCGGCGTCAACCTCGACCACCAGCCATCATGGGCTGCAGTGGCGAAGGCGATGGGCGCCGAAGGTCACAGGATCGAGAAGCTCTCCGATGTCGGACCGGCGCTCGCCGCGGCCGCGAAGGCGCAAGGCGAAGGCAAGACGACCGTGCTCGAGATGATGGTCACGCGCGAGCTCGGCGACCCGTTCCGCCGCGACGCATTGGCGCTCCCGACAAGGCATCTCGCGAAGTACCAGGCGACCGCGGCAAAACGCTGAGATCGACGCGCTCTTCGAGCGGCGCGTTGTCGACGTCAATCAATGGAGACCGGCCGATGAAGTTTCGTCCCCTGCGCGCACTCTTGCTCGCAACGTCGATCGTCACCGCGGCGTCGGTCGGAGCACAGGGCTATCCGAACAAGCCGATCAAGTTCGTCGTCCCGTATCCGCCCGGCGGGGGGACCGACGTCGTCGCGCGGATCGTCAATGAGCCGCTGGCGACCGAGCTCGGCCAGCCGATCATCATCGACAACCGGGGCGGCGCCGCCGGCAACCTCGGCACCGACATCGTCGCGAAGTCTGCCGCGGATGGCTACACGATCCTCTTCACGCTGTCGTCGCACACGATCAACCCGAAGCTCTACGAGAAGCTGCCGTTCGACGTCGAGCGCGATTTCGTGCCGGTGAGCCTCGTCGCGCTGATCCCGCAGATCCTCGTCGCCAATCCGTCGGTTCCGATCACCAGCGTCGGCGAGCTGATCGCCTACGCCAAGGCCAACCCGGGCAAGCTCAACTATGCGTCGGTCGGCATCGGCTCGCCGGCGCACATCGCGGGCGAGCTCCTCAAGTTGAAGACCGGCATCGACATGGTGCACGTCCCGTACAAGGGCGGCGGCCCCGCGGTTACCGACACGATTGGTGGGCAGGTACAGCTCGCGTTCGTCTCGTTGCCGGCGGCGTTGCAGCACGTGAAATCCGGACGGTTGCGGGCGATCGCCGTCACGAGCGCCAAGCGCAGCGCCTCGGCGCCGGATGTGCCGACGATCGCCGAGTCGGGCGTGCCGGATTACGCGGTCGAATCATGGTACGGCGCGCTGGCGCCGGCGAAGACTTCGCCGGCGATCGTGGCCAGGCTGAACGCGGCCTTCGTCAAGGTGCTGGACAACGCGCAGGTGAAGGAGCGGCTGTTCGCGCAAGGCGCCGAGGCCGCGCCATCGACGCCGGCGGAGTTCGACCGCGTGATCAAGGACGAGCTCGCGAAATGGGATGTCGTCATCAAGTCCGCGAAGATCAAGCCGGAATGATTCGGGCGAGACCATGAACGCGCCCGCTCCGGAAGCGCCGGATGCCGCCGTCACCGCGCTCATGGCGCGCGCGCGGGCGGCACAGCGTGTATTCGATTTCTGGACGCAGGAGCGCGTCGACGAGGCCGTCGTGGCAGCCGGCTGGGCGATCGTCGAGCCCACGCGTAACAAGGCGCTGGCCGAGCTCGCGGTGCGCGACACGGGCCTCGGCAGCGTCGGCGACAAGATCGCCAAGAATCGCCGCAAGACTCTGGGGTTGCTGCGCGACCTGCAGGGCGCGACGTCGGTCGGCGTCATCGCCGAGGATTGGCGCCGGGGCTTGATCGAGATCGCGCGCCCGGTGGGCGTCGTCGCCGCGATCACGCCGTCGACCAATCCGGCCGCCACGCCGGCGAACAACATCATCAACGCGTTGAAAGGCCGCAACGCGATCATCGTCGCGCCGTCGCCGAAGGGCGCCACGACCCTCGGCTTACTGATCGAATACATCCACGCCGAGCTCGACCGCGTCGGCGCGCCGCGCGACCTCGTGCAGATGCTGCCCGCGCCGGTGACGCGCGAGCAGACGTTCGCCTTGATGCGGCAGGCGGATCTCGTTGTCGCCACCGGTTCGCAGACCAACGTGCGCGCCGCGTACGAAAGCGGCACGCCGGCCCTCGGCGTGGGGCCCGGCAACGTTTCTTCCATTGTCGACGAGACCGCCGACATCGCTGATGCCGCGGCGAAGATCGCGGCGTCCAAATCGTTCGATCACGCGACGTCGTGCTCTTCCGAGAACAGCGTCATCGTCGTCGACGCCGTGGCCGATGCGTTGATCGCCGCGTTCGCGCGCGAGGACGGCGTGCTGCTCGATGGCGAGGAATCGCGGCGCCTCGCGAAGGCGATGTTTCCCAACGGCAAGCTCGCGTCGAGGATGATCGCACAGGCGGCGCCGGCAATCGCGACGCACGCGGGCCTCGTCCGGCCGGATCTCGACGGCGCGCGGTTCCTCATTGTCGAGGAGAAGGGGGTCGGGCCCGCGCATCCGTTCTCGGGCGAGAAGCTCTCGCCCGTGCTCGCGCTTTACCGCGTCGCGGATTTTGCCGCGGCAACCAACCTCGCCGAGCGGCTGCTGGCGTTCCAGGGCGCGGGTCATTCGGTCGGGCTGCACACACGCAAGCCGGAGCGCGCCGTCGCGCTCGGGCTGACGCTGCCGGTGTGTCGCGTCATCGTCAACCAGGCGCATTGTTTCGCGACCGGCGGCAGCTTCGACAACGCGCTGCCGTTCTCGCTGTCGATGGGCTGCGGGACGTGGGGACGCAACAGCCTGTCGGACAACCTCAACTACCGGCACTTCCTCAACATCACGCGCGTCGTGACGCCGTTCGCCGCCGCGGACGTGCACGAGCCGACCGACGACGAGGTCTTCGGAGCGTACCGGCGAAAATTCCGTGCCTGAGCTTGCGGCGGCTGCGCGGACGATCCGCGAGGTCGTCGACCGGCATGCGGACGCGCGACCCGGGGCGCCCTTCCTTCTTGCGCCCGAGCCGGGGACGACGGTCACCTACGGGGCATTGCGCGACACGTCGCTGGGCATCGCGGCGGAACTCGCGAAGCACGGCATTCGCCCCGGCGAGGTCGTCTCGTACATGCTTCCGAACGGCATCGCCGCCGCGAGCGTGTTCCTGGGCGCGATGCACGGCGGCTATGTCGTTTCGCCGGTCAGCCTGCTCGCGCAGGACGCGCTGATTGCCCATACGCTCCGCCATTCGCGCACGCGCATCGTGTTCGCGGCGATGGAGCATGTCGAGCGATTGCGGGCGATCGTCGCCCGGAGCGGCGGCAGCGCGATCATCCGGCCGACGTCGCCGGACGACCTCGCCGTTGCCCAGGCGGCGGAGACGGGGCCGGTGACGGATCTCGATCCGGCATCGCCTGCGCTGCTGATGTACACGTCCGGCACGACCGGCACGCCGAAGGGCGCGCTGCTGTCGCACGCGAACCTGGTCCACGCCGGTCGTACGGTGAGCGAGGCGCATGCGCTGTCGCCGGCCGACCGCGTGCTGTCGTCGCTGCCCCTCTATCACGTGAACGGGCAGTGCATCGCGACCGTGTCGCCGCTCTGCTCGGGCGGCAGCGTCGTGATCCCGCACCGCTTCAGCGCGTCGCAGTGGTGGACCTGGGTCGAGCGCTATCGACCGACATGGCTCAACGTTGTCCCGACGATCATTGCGTACCTCCTCAATGGCGCCGATCCGACGCCGGCGCAGGCGGCGGCGTGCCGGTCGATCCGCTTTGCGCGTTCGGCTTCGGCGCCGTTGCCGCCGGAGCAGCATCGCGCGTTCGAGGCGCGCTTCGGCATCTCGGTGCTCGAAGCCATGGGGCTGACCGAATGCGCGTCGGTTGCGTTCGCGAACCCGCTCGCAGCCGATGCGCGCAAGGTCGGCTCGCCGGGGCTGCCGCTCGGCATGGAGGCGCGCGTCGTCGCCGCCGATGGAACGGTCATGGGCGACGGGGAAAACGGCGAAATCGAGCTCTGCGGCCCCAACGTCATGTTGCGCTACCACGACGACGCCGACGCGACCGCGCGCACGTTGCGTCCCGGCGGCTGGCTTGCGACCGGCGACCTCGGGCATCGCGATGTCGACGGCTTCTACTTCATCACCGGCCGCCTGAAGGAATTGATCATCAAGGGCGGCGAGAACATCGCGCCGCGCGAGATCGACGAAGCGCTGCTGCGGCATCCGGCCGTGCTGGAGGCGGCGGCGGTTGGCGTTCCCGATCCCGTCTACGGGCAGGAAATCCTGGCCTGCGTGGTGCTGAAGGCGGACGCGACATGCTCGGAGGAAGCGTTGCGCGCGCACTGCCTCGCCGAACTTGGCCGCTACAAGACCCCGAAGGCATTCCGCTTCGTCGCCGAGCTGCCGAAGGGGCCCTCCGGAAAGGTGCAGCGGCTGAAGCTGGCCGATCCCGCCGGCTGATCGGCGCGAGTATCATTTTCGAGGGAGGATCGACGATGTTCATCGGTCATTTCGGATTGGCGCTGGCGGCAAAGAAGGTCGCGCCGAAGCCTTCGCTCGGCACGCTCGTGCTCGCGGCCCAGCTCGTCGACGGCGTGTGGCCGATCATGCTGCTGCTGGGCTGGGAGAAGGTCGAGATCCAGCCCGGCATCACCGCGGTCACGCCGCTGCTGTTCGTCTCGTATCCTTACACGCACAGTCTCGTGGCCGGTGCGATCTGGGCCGCGCTGCTCGGCGGTGGTTACTATTTGCTGCGCCGCGACCTTGTCGGTTCGGGGTGGATCGCCGCGCTCGTGCTGTCGCACTGGGTCCTCGACTTTGTTTCGCACCGGCCTGACCTGCCGGTGTTGCCGGAGGGGCCGAAAGTCGGGCTGGGGCTTTGGTATTCGCTGCCGGCGACGCTCGTCGTCGAATTCGCGCTTTTCGGCATCGGTACCTGGCTCTATGCTTCGGCGACGCGGCCGCGCGACCGCGTCGGGACGTTTGCGCTGTGGGCGTTCATCGCGGTCGTCGCGGTGATTTATCTGATGGCCGTCTTGGGACCGCCGCCGCCGTCCGTGCCAATCCTGGCGCTGAGCGGACTCCTCGGCTGGCTGTTCGTCGCGTGGGCGTACTGGATCGACCGCCACCGCGAAACGGTCGCGGCCTGACACCGCGCCACGACGATCGTTCGCATGGAGGATTCGATGGACATCAAGCTTGCCTACGCCATTCACTTTGTCGCCGACATGGATCGCGCGGTGGCCTTCTACCGCGACACGTTGGGCCTGACGCTCAAGTTCGCCTCGCCGGGCTGGTCCGAATTCGTCACCGGCGAAACCACACTCGCGCTGCATCCGGGATCCCTCGAAAATCCCGCCGGCTCGACCCATCTCGGGTTCGGCACGCCCGACGTGCACGCCTTTCACCAGGCGATGACCGCCGCGGGCGTGCGCTTCTCCAAGGCGCCGGAACCCTTGCATGGGGTGACGCTGGCGGAGTTCGTGGATTCCGAAGGCGCGCGGTGCAGCGTCAGCGGATAGCGATGGCCGATCCGGGTCGACAGGTTTGCACGAGTTGCGGCGCGGACAATCGCGCCGGGCGCCGTTTTTGCGCGCAGTGCGGCGCCGCGCTGCCCGTCGTCTGCCCGACCTGCGGATTCGCCAACGAGGCCGGCGAAAAGTTCTGCGGCGGCTGCGGCGGGTCGCTTTCGATCGCGCCCGCGCCTGCGACGCAGGCCGGGGGCGATGCCGCCGAAGCCGAGCGTCGCCCCGTCACCGTCCTCTTCGCCGACCTCTGCGGCTACACGCGGCTGTCGCAGACGCAGGACCCCGAGGATGTCCACGAGATGCTCGAACGGTTCTTCGGCGTGGTCGACGCCATCGTCGAGCGTTTCGGGGGACGCGTGGACAAGCATATCGGCGACGCGGTCATGGCGATCTTCGGTGCGCCCGTCGCGTACGGCGACGATCCGGCGCGCGCCGTGCGCGCGGCCGATGCCATCGTGCGCGCGATGCCTGGCGTTCGCGCGCCGTCGGGACCGGCGCAGGACGTGCATGTCGGCATCGCGGCCGGCGAGGTCGTCGCGAGCGGCATGGGCAGCGACCAGCATCGTGCCTATACGGTGATCGGGCCGTCGGTGAATCTGGCGGCACGCCTCGTCGGCATCGCCGGGCCCGGTGAGGTCGTGCTGGACGATAGGGTGCATGGCGCAATTGCGCGCGAGGCGACGTGCACGATGCTGGAGGCGCTCGCGATCAAGGGCATCGACCGGCCGATCACCGCGTGGCGCTTGAATGCGCTCGTCGCGGGAGGCGACGCCGGCGCCGCGGCGCCGTTCGTCGGTCGTTCCGGCGAGCTCGCGCAGCTCACCGCGATCATGCAGGCCTGCATGGCCGGCAGCGCGGGCACGGTCGTCCTCGTGCGCGGCGATCCCGGCATCGGCAAGTCGCGGTTGGTGGCGGAAATGCGGCATGTCGCGCTGGCGAGGGGTTTCGCATGCCACACGGGCCTCGTCCTCGATTTCGGCACGGCAGAGGGCCGCGACCCGGTGCGCGACATCGTCGCGTCGCTCGTCGGGCTGCCCCCGGCCTCCAGCACGCCGGATCGTGCACGCGCGCTCGAGACGGCAATCGCACGCGGCGTGGTCGACGCGGACCGGCGGCCGTTCCTCGCGGACCTTCTCGACCTGCCGGTGCCGGCGGAAGGGGGCGAGCTCTACGGAGCCATGGACAGCGCGGCGCGGCAGCGCGCGCGCGGCGACGTGCTGATTCAGTTGGTCGAGACGGCATCCCGTGCGGCGCCGGTGCTCATCACCATCGAGGACCTCCATTGGGCGGATAACGTGACGCTCACGCTCGTGGCCGCGCTGGCGCGTGCCACGCCAAGAGGACGCACGCTGCTCGTGCTGACTTCGCGCGCCGACGGCGACCCGTTGTCGGGCGGCTTTCGCGCGTCGCTCGCCGGCTGCGCGCTCGCGACGCTCGACATCGCGCCGCTCACCGACGCGGATGCCGTGACGCTGGCCGGCGGGCTCTTCGCCACGTCGGAGGCGCTTGCACGCAGGTGCATCGAGCGCGCTGGCGGCAATCCGCTGTTCCTCGAACAATTATTGCGCACCGCCGAGGAAAGCGACGACCGCCTGCCGGCATCGCTGGGGAGCCTCGTGCTGGCGCGCGTCGACCGGCTGCCGGAACGAGAGCGCGCGGCGTTGCGCGCGGCCGCTGTGCTCGGCCAGCGTTTTCCGCTCGCCGCGCTGCGGCACCTGATCGCGGCGCCGAATTACGATTGCGGCGCGCTGTTGGCGGCGTCGCTGGTGCGCCCGGATGGTGAGGAATTCCTGTTCGGCCATGCACTGATCCGCGACGGCGTCTATGCGTCGCTGACGCGGACACGCAGGGCGGAGTTGCATGGCGCGGCGGCGGCGTGGTACCGCGAGCGCGATCCGACGCTGCACGCGGAACACCTCGATCGCGCCGACGCGCCGGAAGCCGCGCGGGCATATCTTGCCGCGGCGCAGGCGCAATCGGGCGCGCTGCATCCGGAACGGGCCCTGGCGCTCTCCGATCGTGGCGCGGAGCTCGCGCGCGAGCCCGCCGACATACATGCACTCAACATGCTGTGCGGCCGGCTGCGCTGCGAAGCGGGGGAGGGACAGCCGGCCGTCGTTGCGTACACCAAAGCGCTGGCCGCGGCGGCGGAGCCCGCAGAGCGGTGCCGCGCGCTGCTCGGCATCGCCGCCGGTCACCGGCTCACCGCCAGCCTCGACGCCGCGCTGGCGGCGCTCGCGGAGGCCGAACCGATTGCGCGAACGCATGGGCTGACGCGCGAACTGGCGGAGCTCCACCACACGCGCGGCAACGTGCAATTCGCGCGCGGCGATGTCGCGGCGTGCCGCGCGGCCCACGAGATCGCACTGGATTGCGCACACGTGCTCGGCGACGTCGCATGGGAGGCGCGCGCGGTCAGCGGGCTTGCCGACGCGTCCTACGCCATCGGCCGGATGCGCACCGCGTTCGAACGCTTCACCGAATGCGTCGCGCTGTGCGAAGCCCATGGGCTCGCGCGCATCAAGATTCCCAATCTGGCGATGCAAGGGCACTGCCGCATCTACCTCACGGAGTTCGACGCGGGCATCGCCGACATGCGCGCCGCGCACGTGCTCGCGCGCCAGGTCGGGGACCGCCACGGCGAAATGTTCTCGCTTGAATCGCTCGGCCTGCTGCTCGCGTTCGGGGCACGATACGCGGATGCCGAGCCAGTCCTGCGCGAGGCTCTGGCGCGGGCCAAGGATCTCGGTGCCCGGCGCTACCAGGTCGTGCTGCTGACCGTGCTGGGCGAGACATTGTTCGCGACCGGCCGCGCGGCGGAGGCGCACGAGCGGAACGAGGAGGCCTTCGTCCTGGCGCACGAAACGGGCTTGCGTTTCGGCGGGCCGTTCATTTTTGCGCTCAAGGCCCGGATGCAGGACGACCCCGCCGAGCGCGAGCGCGCGCGCGCCACGGGCGAGGCGTTTCTCGACGAGGGCGGCGTCGGGCACAGCCCGATCGGCTATCACCGCATCGGCATCGACGACACGCTGGTCCGCGGCGAATGGGAACGCGCGCGCGCCCATGCGGCGGCGCTCGAGGCGTACACGCGCGACGAGCCGCTCCCGTATGTCGATTTCCTGGTCGCGCGCGGGCGGGTCCTGGCGGCGCTGGGCGAGAAGCCCGGGGACGCGGCTGCACGCGCCGAGCTCGCGCGGCTGCAGGCGGAAGCGGCGCGGCTGAAATGGCCGATCGACTGGCCCTGGGCCACGGCTGGCTGATCCGAACGCCGTCACAAGACTGTCATGAGTCGTCGTGCGCGCGTCACGCGGCTGTAACATGCGCCCCCTAAGCTCGCGCCAGTCTATCCTCCAGAGGAAA
>Ga0209048_10001778_pt1 | contig 21799 bp, 22 predicted proteins | sample FrelakmetCRP12CR_FD_187146 | JGI IMG/M metagenome (GOLD analysis project Ga0209048, IMG submission 187146) | Freshwater lake sediment microbial communities from the University of Notre Dame, USA, for methane emissions studies - CRP12 CR (SPAdes)... | ecosystem: Environmental > Aquatic >... | reverse complement strand
CCGATCTTGCCCAGAGAGAGGCGCAGTATCAGGGCGGCAGTGGCGGCGTGACGGGGGTCGGTCATGGTGGCTCCTGTGGAGTGAAGGGCGCCACGGGGGGCGCGACAGGACGAATCATGATGGTTGAGCAATTCAGGATAAAGATCGATTCGCATGAAATATTGTTGTCTAATACGCAATAATAGGCTCCCACGCCCATGGACCGCTTTCACGCCATTACCGCGTTTGCCCGCGTCGTCGAGAGCGGCAGTTTCGCGCGCGCCGCCGAGCGCCTCGGCGTCTCGGTCTCTTCGGTCTCGCGGCAGGTCTCCGATCTCGAGGCGCATCTCGACACGCGCCTTCTGAACCGCACCACCCGCCGGCTTTCGCTGACGGAGGCCGGGCAGGCGTTCTACGAGCGCTCTGTGCAATTGCTGGCCGATCTGGAGGAGGCCGAGGTTGCGATGACGGCAGCGTCGATCGTGCCGCGCGGGACGCTTCGCCTCACCTGCTCGGCGTCATTCGGCGCGCGCCATCTCGCGCCGGCGATTGCCGCGTTCGTGGCGCGGCATGCGCAGGTGCACTTCGACGTCGAACTCTCGGAGCGGGTGGTCGACCTCGTGGACGAAGGCTTCGATCTCGCGGTCCGCGTTGGCGAGACCGGCAGCCAGAATCTCGTCGGCCGCAAGATCGGGACGACACGCCTCGTGTGCTGCGCGGCACCCTCCTATCTCGCGCACCACGGCGAGCCGGGCAAGCCCGAAGACCTGGTCGGGCACCTTTGCCTCACCTACGAATACATGCCGACCCGGAACGTCTGGCAGTTCCGCGATCGCCAGGGGCGCGAGCGCAACGCGCGGATCGCCGGCCCCGTTCACGCCAACAACGGGCGCTTCCTCGAGGCGCTGGCGGCGGCAGGCGTCGGCATCGTGCGCGAGCCCGACTTCATCGTCGGCCCCGACGTGCGCGCGGGGCGGCTCACGCCGATCCTCTGCGATTTCGAGCCGCCGCCGCTTCCCATCTACGTCGTGTATCCAAGCCGGCGGCACCTTTCGGCGAAGGTCCGCGCGTTCGCCGACTTCCTCGTCGAGCGTTTCGCGACGGCGGAATGGGGGCTTGCCGCTGCCGCCAAGCGATCCGCACCGAAGCGCAAGGCGTAACATGCCGCGCATGAGTGGACCTCGAACTTCACCGTGGCCGGCGCCTTTCCCCGATTCGTTCTGCGGCTGATCGCGCTCTTCGCCGCCGCGTGCATCGGTGTTGCCTCGGCCGCCGATCCGGCCAAGGTCCTGCGGGTCGCGTCGAGCGACATCGAGACCCTCGATCCGCACCAGTACAACGACAGCCCGTCGTTCGATGTGCTGGTGGCGATCTTCGAGGGGCTCTACGAGTGGGATTACCTCGCCGTTCCCGCGAGGCTCGCGCCGGTGGGTGCCGCCACGCTGCCCGAAATCACCGAGGGCGGGAAGCTCTGGACGATCCGCGTGCGGCCCGGCGTCTTCTTCACCGACGACCCCGCATTCGCCGGGAAGCCGCGCGAGGTGGTCGCCGAAGACTACGTGTATTCGCTCAAGCGCTGGCTCGATCCGAATTTGCGCCGGGGCGGCGCGCCGATCGTGACGGATCTCCTCGTCGGCGCGCGCGCGGTCGTCGATGCCGCCCGCAGGCCGGGTGCGACCTTCGATTACAACACGCCCATCCTGGGGTTGCGCGCGCTCGACCGCTATACGCTGCAGTTGCGGTTGATCGAGCCGAATTACCCCAACATCGAGGAATTCCTGACCGTACGTGTCATCGCCCGCGAAGTCGTCGAAGCGGCGGGCTCCGACATTCGCACGCGGGCGGTCGGAACGGGCCCCTTCCGGCTGCAGGAATGGAAGCGCGGCTCGCGCATCGTGCTGGAAGCGAATCCAGGCTATGGCTCCGCCCGTTTTCCCGCAAGCAGCGACCCGGCGCAGGCGGAGCTCGTGCGCAGCATGCGGGGCAAGTCATTGCCCCGGATCAGCGGTGTCGAGATCAGCGTGATCGAAGAGGACGTGACGCGCCTGCTCGAGTTCGACCGCGGGCGGCTCGACTATGTCGTGCTGCGCGGCGAAATCGCGAACCGGCTCCTCGCCAACGGCAAGCTCAAGCCGGACTATGCGGCGCGGGGCATCGTGCGGCACGTGTTCCCCGAACCGTATCTCTTCTCGTTCTACGTCAACGTTGCCGACCCGGTCGTCGGCGGGATGGGCAACGAGCGCGTCGCGCTGCGCCGCGCGATCGCGCTCGCGATCGACACGGAGAATCTCGTGAAGGTCGTCTACGCCGGGCAGGCGCTGCCGGCGAACCAGCTGGTCCCGCCGCGCGTCACCGGCCACGATCCGGCGCTGCCCCCACGGCCGCCGCGCGATCAGGCGGCGGCGAATGCGCTGCTCGACCGCTTCGGCTACGGCAAGCGCGATCCCGATGGCTACCGCCGCGCCCCCGACGACAAGCCGCTCACGCTGACGTTGTCATTGCGCTCGGCGGCCATCTCGCGCGAGATCCAGACGCTCTGGAAGAAAGACATGGATGGCATCGGGCTGCGGATGGAATATCGGCTGACGCCCTTCCAGGACGTCATCAAGGAACTCGAAGCGGGCAAGTTCCAGCTGTATTTCGGCGGCTACGGAGGCATCCCCTCGGGTTATGCGCAACTGATTCAGCTTCAGGGAAAGCAGCCGCCGACGGTCAATTTTTCACGGTTCCGGTCGGCCGAGTACGATCGGGCGATGGAGGCGTTCCTGAAGAGTTCCACGGACGCCACCCAGATCGCGGCCGCCCGCCAGATGACGGACATCGCCCGGACTTACGCGCCGCTGATTCCCGCGATCTTCCGCCTCGAGAACAACTTCGTGCAGCCGTGGGTGCAGGGCTTCAGCCCGCCCGTGTTCCAGACGTACTGGAAGTATCTCGACATCGATCCGGCGCGACGGCAGCAGGCCAACGGCAGGTAGCGGCAGTCAGCCGTCGCCCCAGACCTCGCGCGCAACCTCGACCACGAGCCGCAGCTTGGCCGCCTGGGCGTCCATCGCGATGGCGTTGCCGTGGACGGTGCTCGAGAACCCGCACTGCGGTGACAGCGCGAGCTGCTCGAGCGGCACGTGGCGGCTCGCTTCGTCGATGCGACGCTTGAGCGCATCCTTCGACTCCATCGTGCCTACCTTCGTGGTGACGAGCCCCAGGACGACGATCTTGCCTGGCGGGAGGAAGCGCAGCGGCCGGAAATCCCCGCTGCGCTCGTCGTCGTATTCGAGAAAGTAGGCGTCGAGGTTCATTTCCGAGAGCAGCGCTTCGGCCACCGGTTCGTAGCCCCCCTGCGCCGCCCAGGTGCTCTTGAAGTTGCCGCGACAGAGGTGGGTGCACAGCGTCATGCCGGCGGGTTTGCGCGCGACCACGCGATTGATGAAGTTCGCGTAGCGATGGGGCAGCTCGTTCGGGTCGTCGCCGCGCTGGCGCGCCGCCTCCTGCATCTTCGGGTCGCAGAGGTAGGCGAGATTCGTGTCGTCCATCTGCACGTACGTGCACCCGGCCGCGGCCAGCGACCTCAGCTCTTCTCCATAGGCGTCCGCGGTGTCCTCGTAGAACGCTTCGAGGTCGGGGTAGTGCTCCTTGCTGATGCCGGCGCGCCCACCGCGGAAGTGGAGCATCGTGGGTGACGGGATCGTCACTTTCGGCGTACGCCCCGTCCGGCTCCTGAGGTAGAGAAAATCGGCGAGCTGGATGTCCTTCACGTGCCGGACCTTGTCCACGACGCGCATCACCGGCGGCGCGAGCTCCTCGGTGCCGTCGGGCTTTCTGATCGTGACCGGCGCCTCGGTCCGCACTCCGCCCAGCTGCTCGAGGAAATCGATATGAAAATAGGTGCGCCGGAATTCGCCGTCGGTGATCGATTGCAGGCCGATGTCCTCCTGCATCCTGACGACCTCGGCGATCGCGCGATCCTCGACGGCGCGCAATTCAGCCGCCGTGATTTCCCCACGGGCCTTCCGCTCCCGCGCGTCGAGCAGGTACTTCGGACGCAGGAAGCTGCCGACGTGATCGGCGCGAAACGGTGGCTTGGTTCGGTTGGCCATGGCTGCTCCTCGGGTAGCGATCAGGGTTGCGGCTTTGCGCGCCGACGCGCCGGGTGGTCGGATCGCGACACGCTACCACGGGACGAGGTGCCCGTTGCCGGTGGCGCAAGGAGGCGCCGGGCGAGTTCCTCGATCAGCGCGATCGCGGCCTTCTGGATGGGCGTCGACGGGCGTTGGGCCGATGTGGCGATCGCGAGCGTACTGACGAGCCGGGGTTCCGTGATCGGCCTCGATTGCAGGGGCAGCGCCGCATCCACCCTGCGGAGAGCGCGCGGGGAGAGCACCGCGTAGCCGTGGCCCTCGGCCACGAGCTCCAGGAGCGCCGGCACCGCATCGATTTCCATCGCGACCTGCGGCCGCAACCCGATCGCGGCGAGGCGGGTCTCGACCAGCGTGCGGATCGCGTTCGGGCGGCTGGGAATGAGCAGCGGATAGCGGGGGAGGTCGCGCAGGCGGAGCGCGCGGACCGCGCCGCGTTTGCCTCCGGGGCCGATGAGGCAGAGCTGCTCGTCGACCAGCGGCCGGATTTCGACCGCTGGCGAGGCGACGGGATTGTAGACGACGGCCACGTCGACGCGTCCGACCAGCAGCCACTCTTGGAGCGTCGACGACAGGCCCTCGGTGATGCTGAGGGAAGCCCTCGGGTACCTCTGCCGGAACTCGCGCACGAGCGGCACGGCGACATGCAGCGCCACCGTGGGCGGGAAACCGACGACGACGTGTCCGACGGGCGCTCCCTTGGTTTCCTCGACTTCCCGCCTCGCCCGGTCGACCTGCTGCAGGATCCCTCGCGCGTGCTCGAGAAGGCGCTTGCCGGACTCCGTCGGCGTTGCGCCGCGACCGTTGCGCAAGAGCAGGCTCTGGCGCAATTCCACCTCGAGGGCACGCACGTGCCGGCTGAGCGCGGGTTGCGCGATGCCGAGGACGCGCGCGGCGCGGCTGAAGCCGCCGAGGTCGACCACGTGGACGAAGTAGGCCAGCTGTTTCAGGTCCATCGTTGCCTCGTTCCGATCGGCGGCGCGGCGGCGGGCACCCATGCCGAATTGACATAGCTGCTAGTGTATCAATGCTGCTATTCGACAGGGTGGCCCGAGCGTAGACTCGAGCCCATTCCAATGCAAGGTGGAGCAATGCAGACGGCCATACCGTGCCTCTTCATGCGTGGAGGCACGTCGCGCGGGCCCTTTTTCGATGCCGCCGACCTGCCGCCCGACGTCGCCCTGCGCGATCGGGTTCTGCTCGCGGTCATGGGCTCGCCGGACAAGCGCCAGATCGACGGCCTGGGCGGTGCGCATCCGCTAACCAGCAAGGTCGGCATCGTTCGCCGTGGCACCAAGCCAGGCGTCGATCTCGACTTCCTGTTCGCCCAGCTGCAGCCGGACAAGGACACGGTCGACACGACGCCCAACTGCGGCAACATGCTCGCCGCCGTGGTTCCCTTCGCGCTGGAAACCGGCATGGTGAAGCCGCAGGGCGACACCAGCACCTTCCGCGTGCTGACACTCAACACCGACATGCAGTGCGATATTACCGTGCGGACGCCGGATGGCCATGTCGAGTACGAGGGCGATGCCCGCATCGACGGCGTGCCCGGGACGTCGGCGCCCATCACCATCAATTTCCTCGATACCGCCGGGTCGGTGTGCGCCGGCCTGTTGCCGACCGGCCATGTACGTGACGTGATCGATGGCATCGCGGTCACCTGCATCGACAACGGCATGCCGCTCGTGATGTTCCAGGCGACGGATGTCGGGCGCACCGGTTACGAGAGCGTCGCCCAGATGAATGCCGATGGCGAGCTCAAGGTGCGCCTCGAACGCCTGCGCATCGCCTGCGGCCATGCGATGGGCCTGGGCGACGTGACGAGCAAGAACTACCCGAAGATGACGCTCGTCGCCCGCCCACGCGCCGGGGGCAGCCTCTGCACGCGCAGCTTCATTCCGCACGTGTGCCACGATGCAATCGGCGTGCTCGCCGCGGTGACGGTGGGCACTGCCTGCGTGCTGGACGGCTCGGTGTGCGATGGCGTCGCGGTAGTGCCGCAGGGCCGCGCCATGAAGGTCTCGGTCGAGCACCCGACGGGCGAATTCAGCGTCGAGCTCGAAGTCGACCCTGCCAACCCGCAGAATGTCATCCGGGCGGCGCTGCTGCGCACGGCCCGGCTGCTCATGCGCGGCGAGGCGATGATTCCCGGTTCGGTATGGAAAGGAAGCAAATCGTGATCATCGACTGCCACGGCCATTACACCACCGCGCCCAAGGCGCTGGAGGAGTGGCGCAATCGCCAGGTTGCCGGCCTGAAGGACCCGGCGGTCGCGCCGAAGGCCTCGGAGCTCGCGATCAGCGACGATGCGCTCCGCGAGAGCATCGAGACCAACCAGCTGGCCAAGATGAAGGAGCGCGGCAGCGACCTCACCATCTTCTCGCCGCGCGCGAGCTTCATGGCGCACCACATCGGCGACTTCCGGACGAGCGCGACGTGGGCGGCGATCTGCAACGAGCTCTGCTACCGGGTGAGCGGGCTCTTCCCCGACAACTTCATCGGCGCGGCGATGTTGCCGCAGTCGCCGGGCGTGGATCCGAAGAGCTGCATCGCCGAGCTGGAGAAGTGCGTCAAGGAATACGGATTCGTCGCGATCAACCTCAACCCGGATCCTTCGGGCGGCCACTGGCGGGAGCCGCCGCTCTCCGACCGGCACTGGTATCCCATCTACGAGAAGATGGTCGAGCACGACATTCCGGCGATGATCCACGTCAGCACGAGCTGCAATCCGTGCTTCCACACGACGGGCGCGCACTATCTGAATGCCGACACGACTGCGTTCATGCAGTGCCTGACGGCGGACCTGTTCAAGGATTTTCCGACGCTCAGGTTCGTGATCCCGCACGGCGGCGGCGCGGTGCCGTACCACTGGGGCCGCTTCCGGGGGCTGGCGCAGGAGCTCAAGAAGCCGTTGCTGAGGGATCATCTGCTGAACAACATCTTCTTCGACACCTGCGTGTACCACCAGCCGGGCATCGATCTGCTGACCAAGGTGATCCCCGTGGACAACGTGCTCTTCGCCTCCGAGATGATCGGCGCGGTGCGCGGCATCGACCCGGAGACCGGATTCCACTACGACGACACCCGGCGCTACATCGAGGCCGCCGCCCTCAGCCCGGCCGACCGGCACAAGATCTACGAAGGGAACGCGCGCCGTGTGTACCCGCGTCTGGATGCGGCGCTCATAGCCAGGGGGAAATGAGATGAGCATGAACGACCTCGGCATCGTGAAACGCAGCATCGTGCGCGCGGACCGCGCGGCCGTTAAGGATCTCGCGCGCTTCGGCGTCGCCACCATTCACGAGGCGATGGGCCGAACGGGGCTGATGAAGCCCTACATGCGGCCCATCTACGTCGGCGCGCATCTGTGCGGAACCGCCGTCACCGTCCTGCTGCAACCCGGAGACAACTGGATGCTGCACGTCGCAGCCGAGCAGCTGCGGGAGGGCGATGTCGTCGTGGCCGCCTGCACGACTGACAACGACGACGGCTTCTTCGGCGATCTGCTGGCAACGAGCTTTCGGGCACGCGGCGCCCGGGGGCTGGTCATCGACGGCGGCGTACGCGACGTGAAGGATCTCACCGCCATGCAGTTTCCCGTGTTCTCGCGGGCGATCAGCGCCAAGGGTACCGTGAAGGCCACACTCGGATCCGTAAACGTTCCCGTGGTCTGCGCCGGGACGCTGGTGCGCCCGGGCGACGTGGTGATCGCCGACGACGACGGTGTCGTGGTGGTGCCTGCCGCAATCGCGCAGCAGGCGGCGGATGCGGCGGAAGCGCGCGAGGCGAACGAAACCGAGAAGCGGAAGAAGCTGGCCGCCGGCGAACTGGGGCTCGACATGTACAAGATGCGCGAGCCGCTAGCGAAGGCCGGCCTCAAGTACGTCGACTGACGGGATCCCTTTACCGCATGATCTGCGCGGAGTCGATCACCGCGCACCGCAACGAACCGAGAACCATCAGCAAAGAACGGCGATGGACTTCCAGATGACCCCGGGATGGCTCGCATTCCATGCCAACCCGTCGCAGCCCCGCTTCCGGCCGCCGCCGGGCGCGGTGGACGCGCATTGCCACGTGTTCGGCCCGGGTGCGCAGTTCCCTTATGCGCCTGAGCGGAAATACACCCCTTGCGATGCGTCCAGGGACCAGCTGTTTGCGCTGCGCGACCGACTTGGATTCTCCCGCAACGTGATCGTCCAGGCCACCTGCCACGGGAGCGACAATCGCGCGCTGGTCGACGCGCTGAAGCACTCGGCAGGCAAGGCGCGCGGCGTGGCCACCATCAAGCGGAGCGTCACGAACGCCGAGCTCGCGGAGCTGCACCAGGCTGGCGTGCGCGCCACGCGTTTCAACTTCGTCAAGCGCCTCGTGGACTTCACGCCGAAGGAAGAGCTGCTGGAAATCGCGCAGCGGATCGCGCCGCTCGGCTGGCACGTCGTCGTCTACTTCGAGGCCGTGGACCTTCCGGAGCTGCGGGAGTTCTTCACCGCGCTTCCGACGACCGTGGTCGTCGATCACATGGGGCGGCCCGACGTCACGAAACCTGTCGACGGCCCGGAGTTCGAACTGTTCGTCAACATGATGCGCGAGCATCCGAACATCTGGTCGAAGGTGAGCTGCCCGGAGCGACTCTCGGTATCCGGTCCGCCGGCGCGGGATGGCGAGCAGAACGCGTATCGTGACGTCGTGCCTTTCGCGCGCCGGATCGTCGAGACCTTTCCGGACCGCGTGCTCTGGGGCACCGACTGGCCGCATCCGAATCTGAAGAACCACATGCCCGACGATGGTCTGCTGGTGGACTTCATACCGCACATCGCGACCACGCCCGAGCTGCAACGCAAGCTGCTGGTCGACAACCCGATGCGCCTCTACTGGCCGGAAGAAACGCGCTGAGATGAACGACCCCCACGCTCACTTCGTTCGCTGCCCCCCGAGGGGGCGCACAGTGCCCTTCGGGCGTCCGGGCGGGCACTGAGGAAACAAGGATGGCGCTCGATAAATCGTACAAGGACGTTCCCGGCACGACGATCTTCGATGCCGAGCAGTCGCGCAAGGGCTACCACCTGAACCAGTTCTGCATGTCGCTCATGAAGGCCGAGAACCGCGCGCGATTCAAGGCCAACGAGCGCGCCTACCTCGACCAGTGGCCGATGACCGAGGACCAGAAGCGGGCAGTGCTCTCGCGTGACTTGAACCGTTGCATCGAGCTCGGCGGCAACATTTATTTTCTCGCCAAGATCGGCGCAACCGACGGGAAGAGTTTCCAGCAGATGGCCGGCAGCATGACGGGCATGACCGAAGACGAGTACCGCGACATGATGATCAGGGGCGGCCGCTCCATCGAGGGGAACCGCTACATCGGTGAGAGGAAGTAGATGAGTGCCGCCGGGCCGTCCCAAGGCACGAATTGCGCCCCCTCGGGGGGTGTGGGGGTCGTCAAGACGGCTCGGATCACGGCGAGCGTGTACACCTCGCACGTGCCCGCGATCGGCGCCGCGATCGACCTCGGCAAGACGGCCGAGCCGTACTGGCAACCGGTGTTCAAGGGCTACGAGCCCTCGAAGGCCTGGATGAAGGCAAACCGGCCGGATGTCATTTTCCTGGTTTACAACGATCACGCCTCGGCCTTCAGCCTGGAAATGATTCCCACGTTCGCGATTGGCTGCGCGGCCGAGTTCAAGCCGGCCGACGAGGGTTGGGGCCCGCGCCCGGTGCCGGTCGTGGTCGGCGAACCGGAGTTCGCCGCGCACATCGCGCAATCCGTGATCCTCGACGATTTCGACCTCACCATCGTGAACAGGATGGACGTCGACCATGGGCTCACCGTGCCGTTGTCGCTGATGTGCGGCCAGCCCGACGCGTGGCCGTGTCCGGTCATTCCGTTCGCAGTGAACGTGGTGCAGTACCCGGTGCCATCGGGCCGGCGCTGCTATCAGCTCGGCAAGGCGATTCGCAAGGCCGTCGAATGCTACGACAAGCCTCTGAATGTCCACATCTGGGGCACCGGCGGCATGAGCCACCAGTTGCAGGGTCCGCGCGCCGGGCTGATCAACAGGGAGTTCGACAACGCGTTCCTCGACCAGCTCATCACCGATCCCGAGACGCTGGCGAAGAAGCCGCACATCGACTACGTCCGCGAAGCCGGCTCCGAAGGCATCGAGCTCGTGATGTGGCTCATCGCCCGTGGTGCAATGGCGGACACACCGCCCCGTGTCGTGCACCGCTTCTATCACGTGCCCGCGTCCAACACGGCCGTGGGCCACCTGATCCTGGAGAACACCCATTGAGCGCCGCCGAGCCAAGGCGCGGGTGCGCCTCCTCGGAGGGCATCGACGCGGCGTTGGCCGCGAGCGTGGAGGCACGTCTATGAGCACGCCGATAAGAGTGGCGCTGGCCGGAGCCGGCGCATTCGGCACCAAGCACCTCGATGCGATCAGGCTTATCGACGGCGTCGAAGTCGTCTCGGTCGTCGGACGGGAGCTCGACAAGACGCAGGCGGTTGCGAAGAAGTACGGCATCGGCCACGTCGCGACCGAACTCGCCGACAGCCTCGCGTCGAAGGAAGTCGACGCGGTGATTCTCTGCACACCCACACAGATGCACGCCGCGCAGGCGATCGCGTGCCTCGAGGCGGGAAAGCACGTCCAGGTGGAGATCCCGCTCGCCGACAGCCTGAAGGACGCGGAGCGGGTGATGCGGGTCCAGAGCGCCACGGGAAAGGTCGCGATGGTCGGCCACACGCGCCGATTCAATCCGAGCCATCAGTGGGTGCGCAAGAAGATACAGGCGGGCCAATTCAGCATCCAGCAGATGGACGTGCAGACCTACTTCTTCCGTCGCACGAACATGAACGCACTGGGCCAGCCGCGCTCGTGGACCGACCACCTGCTCTGGCACCACGCGGCGCACACGGTCGATCTGTTCGCCTACCAGACGGGGGGCGAAATCGTGGCGGCAAACGCGATCCAGGGCCCGATCCATCCGGTGCTCGGCATCGCCATGGACATGTCGATCCAGCTCAAGGCGAGTACCGGCGCGATCTGCACGCTGTCGCTGTCGTTCAACAACGACGGGCCGCTCGGCACGTTCTTCCGCTACATCGGCGACACGGGAACGTACATCGCCCGCTATGACGACCTGTTCAACGGCAAGGACGAGAAGATCGACGTGTCGAAGGTCGACGTGTCGCTCAACGGCATCGAGCTGCAGGACCGCGAGTTCTTCGCGGCGATCCGCGAAGGGCGCGATCCCAACGCGAGCGTCGCGCAGGTGCTGCCTTGCTACCGCACACTCGACCGCCTCGAGCGGCAGCTCGTCGGCGAGGTGTGATGCGCCCCCACGCTCGCGTTCGCTCGCTACCCCCCGAGGGGGCGCAGGCCTCCCTTGGGGCGGCCCGGCGGGGAGGCTGGATGTGCCCCCCAAGCTCGCGTTCGCTCGCTACCCCCCGAGGGGGCGCAGGCCTCCCTTGGGGCGGCCCGGCGGGAGGCCTGAGCCGCCAACATCACGCAACCAGGAGGATTCACGATGGCCCCCGATGCCCGCAAGCCCGACATTCCGGGAACCACCCTGTTCGACGGAGCGATGGCCCGTAAAGGGTACGCGCTCAACAAGATGTGCTATTCGTTCAACTCGGCCGCGAACCGCGACGCGTTCCTCCGCGACGAGGACGCCTACTGCGCGAAATTCGGCCTGAATGAAGCGCAACGCAGCGCCGTGCGCAACCGCAACGTCCTCGAACTGATCGCCGCCGGCGGCAACATCTACTACCTCGCCAAGCTTGCCGGGATCTTCCATCTCGACGTGCAGGACATCGGCGCGCAACAGACGGGGATGAGCAAGGACGATTTCAAGGCGAAACTGGTCGCCGCCGGGAGATAGCGAAATGGCAACGATCGTGGGAGCGGTAACGAGTTCGCACGTTCCGTCCATCGGCGGCGCGATCGCGAACGGCCTGCAGCAGGACCCGTACTGGAAACCGTTCTTCGACGGCTTCCCGCCGGTGCACGCGTGGCTTGCCAAGGCGAAGCCCGACGTCGCGGTCGTCTTCTACAACGACCACGGCCTCAACTTCTTCCTCGACAAGCTGCCGACGTTCGCGGTGGGTGCCGCGCCCGAATACCGCAATTCCGACGAAGGCTGGGGCATTCCGACCGTCCGGCCGTTCCGGGGCGATCCGGCGCTCTCGTGGCACCTGATCGATTCGCTCGTCGCCGACGAATTCGACATCACGATGTGCCAGGAAATGCTGGTCGACCACGCGCTCACGCTGCCGATGGCGCTGCTTTGGCCCGGAGGCGGCGAGTGGCCCGTGCGCATCGTGCCCATCGCGATGAACCATGTCCAGCATCCGCTGCCGTCGCCGCGCCGCAGCTACCATCTCGGCCAGGCCGTGGGCCGCGCCCTCGAGGCGTGGGACGAGGATGCCCGCGTCGTCGTACTGGGCACGGGCGGACTCTCGCACCAGCTCGACGGCCAGCGCGCCGGCTTCATCAACAAGGCTTTCGATCTGATGTGCATGGAGGCGATCGTCGGCGATCCCGAGCGCCTCGCTCGTATTCCGATGCTGGACATCGTGCGCGAGGCGGGCGCGCAGGGCACCGAGCTGATGACCTGGATCGCCGCGCGTGGCGCGCTGACGGGTAGCGTGAGCAAGGTCCACTCGAGCTACCACATCCCGATCTCGAATACCGCGGCCGCATCGATGGTGCTCGAAAACGGAGTTTCAGTGGAGGCTAATGCGCGAAGCGCGTTACGCCGTAACTAGAACAAACTTTCAGTGGAGGCTAATGCGCGAAGCGCGTTACGCCGTAACTAGAACCGGACCCGAGCTGCGGCACCGGCCCGCGCAGCGTGATTTGCGAGACAGCCCCTTACCCTTTTGACCCACCCCCTGGAGGAGAAATGAAGCAACCATTCGTAACCGCGCGCCGCAGAATCCTGCAGCGTTTCACGGCCGCCATCCTGGTCGGCACGCTGCCCCTGACGGCGCTGGCCGCCGATCCATTCAAGATCGGCCTCATCCTGCCGATGACAGGCCCGTTCGCGTCGACCGGCAAGCAGATCGAGGCGGCCGTGCGCCTTTACATGGCGAAGAATGGCGATACCGTCGCCGGGCGCAAGGTCGAGCTGATCGTCAAGGACGACACCGGCCTCGCGCCGGAGACGACCAAGCGCATCGCGCAGGAAATGGTCGTGCAGGACAAGGTTAGTGTGCTGGCCGGCTTCGGCCTGACGCCGTTGGCGCTCGCCGCCGCGCCGGTGGCTACCGAGGCGAAGGTGCCGATGATCGTCATGGCGGCGGCCACCGGGATGATCCCGACGCGCTCTCCGTTCATCGTGCGCACCGGATTCACGCTGCCGCAGGTCACGGCGCCGATCGCCGAATGGGCGCTGAAGAACAAGATCAAGCGCGTCGTCACGATGGTCACCGACTACGGCCCGGGCCTCGACGCCGAAAAGACGTTCCAGACGGTGTTCAAGGCTGGTGGTGGCGAGATCGTCGAGGCGATCCGCACGCCGCTGCGCAATCCGGACTACGCGCCTTTCCTGCAGCGCGCGAAAGACGCGAAGCCCGACGCGCTGTTCGTGTTCGTGCCGTCCGGCGAGGGCCTCGCGGTGATGAAGCAGTTCGACGAGCGCGGGCTGAAGCAGGCCGGCATCCGGCTGATCGGAACCGGCGACGTCACCGACGACGACCTGCTCGTCAGCATGGGCGCGCCGGCGGTCGGCCTGATCACGTCGTTCCACTACTCGGCGGCGCACGACTCGCCCGAGAACAAGGCGTACGTCGACGGCTTCATGAAGGCGAACAACGGGATGCGCCCGAACTTCCACTCGGTCGGCGGCTACGACGGAATGCATCTGATCTACGAGGCAGTCAAGAAAGCGGGCCCGACCGCGACCGGCGAGCAACTGGTCGAGGCGATGAAGGGAATGAAGTGGATGAGCCCGCGCGGGCCGATGTCGATCGATCCGGCGACGCGCCAGACGATCCAGAACGTCTACCTGCGCGAAGTGAAGATGGTCGACGGCAAGCCGTGGAACATCGAGTTCGAAAAGGTCGAGACCGTCAAGGACCCTGGCAATTGATGAGCCCCCGGGCTCACTGCGTTCGCCGCCCCCCGAGGGGGGTGCAGGCCTCCCTTGGGGCGGCCCGGCGGGAGGCCTGATGCAACGAAGCGGCGCGCGGGCGGCGCAATGATCGGCAACCTGATCGGGGTGCTGTTCGACGGCATCGCCTACGGCAGCCTGCTGTTCATCATCAGCATCGGCTTGTCCGTGACGATGGGCCTGATGAACTTCGTCAACCTCGCGCATGGTGCATTCGCGATGCTGGGCGGCTACGCCTGCGTCATGCTGATGACGCGCGCGGGAGTGCCGTTCCTGGCGAGCCTGCCGGTGGCGTTCATCGCTTCGGCGCTCGCCGGGATCGTGCTCGAGCGCACGCTCTATCAGCGGCTCTACAAGGCGACGCACCTCGACCAGGTGATGTTTTCGATCGGACTCGTGTTCATGTCGGTGGCGGCGGCGTCCTGGTTCTTCGGGCCGTCGCAGCAGCCGGTGCGGCTGCCGGATTTCCTGCGCGGGCAAGTGCGCGTGCTCGGACTGGACCTGGGTGCCTACCGGATCTTTCTGATCGGCGTGGTCGTAGTCATCACGGTCGCGCTGCATCTGCTGCTGGTGAAGACGCGTTTCGGCGCGCAGGTGCGCGCGTCGGTCGACAATGCCGTCGCGTCGGCGGGCCTCGGCATCAACGTGAACCGTGTCTTCGGCGTGACCTTCGCGCTGGGATCGGGGCTTGCCGGTCTCGGTGGCGGCCTGGGGATCGACGTGCTCGGACTCGACCCGACGTTCCCGCTCAAGTACATGGTGTACTTCCTGCTGGTGGTCGCGATCGGCGGCGCCGGCACGATCAAGGGCGGCCTCGTCGCGGCAATGGTTCTCGGCATCTTCGACGTCGCCGGCAAGTACTACGTGCCGCAGATCGGCTCCTTCATCATCTACGTGCTGATGGTTGCATTGATGATCCTGTTCCCGGCCGGACTGTACGGGCGGCGCACATGAGCGCGACAGGCGACGCAATGGCGAAGGAGGGCGCCATCGCGAGCGAGGTGAAGCCAAGGCCCGCGGGGCCCGTTGCGGAGCTGCCGGCCGGCGCCGCGATTGGCCCCGCCCGTCCGCGACAGCTGCCAGCCGATCGCTGGGGTGTGCTCGAGATCGCCTTCTGGCTTGCGGCGGTGGCGGCGTATTTCGCGTTTCCGGATCACCGGGTTCTCGGGAGCCAGATCCTGATCACGGGACTGTTTGCGATGACGCTCGACCTGATCCTGGGTTACGCGGGCATCGTGTCGCTCGGCCACGCCGCTCTTTTCGGTGTGGGTGCTTACGCGGCGGGGCTTCTCGCCGTGCACGGCTGGGGCGAGCCGGTGAGCGGGCTCGTGGTCGCCGGCGCCGCCGGCGCGCTGGTCGGGTATGCGACGAGCTTCCTGGTCGTGCGCGGTTCGGACCTCGCGCGATTGATGGTGACGCTGGGCATCGGACTCATGTTGTTCGAGGCCGCCAACCAGGCCGCCTTCATCACCGGAGGCGCCGACGGCCTGTCGGGCGTGACGATGGGCAAGCTCTTCGGTGTCTTTTCCTTCGATCTCCGCGGCAGCACGGCGTATCTCTACAGCCTGGGCGTCCTGTTCGTGCTGTTCGTCGTGGCGCGCCGCATCGTCAACTCGCCTTTCGGCCTTTCGCTGCGTGGCGTACGTGAGAACGTGAAGCGGATGCCTGCGATCGGCGCGCCGGTGACGCAGAGGTTGATAGCGATCTACACGGTCAGCGCCGCGATGGCGGGTGTCGCCGGCGGCCTGCTCGCGCAGACCACGCAATTCGTCGGGCTCGACGTGTTCGGCTTTCCCCGGTCGGCCGACCTGATGATCATGCTCGTGTTGGGCGGCGCCGGGCGGCTCTACGGGGGTCTCATTGGCGCGACGGTGTTCATGATCGCGCACCATTACCTGTCGGACCTGAACCCGATCTACTGGCAGTTCTGGCTGGGGCTCCTGCTGGTGGTCATCGTGCTCTTCGCGCGCGGCGGCCTCCTGGGCGCGCTCGACGGCCTTCGTGGCCGGACCGGAGGTAGGCGGACATGAGCGCCGCCGGGCCGTCCCAGGGCGCGAATCGCTCCCCCTCGGGGGGCAGCGCAGCGGCCGAATTGGCCAATGAGGCCGCAAGCGTGGGGGCACGATCAGGCGTTGCATTGCGCACCGCAGGGCTGTCGAAGCAGTTCGGCGCGTTCAAGGCGGCGAGCGATGTCACGCTTGCGTTCCCCCAGGGCGCGCGGCATGCGCTGATCGGTCCGAACGGCGCCGGCAAGACGACGCTCATCAATCTGCTCACCGGCGCGCTCGCCCCTACCTCGGGCGACGTGTTCCTCGGCGAAGAGCGCATCACCGGCCTTGCGCAACACCAGCGCGTCAAGCTGGGCATGACGCGCACGTTCCAGATCAACACGCTGTTTGCCGGGTTGACGGTCCTGGAGTCGGTCGTTCTGGTGGTCTGCGAGCGCAAGGGGCGAGCGGGCGTCTGGCACCGCACCGTGGCGGCGCAGCGCGACGAGACCGCCGAGGCGCTCGCGTTGCTCGACATGCTGCGGCTTGGCACGGAAGCGAACACGCTCACGTGCAACCTGCCGTACGGCAAGCAGCGCCTGGTCGAGATCGCGCTTGCGCTCGCGACCCGGCCGCGAATCCTGTTGCTGGACGAGCCGGCCGCCGGCATCCCGGCGGGGGAGAGCGCGGAGTTGTTCGGCGTGATCGCCGCGCTGCCGAAGGACGTCACGATCCTGTTCATCGAGCACGACATGGAGCTCGTGTTCCGTTTCGCCGAGCGGATCACGGTGCTCGTCGGCGGCAAGGTGCTCACCGAAGGCACGCCTGCGGAGATCGCGTCCGACGCGCGTGTGCGCGAGGTCTACCTGGGCGAGGCGCAGCATGGCTGAGTTGCTGGCGGTCGACGGCCTGGAGGCCGGCTACGGCGATGGCATCGTTCTCGAGAATGTCTCGCTGGCGATCGATGAGGGCGACAGCCTCGCGCTTCTCGGGCGCAACGGAATGGGCAAGACCACGCTGCTGGTGACGCTGATGGGGCTCACGCGGATGCGCGCCGGCACGCTGCGCTGGCGCGGCAAGGATCTGGCCGCCCTGCCGACCCATCGGCGCAGCCAGTCCGGCATCGGCTGGGTTCCGCAGGAACGGTTCATGTTCCCCTCGCTGACCGTCGAGGAACACCTGACTGCGGTCGCGCGACCCGGGCCATGGAACGTGGCGCGAGTGTACGAGATCTTCCCGCGACTCGCGGAGCGGCGCGCGAATTTCGGAAACCAGCTCTCTGGCGGTGAGCAGCAGATGCTGGCGATCGGCCGCGCGCTGATGGTGAACCCGAGCCTGCTGCTGTTGGACGAGCCGATGGAAGGCCTGGCGCCGATCATCGTGCAGGAGCTGATGAGTGTGATCCGCGAGCTTGTCACCGAGAGCGGGATGGCGTTGATCGTCGTCGAGCAGCACGCGAAACTGGCGCTTACGCTCACGAGGAACGCGATGGTGCTGGAAAGGGGCCGCGTCGTCCATCGCGCCCCGAGCGAGGCGTTGCTCGCCGATACTGCAACGCTGCACCGGCTGGTGGCGGTGTCCTGAGATGAACGGCCTCTACGCTCACGGGAGTCCTGTGAAATGAAGGCAATTGCGATCATTCAGGACGAGCACCGCGCGATCACGGCGGTGGTCGAAGGTCTGCGTCATCTGGTAGTCGAGATCGCTGCCGGACGCATGGCTCCCGATCATGCGCTGCTGGGCGCCCTGTTCCACTACATCGAGCAGTTCCCGGAGCGCCTCCACCATCCGAAGGAGGACGATTTCCTCTTCGCGCGACTGCGCATGCGCCGTCCCGACGCTGCGCCGCTGCTCGATGGCCTGCACCGGGAGCACGCGATCGGCCGCGAGCGCTTCGACGAACTCAAGGCGATGTGGGAACGCTATCGCGCGGATCCAGCCGCTCTGCCGCCGCTTGCCGAAGGCGTCGAGCGGTATTCGCATTTCCACTGGCTGCACATGAGGAAGGAAGAGGAGCACGTGCTGCCACTTGCGGCGGAAGCGCTCACGAAGGACGATTGGGAGACGATCGATGCGGCATTCGCGTCGAACGACGATCCGGTGGTCGGCGCGCCGGCGAGCAAGGCATTCCGCGAACTCTTCCGTCACCTGGTGGCGATCATGCCGCCGCCGCTCGGCGTCGGGCCGGAGCCGAACGCGACGCGCGGGAGCTGAGTTCGGTGGACAACTCGGCGCGCCGGAGGCGCCGGTCGCGTCGGCCGAGGACGCGCGTCAGCGCCGCCGAGTGACGCGGGGCAGGGCGAAACCGAACAACACGAGGAACCCACGATGCGAACCAAGGTTGCCATCATCGGCGCAGGCCCGTCCGGCCTGCTGCTCGGACAGCTGCTCACAAGGGCTGGTATCGACAACGTGATCCTCGAGCGGCAAACGCCGGAGTACGTGCTCGGTCGGATCCGCGCTGGCGTACTGGAGCGGGGCGCCGTGGACATGCTCGACGAGGCAGGTGTGGGCGCGCGCCTGCACGAGGAGGGGCTGGTCCACGGCGGCATCGGGATCACATGGGCGGGACGCCGCCACCGCGTCGACCTCAATGGGCTCACCGGCGGCAAGAACGTGATCGTCTACGGGCAGACCGAGGTTACGCGGGACCTGATGGCCGCGCGTGCAGCGAGCGGTGCCGTCTCCGTGTACGAGGCCGAAGACGTAAGCGTGCACGGTTTCGACAGCGATCGACCGATCGTGCGGTACCTGCATGGCGGAAAGGACCACGAGATCGGATGCGACTTCATCGCGGGCTGCGACGGCTTTCACGGTGTTTGCCGGCAGAGCGTCCCCTCCGCCGCGATCAGGACGTACGAGCGGGTGTATCCGTTCGGCTGGCTGGGGCTGCTCTCCGACACGCCTCCGGTATCAGACGAACTCATCTACGTCTCGCACGAGCGCGGCTTCGCCCTCTGCAGCATGCGCAGCCACACCCGCAGCCGCTATTACCTCCAGTGCTCGCTTGCCGAGCGCGTCGAGGAATGGCCCGACGCGCGGTTCTGGGAGGAGCTGCGGCAACGCCTCGATGCCGACGCGGCGGCAGACCTCGTCACGGGCCCGTCGATCGAGAAGAGCATTGCGCCGCTGCGCAGTTTCGTCGCCGAGCCGATGCGCTTCGGCCGCCTGTTCCTCGCCGGCGACGCCGCGCACATCGTCCCGCCGACCGGTGCCAAGGGTCTGAACCTCGCGGCGAGCGACGTCCGCTATCTCTTCGACGGTCTCATCGAGCACTATCGCAACGGCCGCGCGGGCGGACTCGATACCTATTCGGAGCGCGCACTCAAGCGGATCTGGAAGGCCGAGCGCTTTTCGTGGTGGATGACGATGCTCCTGCATCGGTTTCCCGAGCACGGAGCCTTCGGCGACAAGATCCAGCAGGCCGAGCTCGACTACCTCTTCAGCTCGCATGCGGCGATGACGGCGCTCGCCGAGAATTACGTGGGCCTGCCGTACTAGCGGAATTTCGGGAGCAGTCTCATGAGCGAACAGCATCCAATACGTCGCATTGCGCTCGTCGGTTTCGGCGAAGTCGGAAGGATCTTCGGTCACGATCTCGCAGGGCAAGGCCTCGAGTTGTCGACCTACGACATCCTGCTCGACGCGCCGGCGGCAAGGCCGGCGATGCTGGAGCACGCACGCGCTGCCGCCGTGGCGCCTGTCGACACGCTGGGCGCCGCGGTGGGGCGCGCGGACCTCGTGATCTCGGCGGTCACGGCATCGTCATCGCGCGACGTCGCGCGCGACGCCGCCCGGTGGCTCCGCCCCGGTCAGTACTTTCTCGATATCAATTCCGTCTCTCCGGAGACCAAACGCGGGAATGCGCGCACGGTGGAAGCCTCGGGCGCGGACTACGTCGAAGCGGCGGTGATGGCTCCCGTGCCACCCCAGCGCCTTGCCGTGCCGATGCTCCTCGGGGGTCGGCGCGCGAGCGCGCTTGCGGCTGCATTGAAGGCGTTCGGCATGAACGCCACGGCGGTGGCGGACGAGATCGGGACCGCGTCCGCGATCAAGATGTGCCGCAGCATCATGATCAAGGGAATCGAGGCGCTCGTCGTCGAATGCACGTTCGCGGCGCGGCGCTTCGGCGCCGAGCAGGCCGTCCTTGCGTCGCTCGACAAGACCTTTCCGCACATGGGTTGGAACGCGGAATTGCCCGACTATCTGGTGAGCCGTGTCGCCGAGCACGGACGGCGCCGCGCGGCCGAAATGCGCGAAGTGGCGCTCACGCTCGAGGAGGTCGGCATCCGGCCGATCATGGCGGCCGCGACGGCCGAGCGGCACGACGCGCTGGTTCGGCAGATGGCCGACGCCGGCGTGCCCTATCCCGCAGGCGGCAAGTTCTCCTGGCGCGCGCTCGCCGATGCGCTCGCCGGCGGCGGTAAGCAACCACAATCCGCGACACCGGAAACGCCTCGCCCGCCGACTCTCGAGCGACCGTGACGTCTAATGCAATCGCTCCGGCGCCCCGCAGCACTGCTTGAACTTCTTCCCGCTGCCGCACGGGCACGGGTCGTTGCGCCCGGTCTTCGGTGATTCGCGGCGCACGGTCGTGGGCGGATTCCGCAGCACATTCCAGTACTCGCGGATCTCGACGATCGCGTCACCGATCGTGTCTTCGCAAGACTTGACGAGCTCTCGCCACTCCGCTGGCTTGAAATGGCGTTTCTCCTTGTCGGGCAACTCGCCCGCCAGCACGATGAACGGAAACAGGAGTTCGTCCACTTCGTCGGGATCGCCCGCCTCGTACCAGTTGGGCACCGAGAGATCGGCCCCGTCCAGATACCCTGCGCACCAGGTTTCCAGGTCGTCGCTGCCGTCTTCGCGCTTGTACAGCAGCAGCGTGAAATCCGCCGCCGCCGCGGCTCGAACGCACTGGTTGTAGAAGCGCATCACCAGTTCGAGCGCTTGCTGCGCCTGCTCGTGGTCCGCGTATTCCGGGCTCTCGCCCAGTGCTACCGGCATCCAGCGCGAAGGCGGGATCAGGTCGGGCGCGCTCGCGACGGCGAAGAAGAGACCCTGCAATGCGTCGAGCGGCATCGCATCGCCGCGAAACGTTGCGGAGGCGAGCAGTGACTCGAGCCGGTCCAGCTCGGACGGCGAAAGCGGCGTCGCCGGGTTTGGTGGGGTCATCTCTTGAATTCCAGGGCGCGCGGCTGAGCTTGCCGGACGAGCGGGGTCAACGCAAGGTCGGGTGCCGCGTTATAGTGATATTGATCCTGCGCGGTGTCGCCGGGGTCGACTACGGCGCGTCCCTCCATGGAACGTCCAGCTCGCCCCGGCGTCCAATCCAACAAGGGAACAGCGAGGTCCATCATGAAGAAGTCAGTGCTTGCACTCCTTGCGGCGCTCGCCCTTGCGTGCGTTGCCGGAGCAGCCGATGCGCAGCGTGGCGGCGGAGGCGGCGGCGGAGGAGGACAGGGCGGTGGGGGCGGAGGCGGAAGCTGGCAGGGTGGCGGCTCGCACGGTGGCGGAAGCTGGCAGGGCGGTGGCTGGCAAGGTGGCGGGTGGCATGGGGGCGGAACCTGGCACGGTGGCAGC